>Ga0129306_1002880_pt1 | contig 14132 bp, 11 predicted proteins | sample P827metagenome_FD_94438 | JGI IMG/M metagenome (GOLD analysis project Ga0129306, IMG submission 94438) | Capybara group fecal microbial communities from Wisconsin, USA - P827 metagenome | ecosystem: Host-associated > Mammals > Digestive system > Large intestine > Fecal | place: USA: Wisconsin...
GCCTCATACGAACGGTCCTCGGCGATGCGGTTGGCCATCTTGATGCGCGTCTGGGTGGTGTAGCAGCCGGTGAAGACGAAATTGAGCTCATGATCGAGCAGGGGCAGCTTGTCGCGGATCTTCTCGCACGCGGCGAAGAACTTCGCGTAAGTGCCGAACTCGATCGTCGGGTAGAGCGGGAAGGTCGCGTCGTCGATGATCCGCTCGATGTCGTTGCGGGTCGGTCCGCCGCCGTGGTCGCCGACGCCGTAGACCTTGAGATAGGTGTCCGTGCCGTTCTTCGCGCAGAAGAGGGGCAGATCCTCGAAGGTGCGCAGGTCGATATCGCTGTTGTAGGACTTGACGTCGTGGAAGACGATCAGCTCCTTGCCGGACTTCGAGCGCCAGCGGTAGAGCTCGGGGCGGTCGTCGTTCGCGCGCATGTGGTAGTAGTAATCGATGCCGCCGCTCTGGCAGATCTCGGGAACGTTGAGGTTGTGGCCGAAGGTGTCCGGCTCGAAGTCGATGCGGATGGAATCGGGATCGATGTCGAGGAGGCCGCCGAGGTAGCGCTTCGTGTAAAGGATGTGGCGGGAGAGCGATTCGCCGTTCGGCATGTTCTTGTCGGTCTCGGTCCACGTCGACGCGGAGACCTCCCAGCGTCCCTCGTGGACGTACTTTTTGATCTCGTCGAGCATCTCCGGGGCGAAGTCCTCGACGATCTTGTAGGTCGACGCCTGGGACTGCGCGAAAGTGAAGTCCGGGTATTCCTTCATGAGATTGAGCATGGTGCGGAAGGTATCGACGGTGACGGAGGCTGTCTCGTGATAACCCCACATCCAGTTCATGTCGATGTGCGCGTGGGCGATGCAGTAGACCTTGAGAGCTTTGGCCGCCGGGGAGAGATCCGCGAGGGAGCCTTCAACCTTCTCCGCCGCCGTGCGGGTGATCGTATGTTCCGCCGCAAGACCGGCGAGGAGCTCGTCCATCGCGGTTTCGAGGCGCGCGTCATAGATATGTTCCTTCGTCTCGGACAGGCAGGCCATGTAGCAGAGCTCGGCGTAGATCCGGTGTGCCCAGTAGTTCGTTGTGCACACGCCGCGCAGCTTTTTGAGTTTATCGCTGAATGTCATGGGAAATTCTCCTTTTCCTTGGATTGTCGATCAAAAATCCGGGGCATCCGCGCCCGTTTCTCTGTACATTATAACGAATTCCTGTGCGGAAGTCAAGAGATTTTCAGGGATTGGCGAGGAATTTCGGCAGGGCTGGGATGGCCCGGAGATACTCTAACGGTGTGTTTTTCCGTTTTTAGCCCCGGGGGATTGATTTCTCCGGGGCGTTGTGTTACAATAGCCTTGCATCCATTCCATCCTATTCTATCCTTGGGAGGTCAGCATGAAAATCCTGTTTTTGGGCGATTCCATCACCGACGTCGGCCGCAACACGCACAACGGCAGCCTCGTCTCGATCGGCCAGGGCTATCCGCTCCTCGTGGACGGCTGTCTGTCCGTGAAGTATCCCGGCGAATACGAATTCGAGAACCTCGGCATCAGCGGCAACCGCATCGTGGACGTGTACGCGCGGATCAAAGCGGACTGCTGGAACCACGCGCCGGACCTCATCTCGATCCTCATCGGCGTCAACGACGTCTGGCATGAGTTCGGCGGGAAGAACGGCGTCGAGGCGGATCGCTTCTACAATGTTTACAAGATGCTCGTCACCGACACGAAGAAAGCCCTGCCCGAGAGCCGGAAGATGATCCTCATGGAGCCGTTCGTGCTGAATGCCAGCGCGACGGAAGGGGCATGGGATCTGTTCCGCGGTGAGACCGAAAAGCGCGCCGAGGCCGTCCGCCGGATCGCGGAGGAGACCGGGCAGATCTTCCTGCCGCTCCAGGCGATGTTCGACGAGGCGGCAAAGAAGATGCCTGCGTCCTACTGGCTCGGCGACGGCGTCCATCCCACACCGGCCGGGCATCAGCTCATCGCGGATGCATGGGTGAAAACCTTTGAAGAAAACTTCCGCTGAGAAGTATTCCGATACCGTACGCCTTCCCTTCCGGCTCGGAGCGGGTTATCCCGACGTCGTCCCGGTGATCCGATCGGACCGGAAGACCGTCTCGCTCGAACTGAAACGCGACGGCACGATCCTGGTCCGCGCGCCGAGGCGGATGAGCGAGTGGAAGATCCGGGAGTTCCTCTCGACGCGGGAGGACTGGCTCCGGGCGCACCTCGCGAAGCAGCAGCAGATCGGCGCGGAGGGCTCTGACCGCTTGACCGAAGAGGAGATCGACGCGCTCTTCCGCGACGCCGTCGTCGATCTGCCCGCCCGGGTGAGGCGGTTCGCGCCTATCGTCGGGGTATCTTACGGACGCATCACGATCCGGAATCAGCGGACGCGCTGGGGGAGCTGTTCGGCGGCGGGAAACCTCAATTTCAACTGCCTCTTGATGCTCGCGCCGGAGGAGGCACGGGACTACGTCGTGATCCACGAGCTCTGCCACCGCATCGAGATGAATCACTCCGCGCGGTTCTGGGCAGAGGTGGCGCGCGTCTGTCCCAATTACAAAGCGCAGCGGAAATGGTTCCGCGAGCACGGCCCCGTCCTCATGAAGCGCATGTTCGGATGAGGGGACAGAATGTGAAAACCTTCTGGTTTACTTTTCCGTTCTAAAATACAGCGATCATAAATCATTGTCCCCCCTCATCCGCCCCTTCGGGGCACCTTCCCCACGGTGGGGGAAGGCAGGAATTTAAGTTCTTCCGTCCCGGAAGCGGGTTTTATTAGTGTGAAATCCAATTTGATCTCGGAAAGGAGCTTGCCATGCTATCCATCAAAAACGCGCACATCGTCGTCTCGCCCGAGACCCTCTGCGATCCCGATTCCTCCGCGCTCTACGCGGCAAAGGAACTGCGCTACTATCTCGATCGGATCACCGCGGTCAGTCTCCCGCTCTCATCGGACGGCGGCGAAGAAAACGCGATCCTCGTGGGATCCGCCTCCGGACTCGACGTCTCCGAGTGCACGGACGACGGCTTTCTCATTGAATCGTCCGGCAATACCGTGAAGATCGCCGGTGGATGCCGAGGGGTCCTCTACGGCGCGTACGAGCTGCTTGAGCGCCTCGGCGTACGCTTCTTCACGCCGACGTGCGAAAAAGTCCCGACCGATCCGGACGCCGTGATCCCCGATCTGTCTCTCAGAATGGAGCCGACGTTTGAGTACCGCACGCACAACTACGCCGCGATCCGGCAGTATCCCCGGTTCTCCGCGAAGATGCGGTTCAACGGCTCGCTCGGCGCGGGGATCCCCCGTCGGCTCGGCGGATCGATGGGCTACGGTCTGTTCGTGCATTCGTTTGAGCACCTGATCCCGACGGCGGAGTTCGGCGAGACGCATCCCGAATACTTCGCCCTCGTCGACGGCAAACGCGTGACGACGAGCGGCGGCAGGACCCAACTCTGCCTGACCAATCCCGACGTGATCCGGCTCCTGACCGAGCGGACCCGCGATTTCCTCCGCGCACATCCGGGCAACCGGCTGATGTCGCTGTCGCAGAACGACTGGGGCGGCAACTGTCAGTGCGAGAACTGCCGTAAGATCGACGAAGAGGAGGGATCGCCCTCCGGGACGCTGCTCCGCGCGGTCAACGCCGTGGCCGAGGCGCTCGAGGAGGAATTCCCGGACGTCATCTTCGACACGCTGGCCTACGTGTACAGCCGTCCCGCGCCGCACATCACGCGCAATCGGCACAATGTATGCGTCCGGCTCTGCTCGATCGAATGCTGCTTCTGCCATCCCTTCGACGGATGCGACGACGAGCGGCGTTCGGTGACGCGTCCGGACGGGTCGAAGTCAAGCTTCATCACGGATTTACGCGACTGGGGCAAGATCTGCGACCGGATGTACATCTGGGACTACACGACCTGCTTCGCTCACTACCCGACGCCGCATCCCAACTGGCGGGTCCTGCAGCGCAACGCCCAGCTGATGGCGGAGAACAACGTCAAGGGCGTCTTCGAACAGGCAAACGGCGCGTCCCAGGGCGGCGTCGACTTCAACGAGATGCGGGCATACCTCATCTCGAAGCTCCTCTGGGATCCGTACTGCGATCTCGACGCGCACCGCCGTGAGTTCATGGAATACTATTACGGCGCGGCGGCTCCTTTCCTCGACGAATACCTGAACCTCCTCTGCGACACGGCGGAAGCGAACGATCACGTCGGATTCAACGACAATCCGCTGCACCGGTTCCTCGAGGAGGACATGCTCGCAAAATACTTCGCGCTCTTCGATCAGGCGGCGGAGGCGGTGCGGGGCGATCCGGCGCGGAGCATGCGCGTGGACAGGGCGCGCCTGTCGATCCGCTGGGTCGCACTCAAACGCAAGACGATGCTCCGCGGCGAATTCGATGCCGAGGAAATCAACGCCTTCTTCGCGGACTGGAAGACGCACGGCCTCTCCCGCATCGACGAGTGGTGCAACGTCGAGACGACGCACCGCGCACTGCTCGAAGGAAAATGGCGCGGCGTCGAATATTTTGACCACTGGACCGGAGAAGAGGCGGAGTATCTCTGAGTTCTCCGCGGATGATGCAATACAAACGAAAACTGCCCTGCGGATCCAATCTCCGCGGGACAGTTTTTTATGTGCGGTTTTATGCCTTTTTCGCCTTTTGCACGAGAGTCGCGACCCGGCATGCCCTGGCGTAGGCCTCGGCGAGGTATTCCTCGGGCGTGAGCTTAGCGTATTTGTCGTTCTCGTGGCGGTCGGGCTTGGAGTGCGTGGTGAGCTCGAACGTGAGCGGACCGTCGAAGACCGCAAGGCGCCGCGCGATGTCCTCCCAGTCGCCGACGCCGTCGAACGGGAGCAGGTGCAGATCATCGTACCAGAAGGTCCGGCCGCCGTAGTCCCGGATGCCGAGATTGTCGTTGATGTGCGTCGCGATCAGCCTTCCGGGATAACGCCCCGGCATGTCCTCGGAATAGTTGTAGCACATCTCGTGGCCCGTATCCCAGCAGAAGCCGACGGTATCGGGATACTCTTCGCCGATCTTCATGACGGCGTCGAGATACTCCGCGCCTTCGGTGTTCTCGAATGCGATCTTCACGCCGAGTTCCTTAGCCCGGCGGATGACGGTCTCGTAGTTCGCGCGGCCGAAATCGTTCGGAGCGAGATCGTAGTCCTCGAAGCCGATGTAGACGTGCGAAACCATGATCGGCACCTCTGTCCGCGCGCAGCCTTCGAGGCAGCCGGTCAGCTCGTCGATCGCGGTCTGCGCGGCCTCCTTCGTCCCGTGCCAGAGATCGCGGCACCTGCCGAAGGGCGCGTGGACGGACTGGAAGTACATCCCGGTCTCCCCCGCGATGCGGCGGCATTGTTTCAAATAGTCGAGATTGCCCCAGCCACAGAAGAAGCCCTCAAAGCCGGTCTTCGCGATGAGGCGGATCTCCTCCTCGGTATCGAGCCGCGCGGAGCCGTAGGGGCTCATCAGCGCGAGGCAGAGTTTTTGATTTCTCATGGCGTCCCCTCCCTGCTATAATTTTCAGGATCAGTATAGCAGAAAACGCGGGAGAATGCAAGGGATCGGAGAAATATTCGTCATCTCTCCCGATAACGGGAAAAGCCCCCGGAGGAGCTTTTCGCTGCGTTATTTCAGAAGCGTGTAATAGAGGATCACGACGATGCCGAGCACGATGCGGTACCAGCCGAAGGCCTCGAAGCTGTGCGTGCGCAGATAGCCGATCAGGGCGCGGACGACGAGGAGCGAGACGATGAAGGCCGTCACCAGGGCGACCGCGAGGATCGCGATCTCCACGCCCGTGAAGGCGAGTTCCCCGCGGACGGCGAATTTCAGAGCCTTGAGCGCGCTCGCGCCGAACATCACCGGGATCGCGACGAAGAAGGAAAACTCCGCCGCGGCTTTGCGGGAGACGCCGACGAGCATCCCGCCGAGGATCGTCGAGCCGGAACGCGAGGTCCCGGGTACGAGGGAGAGGAGCTGGAAGAGCCCGATCTTCAGGGCCGTGCCGTTCGGGATGTCTTCGGCTTCGCGGACTTCGTTCAGCGGACGGCGTTTCGCGTGCAGCCGCTCGATCACGATGAAGAGGATGCCGTAGACGATGAGGGCTGCCGCGCGGATATAGATGCTGCCGAGGTGCTCGTCGCGCCAGTCGTCGATCAGGATGCCGATCACGGCGGCGGGGAGCGCGGCGATGAGGATCTTTAACCACAGGCTCCAGGTGCGTCTCTGCCGGTGCTTTTCGCGCGACGCCCACGGCCAGAGGCGGCTCCAGTAGAGGATGATGATGGCCAAAATCGCGCCGAGCTGGATGACGACCTCGAAGAACTCAAAGAAGGTGGGGCTGTAATTCGTCTTCATGAGGTCCGCGGCGAGCTCGATGTGGGTGGAGGAGGAGATCGGGAGCCATTCCGTGATGCCCTCCACGAGGCCTATCACGAAGGATTTAAGTAGGTCGAGAAACATGGGTACTCCTTATTCCCCGGCCCGGAGGATGTCGCCCGCGTGAACCGGAAACGGAACGTGCAGGCGGAAGAACATCGACGGATGCGGGGTGGATTCGATGGGGCGGCCCTGACGGTCGAAGAGCGGATCGGCACGGAAGGCGCGTCCGGTTTGACCGGGACTGAGCAGTTCAACATTCTGGCCGAGGAAGAGCTTGTTGCGCTGGGTGAAGACGGCGTCCCAGGTGCCGTCCTCACGCGGGATGTCGTCGGTCACGGCGGTCGCGAGATAGGCTTTGTCCCGCTGGTAGCCGTGTTCATGGACGGTATTCGCATCCTCGGAGGGCTTGACGAAAAAGAAGCCCGTGCCGTATTCCCGATGACTGACGCTCTCGAGCTCGCGCGCCCAGAGGGGATCGAAGCGGTAAGCAGCGGGATCCCGGCGGTAGGCGTCGAGGGCGAGGCGGTATGTATTGGTGACGACGGCGGTATAGTACGCGCTCTTGACGCGGCCTTCGATCTTGTAGCTCGAGATCCCGGCTTCTTCGAGCTCCGGGATATGCTCGATCATGTTCATGTCCTTCGAGCTCATGAAGAAGGTCTCGCCGTTCTCATCCTCTTCGAGGCGGACCGCGGTGGTGATCTCCTCGCGCAGTTCCTCGTGCAGATCGACCGTGCGCGGCATCTCGGCCTCCCGATAGTGCCAGCGGCAGGACTGGGCGCACTGACCGTGGTTTCCGTCGCGGCCGGTGAAGTAGTTCGAGAGCAGGCAGCGCCCGCTGTACGCAATGCACATCGCGCCGTGGACGAAGGTCTCGAGCTCGAGTGTGTCCGGGATGTTCTGCCGGATCTCGCGGATCTCGGATAGGGTCAGTTCGCGCGCGAGGACGATGCGCTTCGCGCCGAGGGCATGCCAGGCACGGCACGCTGCGGCGGAGACGGCCGATGCCTGTGTCGAGATGTGGATCTCAAGACCCGGGATCTCCTGGCGGATGGCCATGACGACCCCGATGTCCGAGACGATCACGGCGTCGACGCGCGCAGCCCGCAGAAAGCGGAGGTAGTCCATGAGCGCGGGATATTCCGGCGTGTGCGGCAGGACATTGACCGTCACATAGACCTTGACGCCGCGGCTGTGACAGTACCGGACCGCTGCGATCAGCTCGTCGCGGTCGAAATTGGCCGATGCGGCGCGCATGCCGAAGTGCTTCCCCGCCAGATAGACCGCGTCAGCTCCGTAGAGGACGGCGGCCTTCAGTTTATCCCAGCTTCCGGCGGGTGCGAGAAGCTCGGCGTGTCTCACCGCACTCATGCTTCAAAATCGAGGCAGGCACGGGAGGCGACGACACTGCGGACATAGCCCGCCGCTTCGAGATGGAGGGGATTGGTCGCATACGACGCGAGCGCTTCCCGGTCGGTGAAGACGGAATCGAGCATCATGTCGGCGGTCGAAGATGGGAGGCGGTCTGTGATGACGCGGAGGGAGACGAGGCCGGCGAGTTTTCCGTTCAGGGATTCGAGGCGGCGTTTGGCCTCCGCGCGCGCTGCCGCCTTTTCCTCCTCGGTGAATTCCGATTTGAGGGTCCAGAGAATCACATGTTTTACCATAATCTGCCTCTTATACGTTCATGATGACCGGAAGGATCATCGGTTTGCGCTTGGTCTTCTGATAGAGATATTTCGAGAGAGCGTCCTTGACGTTCGTCTTCATCTGCGTCCACTCGGTGATGCCGGCGTCGAGCGTGTCGCAGAGGACCCCGCGGACCAGCTCGCGCACGTCGTCCATGAGTTCCTCGCTCTCGCGGACGTATACGAAGCCGCGGGAGATGAGGTCCGGACCGGAGACGATGGTCTGCTCGTCGAGGTCGACGGTCGCCACGACGACGATCAGGCCGTCCTCAGCGAGGTGCTTGCGGTCGCGGAGCACGATGCTGCCGACGTCGCCCACGCCGTAGCCGTCGACGAGCATGCGCCCGGACGGAACGGTGCCGTTCTTCTTCGCGGAATGCTGATCGAGCTCGAGGACTTGCCCGATCTCCATGATGAAGATGTTTGCGGGATTCTCGCCCATGTATTCCGCGAGCTCTTTATGCTGCATCAGGTGGTGGTATTCGCCGTGGATGGGCATGAAGAACTTCGGCTTGGTGAGCGCGTGGATGAGCTTGAGATCCTCCTGGCAGGCGTGGCCGGATACATGGACGACGGCCTCCGCGTGATAGACGCTCACGCCTCTGCGGTAGAGTTCGTTGATGATGCGGGAGACGAGCTTTTCGTTGCCCGGGATCGCGTGGGAGGAGAGGACGATGAGGTCCTTCGGGGTCAGCTCGACCTGCGAGTGATCCGAGAATGCCATGCGGTAGAGCGCGGACATCGGTTCGCCCTGGGATCCGGTCGTGACGATCGTGACCTTTTCCTGTGGATAGCGGTTGAGGTCCGCGATGTCGATGAGAACGCCGTCCGGCACATCCATGTAGCCGAGACGGACCGCCGCGCCGACTACGTTGAGCATGCTGCGTCCGGTGACCGCGACCTTGCGTCCGAAGCGCACGCTCGAATTGATGATCTGCTGGACGCGGTGGACATTCGAGGAGAAGGTCGCGATGATGATGCGCTTGTCGGTGTTGGTCATGAAGATCTGGTCGAGGGTTGCGCCGACACGCCGCTCGGACGGGGTGAAGCCGGGATGCTCGACGTTGGTGCTCTCGCACATGAGGAGCAGCACGCCGTCCTTGCCGTATTCGCCGATGCGGGTGAGGTCCATCATTTCCCCGCCGATCGGGGAGACGTCGAGCTTGAAGTCGCCGGTGTGCAGGACGACACCGACGGGGGTGCGGACCGCGATCATGCAGGAGTCCGCGATCGAGTGGTTCGCGCGGATGAATTCTGCCTCGAAGCAGCCGAGCTTGACGGTGTCGCCGGCCGCGACGGTCACGAGCGTCCGGGAGCCGAGGAGCTTGTGCTCCGCCAGCTTCGATTCGAGGATGCCGAGGGTGAGCCGGGTGCCATACACGGGGACGTCGATGAGCTTGAGCAGGTACGGGATGCCGCCGATGTGGTCTTCGTGCCCGTGCGTGACGAGGATGCCGCGGATCTTCGAGGCGTTCTTTTCGAGATAGGTATAATCGGGAATGACGAGGTCCACGCCGAGCATGTCTTCGTCGGGGAAAGCAAGGCCGCAGTCGATGATGATCATGTCGTCTTCGTATTCCAGGACGGCGAGATTCTTTCCGATCTCGTTGAGGCCGCCCAGCATCATGACGCGCAGCTTGCTGGTGGGTTTTTTCGTTTTTGCCATAGAATTCCTTTCGTGAATCTGCCGGGCACCTCCCTGTCTTCTCCGGAGGCTGCCGGCACTTGTTTTCAGTCGTCTTTTTTCCATTCTTTTTCTTCTTCTTTGATCGTCTTCTTGGATGGTCTTCTTCGATAAATTGTGTGCGTTTGCATAGATCCGGACAGCAGAAAAACTCCCCCGGTTCTGCCGCCGGCGGCTGACGCGGGAGCGGACGGAGGATGATCGGCAAGGCTTCCGAGGGCGGCGGTTGCCTGTGCCGCGGCGTTCCGCGGTCCTGCGTTTGAGGTCCCGCTGTGCGATCCCACAGCGGCGTCTTGTTCGGGCGATGGTCCCGACGGTCACGGATCGGCAGTCCCGCGCGGACCCGCCGTTCACCCATGACCGGAAACGATACAATATATCTTGTTATATTATACACCAAAACGCATCATGCGTCAAGGGAGCCGCTCCCCCGAAAAGTAACATTTCTTCGGGAATATCTCATCCCGTTCTTTGTGCAATCCGTCAGCCCAGACCGACGAGGAGCGCGACGGTTCCGATCAGGGCGGAGGACGATGCGGCTCCGAGGGCAAAGGCGAGCGGCGGAGGCAGACGGTGGATCGGCGCGCGCGGTTTCCGGGGTGCGAAATACCCCTCACAGCCGCGGATGATACGCTCAGCCTCCTCTGCAAGAGTGGCTGAGGGCACACCCTTCCTCTTCCCCGCGCCGTGCCGCAGGACCAGCCAGACCTCCTCGAAATAGGGGCTGTGCGGGTCCCTGATGTGGATGATTCTCTTTTCCGCGCCGCGTATCATGGCCGTTTCTCCGAATTTGTGTTTTTTTCATTTTAGACAGCCTGAGCGCGGAATATGCTCGCCGGCGCACATTTCCGGGGCCGCACGATCCGCGCCGAAGGGGGAAAAACTGTCAGAAGTTGCCAAAAAGGACTTGACAAGCGGCACGGGATGGGGTAGAATAAGGCAGAAAAAAACGAACGCGGTCGAAGGAGATCGAACCTGCGCCGCGTCCGATCCATGATAAGGAGAAAAACACAAGATGAAATCGCTGGGCGTCATCAGAAAGGTCGACGAGCTCGGGCGCGTGGTCCTGCCGGTGGAGACGAGAAAACGCCTCGGACTGGAACCGAAGGATCCCGTGGAGATCTTCGTGGAGCGCGACCGGATCGTGCTGAAGAAATACGAGCCCGTATGCGTTTTCTGCGGCAGCACGGGGGATGCTGTGGTCTGGAAGGACAAGCGGGTCTGCCGCCGCTGCCTCGAGGGGCTGAAAAAAGGACAGGATAACTGAACAGATATTGGTTCTCTGCGGCGCGATTCGGACGCCGCCTTTTTTCATTTGATTACACATAGAAAAGAGCGCACCGTGCGGGTACGCTCTTTCGTTTTGCGGATCTCTCTTATCTCTTCTTCGTACGGATCTCTTCGAGGGCGTCCGCGATGAACTGCTCCGTGGGAACAGCGCCTTTGTCCTCGCCGTTTCTCGTGCGGACGGATACCGTGCCGTTCTGACGGTCGCGGTCGCCGACGACGAGCATATACGGCGTCTTCGAGAGCTGCGCCTCGCGGATCTTGTAGCGCATCGTCTCGTTGCGGTTGTCGAGATGCACGCGGAGTCCGGCGGCCTTGAGCTTCTCGTAAACCTCTTCGGCGTAGTCGTTGAAGTCGTTGCCGACCGGGATCACCTCAGCCTGGACCGGGCAGAGCCACAGCGGGAAGTTGCCCATCGTCTCCTCGATGATATACGCCATGAAGCGGTCGATGGAGCCGAGGATCGCGCGGTGCAGGACGACCGGGGTCTTCTCCGTGCCGTCGCGGTCGACGTAGGTGAGCTCGAATTTCGCCGGGAGGCAGAAGTCGAGCTGGCAGGTCGACAGCGTGATCTCGTTGCCGACGGACGGCTTGACGTTGACGTCGAGCTTCGGGCCGTAGAATGCCGCTTCGCCGATCTCCTCGGTGAATTCGATGCCGAGCTGTACGAGGACCTCGCGCAGGGCGGATTCCGCGGCTTCCCACATCGCGTCATCCGGATGGTACTTGACCTTGTCCGCCGGATCGCGCAGGGAGAGGACGCAGCGGTAATCGGTGATGCCGAAATCCTTATACACGTCGAAGATCAGGTCGCAGACCTTCGAGACCTCGTCCTTGATCTGCTCGGGCGTGACGAATAGGTGCGCGTCGTTCTGGCAGAAATGGCGCACGCGCTCGATGCCCTTCAGGGTGCCGGAGGCCTCATAGCGGAAGTCGTGCGCGATCTCGCCGATGCGGATCGGGAGGTTGCGGTACGAATGGGACTGGTTCTTGTAGATCATCATGTGGTGCGGGCAGTTCATCGGACGGAGGACGTAGGTCTCCTCGTCCACCTGCATCGCCGGGAACATGTTTTCTTTATAGTGATCCCAGTGGCCGGAGGTCTTGTAGAGCTGGACCGTGCCCACGCAGGGCGTCAGGACATGCTGATAGCCGAGCGCCTCTTCCTTTTCGCGGATATACTTTTCGAGCTCGTGCCAGATGATCGTGCCGCGGGGCAGGAACATCGGCATGCCGCGCCCGACAAGATCGTCGGACATAAAGAGCTGTAAATCCTTGCCGATCTTGCGGTGGTCGCGCTTCTTCGCCTCTTCGAGCTTTGCGAGATGCGCTTCGAGATCGTCCTTTTTCGGGTAGGCCGTGCCGTAGACGCGCTGGAGGGTCTGGCGGTTCGAATCCCCGCGCCAGTAAGCGGCATTGCAGGCGAGAAGCTTGAAGGCCTTGACCGCGCCTGTCGAGAAGAGGTGCGGGCCCGCACAGAGATCGGTGAACTCGCCCATCTTATAGAAGGAGATCACGGCGTCCTCGGGCAGGTCGTGGATCAGCTCGATCTTGTAGGGCTCGTCCTTCATCAGCTCGACGGCTTCCTCGCGGGGCAGGACGAACTTCTCGAGCCGCTGGTTTTCCTTTACGATCTTCTTCATCTCCCCTTCGAGCTTTTCGAGGATGTCGGGCGTGAAGTTGACGGGGGAGTCGAAGTCGTAGTAGAAGCCGTCTTCGATGGCCGGGCCGATGGTGAGCTTCGTCTCGGGATAGAGACGCTTCACGGCCTCGGCGAGGATGTGGGACGCGGTGTGACGGAAGGTCTTCGCGCCGTCGGGATCGTCGAAGGTCAGAAGCTCGACGTCACAGTCTGCGTCGAGGAGCGTGGTGAGATCGGCGACCTTGCCGTTCACCCGGGAGACGATCACGTCGCGGGAGATGAGTTCGGCCTCGCGCGCGGCGTCGTACACCGTCACGGGGGCGTCGAAGGAGAGCGTCTTGTCGTTGAATCGTACGGTAAACATGCGGTTTTCCTCCGTTTCGGAGAGATTGGGCCATCCCGGAAAACAAAAAATCCCGGGCAGCCTCACGACTGTTCGGGGTGCGGTGATACCCGCACGGTTCCACCCGAGCTTTTCACTCATTTTTAACAATATAAAGCCGTTTTATTCGGCAGGGCGGTACCCGGTCCCTTCCGCGGAAACATTTTCAGCACCTGTTTCTCTCTGTGCGCGGCTCTGAGAACGGACATATCCCATGGTGATATTATACCCCGCAGATGAGATTTTGTCAAGCATGAATTCTGCACAAAGAAACGGTTTATTTCCCTATGGAATCCGGGAAAAGGTACTTTTTTTGAAGTTTTTTTGAAAAGGCCTTGACATACGAGGACCGATCTGCTATAATATCAGCCGTCAGAGCAAGTGAACCCCTCAAAGGTCGCTGCGGATAGCGGTATTGTGTAAAGGTAGCACAGCAGACTCTGACTCTGTATGTCGGGGTTCGAATCCCTGTACCGCTGTAAGGCAGATTTCCTGAATCTGCCTTTTTTCTTTGTTTTTCGGAGGTGGACGATGCGCCTGTATGATTTTCTCGCCGGTGCCGGGGACCGGATCCCCTTTCACATGCCGGGACACCAGCGCGACGCGGAGCGGTTCGACTGGCTCGGAGGACTCGCGCCGATCGATTTCACCGAGATCGACGGGCTCGACGATCTGCACGCGCCCGAAGGGATCCTCCGGGAGGCGATGGAGAGAGCGGCGGTGCGGTACGGTGCGGATCGATCGTTCTTCCTCGTCGACGGGTCGACGGCCGGGATCCTCGCGGCGGTCACGGCGGTGTGCCGCGCGTCGAAGAAGGAGCATCCTTCCCTGCTCGCCGCGCGGTGTTGCCACAAATCGGTCTATCACGCCGCGCTGCTGAACCGGGCGGATCTATCTTACGTACAGCCGGGCGCGCATCCCCTCGGATTCTGCCTCGACGTCAAACCCGAGGTGATCGAGGCGGCGATCCGGAACGATACACCGGACGGCGTGATCCTGACCTCGCCTACCAAAGACGGCGTCGTGAGCGACATCCGTGCCATCGCCCGGATCAGTCACAGCGC
>Ga0129306_1002882_pt1 | contig 14120 bp, 20 predicted proteins | sample P827metagenome_FD_94438 | JGI IMG/M metagenome (GOLD analysis project Ga0129306, IMG submission 94438) | Capybara group fecal microbial communities from Wisconsin, USA - P827 metagenome | ecosystem: Host-associated > Mammals > Digestive system > Large intestine > Fecal | place: USA: Wisconsin...
TCTTTTTATCTTACCGTATTACTGGTAAATAACAAATATATATTGACAAGTACCGAAAGAGTCGCTATAATTAAAGACGATAATACCGAAAGAGCGTATTATCTATATTACTCAGTAATACAAAAAAGAGAGGTAAGACTATGAAAGAGCTCACTTTCGGCGAAGTAGCCGAGCTAAAAGAGAAAATAGAGCGAGAGTACCCAGACGCCGAGCTCGTACAGATTATAGCGGCGGCGTATAAAGAGGGCTACGAAGCCGCTCAGAAAGAGAGGTAAGTCTATGAGAGTAATAACTCTACTCAACCAAAAAGGCGGTACAGGAAAGACGACGACGGCTATTAACGTCGGTGCGGCTCTCGCTCGCTGTGGTCTCAAGTGTCTACTCGTAGACATAGACCCACAAGGTAATTTATCTCAAAGTAGCGGCTTCGACGAGCTCAGCGACGGCGATATAACGACGTACGAAGTACTTACCGGCTCAGATATTAACCGAGCAATTAAGACCAAGCGTATTAAGGACTCTTACGACGTGCTACCGACCGATATACGGCTCTCAGCCGCCGAGATAGAGCTCGTAAACGCCGACCGGCGTAACTATCTTCTTAAAGACGCTCTCGGCAAGCTTAAGAAAAGCTACGACTTTATTATCATAGACTCGCCGCCGAGCCTTAATATACTTACGCTTATGGCTCTTACGGCGGCTACAGAAGTCATAATACCAGTACAGGCGATGTATTTACCGCTTAAAGGCGTAGCACAACTCAGAGATACCGTAGAGCTCGTAAAAGAACGATTTAACCCAGAGCTCGAGATAGGCGGCGTACTTCTTACTTTCTTCGACGAGAGACGCAACTTAGATAAAGACGTACTCGAAGCACTCGAGCAAGCTTTCGCCGGTAAAGTCTTCGATACGAAGATAAGCCAAAATACCAAGATAGCAGAAGCCCCGAGCTACGGTAAAGACGTCTTAAGCTACAGTATCAATAGTAAAGGCTCGGTACAGTATAGAGCACTCGCCGCCGAGATTATAGGACATGAGACCACGGAAAGAGAGGTATAGCCGCATGAGAGAAGACCAAGCAGTAATTACGAGAGCTCTCAACGATGATATAGCAGAAAACGAAGACTTAGCGAAAGAAGTCGTAGACGCTTATAGACGCTTTAAGCTCGGCGACTGGGGTAACACTTGCGAAGAAGACGCTAAGCTTAACGACGAAGCTCTCGAAGACGGCGAGAGTCGTATCGTAGCTAAGTACAATACGAGTTATAAGCCGATTTTCATTATTAACAGCTATGAGCCGTACGATACAGACGAAAACGGCGACGTAATAGTAAAGCGTATTACTACGCTCATGTATTGCGACGAATATTAAAGAAAGAGGTGTAATTATGGCTAAAATACTCGGTAATAACCCACTTCTCAGAGAAGAGAAGAAAGAAGAGCCGGTACTCAGCGAGAAAGACGTAGCGACCATTAAAGCCGCTATAAGTGATGTAGACGAGTTTACTACTATGAGCTTTAAGATACGTAAGACCCACTTAAAGAAGCTTAGAGACTACGCTTTTACTAACCGTCTCGAGATTAAAGAAGCTCTCGACGAAGCTCTCGCCCAGTATCTCGACCCGATAGACGATAGCTCTCTCATGGAATACCCAGAGAAGCCCAAGAAGACCAGAAAGAGAGGTTAAACTATGATAAAGCTCGAAACTACGACGGCTTACGACGTGAAAGAAGCCGCCGAAATGCTTCATAGAAGCAAAAATACAATACGAAGCTACATAAAGAGCGGCGAACTTAAGGCTCAGAAAGTCGGTAATACGTGGTATATCACAGATAAGACGCTTACCGAGTTTATAACCGGCGAGAAGCCCGAAGAGAGGTAATAATATGACTTTTGAAGAATTTAAGAGCCGTATCGCTCAAGGCTTAGCAACCGGCGCAATAAAGACCGACGTAGAGCTTACCGAGCTCGACTTAGCCTTACAATATGTAATAGGAAGAGAGCAAACGGCGAGAATAGAGCAAGGGATAAAAGAAGAGCTCTTTCTCACGAGCGAAGACTTAGCCGCTCTCATACTAAAATACTGTGGTAACGAAGTTTACGACAGGGTATTAAGCGAGGTATAGCAACATGATATTAGACTTAACAAGCGAAGAGCTTAAGGCGGTACAAGCTCTCGACGACAGCTACGAGAAGCTTCTTAAAGAGACCGACGCTTTAATACTTAAGCTCAGACCAGACGACCCAGAGCCCGACGAGAAAGAGTACGAGCGTATACAGGCGAGCCGCCTACCAGAGCCGACCGAGCTAAAGCCCGAGCCGATAGAGGTAAGAGACGGTACGCCGATTTACAGTAAAGAAGCTCTCGACCAGTACTACGCTACGCCCGAGTATAAAGCGTACGCAGAAGCTAACAAGAGAGCAAACGACGCCGTAACTCGTCAATGGGAAGACTGGTATAATAGCGGCTCTAAGAAGTGGAAAGACGCCCGAGCAAAGTACGGGCGGCTACAGAAAGAATATAGCGAAGCTCTTACTTCGTTCTTTAAGAAAGTCGAAGATAGACAATTTAACGCTCTGGGCGGCGACTTAGAGAAGATACTCGAAGACGCTCGTAGCCAAGTAGACCGCATTATACCGAACAAGTACCAGTATTACGAAAAAATGAGAGAGGGCGGTAGCTTTAGGGCTCGAGACGTGCGTCTACAGAGCGACGGTAGCTTTAGACTCGATACTAAAGAGACCAGAGAAAGCATAAAAGAAGCTCTTAAGAGACACTACGAAGCACTCGCAGAAGAGCCGAGTCTCGTAAAACAACTCGACCAGTATATCGAAGCCGCTCTTACTATGAGTACTTTCGTAAGCGATACCGGCGAGCTTTTCGGCGAGGTATCTATGTTACGCAAGGGCGATAATACGCTCGTAGCGAGACCGTCGAAGTACTCGACCACAGTAGACAAGATAAGCGGCTTACTCTTTTCTAATGAGATAACGAAGCCGATAGACGCCGACCCAGAAGCCGCCTACGAGATTGTACTCGGCGGTACGAAAAAGAAGCCGGTAATAGCGAGCGCAAGTATCGACTACGCCGAGCTTCTCAGCAATAAAGCGATAAAAAGCGTACCAGACTTAGACAGCTTCGACTATACCGTACACGACGCTATAGTAACGCATATACTCGCCGGTAATCGTATTATCACGGTAGACATGATATACCGAGCTATAACCGGCAAGGTAGACGGAAAAGTAGACGTAAGCGACGACATTTTCGAGAAGATAAAGAGAAGTATCGGTAAATTTAACGGTAGACTCTATATAGACTTTCAAGGTACAGACGAAAACGGCGAGCCGATGACTTTACACTTTAACGAGCCGGTAGTTATGTACTCATGGATAGAGACCAAGATACACGGTAAGAAAGTCGCCGCTATGAGAATACCATACGATAACGACCCAGTACTCTTAAAATGGGCTCGGCTTAATGGTAACGAGATAGATACGAGAGATATAACTCTTCGAGACGTACCCAGACTCAATAACGGCGACGAGAGCGCAACGATAAGAGACTATCTTTACCGCCGTATTATAAGCATGAGAAACGGCTACGACAGAGCCAAGAGACGCCACAAGCCTTTTAATATGAGCCGTAAGATACGCTTCGATACGCTCTATAAAGAGCTCGGTATCTCAGACCCAGACCGAGTAAAGAAGCAACGTATAAAAGAGAAAGTCGATAAGTGCTTATCGTACTGGGTATCTGAGAAGCTACTCGTAAGCTACGTCTATACCAAGAAGACTGGTACTAACCAGTACGACGGCGTAGAGATTAACTTTATACATGATACCACAGAAAGAGAGAGCTCAGCCGAGCCGAAAAAGGGGTAAGGGCGGTAATATTTTAGTGCGAGGGCTGTAGACCGTCGGGTGTACTTTTCTTTTCCTCTGTTTGAAAATTTTCGAGAGGGGGTATTACTCGATAAGACAAGATAGACAGATAATACCGTATTATTATATTACTTAGTAATATATAGAGGGGACTACCATAAAACTGTATACGAGACTACCATAAAACTGTATACGAGACTACCATAAAACTGTATACGACCACTACCATAAAACTGTATACGACGGTTTTCTCGAAAAGCCTTATAAAATAAGGCAAAAACGGCGATTTTTGAAAGACAATATGTATACGTATATGTATTGCATGTATCGTATAGGCGGCATTATAGCCGCCGCCTACTCTTACGAGCGGCGTCTATATGCGCAATACGTAGAACGACCGGCGACGTCTTTCTTCTGTGGTCTCATGGGTAGACCCGAGTATCTGGGCGGCGTGGCATGATTTAGAGGTGATTAGATGATACTACCAGAGCAATTAGAAGAGCTTCGAGACGTGAAAGTATGGCTTAACTACGTACTCATATACAACGAGTCGAAGCATAACGGCGAGGGCGGTTACGATAAGCCGCCGGTAAACCCTTATACGCTTCGAGACGGCTCAAGTACCGACCGTACAAGGTGGGCGACTTTCGACGAGTGTAACGCTCAGATAGGAAAACCGGCGACGGTCTTCTATAAAAATAAAGAGTACGTTACTCAGCCGGTAGCCGGTGTAGGGCTCGTACTCGAAGCCGCCGGTATACTGGGTATCGACTTCGATAGCGTGATTAAAAGAGACGCCGACGGTAAAGTAACGGCGGTCTCGAAAGAAGCCCAGAAGATATGGCAATACGTAGACAGCTATACCGAAGTCTCGGTATCTGGTACAGGCGTACATATACTCGTATACGGTAAGAAGCCCGATAAAGAAGTATGTAGAGTCTCTAACGACGACGGTACAGAGTACGAGATGTACGATAGCGGTAGATACTTCACTCTCAGCGGTAAGCCGCTTAAAGGGTGCGGAAAGATACAGCAACGAGACGAACAAGTAAAGAAAGTCTACGACTTCATACTACAGAGACGGCAAGAGCAAGCCGCCGCTCGTTCTTCTGTGGTTTCATGTACCAGTACCGGCGGTAGAGGGCTCAGAGTAAGCCCAGACGAAAGCGACCAAGAGCTCTGGGCGAAGATGTTTAATAGCCGTTACGGTGCTCAGATAAAGAGCTTATACGACGGCGATACGAGCTCTTTCGGCGGCGACGAGAGCCGAGCCGACTTAGCTTTATGTAACCATTTAGCATATTGGACAAACAACGACGAGAGCCGTATAGATAAGATGTTTAGAGAGTCTGGTCTCATGCGTAAGAAGTGGGAAAGAGCCGACTATCGAGCTCGTACTATACGCTTAGCTCTCAGCGATAAAAATACATATCACGAGTACACGAAAGAAGAAAAGAAGCGGTACGCTCAGATGAAAGAAGCCCAAGAGCGAGAAGCTCGGCTTAAGGCGAAGAAAGATAAGCCACCATTTTAAGAAGCGAGGTATAGAAACATGGCAGAAGAAAAGCGTTACGAAGATATGAGCTCAGAAGAGCGAGAAGCGTATCTTATTAAGCGGTACGAAGAGCTTACTAATAATAAGACCGCTCTCGAAGACTTAGAAGCCGATATAGACGCTCGTAAACAGGGCTACGGCGAAGCCTGGGCGAGCGGCTTTAGTGCTCTCGATAAGAAGCTCGACGGCGGCTTTATGGGCGAGCAACTTATATTTTTAGGTGCTATAAGCTCTCTCGGTAAGACGAGCTACGCTTTACAGATAGCGACCCAGATAGCCGAGCAAGGTAAAGACGTACTTATCTTCTCTCTCGAAATGAGTAAGAACGAGCTCAACGCTAAGACGATAAGCCGCTATACTCACTTACAGACGAGAAAAGACCAGTACCGACAGAAGTACCGGCTTACGACGAGAGATATATTAAGCGGTAGAGTCGGCGATATGGTCTTTAAACAAGCTCAAGACGAGCAAGCTAAAGTATTTATCGAAGCTCTCGAAGCTACGAAGAAAATAGCCGGTAACGTGCGTATCTTCGTAGGCGAAAACGACGTAGACGTAGACAAGATAAGAGCCGTAGTCGATACTCACATAAAAGCGACTCGTAAGAAGCCTTTTGTAATAGTTGACTACCTACAGATACTCGCGGCGAGCGAAGAAGCTAAGACCACAGACAAGAGACTACTCACAGACTACGACGTAACACGTCTTAAAGTAATCTCTCGAGACTATCGTATACCAGTACTTGTAATATCGGCGTTTAACCGTACGAGCTATCTCGAGCCGGTAAGTATGAGCTCTTTCAGAGAGTCGAGCGGTATCGAGTACTCGAGCGACATACTCTTAGCTATGCAGTACGACGGCATGGACTACCAAAAACACTGGTTTACACGTAAGAGCGGTAAGAAGACTCAAGTCTTCGAGTCTACTCAAGACCATAATACCAGAGTAAGAGAGCTCTTAGATAAAATGGATAAAGACGGCTCAGCCGGTGCGCCGTTACCTATAGAGCTTAAGATACTGAAAAATCGTAACGGTACTAAAGGCTCTCTATACTACGACTTCTTACCGGCGTACAATTACTACGGCGAGAAAGATACGAGCGGCTACGTAAATAACTTCGACTACGGCGACGACGAAGACGACTCTCTCTCTTCTGTGGTCTCAAGTGGTAAGAGTCTCGGCAGAAAATAAGTAGTAAGCTTAATATAAATAATATGAGCGTATCGGTATTTACTGGTACGCTTTTATTTTTAGTCTTACTCAGTAATACGGTATTATTATATTGACAAGTAATACGGTAATATGGTATAATTTAGTATGATGAATAATACGAGAAAGAGAGGTAAGACGGTATTATGGAAGTCGTACAAATAGGCGGTTACGAGAAGCCCGAAAACCCTATAATCTTACGCATAGTACAGAAAGTCGGCTTTCCTATCGACGGCGCAAGGGTAAACTATGAAGCCCCGACTATCGCCGGTTTTCTCGCTATCGAGAGCCAAGACGTAAGACACGCTACGCAATATATCGCTCTCGATAATATAGCGAGCTTTACGGTACTCACAGAAGAAAGCTTTAACATTACGGCGGCTTTCGCTGTACCGAAAGTAAAAGCCCAAGTAGAGAGGTAGATAGATGAGCGTATTAGATAGACTTTTCAGAAAGACCCGAGAAGTAACGAAGACAGAGCTTATTAACGAGCCGGTGAGTAACTTCTCTATGTACGGCGGCGACGCCTATAGTAACGATATTTTTAGAGAAGCTGTAGACGCTATCGCTCGTAACGCCGGTAAGCTTAAAGGCTCTCACGTAGTAGCCTATGCCGACCAGAAGCGAGAGACCGGCGACGGTAGACTTAACCGGCTTCTACAGACTCGACCTAATAGGTATATGAGCTCGTACGACTTGCTATACAAGCTTACGACTCGACTTTTCCTTTATAATAACGCTTTCGCTTATCTCGACCGAGACGAGCGAGGTAACGTAAGAGCAATTTACCCGATAACGGCTACTCACGTCGATATTATGAGCGATACTACCGGCTCTCTCTTCTGTGGTTTCATGTTGCGAAACGGTAGAGAAGTCGTACTACCCTACGACGATATAGTACACTTACGCCGCTTCTTTAATGAGAGTGAGATACTCGGCGAGGACAACGCCGCTATAGCGTCTGGTATAGAGCTCGCTCAGACCCAGAACGACGGCGTAACGAGTGCAATTAGAGCCGGTGCGAGTATACGAGGTATCTTAAGCTTTACTCAGATTATGAGCCCGAGCAAGCTTAAAGAAGAGAAAGACGCTTTCGTAAAAGACTATCTCGAGCTCGGTAACGAGGGCGGCGTTATTGCTACAGACCAGAAAATGACGTATACGCCTATAGATAATAAGCCGGTACTTCTCGACGCCGACCAAGCGAAAGAGATTAAGACCAAGATATATAACTATCTGGGCGTTACCGAGTCTATCGTAAATAGCTCTTATACAGAAGATGAGTACGCCGCTTTCTATGAGTCAACGCTCGAGCCGATAGCGATAGCACTCTCTCAAGAGTTTACCGCTAAAGTCTTTAACGACCGAGAGCAAGCTTTCGGTAATAGTATCGTCTTCGAGTCTGGGCGGCTACAGTTTACGAGCAATAAGACGAAAGTCTCGCTTATCGCTCAGCTTGCGCCGTATGGACTTCTTACCATTAACCAAGCTCTCGAGATACTTAACTTACCGAGCGTAGCAGACGGCGACAAGCGTCTACAGGCTCTTAATATGATAGACCAGAGTATCGCTACCGAGTACCAACTCGGTAAGAAGCCCGATAACAGAATTAAAGAGGGCGTAGACGATGAAGAGACCGAGAAGTGATTATAAAATTTGTCCGTACTGCGGCTCAGCTTTAGACGTGGGCGAGCGGTGCGACTGTGAAAGCGAGGTACTTAAACATGAAAGAAGTACGAGTAACGGAAATACGAGCAAACGAGCCGACGGCAGACGGCGAAAAAGCTCTTATTTTGAGTGGGCGACCGGTGGTATACGATACGCCGACTCTCATACACGATATTAACGGTAGTTATATCGAAATTGTAAAGCGTGGCGCACTTGATAACGCAGACTTAAGCGACGTACGTCTCTTAGTCGGTCACGATACGAGCAAGATACCGCTCGCTCGTACGCCTAAGACGATGAGCTTAAAGCTCGACGACGGCGGTCTTACGTTTGAAGCTGTGCTACCAGATACCGAAGCCGGTAGAGCCGCTTTTATGGCTGTAGAACGTGGCGACCTTAAGGGTATGAGCTACGCTTTTACAGTACCCGAGGGCGGCGACGAGTACGACGCTAAGAGCAATACGAGAACGATAACGAAAATATCGAAAGTCTACGAGTGCTCTTTAACGGCGTTTCCGGCTTACGAGTCTACTACGGTCTCGGCAGAGAGTAGAGACTCACGTCTTCGTCTCTGTGGTCTCATGCAGAAGAGACAAGCGGCGAAGATACTCGTAAATCAGATTTTGAAAGAGAGGGCTTAAGCATGAGCAATAATAAGACCGGCTACGCTCGCTATACTTTCGCTTTCGCCGCCGACGTGCAGAAGCTCGCCGACGAGAAGCATATAAAAGTAGTCTCTTTCAATACAAGCGAGCGCAAGAGCCGAAAAGGTAGCTACGACTTTCTTACGGTCAACTTCATTGTACCGAGACCAGATAGAGACGTAGTACCGTTCAACTTAGACCATGAAGTACAAGAGCTCGAGAAAGAGCTCGATACAACCACAGAAGCCGAAATTACTAAGACTTTCGGCGACATTTAAGAAAGCGAGGTATAACACCATGAAATTTAATACAGTAGCAGAAGCTTTTAATTACTATCGTACCCAGAGCGTCGAGGATATGCAGAAGAGAGCCGCCGCTATCGGTGCGGAAATCGACAGCAACGCCGACGCCGACGTAGAAGCTCTCAATATCGAGCTTAAGGGTATCAAAGAAGCGAGAGACAACGCCGAGACCAGAAGCGAAGCTAAGAAGACTCTCTCTTTCTTCGAGGGCTCAGACATGAAGCCACAGAAGAGAAGCTTCGACGCCGAGACCGTATACGATACCGAAGAGTACCGTAGCGCATTTTTTAAGAGCTTGCTCGGTCATAAGCTCAACGACGCCGAGAAGAGAGCTTTCGAGCTCGGTCTTGAGACTCGTAGCGACGCTTACAATACTTCGAGTAACTCGGCGGCGGTACTGCCTACTCAGACTCTCAACGAGATTATTAAGAAAGCTCGTACTATGGGCGGTCTTTTCGCAGAAGCGAGAGCTTTCTCTATGCCGGTAAAAATCTCTATCCCTATCGGTACGCCGAGCTCTAAAGCCGCATGGCATACAGAAGCCGACGCCGTAGAGAGCGAGAACGTTACCGTATCGGCGGTATCTTTCGACGGCTACGAGATTATGAAAGTTTTCTCTATCTCTGAAAAGGCTCGTAAGATGAGTATTAACGCTTTCGAGAGCTATATCGTAGATGAGCTCAGAGCTTGCGTTATGGACTTACTCGCCTACGCTCTTATTAACGGTACTGGTAGCGGACAGGGTACAGGACTCGAGAGCGGTATTACGTGGGTAAAGACCGCCGGTAGCACTAAGAACGAAGTCGAAGTAGCCGCTTCCGCCGACCTTACTTACGGCGACGTAGTGAGCGTCGTAGCTCTTCTTAAGAGAGGGTACTCACAGGGCGCAAAGTGGGCGATGAATAACGCTACGCTCTATAACTACTTCTACGGTATGACAGACGATACCGGCAGACCTATTTTTATCGCAGACCCGAAAAACGAGTCTATCGGTAAAATTCTCGGCTTCGAGGTAGTTATCGACGACAATATCGCCGACGGTAAAGCTTATCTCGGCAACTATAAGAAGTATCTCGGCTACAATATGCCCGAGGGTATTACTATCGAGTCTTCGAGAGAGTCGAGCTTTAAGAAAGGCGTCGTAGACTATAGAGCTATGGCTATCGCCGATTGTAAGCCGCTCGTTACTGAAGCTTTCGTAAGACTTCATAAGAAGCAGAGCTAAGAAAGCGAGGTAGACTTATGAGTATCGTAAAAGCACTTAAAAAGCTCGGTAAGAAGCTCAATACAGCCGGTACAGAGCCGAGCGGTAAGACTATCGCCGGTGTACTGGGTAGTATCGAAGAGAGCTTTAATATCAGCGGCTCAGCCGGTGCATACGTTACGGCTATCGAGCTCGAGCTTACCGAGGGCGTAGTTAGCGGCGGTACGGCTACGCTCAGCGACGAGACTACCGTACCTATCACGGTTACGACCGCTACAGAATAAAGCATAAGAGAGGGCTCGAGACGCTTCTATATGGCTCTCGGGCTCTCTTCTTAGAAAGAGAGGTAATAATATGACTCTATCCGACGCTTGTAACGTCTTACACGTAGACGAGGGCAACAACGACGAGCTTATAACCGCTCTGGTAGCGGCTCTACCGTCTTATATCGAGACTACGACCGGCTTATCGGTAGAAAATCAGATATACGAGCCGCTCGTAGATACCGTAAGCGGTCTTTTGCTTACTCAATGGTATTATAGCGACCATGCAGACGACCAGAGCTTAACGAGGACTATAGACGCTCTCTTAAAGGCTCTCACTATCAGAGCCCGAGACTATGCCGAGTAAGTACGGTAATACGAGCTTCTATAACTCGAAAGAGTGGCGACGAGTCTCTACGGCTTACATGAGCTCGAAGCTTTATATCTGTGAGAGGTGCGGTAAACCGGCTCAGATATGCCACCATAAAACATGGCTTAACGAGAGCAACGTCTTAGACGCTACCGTATCTCTTAACCCAGATAACTTAGAAGCTCTCTGTATCGACTGTCATAACGCCGAGCACGGCTTACGACACGATATAACGGTCTTCGACGACGCCGGTAACGTGGTAGAGGTGAAAGAGAGCGTAGCTTCTCAGACTTACCAAGCTCAGAGAGACCAGATAGACGACGTAGTAGAGCGAGCTCGTTCTCTTCTCTGTGGTCTCATGGAAAACGACACCACAGAAGAGCCGTAGAGCGATTTTTACGACGTAGGTAATATAAAACTATACCCGAGGGCTAAAACGTCTCTAAAGGGCGTTTACGTGGCTCTCAGAGGGTGCGAGGTGTTTAACATGAAAAAAGAGACGAAAAGAGAGACTACTTTCGAGGAAATCTTACAGAAAATACCAGAAGATAAGCGCACTATCGGCGAGAAGCTTATAGCCGAGCTTACTTTTATGGAAAAGACACTCGAGAAGCTTAGAGCTCAGATAGACGAAAAAGGCGAAGTAGAGCACTTTCAGCAAGGAAAGCAAGACTTTTTAAGAGAGTCACCGGCTCTAAAAGCCTATAATACGACGGTACAACGCTATAGCGTCATGTATCGACAGCTTACCGACCTTATGGGTAAGAGCGCAGAAGCCGAGAAGAGTAACGCCGTCTACGACTTCATAAAAGAAGCATGAGTAACTATATCGACGAGTACTTAGAAGCTATACGCTCTGGTAAGTGTATCGTAGGTAAGCGTATAAGACGGCAATACGAAAAGCTCAGCCGAGACATACACGAGCCGAGAGACGGTTATATCTTCGACCAGAGACGAGCCGAGAAGCCGGTAGAGTTTATAGAGCGTTTTTGTAAGCATAGTAAAGGCGAGTGGGCGGGTAAGCCGGTAAAGCTCGAGCTCTTTCAAAAAGCTTTTATATCGGCTCTTTTTGGCTTCGTACATGAGACCACAGGCGAGAGACGATACCGTGAGACTATGCTCTACGTAGGGCGTAAAAACGGTAAGAGTACGCTCTTATCTGGGCTCGCTCTGTATTGTCTTATCGCCGATAAAGAAGCCGGTGCGGAAGTCTACAGCGTAGCGAGCAAGAAAGACCAAGCTCGTATTATCTATGAAGAAGTCTGTAATATGGTACGACAGAGCCCAGAGCTCTTAGATATTACGAAGAAGAGAAAGAGCGACTTATACTTTCCGCTCACTTTCTCGAAAATGCAACCGCTCGGGCGTAATAGTGATACTCTCGACGGTCTTAATAGCTCTCTCGTTATCATAGACGAGCTACATAGCATTAAAGACCGTAATACCTACGAGGTTATGAAGCAATCACAGAGCGCAAGGCGTCAACCGCTTTTAGTTATGATAACTACCGCCGGTACTGTGAGAGAGTGTATCTTCGACGATATGTATAAATACGCTTGCGGCGTCTGTGATGAGACCATAAAAGACGACCGCTTTCTACCGATACTCTACGAGCTCGACAGTAAAGACGAGTGGCTCGACCCGATGAAGTGGGAAAAGGCTAACCCGAGTCTCGGACATATTAAGAAGCTCGACGACCTTATAGGCAAGGTAGAGAGGGCAAAACAGAGCCCGAGAGACCTTACCGGCGTACTGGTAAAAGACTTTAACGTGATAAGCACTACGGCGAGTACGTGGCTCACGTTTGACGACATAAACAACGAAGAGACATTTAATATAGCCGACTTTAAGGGCTACTACGCTATAGGCGGCGTCGATTTATCTCACGTCGGCGACCTTACCGCCGCTACACTTCTCTTCATGGATAAGAGCGAGAAGAGATACGTCGCCCAGATGTATTGGCTACCGAAAGACCACTTCGAGAAGAGGGTGCAAGAAGAAAAAATACCTTATGACAAGTGGTACGAAGCCGGTCTTCTCAGACTGTGCGAGGGTAATCAGATAAATTATACAGATGTTACGGCGTGGTTTTTGGAAATGGTAGAGAAGTACGAAGTAACGCCGGCGTGGATATATTACGACCCTTACTCGGCGGCTTACTGGGTGCAAGAAATGCAGAGCTACGGCTTTAATCTCGTAAAATGCTACCAAGGCGTAAAGACGCTCTCGCTACCTATGCAGAAGCTCGGCGCAGATTTACAGGCTAAGAAGATTAACTATAATAACTCGAGTCTTCTTAAGTGGTGTATCACTAATACCGGCATAAAGACCGACGTAAACGGCAATATACAGCCGGTAAAGGCTCAAGCGGCGAAGTACCGTATAGACGGCTTAGCGAGTCTTCTCGACGCTTACGTAGGACTTACCGACCACTACCAAGAGTACTTAGATACTTTATAAAGAGAGGTGTAGACAATGGCAAAAAGTAGAAGCGGTCTTTATTACAAAAAAGACAAAAAAGTAAAGCTCGTAACGAAGCATAGCGAAAGAGATAGTAGCGGCTTCTATACTACGACGTATCAATATATCACTAACCAAGCTCTCTGGGCTTACACGTCTCAGCTTTCACAAGACCAGATTTTCGCCGCCGCCGCTTACGGTGTAAGTGAGACGAGACTCTTCGTACTTAACTACCGTAACGACTTAGAAGTATACGACTTTATCGAGTATAAAGAGAAGTACTACCAGATAACGAGACTCGATACTACCGACGACTATAAAGGCGAGCTTTTTATCTACGTGAAAGACGCCCCGAGAGGGGATACGCCGAGCAATATACAACCGGCAGACGATTAAAACACGAGACCACAGAAGAGAGGGCTTACCGGCTCTCTTTTCTTTTTATCTTACCGTATTACTGGTAAATAACAAATATATATTGACAAGTACCGAAAGAGTCGCTATAATTAAAGACGATAATACCGAAAGAGCGTATTATCTATATTACTCAGTAATACAA
>Ga0129306_1002884_pt1 | contig 14107 bp, 15 predicted proteins | sample P827metagenome_FD_94438 | JGI IMG/M metagenome (GOLD analysis project Ga0129306, IMG submission 94438) | Capybara group fecal microbial communities from Wisconsin, USA - P827 metagenome | ecosystem: Host-associated > Mammals > Digestive system > Large intestine > Fecal | place: USA: Wisconsin...
AATGGAATGTGTCTCGATAGAAAAGGGCCTCTTTTTTTTGTTTATTTCTTTTGTTAAGGGCGACGTTAAGGTTTATGCTCTAGCGACAGAAAGTGGCTGATTCGTTTTCCTTTCGAAAAGGGGGCTGTGTCATCTCTTTTAATAAGACAAGACTTAGCGTCAAATGATAAAGGATGCTTTTCTGAAGTATAGTGATTGATTATGAGCGAAATCACAAACCGAATAAATTGGCTGCGTCTTGCATGTTTTTTCTGATTGCGACACCGAAGGGGCAGCGGGACTCGCAAACACCGCATGAAACACATTCGGAAGCGTGGTGACCGAGAACTTTGTAATGTTCGCGGACTGTTTCAGGTATATTAAGCTGAGCACGTGCCAGATTGAGGAATTTTGTGACTGAAGCAACATTGATCCCTTTGGGGCAAGGGGCACAGTGTCCACAATACATACAATGCCCATGCCAGGTAAAACGCTCCAGCCCGTGAAGGACTTGTGAAAAATCCTTATCTTGTTTTGATGCGCTGCACCAGGCTGCTGCCGCCGCAATCTGTCCCGTGCCGCGGCAACCGGCCATTACGGAAGCGACTGCAGGACGTGAAAGTGCGTATTCCAAACATTGAACTGGAGTAAAAGCTTTTCCGAAGGGTGAGTTTTGAGCGTCTAGAAGATCGCCGCCGCCATAGGCTTTCATAACGTCTATGCCAACGCCATTGGCAGCACAGAGTTCGTAGAGCAGTTCACGTTCCTTGTCGATATTTATGAGCGCGTGCTCATAGTTTTCATCGGCCCAGAGCTGTTCAACATCCTCTCCGGCAGGCTGAAGGTCATAGCAAGGATTGACAGCAAACATCAAAACATCAACGATGCCGGTCTGCACGGCTTTGATTGCTACTCTCGGATTGTGACTGCTTATACCGATAGCTCCGATCCTGCCGTCTTGCTTTAGTTGTTGTGCGTACTCGATGACCGGTCCGGAAAAGATGTTTTGAAGATCCTCCTCGGCGTCGATATAATGTATCATGCCAATGTCGATATAATCAGTATGCATTCGTCGTAAAAGATCTTCAAAGCCAGTACGTGTTTTAGACATATCTCGAGTGCGAAGGTATTGGTCGTTTTCCCAAAATGTGCAGATATGTCCTTGAATGATAAACTTTTTCCGACGATGTCTGATCGCATCGCCAAAATTCGAACGAAGTATTGGATCAGAGGAGTAGCAATCGAAAAAATTGATTCCCAAATCATCGGCAAAGTCGAATTCGGCGCAAACTTCACTCGCGCTTTTTCCGGTAAAACCTTCACAGCCAAGACCTATTGCGCTGACTTTAAAACCTGTTCGCCCCAGTTTTCGGTATTCCATAAACAACACCCCTTTAATATCTTGTATATTTATACAATATCACCCAAACACACGAATTAGTCAAGTGTTATTAGGGATAAACTGAATAATTTATAACATGGGCTAATTTCTAAACTAAATGCAACAACATCAGAGTATAAGCAAGAGTGGTGCATTTACTTTGGTGATTCGCGCAATAATTACCATTGTGCACAAATAATCGAAAACTCTTGCGTAGGTGAGATCGTGTGGTATAATACGACGGTTACAAAAATTCACACGTTCTGCGAGGGCGAGGGTGGTGCCTATATTCAAGGTCCCAGACCCGCGAAGCAGAATGGAGGAAAAACCAGGAGGAAGAATCATGTCGGTAGTTAGTATGAAGCAGCTTCTTGAGTGTGGCGTCCATTTTGGTCATCAGACGCGTCGTTGGAATCCGAAGATGAAACCCTACATCTTCACGGAACGTAACGGCGTGTATATCATCGACCTGCAGAAGACCGTCAAGGGGCTTGAAAAGGCTTACGATTTTGTGCGTTCTGTCGCACAGGATGGCGGAAGCGTTCTTTTCGTCGGAACAAAGCGTCAGGCTCAGGATACGATCGCCGAAGAAGCTGATCGCTGCGGCATGTATTATATCAACCAGCGTTGGCTGGGCGGTCTGATGACGAACTTCACGACGATCCGTAAACGTGTTCAGCGCATGGTTGAGCTTCAGAAGAACGAAGCTGAAAATGACTGGGGAACGTACACCAAGAAAGAAATTTCGCTTTTCCGCAAAGAACTGGCAAAACTTGAAAAGTACCTTGCCGGTATCAAGGATATGCGTTCCTTGCCCGATGCGCTTTTTGTCATTGATCCCCGCCGGGAAGACATTGCGGTAATGGAAGCCCGAAAGCTCCATATCCCCGTGATTTCCATCGTTGACACCAATTGTGACCCCGAAGTGATCGACTATCCTATCCCCGGTAATGACGACGCCATCCGCGCTATCAAACTTATTTGCGGCCTGATGGCGAACGCCGTGATCGAGGGACGTGGCGGAGTTGACGGCGCTCTTCCTGCGGCTGCAGCGGAAGACGTAGAGGAAGAAGTAGCTGCGAGTGACGCTTCTATCCTCGATATGAAGGAAAAGTTGACGGAGACCTACGGTGAAGTTACTGCCGAAGGCGACGATCAGTAATAGAGGAGGACGTTATCATGGCTGTTACGATTACTGCTGCTGCTGTTAGTGAACTTCGCGCCCGTACTGGCTGCGGAATGATGGATTGTAAAAAAGCTCTTGTCGAATGCAATGGCGATGCCGAGAAGGCGATCGATTACCTTCGCGAAAAAGGGCTGGCCAAGGCTGCTAAAAAAGCGGACCGCAATGCTAAAGACGGCCGTATCTTCTCCTACATCCACAATACGGGCAAAGTTGGCGTGATGGTCGAAATCGACTGTGAAACGGATTTCGTTGCAAAGACCGAAGACTTCCAGCAGCTGGGGCACGATGTTGCTATGCAGATTGCCGCTGCTAAACCCGAATACGTTGCTCCTGAGGATGTTCCCGCTGACGTGCTTGAGCGTGAAAAGAGCGTTTACCGTGAGCAGCTTCTTGCCGAAGGCAAACCGGCTGCAATCATCGACAAGATCCTCGAAGGCAAGGTCCGTAAGTTCTACGAGCAGGTCTGCCTCCTTGAGCAGCCCTGGATCCGTGACGATGAGAAGAAGATCAAAGACCTGGTCATCGCTCAGATCGCGAAGATGGGCGAAAACATGAAGATCCGCCGCTTCTCTCGTTTCTCCATCGGCGAATAATACATTGTCGGAAAGTGCAGGGTTCTCATGAACTCTGCACTTTTTTTGTAACTTCTCATGGGGAAATTGTTAATTTTTGCCATTTATCGGGTATAATATTCACGTTACTTGTTATCGAAGGAGGCGCAGCGATGAAGTATAAGCGTGTTTTACTGAAACTTTCTGGTGAAGTCCTTGCCGGAGAACAGGGCTTTGGGCTTGATTTTCGTGCGATCGACAAAATGTGCCGTCAAATTGCACAAGTCACGACGGAAGGCATCCAAGTCGGGCTTGTTGTCGGCGGCGGCAATTTCCTGCGCGGAAGGCAGGCAGTCGAAGAGGGGATCGAGCGCTCGCAGGCCGACTATATGGGCATGTTGGGAACGGTTGTCAATGCTCTGGCACTTCAAGACGTGCTTGAGCGTAAAAACAATATTCCTACTCGCGTCCTTACCGCGATCGAAATGCGCCAGATTGCCGAGCCCTATATCCGTCGTCGCGCATTACGCCATATCGAAAAAGGCCGTGTTGTGATTTTTGCCGCGGGAACAGGCTCGCCTTATTTTTCCACAGATACCACTGCCGCACTCCGCGCTGCAGAGATAGGCGCAGAGTGTCTTGTAAAAGCAACCAAGGTCGACGGCATCTATGATAAGGACCCGTTTAAATTTCACGATGCTGTCAAGTTTAAAAAACTCTCTTACATGGATGCGCTGCAAAAACAGATCGAAGTGATGGATGCTGCTTCATTTTCTCTTTGCATGGAAAATAACATTCCTATAGCCGTACTTAATGTCTTGGAAGAAGGAAATCTGCGTGATTTTCTAGTTGATGGTAAAGAAATTGGCACGATCGTCTCTAAATAATTTCGAAGGAGTGTATTGATATGGCTGATTACAATCTTGAAGAAAAAATGCAAAAGGCGCTGGAGCATCTTGATACCGATTATCAGGGCATTCGCACCGGCCGTGCTCATCCTGGGCTGATTGACGCAGTGAAAGTAGATTATTACGGAACGCCGATGCCTATCAAGCAATTGGCTAATGTTTCTGTTCCCGAAGCGCGCGTGCTGATGATCGCTCCGTTTGACAAGGGCGCGACAAAGCTGATCGAAAAAGCGATCCTTGCGGCTAACATAGGCATGACACCTAACGTAGACGGCTCAAATATCCGTCTGGTAGTTCCGGAACTGACAGGTGAGCGCCGGAAGGAATTCGTCAAAATGGCATCTAAGCTGGCTGAAGAAGCAAAAGTGGCCCTGCGCAACATCCGTCGCGACGCCAACGATTTCTACAAAAAACAGGAGAAAGCCTCTGAGATCACCGAGGACGATCTGAAAAAACTCCTTGATGACGCGCAAAAAACGACTGATAAGTTTATTGCTAAAGTTGACGAAGAATTCAAGAAAAAAGAAAAGGAAATTCTCGCTAAGTAACATTTACTCTTTCTGCTGTCAAAAAAGTCGCGCTAACCGATGAGGCTGGCGCGACTTTTTGTCGTTTTAAATGGGAAAAATGTTCTAAATAGAGCGGAGCAATACGTAAATTGTTACCAGATCAATTTAGTTTGAGTATAATTGGATAAGCAAAGTGCTTAAAACGCGTCATTACAATGTTCGAATTGTTGACTATAGGAGCTTGAAACAACATCAGAACATGGTACTAACGATTGGCAGCCACCATGAACTGCTTTCTTTGAGCAGGAACAAAAGCGCGAGTAGCCAAAGGATCGGGCTGATTTGCTTGATTTTACCCGTAAGAAGCTTTACGGCCACAAAAGTAAGTGTGCCAAATTCAATGCCATTGCCGATGCTGTAAGTAAAAGGCATGACGAATACCGCGACGGCAGCGGGTATAGCTTCGGAAAAATCGCTAAAATCAAGATCGCGCAGACTCATCATCATATAAACGCCAACGATGATCAGGGCTGGTGCTGTAGCCGCGCCTGGTACCATGGATACAAGTGGGCTAAAGAACATCGCAAGCAGGAAAAGCACGGCAACCGTGAGCGAAGTGAGACCTGTACGTCCGCCCTGTTCTACGCCAGATGCGCTTTCAACAAATGAGGTAACGGTCGTCACGCCCAGAATAGAGCCGGAGACCGTTGCGACCGCATCAGCCATAAGAGCCTGACGAGCGCGCGGAAGATTGCCTTGTTCATCGAGCAGACCTGCTCTCATACTGACACCAACGAGAGTGCCGACAGTGTCAAAGAAATCGACAAAGAAGAACGTAAACACGATCCCCCAAAACGCTGTTGAGCCGATCATTGAAAAGTCAAGTTTCATAAAGATGGGCATAATAGACGGGGGCAATGAGACGATCGAATCAGGTACCTTTGTGAGGCCAGCTGGGACAGAAACCGCCGTCGCGGCAAAAATGCCCCAGAGGATAGCGCCTTTGATGTGGAAGCATTCAAGAACAATAGAGACAAGGAAACCGAAAACCGCTATAGAAACCGGTTTTGCTGTGAGATCGCCAAGAGTCACTAGCGTTGCGGGATTAGCGACAACAATACCGGCCCCCTTAAAGCCGATCAGAGCGATGAAGAAGCCGATTCCGGCAGCGATACCTATCTTCAGCGATTTGGGAATGCCGTTGACGACAGATTCACGGATTTTTGTCAGTGTCAGGACGATAAAAATCAATCCCTCTACAAAGATTGCCGTCAAAGCAACCTGCCACGGAACTTTCATTGTCAGGACGACGGTATAGGCAAAGAAGGCATTCAACCCCATACCGCAGGAAAGCGCAATCGGATAATTAGCCATAAAAGCCATTAATGCCGAACCGAGAGCGCTTGCAAGACAGGTAGAGACCATCACCGCATTGAACGGCAGTCCTGCGTCTGCTAAAATTCCTGGGTTAACGAAAATGATGTAGCCCATCGTCATGAACGTGGTGATACCTGCCATGATCTCGGTACGGACAGTGCTGCCCGCTTGTTTGATATTGAACATCAAGAACAACCTCCTCAGAATGAAGAAAGTTATGCCGAATCTCATGTCGGCAAAACGAGAATACACTATTTTTTCGGGTGGCGCAAGTTGACGTACGTATTGTTAATGTAAACTCTTTAATATCTTCATAACAAAAATGCGGAGAGGGACTAAGAGCCCTGCTCCGCTGATTTTTAAAAAATTGTTGTTTGTTTGCATCTATCTGATTTCGGAAACGTATTCGGCAAACCGATGCAGTCCCTCGCTTATTTCTTTTTCAGAATTCGCATAGGCGATACGCATCATACCGTCGGCAAAGAAAGCACTGCCGGGAGTGACGGCAACGTACTTCGTCTTCAGAAGGTCGGAGCAGATTGCAGCATCGTCGGTCAAGACGACGTCCCCATGTTTTTTGCCGATAAATTTCTTCAAGTCAATCATCACATAAAATGCGCCGTCAGGTTTGATGTAAGAAATACCGGGGATCGTGTCGAGGATGCTGAACACCAGATCGCGGCGTTTGCCAAAAGCTTCTTTCATTCTTTCGACATCGGTGTCATCAGAGTGGAGTAGACCGCCGAGCGCTGCATACTGTGCTACGGAACAAGCATTGGAGGTAAGATGGCCTTGGATGCTGCCGATAGCTTTCATGTACTTTGTGGGACCGATAGCGTAACCAATTCGCCATCCTGTCATTGCAAAAGCCTTGCTCATGCCGTTGATAATGATGGTCCTGTCCTTGACTGCGGGGCAGACGGAAATGATCTGTGTGAATTTTTTACCACCATAGACAAGGCGTTCGTAAATCTCGTCATTGATGATAATGATATCGTTATCGAGGGCGAGTTGTGCAATGCCTTTCATCGTCTCCTCATTATAGACGGCGCCGGTAGGGTTATTGGGGCTGTTGAGGAGAATGCACTTTGTCTTTGGTGTAATCGCTTTTTTGAGGCGTTCAAGCGAGGGAACATTGCCTGTGTCAGTGCATTCTACCAGTACTTCACGTGCACCGCAGAGACGGATCTGCTCAACATAACTGACCCATGCCGGCGTTGGCACGATCACCTCATCACCAGGATCGAGGATCGCTACCATCGCAGCATAGAGAACCGGCTTAGCTCCGGCTCCGACAACCACATCCGAGGCGGGATAATCAAGGCCAAAATGCTTTTTATAATACGTGCAGATAGCTTCTCGAAGTTCGGCAATGCCGTTACTCGGTGTATAATGAGTATATCCCTTATTGATCGCGTCGATGCCGGCATCGAGAACAGATTGGGGAGATGTAAAATCAGGTTCACCTTGACTAAACGCGATCACCGGCTTCCCTTCTCGTTTCATTTCCTTGGCAAGAGCGCCAACGGCAAGCGTAGCGGACGGTTTCAGATTTGAGGCTTTCATAGACAGCGATAGAGACATCAGAAACACTCCTTTGATAATAGATATATTATTCTGACGCAAATCTGTATTGTTACTCTAACAGAAAAAAGGATAAAAATCTAGTACACTATTTTTTAAATACTTAAAACAATGCTTGAAGTTTAATAAATAATGTGCTATTATAAATGCGTAGTAAATAATCGGTTCAGCTTTGGAAGGAGGCACTACATATGGATATTCGTTTTTTGGCAAAAAATATTGATGTCCCTAACGACCTCAAAGAGTACATGGAGAAGAAATTTTCGCGTATGGACAAATTCTTTCCGCAGATTGCCGGCCAGATCAACGTCAAAATGGTGCGCAATACTTATATTGTTGAAGTGACTGCGAACGTTCATGGCGTGATCATGCGCGGTGAGGAGAAAGATCTTGATCTCCGTAAAGCCTTCGACCTGGGGCTTAAGAATCTTGAGCGCCGCATTCGCCGCCATAAAGAATACCTCGTTGATCGTGCGCATTTGAAAAATCGCGATTTTACTTTCGAGGAAACTCCTTATTCTGAAGAACCTGCTATTGGCCAGATTGTGAAGGAAAAGCGTTTTGACCTTTATCCGATGTCCCCCGAAGAAGCAGTTATGCAGATGGACCTTCTGGAACATTCGTTCTATATGTTCCTGAATGCGGATACGTGTAAGATCAACGTTGTCTATAAGCGTGATGCCGGCGGCTATGGTTTGCTCATTCCGAATTAACAACTGAAATTATCAGCAAGAAGGAGGAGCCTCAAGAGGTTCCTCCTTCTTTTATGTCTTTTTCATTTTCCCTTTCCTGCTACAAACCTGAATAGAATCTGTGAATAAAGAGGCAGAGCACGGAAATTTTCATCCCTGATAAACGAATTCGGGCTCAAATTTGTAGAAATATCATTGACGAAAAAGGTAATCGCCGTTAAAATATCACAGTTATTCCGCATGGCACAGGTTTCAAAAACCTTAGGGTACCTGGAGCCAGCGAGAGGAGGAAAATATCAATGTATGCAATCATCGAAACAGGCGGCAAGCAGTATCGCGTTACTCCCGGCGAGACGATCCAGGTTGAAAAACTTGGCCTCGAGACTGGCGCGACAGTGACCTTCGATAAGGTTTTCCTTATTGGCGGCGACGACAAAGTGACTGTTGGCAATCCCTACGTTTCCGGCGTCAGCGTTACCGGTACGGTCGAGGGTGACGGCAAAGCGAAAAAGGTCATCATTTTCAAGTACAAAAACAAGACTAATCAGCGTCGGTTCCGCGGTCATCGTCAGCCTTTCACGAGCGTTAAGATCGACGCGATCAACGCTTAGTGACCGTAATCAACGTTTTTCGTCAAGCAGGTGCCGCTGTCGGGATCAGTGTAAGCGGACACAGTGGTTACGCACCTGAGGGCGACGATATCGTCTGTGCAGCGGTCAGCGTACTTGTTCAAACGCTGAAAATTGGCCTTGATGATGTTCTTCATGTTTCGTCTACCGCGAGTGTTGATCCGGATAAAGCGATCATTAAGTTGCGGTGGCAAAATGACGGCAGCAAGGAAGTCAGTGCTGTCGTCGAGACAATCATAAGAGCATTACGAGAGACAGCGTCGTCGTATGACAATTATGTAAACTATTCGGAGGTGTCTTTATAAATGCTTTTTAACAAAATGGATCTGCAGTTTTTTGCACATAAAAAAGGACAGGGCAACAGCACGAACGGTCGTGATTCAAATCCTCAATATCGCGGACTGAAGAAGACCGAAGGCTGTGTAGTGAAGGCTGGTAATATCCTTGTCCGTCAGTGCGGCACCAAGTTCCATCCCGGCCTCAACGTTGGTCTTGGCAAAGATTATACGCTTTTCGCCCTTAAAGACGGCGTTGTAAGATTTACAACTAAGGGCGCGCGAAAGGTCGTTGTCGTCGAGTAAAGTAAGCCCCTATTGTTCGGCATAACGATGACATGAGCCCTCGTGAAACATGGGGGCTCTTTTTTTATAAGAGCTGTCTCAACACGGCAAGAGAGGAACGGTGGAATAATGAAATTTGTTGATCTTGTCCGCGTACATGTAAAAGCCGGAAACGGCGGAGACGGCTGCGTCAGCTTCCGTCGCGAAAAATTTATTCCAAAGGGAGGACCTGATGGCGGCAATGGCGGTGACGGCGGCAGTGTAATCGTCGAAGCTGCGCAGAATCTCCTTACTTTAGCTGATTATCAATATAATCACCGTTTTGCTGCAGAACGAGGTTTTCCTGGTACCGGAGCACTTTGTTATGGCGCAAACGGAAAGGATTTAACTATTTATGTCCCTTGCGGAACTGTCGTTTTCGACGCAGATACGGGTGCTCCTATTGCCGATCTTGTCGAACCCGGCGATTCCTGCGTCGTGGCTAAGGGGGGGCGCGGCGGCAAAGGTAACGCTCATTTTGCCAGCTCGCAACGACGTGCTCCGCGTTTTTCCGAAAAAGGCGAGCCGGGAGAGGAACGTAATATCAAGTTTGAACTGAAAATGATCGCCGACGTTGCCTTAGTCGGCCTGCCTAATGCCGGCAAAAGCAGCTTGCTGAAAGCGATTTCTCACGCAAACCCCAAAATAGCCGGATATCCGTTCACGACGCTGACACCTAATCTGGGAGTTTTGGCTGTTGATGACCAAAAAATCATCCTAGCCGACGTGCCGGGGCTTATAGAAGGTGCTCACGAAAATAAAGGGCTCGGTCTCTACTTTCTCCGCCATATAGAACGTACTCGTGTCAACCTGCATGTGCTGGATCTTTCAATGTCGGATTTTGAATCAGTTATTTCGCAATGGCAAGTCGTCCTCGATGAATTCCAACATTACGATCCCGCTCTTGCGCAACGTCCCTGTATCATAGTCCTGAACAAGACCGACATGATGCCGGAGGGGGCAGATCTCGTCGAAAGATTATCATCGTTCTTCACCTCAAAGAACATGCCTGTCATTGCCACGAGCGCGTTGCTAGGAGATGGGATCGACGCACTTATAAAATCGATCGTAGAGATTGTACGCCTGCATCCTCGCCCCCATGGCTCATATCGGCTTTACGACACTCCAGTCGATATCGAGAGAATAACAGCCGGCAGGCCGAGAATCGTCAAGGAAGACGAAGGTGTGTTCCGGATCCTTCATCCTCGTATCGAAAAAACTGTCGCTCGGTACGATTTTAATCAGGAAGAAGCTCCGATCCGATTACAGCGTCTGATGCGTCAGTATCGTGTTGAGGAGTTGCTGGAAGATAATGGCGCCGAAGCAGGAGATACAATAAATATCGGAACAATGTCGTTCACGTTCGAGCCTGAACGAGCCTACTGACATGCATGATAACATACGTAACGTACTGCGCATCGGTATCATGGGCGGCACCTTTGATCCAATCCACTTTGGACATCTTCTCGCCGCGCAAGAAGCGCTTTGCAAACTTGATTTGGATGAAGTGATTTTCGTTCCAACGGGCAACTCCTATCAAAAATCTTATCGAAATGTTACGCCCGCTGAGGAACGATATATGATGACATTCCTTGCGACGCTTGATAATCCGAAGTTTTCGGTTTCACGTATCGAGATCGATCGTGAAGAAGCAAGCCATACCGTTGATACTTTACGCGAAATGCGTTTTTGGTATGGTCAGCAACATGTCGAGTTCTTCTTTATCACAGGACTGGATGCCCTTTTGAACATGCATACCTGGGCGGAATACGAGAAGATCCCGGAGTTGTGCACGATCATCGCTGCGAACAGACCGGGATATGAGAACGTAAAAAGCACGCTTGAGTCACTTTCTGACAAAGTTCGCGCTAAAGTATTACGTCTTGAGATCCCTCTCCTGTCGATTTCAAGCACTGAAATACGCAAGCGCGTAGCGATGAAAGAAAATCTTCGTTATCTGCTGCCGCATCCGGTAGAGCAGTATATCTATAAACGCGGCCTTTATAAAGATCTCGGCCGTGAAGGAGTGTGATCTTATAACTATGAGACGCGGCGGAATTTTGCTTACACTCCTGATCGCGCTTGCGGCTTTTGCCGTCGGAGCAACCTACCGACTCTACTCGATCGTTAATACGACGCCGGAAGAGATCAAGAAGAATATTCGCTTCGATGAGCAGCACGGAACATTGAATGTGCTAGTTATCGGGATCGATGATGTTGAAACGGTGCGCAGGTCAGATACGATTATTTTAGCGCGCGTCGACATAGATAGAAAGACTGCTTCGATCATGTCGATCCCGCGAGATACTCGAGTTGCCATAAAAGGACACAAGCAACAGCAAAAGCTCAATCATGCTTATGCTTTCGGTGGAATTGAGCTTCTCCGAGATACAGTCGTCAATCTGACAGGTGTCCCTGTCAACTATTATTTGATATTAAATTACGGTTCGTTTCCTAAGATTGTCGACGCGGTCGGCGGGGTGGATATAACCGTCCCCAAACGCATGAAATATACGGACCGCGCACAAAACCTTTATATCGACTTCCAGCCCGGAAAAAAACACATGAATGGTACCGAGGGACTTAAATACGTGCGTTTCCGAATGGACGCGATGGGCGATATGGGGCGTATGAAACGTCAGCAGGAATTTGCTCAGGCTTTTATGCGCAAGATCATGACCCCGGCGATCCTTCCGCGCATCCCCGAGCTGGTTGAACTAACGCTGAAAGTGATTGAGACTGATCTCCCCGTAAAAACCGCTTTGCAGTTGGCGGTACAGTTGAAAGATATAAAGTTGGCTGACGTTCACTTCTTTACGATGCCCGGCGCTCCGGCATCTATAGGCGGAATTAGTTATTTTGTACCGGATTTGCAAAAAGCCTCACAGGAAATGGATCCAAATTTTAACAAAGAGTCAAAAACTATTTCGCCGGCTTCCGTTTCTGACAAGAGCAAGGACATACCGCCAGCAACCGCTCAGGAACTCAGCACAGAAGAAAATCTTTCGGAACTTGCAAGTCGTTTTAAATCTCCTATCGCAATTTTTAATGGAACAGGGAAGGCGGGTCTCGGTAAAACTTTTTCAACTGCTTTCGAGCAGGCCGGCATCGAGGTCGCATTTACCGGCAACGCGAAACATTCCGATTTTCGTTATTGTCTGGTACAGTACTCAAATAAAGGCACTTTACAGACAGCTAAAGAATTGGCTCAGCTTTGCGGTATTTCTGAGAAGCTGATACGTAAAGCCAATATTTCTTACCCTGTAGCACTTATACTAGGAAAAAATAATAATGCGGAAGTCTTGTCGCGTATTCAATCACTGATTGTAAAGCAATGATCGATATTTTATAAGGAGTTATCAATGAATGACGCAACTTTAAAAATTCAAGAGAAAATCGTTGAAGCTCTTCTTGATAAACGTGCTTTAAATGTGTTGTCGATGGAAGTTAGCGAGATCACTCCCTTGGCAGACAGTTTCATCATTGCCTCCGGAAATTCCGACGTGCATATGAATGCCCTGGTAAATGCTGTAACAGACTGCCTCGACGTTTTCAATGAAGAGTATAAAGTAGAAGGAGCAATGAGTTCTCAGTGGACACTGATTGATGCAGGTAACATTGTTATCCATATTTTCAGTGTCAAAGCCCGCGAGTTCTATAAAGTTGAACGAATCTGGGGCGACGCGAAAATTACACACTACGAAAGTCACGACTAAAGTCAAAAGAGAAGCCGCCCTATTTTTACTAAATTGGGCGGCTTTTGTGTCGTTATTGTTTGAAATCAGAAATCAGGGAGTCTTCATGAATGCACAAATCAGGATCTCTGTGACAGGAAGTCGCGGAAAAAGCAGCGTCGTTCGTCTGCTTCATGCTGCTTTAACCGGATGTGGCTTAAAGACCTACACTCGTGTAACCGGCGTTATTCCGCGCAGTTTAACACCTGCAGGTGAACAGCCCATTTACCGTTTTGCGCCTGCCAATGTGGAAGAGATGAAGTGGTGGCTGCGCTCTCTGCCGAATGACGCACAAGCAGTCGTTATGGAAAACAGTGCCGTTGCGCCTGAACTGCAGGGGCTTTGCCCTTTTTTGCTCCTCCCGCAGGTGACGGTCTTGACAAATATTCGCCCAGATCACGAAGCATATTGGGGACCAGGAGAGATGGACGTGCTGAATGCACTGTCTACGGCGCTGCCACGGCAAAGCACGGTTGTTGTTCCCACGTCGCTGACGCAATTTGGACCAATGCAGCGTCTGGCACACAAAAAAAATATTGAATTGCGCGCGGCAACCGACGTTTCCGGTTTTCCAGCTCATGTATCCGCGAATATGGGCTTAGCATTAGAGGCTTGCCGTTTCTTTGGTTTGGACGACAATGTATGCCTTGAGGCTATGAAAAAAATTGACGCCGACTTGGCTGATTTCACGATATTAGAGACGGGAAACGGTCTTCTCGCGTTTGCGTTTTCGGCAAATGATGTCGTTACAACGGAGGAATTGTTTCGTTCAACAGGTTGGGGCAGAGAAGAAACCGGCGTTTTATTCAATCACCGCGCAGACCGCGTTGATCGATTCCTGGTTTTTGCGGAATGGATGAAAGTACATCCCTGGCGTGAAGTCGTCGTGATCGGTGACACCCCTCCCGCTCTCAAACTGGAATACGAGTATTTTCCCTGCGCGGATGCGGATTCTCTGACGAAACGTCTGCGCGGACT
>Ga0129306_1002887_pt1 | contig 14093 bp, 8 predicted proteins | sample P827metagenome_FD_94438 | JGI IMG/M metagenome (GOLD analysis project Ga0129306, IMG submission 94438) | Capybara group fecal microbial communities from Wisconsin, USA - P827 metagenome | ecosystem: Host-associated > Mammals > Digestive system > Large intestine > Fecal | place: USA: Wisconsin...
GCTTTATCTTGTCCCACTGCTTGATGCCACGGTCTTGCAGGGCGATAATGCGGTCAGACTTTATCTTCTCGGCAATGCTCCTGGTTCTTGCATTGGCAGCTTTTGCATTGGGCAGACTCTCAGGGATGAGATACAGCCCAAGCGATTCATACTTGCGAGTACCCTTCACATAGATGTCAAGGTACAAGCTGATATTACCATCCGCTAATTTGCGTTCTCGAATGCGGATGGGTTCTTTCACCTTCAATGATTTCTTAGGTCTTGCCATTACGACATTATTAAAAGTTACACATAACGTTCAAAACTCGGTGCAAAGATACAACAAAAATTTGAATGGCGTAACAAATATGCAACAAATATTGCATCACAATAGCGGAAGTTAGCAAAGTTTAATAATTATCGCAAAATGTGCTAAAGTGCTTTAATACAATGATATTTCGTTACTTTTATTATAAATCATTCGTTTTGATTTCTATTATCAAACCCTATACTTCGTCGTACTCTACTACAGGTTCACCAACTTTCAACGGCTCAGGTTCGACAATTAAATGTACATTATTGGCATGAATGGTAGGAACGTCTGATGGGATTTCGATGATGTCCCAATCCATCCTCAGCGCGTTGCCTTCGCGGATATTATGATACGATTTCAGCGGCAGGAAGTCAATATCGCGATGGATGATCTTCTCCGTCTCGCGAAGCATCTGCGCTTCTGAAATCCAAAGGGCTGTCGTAGCGACGGTTACGGCAAAGTCGTTAATCTCTATACCGTAGAACTGCTGAATGCTCACCTTGATGGGATTCATAAACTCGCCCATCATCGTCTGGCCATGATATTTGGCTCGTATAGCCTCATTCTCCAAACGACGAAGAGAAAGATAAGTCTCTGTAAGGAAGTTGCCCGAGCCACAAGCAGGGTCTAAGAACGTCAGCGAGGCCAGGCGGTCCTGATAAGCATCGAGTTTCTTTTGGCGCTGCCGTTCAACCTTTTCCTCCAATATCTCGTCAAGTTCACGGCGCAAGTCGTTCAAGAATAGCGGATCAATCACCTTGTGGATATTCTCTATCGAGGTATAGTGCATTCCGCCGCTGCGACGAGTCTCTGGATTCAACGTCGATTCAAACACAGCTCCGAAGATGGTTGGCGATATCTCGCTCCAGTCGAAATCGAGGCTGGCATTGTAGAGCAGGACCTGACGCAGTTCGTCTGTGAACTGCGGTATTTCTATCTGTTCCTCAAACAGCCCGCCATTGGTATATGGGAAGGCTTTCAGGTCGTCCATCAGGTAGCGGCTGCGCTTTTCAGGAGGAGTGTTAAGCACCTCAAAAAGACGAATGAGGGCATTACGCATATCCCGCGTCTCGTAGCTGACAAGGTAGTCGTGGAACTGGTCTCGGCTAAACACCCCTGCATCCTCGGCATAGAGGCAGAACACGATGCGCACGCAAAGGATATTAAGCCAACGAAGCGCTTCCGCAGAATTGTCATCATACTGTTCCAGCAGGGCTTCATATATCTGGCCTACAATTTCTCCAGCCTGCATCGACACCTTCATCTCCTTGGTGATATGCTCGCTCTTTTCATCAACAAGGAATTTCAAGCGGTAATACTCCGTCCCCAAGTCCTTCAACAGTATTTCTTCAGGCTCGCTGTTTGGCTGATTCATGTCATAAATCAGGAACGACTGGAAATTGCACGTCACCACCCATTTGGGGTGCTCGTGCTGCGGCATGTTTACGATATACATTTTTGCCTGCAGGAATGGCGTGATGTAGCCATCGCCCTTCTTTATGGGCTTGCGTAAATCAACGTGGATGGACTTCTGCTCGATGAGCACTTTTGTCGAGGGTATATGCACGTCGATGAAGTTGGTAGAGTCCACCATCGAAGCCACCTGTTCCTCATAGCGGATAAACTCCGGCAGATTCTCCACACCATATACGCTGGTAAGCAAATCGGCCCAAAACAACTGGCTTTGGCCACGCTCATAGCCTTTGCCTTCCCATCGCTTTGCAAAATCAGCCGCCGCGGCTGCCATTTGTTTATCTGTTTTCATATTGCCTGACTGACGTTTCTAATAATGGTTGCAAAGTTACTGAAAATAGATGAGAAATGAAAAGGGAACGAAATAAAAAAACAATCATCTTCTCGTTTTTGTAAGGCACGAGGCCTGTAATTCTCTTTCATGCTAAGCGAAGAGACAGCATTGGCTGGTTCAGATAGGAAGGAATATGAATCATACCCGACATCCCTGCTCTTTTCGACCTTTTCCGTCATCCCCAACTTACTTTTCAAAATGGGTTGACATTCTTCAGTCGTCCGTCATCATCCGTCATGCGCCTACAGCACCTTCTGAGCGGGTTTGGGGCAGGACTGGTAGTCTCGTCCTGTATCTTTCAGCCCAGACTTTCACGCTTTGTGCGTGCTTTGGGCGATAGCCTTTTCCGCCTTCGACGAAGAAACGAATTTAAGATTACCATCGCGATGGAACGATTGTGTCATCGCGATGGTACAAATGTTTCATCGCGATGGAACAAATGTGCCATCGCGATGGTATGCAGTAAAAAACGGTTAAGCGACAAAGCATCATCAGATTCTGGCAAACCCGAACAAAACATCACGACGAACCATTTGTTTGCCATCCTACAGAAAAAATGCCAACCATCCACGAGAATACAGGTGCATCATTATCAGACAAATAAAGAAAGCAGTAAAAATAATATGACGACAAGCTGAAACGGGAAACGGCAAAAAAAAGGAAAATAATGTCAACCCATTTTCAAAACCACTTTAGCTTCGCCTCGGAACGGGCATAAGCCAAGTGGTGACGCGGCATGCCGCATCTCTATAGTCGGACGAGACGTGACGGACGAAGGCGAAGCCAAAGAGCACATAGCCCGGGGCAACGCCCTGGGTAGCTCGGGCACACATCTTTCCGCGCCCTGAAGAGGCAAAAGCATTGTTATTGAAGGCTTTTGCCCCTTCAGGGCGAAAGTTACTACTGCTGTCTGTACCCAGGGCGTTGCCCTGGGCTATGTGCTTTTGGCCTTTCAGGCCGTTAGCGGTATTATTGCGGATAATCATAAATAAATTTGGTATTTCGCTCGCCTCGCACTACCTTTAACCTTCGGTTTTAGGTAGGGGTCGCCTCGGAAAAAGCAAAAAAAAGGTATTTTTCTTGCTTTTCCTCTCGGCTCACCCTACCTTTGTCAGTTGAAAAGCAGAAGAGCATGAAAGGAGGGACATTGGAGGCAGTTGGCGGATGGCTGCTGGTGATGCGGCAGGTGCTGCGACGGCCGCAGAACGGACGGCTGTTCTGGCGGCAGGTGGGCACGGACATTTGGCGGCTGGGCGTGGGCAGCATCCCGTTGGTGCTGACCATCTCAATGGCTATCGGCGTGCTGCTGGTGTTGCAGATCGTCATCAACTTCGGCTATCCGTGGCTGCCGCGCTTCGCCATCGGCTATGCTGCCCGCGAGGTCATCCTGCTGGAGTTTTCCTCCGCCATCGTCTGCGTAATCCTGGCGGGAAAGGTGGGCTCGAACATCGCTTCGGAAATCGGCACCATGCGCGTGACGCAGCAGATTGACGCGCTGGACGTCATGGGCGTGAACTCGGCGGGATACATCATCCTGCCTAAGATTGTGGCGTTTGTGGGGTTCATACCCGTCATCAACATCTTCAGCATAGCTGCGGCTGTGCTGGGAGCGTATGCCACATGCTGGATTGCCCACATCATGCCCGCCGATACCCTACAGGTGGGGTTGCAGCACTCGTTCATGGAGTGGTACGTATGGTCGAGTATCATCAAGTCGGTGGTCTTTGCGTTCATCATCAGCAGCGTCTCGGCCTATCAGGGCTACATGGTGAAGGGCGGCTCGGTTGAGGTGGGACGGGCAAGCACCAATGCCGTCGTCTATAGCAGCATCCTCATCCTCTTTGCAGACATCCTGCTGACGAGCCTTTTAAAATGAATTTTAATTGACAATGGAGAATGATTAAGCGATGATTGAGGTAAGGAACATAAGCAAGCAGTTTGACGGCGGACGGGTGCTGACGGACGTGAGCGCCACGTTCGGCGAAGGCTGCACAAACCTCATCATCGGACGAAGCGGCTCGGGAAAGACGGTCTTGATGAGATGTCTGACGGGTTTGCTGAAGCCGGACAGCGGACAGGTGCTCTACGACGGGCGTGACTTCCACCGCCTCGAAGGGAAGCAGCTGTCGTTGGTCAGGCGCGAGATGGGGGTGCTGTTTCAAGGTGCGGCTTTGTTCGACGCCATGAACGTGCGGGACAACGTGCTGTTCCCGCTGGACATGTTCTCCACCCTGAGCTCAGCCGAGCGGAAGGAGCGTGCCGAGGAGTGTCTGCTGCGCGTGGGGATGGCCGACGCCATGAAGAAGATGCCGGGTGAGCTGAGCGGAGGCATGCAGAAAAGGGTGGGCATCGCCCGCGCCATCGCCCTGAGGCCGCGCTACCTCTTCTGCGACGAGCCCACCTCGGGCCTCGACCCCGTATCGGCTCGCATCATCGACGAGCTCATCCACAGCATAACCCACGAGACGGGCATGACTACCGTCGTCAACACTCACGACATGGACTCCGTGCGAGGCATCGGCGAGAACATCCTCTTCATCCACGAAGGTCACGCCCTATGGACGGGTACGGCTGAGGACATCGCGTCGTCCGACCTCCCCGAACTACAGGCGTTCCTATCAGGACAAGGAAGCATTCCGAGACACGAACGTTTTTTAGTTAAGAATTAAGAGTTAAGAGTTAAGAAAGATTGTTTTGCTTGCAGCTACATTCTTGACTACGAATTATACGAACGTTTTTTAGTTAAGAATTAAGAGTTAAGAGTTAAGAAAAATAGTTTTGCATGTAGCTACTTTCTTGACTACGAATTACACTAATTTTACGAATTTTTGGAGCAGCGAGGGCAAAGCCAAACTTGTTTGAGCTATGCCGAGTCGAGACAAGAATAAACGAAGTTAATTTTTATTGCTTTGCACTCGGCTTTCGCTTTATTGGTTGGGGATTGACGATGTGCTCATGATGGATAATTCGCGTAATTCGCGTAATTCGTAGTACTGAAAAGGTGAGTTAAATAAATAAAGAGGAACGCGTGCGCGTTCCTCTTTATTATATAGGCTCTATGTAAGCTAAGGCTTAGAAGAAGAGATAGCGGTTGTCAACCACCTTGCTCTTAGCGTAGAGTTCGTTGACGAGACGGGAATGGTTCATGCTGCGGGTAGCGGCAGAGACAGCGTTCTTCTGCTCCTGGGCAGCATCGAAGGTCTGGACACCCTTGCCGCGCTCGACCACCTGCACGAAGTAGATGCCTCCGTTGCCCTTGATGGGGCCGGCGGTCTGACCCTGCTCAAGCGTTGCAGCCACGCCGCTGAGGGCGGGCTCGCTGGCGGGTACGGCGCTAACGAACACAGGCGACGAGAAGGTGACGCGAGAGAGCGTGTCGCTCTTGGCGCCGTCGATGGCAGCAGCCTCAGCCAGCGTCTTCACGTTCTTGACGTTGGCCAGAATCTGCTCGGCCTTCTTCTCGTTGGCAGCTTCATACTTCAGCATGTCCTTCACGACATCAATCGAAGCGTAGCCGGCGGGATGGATATCCTCAAGAGCCAGCACGAGCAGATGGTCGTTGGCACCAGCCTCGAAGATCTGCGACACTTCGCCCTTCTTGGCGCCGAAGGCCCAGCGGAGGGCTTCACGCGTGCTGCTGACGCCACCGATGTTGTGGGCCACGTTCTGCAGGCCATTCAGGGGGAGCAGACGGAAACCGGCCTCCTCGGCGTTCTCCGTAAAGGCTGCGAGGCTCTGGTTGGAAGCCACGAACTGGCTCAGACGGTTGTAGGCTGCGTTGTAGGTCTCCTTGCTGAAGTAGGCGGGACGCTTGACGTCGGCAATCAGGTATTTCTCGACGGGGTTCTTCGTGTCGACCACCTGAATGATGAGGTCAACGCCGCTCTGGAGGGAGAGCTTGCGGACTTCACCCTTACGCATGCTGTTCAGCGTGACGAGGTAGGTGGCGTTGTCGCCCGTGATGACGCTTCTCTCGTAATTGGCAGAACCCAGCCACGAGGGCTCGGTGGGCTGTCCGTAGCGCTCAGCCAGCTCGGCGAAGTCGGCACCGGCGAGGATGGCGTTATAGATGCTGTCGCTCAGCTCGGCCGTGCGGCTTGCCTCCTGCTCGGCCACCTGGATCTGGCGGTACTGGATGGAGTCGGGAGCCGTAGCCTTGGCCAGATAGCGGAACGTGTTGTAGCTGTCGTCGGCCTCATTATAATAGGTAGCGACAGTAGCGCCCAGGGGCACCGTGTCGAGGCGTGCAGCCACATCGGCAGCCAGACCGGCAGCCGTGCGGGGCATCAGGCTGAAGGGAACGGTGGATTCGGACATGCGGATGACGTCGCCAATCTCGCTCTCGGCGGCAGCAGCCAGCTGGGCTGAGATCTCCTCAACCTCGGTCATCAGCGCAGCACGGTCGGCCTCGCTGGGCACTACAGCCACGTCGATGTACTTCACGTCGCGGGTTTCGCCATACTGGCGGTAGTTCTCCTTGTGCTCGTTATAGACCTTTTGCAGGTCGGCCTCGGTGACCGTGACGGCCGAGTCGGCGATGCTGGTGAAGGGGATGACGGTATAGGCCAGCTTGCAGTAGTTGTTACGTCCGTCGTAAGCCTGCTGGGCAGCCACGGGGTTGCTCAGCTGAGCGCCGGTGACGATAGCCTCGAGCTTCTCCATGAGCAGCTCCTGCTTGAGGTTGCGCTCGATGAAGTTCCAGTAGCGATAGAGGTTCTGGTAGTACTCCACATACTGGGCAGGCATCGAGGATGCGTCCATGCTGTTGTACTCAGACAGGAAGTTATAGAGCAGGTCTTTGTCGAACTTGCCCGTCTGCTGGTTGACGAACATCGACTGGGCGAGCAGCGTGTGCGTACCCTCGTCGAGGGCAGCCTCCAGCTCAGCCGTCGTGACGGTGATGCCGAGCTTGCCGACCTCGTCCTCCACCAGCTTGGCGCTGACCATCTGGTTCCACACCTCGTCCTTGATCTGTGCCACCTCAGCCTCGCTGATGGTGCTGTTGCCACGGGCGAAGCGGACGACCTCTTCGTACTCGTTGATGGCTTTCTGATACTCTTCGACGGAGATTTTGTCGCCATTGACTTCGCCCACGTTGCGGATGTTCTTACTCGGACCGATGGCCTTGACGCCATCGCCAATGATGAAGGCGAGAAGGGCGATGCCGACGACGACGAGCAGCAGCACCCCATGCTTTCTGATTTTTCCTAATGTTGCCATTTCGTTTTTTTATAATTTATAATTTGTACGCGTGTAACTGAGCTTTTTGCGGGCGGTTTTTCCCCGTATCCGCAATTTTAGCGCGCAAAGGTACAAAAAAAATACCAACCACCATAAAGAAGTGCAAAAAAATCGCCAAAAGCAACATTTTATTCTTCTTTTTGCCCCGACATACCGCTTTAATGCGTATCTTCGCGGGACAAAACGACCATTTAGCATGTACCATCATACACTTCAACATACCATAGACAATTCCCCATCATCAAGACCCGTTAACAAAGCTACTCATTCTTAATACCATTTATAATATGAAAGCAAAACATTTCATGCTGCTGACAGCCTTGTTGCTCGTCACCTCAGCCCTGCCCCTCTCCCTGCATGCCAAGGACATCAAAGTCATCTCTTACAACATCCGCAACAGCGGCGGTGCCGCCAACGCCGCCAAGGCCGACGGCGAGAACTGCTGGATGAACCGCCGTCAGGCCACCATCAACCTCATCAAACGCGAGAAGCCCGACATGATAGGCATGCAGGAGGTGCTGCCCGACCAGTATGACTTTATCAACAAGAAGGTCAAGGGCTATGGACACATCGGCGTAGGCCGCGACGACGGCAAGGGCCAGGGCGAGATCATGGCCGTCTATTACAGCAAGAAACGTTTCCGCCTGCTCGACAGCGCCACGCGCTGGCTCAGCGAAACGCCCGAACAGGTGTCGCTCGGCTGGGACGGTGCCTGCCGGCGTACCGTCACCTACGTGCTGCTCGAAGAGAAGAAGACGGGTAAGAAAATCGCCTTCCTCAACACCCACCTCGACCACGTCGGCCCCGTTGCCCGCCGCGAGAGCGTGCTGCTGCTCTGCAAGCTCATCGACGAGCTGGTGCCCGCCGGCGTGCCCGTCATCCTGGGCGGCGACATGAACAGCACCATCGAGGACGACATCTTCCGCCCGCTGGAGCAGAGAGCCCACATGCAGGTGGCCCGCGACGTCGCCCCCATTACCGACAACGAGGGCACCTTCAACGGCTGGGGCCGCCACGCCGACGTCATCGACCATTTCTTCATCCGCGACGTCACCCCGATAGAGTTCCATTGCCTCAAGGGCGACTACGGCGCACCCTTCATCTCCGACCACTACCCCATCAGCCTCACCATCAGCTTCTGAAGCAGCCGGGGAAGGGGGCACGCGGTTATGCTCACAAACCCCGACGGGGCGACACAAAACAAAAAAGCGGTTGTGCCGTCCCGTCGGGGCTTAAACTTAGACCATACGCCAGGCCAAGGCCGACGGTCAACCTCACTCTACTTCATAGATTTCGCAGTTACCGGGGCTGAGGATGTGCAGGACGTCGTAGCACTCGGCAGGAGTGGAGGTACCGTCGGGACGGATGAACTTAACGCCTGCATCGGTCTCCACATTGACATACCAGGCTTCGGCGGGGCTGGTGTTGACGAGCATCACGTAGAGGTGCCCGGCATTGCGGATGGTGGAGACCAGTCCGCTGCCCCCCACGTTCTGCAGGGTGCGGATGTGCGGCGGCAGTACGGTGAGGGGCTTTGTCCCGACGGGGATGTCGCCCTCGGCCAAGTGTGCGACGTTCTCCACGTCGCAGCCTGCCCACACGAAGGCGCGCTTCTGTATCTCCTCGTTCATCTGGCGGACAAGCTCATAGACGGGCGTGCGGCATCCGTCTCTTGTGATGGGTGCCTCATGGAAGTCGAGGGTATGAGTGGTGTCGGGGTTCCAGTAGGTGAAGTACTGAAGCAGCTGGGCGCCGTAGGCCAAGTTGCTGTACATCTGTATGCGCAGCTGGTCTATGGTGGGGATGGGATAGGCGGGGTCCTCTTCGGTAGGAGTCGGGTGCACATAGACGTGAAGCCCTACGTTCGTGTGGGCTGTGGCGAGGGCAAAGGCCCAGAAGGGCTTGTGCGTGCGGCGTGCCTCGGCCCTGACAAGCTCAAGATTCTGATACCATGTGGACCAGATGACAACCTTCCCTCCCAACTCACCAACGGGGTAGTGGTCGAAGGAAATCTGCGGCAGCGCCACCTTCTCGGAGAAGAGGCGCAGGTGCTTTTCGTAACCCTCGGCCGTGAAGCAGTAGCTGGGCAGCAGGTTTATGTAGCAGGGGTGCAGGGTATCGATGCTTTCGATGCGCCGTGCCCATGTCCCCAATTCGTCGAGCTGGTTATCCCACGGTTCGTCTTTGAGGTACCATCCTCCCACGGCAGGGTGGTCTTTCAGTTTCTGCACCGTGCCTTCGGGGTCGCTCTGCAGTTCGGGGCATTGGACGATAGACTTCATGCCGGCCTGTGCCGCCATGTCGAGAGTGTGGAGGGCTTCGTCGAAGTTGTCACACCACGAGAAGGTGTAGTCGAAGCCGGCGTCGCGCAGCGTCCGGTAGTGCTCGGGGGTGGCGTATTTTCCACCAAAGCCGTTGGGAATACTGCTCCATGCCAGGATGGGAATATGGGCTTCGGAAGCTGAAGGTGAAGCTGTGGTGGCAGGCCCGCAGCTGGTCAGACTCGTTGCTGCAACAAGGCAGCTGAAGAACAATGTGGCTTTTTTCATTTTGTATTTTTTTGGGGGGTCTATGGTCAATAGTCTATGGCCTATTGCTCTTTACGCCCCTTTGGGGCGTGGCGGCCAAAGGCCGCGAAAAGCGATTGACTATCGACTATAGACCAATAGACCATAGACCATAGACTATTGACCATAGACCTATCTAATCAGTACTTTCTTTCCGTTCACGATGTAGAGTCCCTTCTCGGGGCTGCTGATGCGCCGTCCTGTGAGGTCATAGATTCCGTCGGCGACGGGGATGGGCTCGGGTTCGACGGACACCTCGTCGATGGAGGTACGGAGGCTGCCGCTCTCGACGATATACCATTCGGAGAGTGTGCTCTCGTTGCCCCAGAAGCAGATGCTTCCGAAGGGGGATGAGCCGTACTGGTGGCCATTTGCATGGATAATCCATGTGCCGGCAAGTGAGCCGTCGTTCTGTGCCCCTTCGTCGGTGTTGAGGATATTGAATTTCTGCTCGCCGCGGGCCACAAGGGTGTAGAGACCGCCGGTGGCGTTCATCACGTTGTCGGCGCCGGTGGTGCCGCTCAGGTAGTTCTGCGTGCCGACGTTATAGAGGCGGAAGTTGCGCCTGGTATCGTCGATATACTCAAACACCCACTCGAAGTTGGGATTGTTGATGGAGAGATAGGTCCATCCGGGCATTTTGTTGTCGGGGTTGGAGTAGATGGCTACCGGCACGCCGAGCACCTCCTCAAACTTGGGAGTGGCGTTGACGATGAGGTAGCTCTTGTTTTCGTCGGGCATGACGACCGTCAGGTTTGCCAGCGCGTTCTGGATTTGTTCGAGAGCGGCCAGCAGCGCCTCGTCGGTTGCTGCAGAGGGGTTGGCGAGCAGCGCCTCGGCTTGCGCGAGGGCTTCGCGCAGGGGCGTCAGATTGCTTACCTGTCCGATGGCCGTACCTTCGTCGTAGTTTATCGATGCTGCATTGTTGTATGCCTCCATCAACTTGGCCAGAGCCGAATCGCCTATGCCGCCCGCAAGGCCGGTGAGGGTGACGGCGGTGATGCCCTCGTCGTTGCCGAGGTCGAGGCAGAAGGTTTCGGTGAGCTGCGCAAAGCTGACCGTGACGGTGTTGGCATCCCGCTTAGTGACAGCACAGTTTATGCTATTACCCATGATGTCCTTAACCGTCAGCGTGGCAAAGGAGCACGGTTTGTCGGCCTGGATAGTGAGGGTGGAGACGGGCTGCAGGAGGTGATGCACGGTGCCGAAGGCCTCGGCCGTGGTGATCTCGGCGGGCAGCGTCTCCAACTGGCGTATGCACCATGCCGAGGCGCTGCCCGCGCCTTCGGCCCATTGCACGATGGGGCCACAGACGCCGTGGACGGAGTATCCGTCGGGGTGCGTGCCTCCCTTGCCGCCGCCCTCAGCGCCGGGATTCTGGGTGGCATGGCCGTTGTTGTGATTGCAGGCATGCAGGCAGAGCCAGTCCGTCTCGATGATGTCCTTTGCCGACCATAGCTGCAGCTGTCCGCTCCCCAGCGTCTTGATGAGGATGGGGGTGGGCTCGTCGACAAGGCGGATGTGCCATGCGTTGCCCCACACTATTTCGGAGCCGAACTCGCTGCCGTGAAGCTCGGTGAAGGGGCCTATGTACTTACCGGTCTTGACATTCTTGACGGCTCTGAATACATCGCCGTCGCGGGCTCCCTCAGGTGTGGCCACAGGCTCGAAGACGAACTGCTGATATTCGTCGTCGGCATCGGCATCGGCCCACCAGAGGATAGAGTCTTGCAGCACGGTCATACACTTCACCTTGGCCTGGTTCTGCACGAAGGGTGCCTGGTTGGTGATGGAGTAGCTGACGCCGTCGTCGGGCAAGACGAGTGTCAGCGCCTGCGCTGCGTCCTCAGCCGAGGCCAAGGCGTCCTGCAGGCCTTGCAGCGCCTTGGCCATAGCCTCGTCGGTGGCGTCGCCGTCGTCAAGCACGCGACGTGCCTCGGCTATAGCTCCGGGCAGAGCGTGGATGGCGCTGAAGTCGCCTTTGTAGAAGCCTATCTCGCTGCCCTGCTGATAGCCGGTCAGGTTGGTCTCCTCTGCCTTCTCCACGGCCTTCGCCAGGTCGGCGCGAATGCGCGACATGCTCGTGAACACCACCTCGGTGGGCATGTTGTAGAGACGCGGCGACACCCACTGAATCTCGATGGCGAGGCTGAACTTCGTCATCCCCTCGGGCATGTTCACGCTGAGGTTATGGTAATACCCCTCGGGGCTGGCGGGCTTGCTCCACGCCGAGTGGAAGCAGCCGCCCGCCACACGACCGTCGCAAATCTCGGCATACGACCCCTCGATGGCCTCCTTAGCGTTAGAGGTGAAGTCGGCGGCGGTGAGGTCTATCTTTGTGCCGTTCTCGTCATAGAGGTAGAATTCGCTGATGTTGAAATAAGGGCCGTCGGTAGCCGCGTTGGCCGAGCGGTCGGCCCAGACGGTGTGGATGACAGACATCACTAAGCGCTCGATGGGATAGGGCAACGTGATGAGGGGCGACTGATAGCGGAAGCAGTCCTCGCCCGAGGCCTCGCTCTTGCTCTTGAACGTCCGCATGTAAGCGCCGTCCGTGCCCGCCTCGCCCTGATTCTGGGTGACGAAAGGTTTGGAGGGGTCATTGGGGTCAGGGATGAAGATGACGTCCATCGGTAGGTGGGGCGCCACGTTGGCGTTTGCCATGCACTGGGCCACGGCAGCGCGGATGCGCTCCATCATGGCTGTGCTCTCGGCAGCGGGCACGCTGCCCGTAGATATCTGGTCTAACAGTTCATCGACCTCCTCAAGCAGGCGCGTAAGCACTTCCTGCTCGCTCTCGGGGTATTGTCCGGGTTCTTCGCCGAAGCCGGGGTGGCTGTCGCCGCAGAGCAGGTTGGGAGCGTCGGCGCTGATGACTTCGGGGAAGTTGATGAACTCCTCGAGGGCGTCGCGGTAGTCGTAGAGCGCGTCTGCCTCCACCATGTCGATGGCATTGGTGAACGCAGCGATGTAAGCGCCCGTCTCATCCGTGGGGATGGCGCCGTCGCGGATGTCGGCTTCGGCCTTTGCCAAGGATTCCTGCAGGGCAGCTACGGCATCGGCCACGTCGTCGCTCCACTCTTTGGCCAGGACTTCCTTGGCCCTCTCGATGGCCTGGGCAAGCAAGGTGTAGGAGTAGATGGAGTAACGGGCGCTGCGGGCGACAAGGCGGACGTTCTCCTCGGCATCCATGCACTCCTGTACGGTGCTGGCGGCGGCAGCGCCCTCGACCGCAGCGGTGAGTGCTGCACGCTCAGCGGCAGCCATAGGGCTTGCCTGCAAGGTGTCGGCAGCAGCGATGGCTTTGTCGAGGTCCATGCGGTAGGCTCCGGCCAAGGCCTCCTCGGGGGCGGTGTCGCCGAAATAGTAGAGGGTGGCATTGTCGAAGCAGACGAAGCTGGCGGTGGTGTTCGCGTCGCATCCGAAGCCGAAGGAGAGCGTGCCGTCGGTGACCTGCGTGGCTACGTTGAGTTTGACGGCGTGTCCCCAGGTGACGCTGTCGGTGACCTCGGGGTTGTTGGTGGCGATGGGTACCTTGGTGTCGCCGGCAAACATGTAGGCGCCTTCTACGCTGCCCTGCGTGGGCTCGTAGGTATTGACGTAGTCCTGAATGGTGGCGATGGTGAATGCACCGAAGACATACGTGCCGTTCGGCAGGTCTGTCACGCGCTGGCTGATGGAGTTCTTGCCGACGGGCTGTCCGACGCCGTCGGCCAGTCCGGCCCACACTTCCAGGCAGTGGCCGCTGTGACCCCAGTAGCCTTGTCCGGAGGTGGGGCCTTCGTTGTGGACGGAGGTGCGCCAGATGTAGCCGCTCTTGTTGTCGGCGGAGGAGAAGGTCACCTCCCAGCCCGACAAGCCCTTTTCGCAGTCGGCATTCCAGATTTTTCCCGATACGTCCTTGCCATCGGCAAAGACCAGAGCCGACGATGCCACGAGGCAGACCGTCAGCAGCGCTGTGCGCCATACGTTTTCTTTCATTTTTCGCGATGTCATGTTGGTTTTACTTTCTCTATGTTGCTTATTTTCTCTTATCTTCTATGGTGAGGTCTTCGCGCCGCATCCAGCTGACGGGGACAATCTCCACGTAGTCGTGCATGAACTGGTCGAGGCCATTGTCCTGGTCGTTGACATTCTTGAAGCGGAGCCAGTGGTCGCCTTCGGAAAGGTATTTGGTGGTGATGAC
>Ga0129306_1002889_pt1 | contig 14090 bp, 15 predicted proteins | sample P827metagenome_FD_94438 | JGI IMG/M metagenome (GOLD analysis project Ga0129306, IMG submission 94438) | Capybara group fecal microbial communities from Wisconsin, USA - P827 metagenome | ecosystem: Host-associated > Mammals > Digestive system > Large intestine > Fecal | place: USA: Wisconsin...
TAAGCCCTTTCAAAAAAAAGAGGGCAGCCGGTATGAGATCTTCCGCGACGAAGAACTGCCATTACTGGCACCACTGCCTGCTACCCCGTATGAACTGGCGGAATGGAAACAAGCCACCGTTCAGTACAATTATCACATATCCGTCGACGGAATGCTATACTCCGTTCCTTACGAATTCATCAAACGCAAGGTGGATGTACGGGTAACAGGCACTGTCGTTGAAGTTTTCTATGATCAAGTCCGTATTGCTTCCCATCGGAGGCTGTACGGCAGAAAGGGGCAATACAGTACCGTAACAGAACATATGCCGCCTGATCACCAGGAATACCTTGCGTGGAACGGTGACCGTTTCCGCAAATGGGCGTCACAGATCGGGCCGGCAACAACAAAAGTCATAAACGCAATACTTACCTCCCAAAAAGTGGAACAGCAGACCTATCGCAGCTGCATGGGGATCTTGAAGCTTAAGGACAGGTATTCTTCCGGACAACTGGAGGCAGCCTGTCAGAAGGCATTGGGCTTTACTGCCACACCCAGCTACAAAAGTATCAAAAACATCCTTACAGTGGGGATACAGGACAGGGAGAGTTCCGCTTCTCTGTCACAGAATACAGGGACTGCAGCCAATCCACACGCCATTACACGGGGCGCTGACTATTACAGGAGGTAAGGACTCATGACAAACCAAAGTACAATTGATAAGCTGATCCAGATGCATCTCACTGCAATGGCAAACGCCTTCATTACCCAGAATGAAGATCCGAAAATGAAGGACCTTGCCTTCGAGGACCGGCTCGGCATGCTTGTTGATATCGAGTTCAGCAGCCGCAGGTCTAACAGTCTGAAGAGGCTTATCAAAAACGCCGGATTCGATCAGCCGGATGCCTATGTCGGAAACATCGACTATACTTCGGGCCGTAAGCTTAACCGGGAACTGATCCAGCGTCTTGCGACCTGTGAGTACATCACGGAGCATCGGAACATCTTCATCACCGGAGCAACCGGGAGCGGCAAGACCTACATGGCCTGCGCCTTTGGAATGGAAGCCTGCAAGCAGCGGTTCAAAACACAGTATGTCCGCCTGCCGGACCTTCTCATGGAACTGGAAATGGCCCGTGAGAACGGCACTTATTCCAAAGTACAGAAAAAGTATGCCAATCCCATCCTCCTCATCATAGATGAGTGGCTGCTCCTCAAACCAACGGAGGCGGAACAGCACGACATCCTTGAACTGCTCCACAGGAGACGGAGAAGGTCCTCCACCATCTTCTGCTCACAGTATGAGGATACAGGATGGTATGACCAACTTGGCGGCAATGCCAGTCCACTTGCGGAGGCGATCCTGGATCGCATCAAATACGACGCGTACAAGATTAACATCGTACCAGTCGATCCAAACAGGAACAGATCCATGAGAGAAGTCTATGGCCTGGACCCGACACTACGAGAGTAGCTTCTCGTTGAACATTTGATAGCGGCGGTACGCTGCTCCGGATTCACGGTACTCGTTTTTCCGGAATGGCGGCTCCGCCGCACCGGAATATGCACATCTCACAGTATTCAATACACTGCTGTAGGTCCGGCTGTCCATGCGCATATAGTAGGCCATCATGGCGCCGAGCAGAGTATTGACGGATGCCTGGCTACGCATCCATGCATACAGGTATTTTTCACAGAGACGGCGCAGCTCTTCCGGGAGGGCGGCCGCATCCGCCATCTCCGGCCACTGCCTCTTTCGCAGATGAGCCTGTCCCGTCCGGACTGCAAAGGTCATTTTATAAGCCGTTTCCCTGGGCAGACCCAGTGCCAGGAAAGTTTCAAAGAAGTCATCCCTTGTAAAACAGGGATATTTTTTTACTTCTTCGGAATTGAAGAAATTGATCAAAGTCTGGTAATCATGTTTGTTCTCCGGTGTGTAGCCTTCTCCGGAAGCAATCGCGTGATGGCTCGCTGCCTCCAGACAGACCATTTCGGTGAAGGTCCCGGGGCGGAGATCCCGGATGGCGAATTCAGTCCAGTCGGGATAGATGCCTGTGTTGGCATAATCAGTCCATCTGACCGGACGAAGGTCATTCAGCGCAATATCCGTGATAAAATGCCCGGTAGCCCGCTGCAGGGCGATCAGCCTTTTGATCGTTTTATGAGGGTAAATAAGAACTCTTTGTATTTCTTCCTTCCAGATCTCCGGACCGCTGTACAGGATACAGGGCGTACCGTCCTTCAGATAGCCGGAAATCTCCGGATAATCCGAGGGAGTTCTGCCTTCCGGGAGAATGACAAAGCCTGAATGTTCAAATGCAGTTGTATTATCATCCTCCCGCAGGCAGGGCATTCCCAGAATTTCAACGCTGCAGCCGGGAAATGCCTCTGTGAGGATTTTCCGGAAGAATGGAAAAAGTTCCTCCGTGGCATTATATTCCGCCTCAATTTTCTTTTCACCATTAAGGCCGAATACCATTTCGGGCCGGATATTGAATCCGTCTGAACGCATGACGGCGGAGCATGCGGGGCAGCGTTTTTCCGGCAGGTCGATTCCGGCCAGGTCCCCGCCCGCCAATTCATAGTGCCCACACTCCGGACAGTAGTAATGAGCCGGGAGAGGATTCATCGGGAAATTGCCCAGCAGATAATAGAGAAAGGAGCCTGGGGCCGATCCCCGCAAGGTAAGGAACAGACCTGCCCGGAGCGCTTCCAGGGAGATTCTTCTGTAGATTTCCAGATTGTCCTGCATATTCGGAGAAGCCTTCGCATAGGCGAGCTCCAGCTCCAGCCGCTCTGACGCGAACTCGGGGATTCCTGCGGGATACAGCTGCGCCAGCTTTTGGCGGCAGGCCTGTTCGACAACAGTATTGGCCCCGGGGATACGGGTTTCTGCAAATGACTGTGATGGCATGGCATTTTCCTCCTTGCTGGTTCAAAACGCTCAGATATTATTATATTCCAAAAGTATAAGATATGACATATCCCTCAAAAGGGACAGATGCCCTGATCTTACAAATGGATGTTATTTCTTACCATTTGCTTTCATTGCTTGCGGAATGCGGGATGCTCTGATATACTTCGGAATTACGATGCTGAAAGGAGGTCTGAGTCATGAGATACGATAACTTCCCTGTGATCGATCCGGTCGCAACAGGCAAAAACATTGCAGCGCTCCGCAAGGAAAGAGGGCTTACGGTCCGCAACCTGCAGGAATTCTTTGGCTTCGAAGAGCCGCAGGCCATTTACCGGTGGCAGTATGGGAAAACGCTTCCCTCGGTGGACAATCTCTATGCGCTAAGCGTCATCCTCCGGGTGCCGATGGAAGAAATCCTGGTTCCGGTTTCATTTGAAAATATCATCCAGATAGATAAGCAGCAGGCGGGTCCTGCTGCTTCTGTTTTTATTGGATTATTCCATCCGGCAGCATTTTATCGTAATTCATTTTTATGCCCTCCTCGTTTATAATAAAAAAGCAAGCCATCTGGTGACGGAAATCTGTGCCCGGTAAACTTAAATCAATCAGAATTCTCCTGATAGTATGTCATCGTCCGGGGCACGGGAACGCTTGCTTTATGCACAAGTATAATTGGTTTTTCCGGTTTGTCATTGAACTGTAAGTTTAATAAAACGGGGGCAAAACGGTTCAGAAGGATGAGTGTTCGGTTATGAAATGGCAGATTCTGTGGCTGGCCCTTGCGGCCTGCTGCATTGCATACGGTTTTCTGGTGCTGTCCGTGGGATCGGGAAACGGATTTTTCCTGGTCTGGTTTCTCGGGGGCGGCATTTTCCTGCTGTGCTTCTTTTTTGCAAGGAAGCATCTGTGGCAGACGCTTCCGCATTCCCTGAGAACAGGGCTGATTATCGCAGTTGCGGCAGGCTTTGCGGTGTTTGCATTTACAGAGGCCAGGATCATCAGGGCTTTCCGGAATACGCCGGAGGCCGGTCTCGACTATATCATTGTGCTGGGGGCACAGGTGCGGGAGAATGGACCGAGCGTGGTGCTCCAATACCGGCTGGACACCGCGGCGGATTATCTGCGGGACAATCCGTCCACGATCTGCATTGTCTCCGGAGGCCAGGGCTATAACGAGCCGGTTCCGGAAGCTGTTGCGATGCGGGATTATCTGGTTGCCCGCGGGATTGACGAAACGAGGATCCGGATGGAGGCGGCATCTAAAAACACCGTGGAAAATATGGAATTCAGCAAAGCTTTTTTTGATCCGGCAGCGGACAGCGCCGGCATTGTCACCAACAATTTCCATCTCTTCCGGGCCTGCGGCATTGCACGGAAATCCGGAATAGAGCATATTTCAGCAATTCCGGCGCCGTCGACGCCCCTGTACCTGCCCAACAACCTGCTGCGGGAATTTCTGGGAGTGGTTAAGGACACACTGGCCGGGAATCTGGTATAATCAGTAAAATCAGAGCCTGAGAGAAAAAAAGAAAATTTGAACTGAGGGCGGGTAAACAATAGTGAAATTCGAACAGAGGACATTTAAATGAAATTCGGACAGAGAGTCATTCTTGAAATGGGAGGATAATGATGGCTTTTAAGGAATATGACTACACACCGGCGGAGATCAAGTACTGCCCGTTTTGCGGGGAGCCCGTATATGACCGTTACTCGGACGGGACCTGCCAGTGCGACGCCTGCGGGAAGCGGTTCGGCGTGACGGAAGTGGAATAAGCCCAGGAATAATGGAAAAGCCCGGAAGTCATTTTTCGTTTGACTTCCGGGCTTTTTGGGGGATTATTTCCAGTCAGGACAGGGATGCGATCAGCCTGCCTGGCCAAAGAGACGTACTAACAGCATGGAGATCGGCTCGATGTAGGTAATCATCAGCAAGGCGATGATATTGGCAATGATCAGAGGTATGACAGACTTGGAAATCCGGTCGATGGTCATGCCCTTATCCACACCGCAGGCAACAAACAGGTTGACGCCCAGAGGCGGGGTAACCATGCCGATGGCCAGGTTTACGATCATGATAATGCCGAAATGAACGGAGCTCATGCCGAGAGCCTTGGCTACAGGCAGAAATATCGGGGTAAAGATGATCAGAGCGGCATTGGTTTCCATGAAGCATCCGACAAAGAGCAGGAGCACATTAATCATAATCAGGATGATGACCTTGCTCTCAGAAATGCCGAGAATGGCTCTTGCCATGGCGTCCGGAATACGCTCAGAAGTCATGATCCATCCGAATACCTTTGCCGCCGCAATAATCAGCATGATCATCGCAGTGGTGACGGCGGAATCCACAAGAACCTTCGGGATTTTGCTTATAGGCAGTTCCTTATAAACGAATACGCCAATGATAAGTCCGTAGAACACGGCGACAGCAGCAGCCTCAGTCGGAGTGAAGATACCGCCGTAAATACCGCCCAGGATGATTACCGGCATCAGAAGTGCCAGGAAAGCATCCTTAAATGCATGCCAGCGCTCCGCGGCACTTTTCCGTTCGTGGGCCGGCAGACCGAAGCGGCCCTTTTTGCAGAGAAGATGGGAACAGAGGATCAGGCAAAGGCCAATCAGGATTCCGGGACCAAAACCTGCCGTAAACAGGGAACCGATGGAGGTATCTGCGGATACACCATAGGTAACCATGGGGATAGAAGGAGGAATAATGATACCGATAGAACCGGCGATCGCCATGACGGCACAGGAGAATCCCCTGTCATAGCCAGCCGCGATCATGGCAGGTATCATGATGCCGCCGACGGAGGCCACAGTTGCGGGACCAGATCCGGAAATGGCGGCAAATATCATACAGGTAATGATACCGACATACGCCAAACCGCCGGTGAAATGGCCGACACAGGCATCTGCCAGATTGATCAGACGGCGGCTGATGCCGCCCTCGCCCATCAGGGAGCCCGCAATCATGAACAGCGGAATTGCCAGAAGAGGGAAGGAATCACAGGCTGCAAACATCTGCTGCGGAATAATGGTAAGTGCCTGGGTGCTGCCAAACCACAGAGAAATAAAAGCTGAGGTTCCAAGAACAAACGCAATCGGTACACCGAGGATAACCAGCGCAACGAAAGAAACAAGTAACAGCATTGCCATAGGTCTTCTTTGCCTCCTTTACTGCACTGTCGTTTCCGGCTCATTGTCTTTGCCTCTGAAGAGGTTGACGGCCGTCTGGATACAACGTATAACTACAAGACACATACCAATGGGGATACCGATATAGGCTCTCCACATCGGAATACGCATGGCAGGAGATTTCTGGCCGGTGCGCAGCTGCATCTGAATAATCTGGATGGAATAGTATACGACCACACAAGCAAGGAAAACCATGCAAATGAGGGCGAACAGTTCAAGAATTTTTCGCGGACCTTTTGGCAGGGCCACTTTTAATGCTTCCACGCCGACATGGGCTCCGCGTTTTACGCCCAGTGCCGCGCCGATAAAAGTGATCCAGACCGCCAGGTAACGGGAAAGCTCTTCGGACCATGGAAGAGAGGAACCAATCACACGGAAGATAACCTGGATAATGACGACGATCGCCATGGCACCCATCATAATCATCAGGAGATACTCCTCAATATGATCCAGAAAATATAGAAATTTTTTCATAGGAAATAACCTCACAGCAGGTGGTGGACCGAATCATGATCGGAAACCTGCAGGGAAAGGCCATCAGGCCTCTCCCCGCAGTATTATTATTTCGATCCGGCTGTTGTTCAGCAGCCGCTTAAACATAATGAATAGTGTGAATGTAAATTACTTGCCAAGGAACTTCTGTACTTCTTCATAAACTTCCGTCGGAACCTTGCCTTCACCCTCGCCTACGAACTCATCGTAAACGGGCTGTACAGCCTCACGGAACTCGGCGGGATCAATTTCAAGAACGGTCATGCCATGATCTTTCATTTCACCTACAAGGCGGGCGTTCATTTCATCCAGCAGACCTCTCTCATATGCTGCAGCTTCCTTTGCACAGTCAACGATAATGGTCTGATACTCTTCCGGAAGCTTGTCAAAATAGTCTTTGCTCATCAGGACCGGGGTCGGAGCATAGAAATGCTGGCTCAGGGTCAGATAGGTCTGAACCTCATAGAACTTGGAGGTATCAATGATGGCAAGCGGGTTCTCCTGGCCATCCATGGTCTTCTGCTGCAGAGCGGTGAACAGCTCGCCGAATGCCATGGGTGTGGGGTCAGCGCCCATAGCGGTGAAGGATGCCATGTGGATCGGGTTCTCCATTGTACGGATCTTCAGACCCTTCAGCTGATCCGGATGCTCAATGGCAACCTTGGAGTTGGTGATGTTTCGGAAGCCGTTTTCGAAGTAGCAGATACCCTTGATACCCTGGTTGCTGAGTGCATCAAGCATACTCTGGCCGATCTCGGAGTCAACGGTCTTTCTGGCTTCTTCCGTTGTGGAGAAAACATAGGGAAGGTCGAATACCAGGAAATCACTGGTGAAACCTGCCAGAGGCGCGGTGGAAACAAGACACATCTCGAGTGTGCCCAGCTGCAGGCCTTCGATCATATCACGCTCGTTGCCCAGCTGGGAATCGGAGAAGCAGTCCACATGAACTGCGCCGTTGGTTCTTTCCTCTACCAGTTCTGCAAATTTCTCAAGGCCGAGCTCATAGGGGTGTGCTGCTGCCAGAACGTGTCCGGCACGAATCTTGTACTGTGCTTCGGAAGCTGCGGGAGCTGCTGCCTGGGTTTCAGAAGAACCCTGTGCTGCGGCTTCGGAAGCTGCAGGAGCTGCGGTGGTGGCAGGAGCAGCGGCTGATCCTCTGGATCCGCAGCCTGCAAGGGCTGTAACCGCCATCATAATGCCAAGTACGGTTGCTGCTATTCTTTTTTTCATATAATTCCTCCCATTTTGAGATTTTTATATAGGGCGGCGATGCATTTGGCATTGCCGTCATCGGTTACCATTGTTCATTGGTTCTGTGTGATACAGGACCGGGTTCAGGACTCATGAGATCCGGGAGATTACAGACAGAGTCTGCCTTCCGTGTCAAACGTGATTTCCAGTCCCTCTTCCAAAACTTCCAGTTCCGGATGCTCCCGGAGGACTTTTTCAGAAACCAGCAGAGTTTCGATCTGCAGGGTATTATCTGCAATGATCAGGGAAGTATCTGCTCCGTGCCCGTAGACACGCATTGCCACATCCAAGGCATCTTCTTCGGTATCGAAGTAAGGCGGGATCTTGCCTCTTTCCAGATAGGTGGTGGGAATCAGGTTGGAATACATGGATTCCCTGTCGATCCGGTCTACAAGACCTTTTGTAGTAATGTCCGCCAGTCCGATACCAAGCGCGTTTCCGTAGGAATGCTCATTCATCCGGAGAGCCACGATCCCGGAGATGTCCGGTTTCAAAGGCTCTTCCACACCGCGGACACGGATGCGGCCGATGGTTTTGGTATCCATGCCGGTACCGGAATAGATTTTTCCAATCTCCTTTACGACCAGCAGATCCAGCTGATCCGCGGGCAGATGGGGCACCAGGGAATAGCTCAGCTTCAGCAGTTCTGCATCTTCCTTCAGGAAGTCCTCCCTACGCACAGCTTTCAAACAGAAGGTCTTATCCCGGGAATTCTCCACGATGCCCAGACCGCAGAGAATAGGTGCCTTTTCCAAAGATACAGCTGCGGAGGCGGGAATGGACTTTGCCAGGCCATAGGCATGCATGGCAGAGCAGCCTTTTTCCTTTCCAAGGCCGATGGCAATCATCTTTACAAGACCGCTTTCATTGGCTGCGGAAAAATCCGTGTGCGGCTTAACGCGGTTTACTACGATTACGCCGTCCGATTCATAGGCATTTTTATCAAAATATACAGGCGCACCGTTTTCCAATGTGCCGAGCTGAACAACCTCCATTGAAGAAAGGACGGGACAGCCCATGGTGTCCTCATCTATGCCATAGCCTTTGATGACCTCACGCTGGCCGCTGGCGTTGGCACCGCCGTGGGAACCCATGGCAGGAACGATAAAAGGGTGACCTCCTCTGGTCTTTACATAATCCACAACACTCCTGATAATTATATTGATGTTGTGAATGCCGCGGCTGCCTGCGGTAATGGCAATTCGTTTATCTTTCAGTTTGCTGTCAAGAGACAGTGTGTCCAGTTGTTCTGCAACTTCAGCGGGAATATCTGTGATCTCCCTTTCCTCCATATGCTGGCGGACCCGGTACATCTTCGGATAAACGGTTGTGCCGGTAAATAAACCTGTCTGCATGTATTTCAGCCCCTTATCAGATATTCAGCTCCAACTCTTTAATCACTTCGCGAGCTTTGTGCTTATGTGCATCATTGATGCCGGGCAGCAGCTCGTCAGCGCGGGCGATCACTTCATCCCTGCTTATGTTCAGCGGCTTCTCCAGCCATTCTCTGGTGATACCGACGGATTTCAGCTCTTCCCATGCAGCAGGAATGATATTGTCGAAGTCGATTTCTGCACCGAGAGCTCTGGCTACGGACAGGTTAAGCGGAGAGCATCCGATATCTCTTCCGGGAACACAACCGCAATCCAGGGCACGGATAATATATTTCGCCATTACTTTCTTATCTGCAACGATGCAGGGAATCCATTGCTTGAGGGTTTTTGCGTATGCACCGGAGTTATGGGCGGTAGTGCCGGCCTTGAACTGCGGATGCGGGAAAACCCGGCCAAACTGCTCTGCTACGGTCATGCCGATACCGACGGACATGGTCTCACCGGTCCAGCCGATCAGGAGATCGCCGTCTCTCTGGCTCTCGAGCTGTCCGATAATCGGATACAGAACCTCGTCCATGGTGATAATATTCATCATTTCTGTCGCAGAGTTATTGTTCGAAGCACGACCGGTAATAACAACATTGTGTACCGGGATTTTCTTGTTGCCCGGATTGGGTCCGCGGAACAGGGTGCGCTCCGGGAAAAGCTTTGCCCACTGCTTCAGGTGAGGCTCCCGCTCAACCTGCTCTTTATTGAACTTGAAGTCCTGCATGGGGAGAATGCCGAATTCGTTATTCACTCTGCCTCTGTCAGCAGCGCCCATACGAACAATTGCGCCCTCCACGCAAAGACCATCGCTGGTTGTAGTGCAGGCATCCAGATCAAAAACATTGATAGCGGTAGGCTCCAGATGCTGTTTAGCCACTGCTCTTATGGCTTCATCCTGGGTCAGTCCGGCTTTCTCGATTTCTTTTACATTCAGGAAAATGATATTGACCGGAATCATTTTGCCGTCAATCTTGCCTTCAGGAAACATTAAATATTTCATAAAAATATCCCTCGTCTTTTATCTTAGTCAGTTGACAATTCTCATCGTCCGGGATTTCCGGATCAGGTAGCATATCAATGCAGGCCGATAGGCGGTCTGTGATCTTCGATGTCAGTGCAGTCGCCGAATTCCACTTCCTCGGTGGGATGGAGAATGTTGATGACTTCAAGGACAACCTTTTTAACATTACCTTCACTGTCCAGACCCTTCACAGCAACCGTGTGCATGGTTTCAGGAACTCTCGGCATAACAACAAAGTCGATGGATGAAATATCCTCCCGGTCAGCCATTTCTTCTACGACCTTTTCAATCCGCCCTGTACGCAGAGACTGCATCTTGGCACTCTGTAAACCTTCCAGGCCGCGGATGCGAATGGTTTTTTCCGGATGTTTGCCTGTGGTGGCAATATACATCTTCTTCATGAAATCCGGAAGCTTGGTATGTAACAGTTTCATGGTGATTCCTCCATATCATTAACGTAGTGTCTTTTTCAGCACCCATATTATACAGCAGTCAAGCCAAAATTGTATGATGTATACAATTTTGAAGATGATGATCCGAAAAAAAGAGAAAGCAAACGAATATGTGTATGGTGTATACAATATACCTTTAAAAAATATCATCATTCACAGTAAATGTAAATGATGATAATGTAAAAATTTTTTTATGATTCCTTATATAATTTTCACAAATTATGCAGTTTTAAAAGCGCATTTTTTTGTAATAAGAAGGTGTTCTTCATTTAAGCGTACTGCTTCCTCTGTTTTTCCTGCAAGTATACTGTCGATCGTCTGAATATGTTCGTCAGCCGAGCCCTGGAAACGCTCCGGGAGGCTTAAAGCATTCATACGGAACTGGGCATACATATCCTTAACAGAGTTATAGAACCTGGCCACGGTAGCATTGCCCGCCATTTCAATCAATGTGCAGTGGTAAAGGGTATCTGATTTAGTATATTCTACTAGGTCGCCTTTTGAAAGAAAATACTTGAAATCCTTTTTGAACTGTTCCAGTACCTGCCGCTGGCTCTCGGTTAAGTTTTTGCATATGGCTCTGATAGCATAGGATTCAAACATGATCCGGATTTCAAAAAGTTCATCAATATCTTTGAGAGAATACTCACGCACAAAAACGCCCCGGTTAGGGATTTCATTGACCAGTCCGTCTTTTGCCAGCTGATGAAGGGCATCACGTACCGGAGACCGGCTTACATGCAATTCTTCCGCCAGGGTATTCTCCTGAAGCCACTGGCCCTGGCGGTATTTTCCGCTTGTAATATTATTTTTCAGTATCTCATAAACCTGATCCCGAATCGTTGTAATTTTAGCAGCCATTGGTCCAGTACACCTCCATTTTTATTATACATGATGATGTTATATTTATTCCATTATTATTAGAAAAAAACATGACTTTTTATAATGAATATATATTATGTGTTTTGTTGAAATAATGTATTTAAAAAGAAATTTGGATAGACAATATAGATGAAACGAACTAAACGAAAACAATAGAATTACAAACAATGGTAATAAATTACGATACGTAACTGCATCTATTGCGATCCCATTTTCTATCCAATATAATAAAGGCAATCAGAGTCGACACTGATCAGTAACAGACATTTTCCGCTTAAAAAAAAGAGTGAGCCTTTCCATACAGAAAAGCTTTTAACGGCAGAGGACATTCTCCTGAACGATTGCGGAAAATGCAAACAGAGGTATCGGAGTAATCAGAGTATGCTGGACGAAAAAGACGAGAAGATCCTGGAATTATTAAAGGGAAATGCGCGCATGAGCTATCAGGAGCTGGGCGATGCACTGGGACTCAGCCGGGTGGCAGCCAAGAAGCGGGTGCAGAAGCTGGAAGCCGCAGGCATTATCCGCGGATACAACACGTGTATCTACAGGGGGGATGAAGTCAGGGGCTTCATCGATGTGGAGACCACCGCGGAGAAATTTGACACGCTGCTGCGCTACGTTTCCACAAGGACGGAATATGTGCGACAGATCTTCAGCCTTCATCAGCGGAATCATTTTCTGATGATTGCAGTAGCGCCAAGTCTGCAGGATCTCCGGTACATGGCCAATGTGATCGTGAAACAGGACGGGGTCATTAAAGTGACCGTCAATGTCGCCGCAGAGGTCATCAAGGATGTCTACGGAGGTGTCAGACGATATGAAAATGAATGGATTCCACAGACAAGAAATGCAGACAGCAGCGCAAATGCGGACGGCGGCGCAAATGCGGGAGGCGCATCCAACGCAGGAAATGCGGGAAATGCATAAAACACAGGAAATGCCGGAAAAGCTGCTGCAGGAGATTATGAGCCAGATTGGAAACATGGAAATCCGCAGGCGTCACGGCGCAAAATTCCGGTTCCGCTTTTATCTTACCAGGACAATGAGCGAAACCAGCATTGAGTCCCTGGAGCTGGGAGTCCGGGCCTACAACAGCCTGAAGCGCGCGGGCTTCAGTACGGTCGGGCAGCTGGCGGAGGCCGTGGCAGGAGAGGAAAATGTGCTCAACCGGATCCGCAACTGCGGCAAAAAGACTGCGGAAGAGATCATGGTCAGCCTGTTTGTTTACCAGTACGAAAGCCTGAAGCTGGAAAAACGGGAGGCCTATCTGCAGGAGGTTGTGGCGCTGAACCAGGGAAAACAGCCGTAATTCAGATCTGCGAAGCCGGGAATTCATCGCTGCGAAGCCGGGAAGGCAAAACGGGAAATGCCCGGGAAAGGCGGAAACAGGCAGAAGCTGAAAGAAGCCGGCCAAAAGACGGAACAGGCGGATATAGGGAAAGAGGTGGAAAACGATGTGTCTGGAACCCTACAATCCATTATTTGACAGGGACGGAGACGGCAAACTGGATTTTATGGAACAGTTTGAAATGCATAATTTTTATGAGTATCTGGAGAAAAACGAGGGCTCTGGAAAATGGGACGCCGGAAGCTGGACAGATGGCGAAGATGACGAAGACGAAGATGACGATGAAGGCTGAGCCGCGGAGCGGTGAAAACCGTGAAAACGGAACAGCGTAACCCACAAAAGTGAAACAGCGTAAATCACCAAGTTAAAACGGTTAAAGTGAAACGGCAGAAGGAGTACCGGAAATGAGGCAGTCATTAAAAAAGAGATTGAGGGAGAATAAAATCAGCATCGGGACAATGCTCCAGTTTTCATCTCCTGAACTTGTGGAGATTTTCGGATATGCGGGAATGGACTTCGTTTCCATTGATATGGAGCACGGCGCCATTGACAATTCGCAGCTGAAGGACATGATCCGGGCGGCGGAAGCCGCAGACATTGCCACGATCGTGCGCATTCCCGTGATCGAAGAAGACCCGGTTAAGCGGGCGCTGGACCTTGGCGCATCCTGCCTGCTGGTGCCCAATGTGGAAAATGCAGACGACCTCCGCAAACTGAAGAAGCTGTCGCTTTACGCGCCGCAGGGGGAGAGGGGCTCCTGCCCCTTTGTACGTCAGCACCAGTACGGGCTGAAAGATAATATTACCTGCTATCAGGAGGGCAATGACGATCTGGTCCTCTGGCTGACCCTGGAGTCGCCGGCCTCCATCGACCGCGCCAACATGCGTGAGATTATGGAGGAAGGCGGATTTGACCTGATCAGCATCGGCGCATGGGACATGGCGGTTTCCATGGGCGTGCCCGGGCAGGTGACGCATCCGGACATCCTGGCAGCCAGGGAATACCTTGAAGAGCTGAATAAGGAATTCGGAACGTATACCGGTATCCATGTCAATAATGCCAGCGATCTCGAAATCCTGAAAGACCGGCCTTCCTGCCGGATGGTCCACATGGACGTGATCCAGAGCATGCTGCTGGGCGTCCGGGAAGAGATCGGGAAAATGAAGGA
>Ga0129306_1002891_pt1 | contig 14079 bp, 15 predicted proteins | sample P827metagenome_FD_94438 | JGI IMG/M metagenome (GOLD analysis project Ga0129306, IMG submission 94438) | Capybara group fecal microbial communities from Wisconsin, USA - P827 metagenome | ecosystem: Host-associated > Mammals > Digestive system > Large intestine > Fecal | place: USA: Wisconsin...
AGAAACTGTTATGAGGTACGAATTACAGTTTCTTGTCTGGGGATAGTGAAAAAAATCAAATATATACCTTACAGCATTTCAGCATGGGTTAAATTTTCTCAGACAAATTGTTATTTAATAAAAGCTATGCTTTTCTTAATGTTTCAACTATATCTATTAAATTTTTTACTAAAAATTTTACATCTTCTATTTCATTATCTTTTCCAAAAGTAATTCTTAAGCTACCTCTTGCTAATTTTTCATTAACCCCTATTGCTAAAAGCACATGTGAAGGATTTAAAAAGCCAGCACTGCATGCAGATCCACTTGAAGCACATATTCCAATCTCATCTAATTTGCCTAGTAATTTACTTCCATCAACACCTTTGAAACAAATATTCATATTACCTGGCAATCTACTTTCTAAATCTCCATTTATTTTTATATCTGATATATTATGAGCAACATTTGCCAAATAATAATTTTTCAAATTTAATAGTTTTATAGAATTTGCTTTTAAATTTTTATCTGATAATTCTATAGCTTTTCCCACTCCAATAATTCCAGCAACATTCTCAGTACCAGCTCTTTTATCTTTTTCTTGATGACCGCCATCTATAATTCCAATAAACGGAATTCCAGATTTTATATATGCAAAACCAACTCCCTTTGGCCCATAAAATTTATGAGCAGATACAGAAATCGCATCTATATTTAATTTCGTTACATCAACTTTTACATTTCCAATAGCTTGAACACAATCACTATGAAAATACACTCTGTATTTTTTGGCTATTTTTGAAATCTCCCCAATTTTTTGAATTGTTCCTATTTCATTATTAGCAAACATAATAGAAATCAATATTGTATTTCTTGTAATTGCTCTTTCTAATTGATTTAAATCCACCAATCCTTTACTATCAACATTTAGATAAGTTACTCTAAAACCTAAACGTTCTAAAAATTTACAAGTATTTAAAACCGCAGGATGTTCTATTTTTGTTGTTATTATATGATTTCCTTTTCTTCTATTTGCTAAAGCAATTCCTTTTATACATAAATTATCACTTTCACTTCCACCACTAGTAAAATATATTTCTTCTGGCTTACAATTTATACTATTTGCTATTTTCATTCTAGAAATTGCTATTGCTTCTTTATTTATTTTTCCTAATCTATAAATAGAAGAAGGATTACCATAGTTTTCTTTCAAAAACGGTATCATCGCATTAAAAACTTCTTCATCTAATTTTGTTGTTGCTGCATGATCAAAATATCTTATTTTTTCCATTTTTTCACCTAACTTTATTCATATATTAAGAATAAATCATTCTTAATATATTTTATGAATAAAAACATAAATGGTTAAAAAGATTTAATACAAAAGGAAGAGCACCACCTGAAATCAAGTGGTGCTCTGGGTTTACTTTGAACTCTCTCTAGCAATGAACAGCTTAAGACTCTCTACCAAAGCCTCAGTATTCTCCGGCTCTGCATCTGCATAAAGAGCAGCCATTTCAAGAAGTTTTTCAACAGAACAGCCTTCAAGAGAATAATATGCATTACGCATTCTTTCTGCTCTCTTAATAGACTTTTCATAAGCTTCCATCTCGGCAACTTCTGCATCAAACAGAACCATCTCCTTCTGGAGCTGCGCATCTTCCAGAAGAAAATCCTGAGTGTGAGAAAGTTTTGCATCCTCTCTTCCCATATCACGAGCTACTGCTTCCATCTTAGAAACCTTTTCACAAGTCTCATGATGCAGCTTCTGACGGTGCTTGGGAACAACGCTTACCTCACCGAACATAGAAAACAATCTCTGAGCTCTGATATTTCTCATGATCGTAGACTTTCTTCTTCTTGCCCGGTTGTGCTTGGAATCAAAAACCTCCTGTGCAAATCTGCCGACATATGAATCGTCAAACTCCGAAATTGTCTGCTCAGCGTAATCAACCTCTGCACTAGAACCAAAGCCGAAGTTCTCGTTCTCCTGGTATGGATAGCAATCATGCATCTCCATGTAACCAGGCATAGTCACTGCCACCTCCATCGTTAAAGCCTTTGTCGTGTCTGTTGTCATAGAATTCGTACCCATATTCTTTTTCCTTTCTGCGGTTGCGCCGGATAACTGTCCGACTGGTCAAATTGCGTATATCTAATTATAGCATTTTATCTGTTTTATGTCAACAAGTATGTTGCTTTTTAAAACAAAAAAAGCCTTTAAAAAGGCTTTTAAATATTTTTATTAGATAATTCCCATCTTACTATTTTTATATCTTTATATTTATCTAAAATTCTCATATATTTATCATATTCTTCTTCCCATAATGCATCTGGTACTTTTTCAAATGCAGAAAAAACTTTTTCAGCTTCTTCTAAAAATATTATTTGTTCTTGAGGAGATAGTTTTTCATATTTTACTGCAAATACATATAATTTGTCTAAAGTATCATTTGCTTTTATAAAAGACCAAAAATCTTTAACTTGCATACCAGCCATTTTTATTTGCATAACAGCCATAGCAGTTAGTAGCACTATAATTAAAACTAATATAATTATTATTATTGCAAAAACTTCCACTAAAATTTCTCCTAACCATCTTTTGTTTAGTTGAATTATAGCATATACATTTTTTTTATTCAATATATATTTTTTAAAAAAATTTAGTTATTAAAAAATCATTATATTCTACACAAAATAAAATTAGACCGTGCCAAAGCACGGTCCTTGAATTAAGCCGAAAAAGATTCAATAACACCATTTAAGGTATCAACATCCGTGATTTCTCTCTGCGGCAAACCCTTCTGGTTCCAAAGAATCACTTCTAAAGAACCTGTGTCCCGATTGGTTCTGAGTTCAGCCTCAATGCCAGCTGAGCTTGAAGATGTTACAACATAATCAGTGTTATGTCTCCAAGAGTGAACCACTCTCACATCCTTATGCCCAAGGCGTTTAAGCTGTCCTGCTAATCCGTTAAATACCTTCACTACATCTTTTTCCATTTTTCTCAATTCCTCCTGATACTAAAATTTGTCATGAATCATGTTGCATAGGAGCAAAAATTTAATTCATACTAATCATTATACCACTTTATGTAAATTTTGTCAATTTTGCAGAGTTTACAATGGTTTTATCTACCACCGCATCCGGCCTCCACCGCCGCCGCCTCCGCCGCCGCCAGAGAAACCTCCTCCTCCACCGCTTCCAGAAGAACTAGAAGAGTGTGCTGCATTGTAAGCATTTTGACTAGAACGAATTGCACTAGACATTGTATGATTTAATGTATTTACGAAATTATCTCCAAATCTTGAATCAGTCATGTAATACATATAGCTATAATTGCTATTTGAATAAAAGTTTGGATCACTCATTTGAGGATATACAACTTTTAATTGTTTTATTACTTCTTTTGAAATACCAAATGCAGTAGCATATACTAAGAATTTTTCCCATAATATTAAATCAGGGACTTCTTTATCCTTTAATAAAGAAAACTCCTTCATATATCTGCATAATCCTTTCCATTGAAGTTCTTCTTCAGCGCCTTTATCTGAAAATACAGATACCTTTTTAGCATTTCTTGAACAAATAAAGCTTAACACTATAAAACATCCAAATATACCAAGTAATCCATATAAGAATATATTTCCTACATGTAATTCAGATAAACTTGCTCCAATTATTGGAAAACCAAAAATAAGTAAAGCAAATATCAAAACAAGATATAATCCTGCTTTTCCTCTCCAATTTTCATTTACTTCTTTTCTTTCCTTATCTAAATTACCTTTTTTAATTTGATGTTCTTCTACAAGTTTTGAAATTTGAGAAAAAGTTGAATGTAAACTTTCATAATGATTTCTTGTATATTTTAATAAATCTTTAGAAGAAAATCTATCTTCTCCTTTAGATGCTTTCACTAAAATATCATAAAAAGCTTTTTCATCTCTTTTTAAAACTTCTGCTTCAGTATGATCTTTTTTAAACACTATATTAAAGTTTTTTGCATCTATTGGTTCAAATTCTAAAAATCCTTTTAATGCCAAATCTAACATTGTAGCAGAAAATGCTTGCGGTATCATTGAATCACTAACACTAGAACCATTATTAGTTGCTTGATATAAATATATAGCGTTTGCTGGACTAGCATTTTTTTCATCTGGAATATCTCTAAAATATTTCAAATCTGGCATAATTCTAGAATATTTTGCTTCTAATTCTTTACCCTCATTTATATAATCTAATGCTTTTTTAAACATAAAAGCTAAGAAAGCTACTATAACAGCGTCAACAACAAACCATATTGCTTTAGCTCTTTTTCTTTTAGCATTTGCTTCATCAGCCCATTCTTGTTCTTCTGATAAAATATTATCTAATTGGCTCTTGCTAACTTTATTTGTACATCTATCATAAACATTTTCCTCAGTAACAATTCTTATTTCTAACATTTCATTTGCATAAAGATCTTTACAATCAAAAACAACAGTATCGTTAGATTTTTTATTTATATTAGCTTGAAAAGGACCATGGCCCCAAACTCTTAATTTTTCTAAATCACTTACACCTTTTGGTAATTTTACTGTACCTGTTACATTTTTTGCTTCCATTTCATTTTCAGTTCCTAAAAACATCCAATATAATTCAGTACAATCATTATATATTTTTACTGCATCTGTAACTCTATATCTTACTTGATATGTTCTTGTAGCAGAAGAATTATCTAAGCCAACATTCCATGCTATTTCAAAAACACTACTATCTTTTGCAGTTACTAATCCATAATAGCAACCTGGATCAACATGATATTGTTCTTTATTAATTTCTCTTAATTCTACTTTTTCTGGATATGTTTGCATTACAGAAACATTGGTAATACCAGAATACTTTGTTGAATCTAAATTGAAATCTTTAAACATAGTATTTGTTTCGCTAATATATACATCCCATGTTTCAACAACATCCATACTCCCATCAGAATTCAAAGTAACATCATAATCTAAATTATTCCATCTTGTAGTAGCAAAAGATTTATTTGAAAATAAAATTACCCAAAATGCAAATAATAAAATTACAAAAAAACATTTCTTTAATTTCATTTCTTTAGTCCTTTCTTTAATTTTTTATAATTATAATCTATTACATAGTTTTCTTCAATATATTTCTTATCTTTTCTTATAAACATATATTGAAAATCCTATTAAAGAAATAAATGATAAAATTTTGCAAAAATTCATTAAATTTGTACCAACAAATTCAACTTCAAAATGAGTATCTTTTTCCGGAGTCATTTTAAAAGCAATCATTCCATTTTCACTTTCAAAATAATCTAAAGTTATACCATCATATCTAATTTCATATCCTGGATAATATAAGAATGGCAATTCGTAAACAGTATTTTTTTCTAATGTATTTGCTTTAAAACTATAATATGTTAAAAATTTGTTTTTTTCTAATATTTCAGCCTTTCCTTCTAATACTTCTACATCTCTAGATCTATTTCTAATATATTCTATATTGTTTTTGGCCTTTTGTGGAAGAACATTATAACTAATAATTTCAGACATATCATAAGAATCAATATCAAAAACAGTATCTGTATATGGAATTCTTCCTCTTACTAAAAACAAATATATCAAAATAAAAATAGTTATAACAAATATATGTTTTAAATTGAATTTTTTTATTACAACTCCAACATTCATCGCACAAACTACACTTTCAAAAAATGCAGCTACAATTAAAAATATATATGGATTTTCTAATCTTGAAATACAATTTGGAAATAATCCCCATGGAAATATTTTTGTACTCATTAGTATATATATTACCATCATCGAAAAACAAAAAATATACTCTTTTCTATCTTCATCTTTATATTTATGAAAAGAAAAAATTGATAACGCTAGCATAATTATTATATGTGGGCCTAATTCCAAAACTGTTAAATCATTTTCTTCTGTTACAAACAAAAACTTTAAACTTACTCTCGAATTTAGAAATATTTCTTTTAAGCTATTACTTCCTACATATTCTGCCATCAAATTAGATTGAATAAATGGAAAAACAAAAAAAGATGTTATAGATATTATTGCAACTAAATTTATTACAAAATACTTTCTTACATGCTCCACCGGCCAATTTTTAAAATTAATAATGAAATATACAAGTACAGCAAAGCTTACTACTATAGCAAAACTTAAATCTGTAAGAATTAAACCAATATAACCAAATGCTAAATGAAAATTATTTTCTGTTGTATTAAATAATTTGTACAATCCCAAAAAAGTAATTGGTATAAAAACGAAAGCCAAAATACTTTCAACAGAATTATTTAAATAAATTTGTCCTAAATGTATTGGCAAACTCATATAAATAAAAGAAGCTATTAATGCTATATTCTTATTTTCTAAAACCTTGTCTATAAATTTATGCACATATAGTCCGGATAATAATATAGAACAAAAAACAACTAATTTGTAAGTAAATATATATGAATCAAATATATAATTACCAACAAAAAATATTAGTGTCCCTAAAGGAGCTTCTAGTATTGTATTACCTGTACCAATATAATTTAAAAACGATGTTAATATTTTTCCTTCATTGCTACTAAAATTTTTTGTATATTCAAAACCTTTTGCTAAACAATAAAATCCTTGGTTATTATATATATTTAAATATTTAGAAAGTAATGGAATTGAAATAATCATTCCAAAAACTAATATTAAAAGATAATTAAAAGTTTTTCTATTATTTATTTTTACTTTCATTTTTCTCCTTAGTATACAATCAAATTTTACTTAAAAATTATATCATTAAAGATTTTTTTAAGCAAGAAAAAAAGTTAAGATAAAATCTTAACTTTTTATATTATTATATTATTTGTCTCATTCTTCCATATACTAAACTTGTCCAACCTGGATTTTCTGAACAGAATATTGTTCTAACACCTTCTAATGTAGATCCTCTATAAAATTTTCCACCTGGTGTTAAGTAATTGTTGTGAAGAGCAATTGCAGCAGATTCTAATCCATCTTCTACAGATGAAAATCTAAGTAATCCTCCACCAGACATTAAACTTATATAATTATAAGTATTTCTGTGATTTTGAGCTATATTCCATCCTGATTCTGCAGAAATCAATCCACAGAAAAATATTTCATTTATACTATATATTTGGCACAAATCATAAATTAAATCTGCATTTTCTTCAAAGAAACCAGATGTATCTGCACTACAATTTGAAATAAGATCAACAAAATCTTCTTTTGAAAGACCAGTTGTAACACTTAAATCCATATCTAGTGAAATACTTACTTCATCTATTGAAATATAATTTTCTTCTTCGCTTTGTGTTCTTCTAGCAGAAGATGCTCTAGATGCAATTTTTTCTCTAGGAGTTGCTACTTTTATTTCAAAATCCAAATCAGCAGCTTGAGCAACAAGTATATCTATATTTTCAGGTTCTATTTGTTTTTCTTTTATCTCAACATCCCTATTTGCTATAACAAAAGTTGTAGTTTTATTAAGACATCCTCCAACTAAGAAGCTTAATATTAGTATAACAACTATTGCTAATACATTTTTTATATTTAATTTTGTACAATTATTTTTTAACATAAAAATCCCTTCATTTTTCATAAAAAATCAACTCTTGTAGTATAGCATCTTTTTTTACATTTGTCAAAAAAGTGGAAAACCCAGAGATTAAAACATCTCTGGGTTTTTATTAAAATCCTTTAGAATCTTCTGCAAATTTTTTCAATTTTTGATATGCTAAATAATTTATTGTTCCCATTTGGAATTCACCATTTGCATCTTTTGTTCCTGCAGGTACACCTGTTAATATTTCAATTCCTTCATTTATTGTTTTTACTGCATAAATATGGAACAAACCTTTTTCAACAGAATTTATTATATCATCATTTAAACTTAAATTTCTAACATTTTGGTAAGGAATAATTACTCCTTGAGTTCCTGTTAATCCTCTCATCTTACAAATTTGATAAAATCCTTCAATTTTTTCGTTTACTCCTCCAATTGGTTGAATTTCACCTTTTTGATTTACAGAACCTGTAACAGCAATTGATTGTTTGATTGGAATACCAGAAAGACTAGACAAAATAGCATAAGCTTCTGTACTAGAAGCACTATCTCCATCAACACCACCATATAATTGTTCAAAACATACACTTGCAGTTAATGAAAGAGGAACATTTTGAGCAAATTGTTCTCCCAAATATCCTGTTAATATCATAACACCTTTTGAATGTGATGCACCAGACATCTCAACTTCTCTTTCGATATTTACAATACCTGTTTTTCCCATATATGTATTAGCTGTTATTTTAGCTGGTTTACCAAATGAATAATCACCAATTGTAATAACTGTTAATCCATTTATTTGACCAACTTTTTCTCCATCTGTATCTATAAGTAGAGATTCTTCTTTTATCATTTGAAGATATTTTGTATCATATTTTTTTATTCTATCCACTCTTTCATCTAAAGCTTTTTTTACAAAATCTTTTGTAACAACTTTAGATTTTGAAAGTTTTGCCCATGTTGCTGACTCACCAACAATTTCACTAATTTCACTAAATTGTGTTGATAATTTTTCTTTATCACCAGCAAGCTTAGATGTAAATTCAACAATCTTTGCCATAGCTTCTTTGTCTAAATCAATTAATTCTTCTTGAACACAAAAGCTTCTAACAAATTTTGAAAGTTTTTCTATATTTTCAGTTGTTCTTGGAGCATCTTCTTCAAATTCAACTTTTAATTTAAATAATTTTCTAAAATCATCATCAACTTGTAATAAAGTATGATATATTTCAGAATTACCTATTATAAGAACTTTTAAATCTAATGGTATAGATTCTGGTTTTAAAGAAACTAGCATCATAGAAGCTCTTTGTTCTGCTATATTTTCTATTGTTAATTGTTTTACTCTTAAAGATTTTTTCAAAGTTTCATATACAAGAGGATTTGATAACAAATCTCTTGCTTGAAAAACAATATATCCACCATTGGCTTTATGTAACAAACCAGGTTTTATCATTGTAAAATCTGTTTTCAAAGTTCCAAAATGATTTTCATATTCTAGTCCACCAAAAATGTTATTATAAAGATAGTTTGTATCCATAATAACAGGAGCACCTTCTAATTTACTATTATCAACAAATAAATTTACTCTGTAATTTAGCCAAGGCTCTTTTATTTCTGGTTTTTGCATAGGATTTTGAGGTCCTCTATTATCATCTTCATTTACCAAGAAGTGATTCAAATTAACTAATATATCTTTTTTTACGCCTTCTAAATAACTTCCTATTTTTTTATTTCTCTTATAATTTGCTTTTATTGAATTTATATGTACATTTATAGTAAGAATTGCTATATTAGATTGCCATTCTTCTATTTTTTTATCAGCTTCTCTTTCTATCATTTTTATTTCAGATAAAGCTTCAAAAACCCAATCTTGTACAATTGCAGATTTTTCTTCAAATTCTTGTTTTATACTATCATCTAATTTATCAAATTCTTCTTCTGCAAGTGTTTTTCCGTTCATCATTGGCATCATATATACGCCATTATTTGTAGATTTTACTTGAAAGCCTTCTGCCATTGTTCTTTTATTTAATTTTTCAAGAATTTGTTCTCTTTTCTCTTCTGATTCTTGTCTTATAGCAGCTTTCTCTTTTTCAAAATCATCATTATTAAAAGTTTTCTTTAAATCTCTTCTAATATCTTTGATAAAATTATCCATTGTTTCTTTGAACACTTTACCTTGTCCAGCTGGCAAAGAAACTGCCAATGGTTCATTTGGATTATCAAAATTATATATATAGCACCAGTCATTTGGTGTTTTCTTTTTAGCAGCCTTTATAGAAAGATATTTTTTTGTATACATTGTTTTTCCTACTCCAGTAGGACCTTCTAGATACAAATTATATCCTTTTATATCCATGTCTAAACCAAATTTTAAAGCTTTTATACCTCTTTCTTGCCCATAGATTAAATCTGTAGTATCAAGAAGTTCTCTAGTTGTTTCAAACTTAAATTCACTAGGATTACATATAGCTTTTAAATCCTTTGGTTTTAGCTCATTCTCTCTTCTCATTTTTTTCTCCTTTGTACATCTTTTTTGTTATTGTATATTATAAATATATTTTTTTCAATGCCAAATTTTAGTTTTTTATAAATTATAATCCATTAATATTGCATCAAATTTTCCATCATAATATTGTTTTCTTACTCCTACTTGTTTAAAACCATTTTTCTGATACAAATTAATCGCTGGTAAATTTTGTTCATTTACTTCTAAACATATTTTTTGTACACAAAATTCTTTTGCAATTTCTTTAATTTTCTCTATTAAAATTTTACCAATACCATTTCTTCTTTGATTTTTTTTCGTCACTATATTCATAATTTCAACGCAATTATCAAAATTATATTTTATTCCTGCAAATCCAACGATTTCATTATTTTTTTTAGCAACAATATATCTAGAATTTTCATTTTCTATTTCTTCTTTTAACAAATTTTCATTCCAAAAATCATCAAATTCAGATATCAATACTTCTTTAATTTCATTAAAATGATCTAAATTCATTTTTTCAATTTTTATTTCTTCCATAAATTCACCTAAATATAGATAAAATCATTATTTTGACCAAAAACCCCGTCCCCATGGTTCACCCATGGTTCAATTAGTTTATCTATTTCTTAAATATATTGGCATTACTGTATCTGCATTTTTTAAATTTTTCTCTAAATACTTTTTATATGCCATATATCCAACATTTCTAGCATATTGTTCTGGAACAAATGATATGCTTACATTTTCTATATAATCACATATAAGATTTTGATGTAATATAGCTCCATCACCAACTATTGTTATATCATCATATTTTCTTAATTTTTCTATAATAACATTTATGTCATCTGCCAAATATTCTTCTAATTTATTATAATCTTTATCAAAAACTCCAAAATAAACTTGATTATTTCTTGCATCAATAATACTAGCAATAACACCTTCTGTTTCAACATTTCTAGCTAAAGTTTCTAAAGCAGTAACTTCTGCAACTGGTAGATTCCATACTTCAGCAATAGCTTTTACTGAAGCAATTCCAATTCTAATTCCTGTAAAAGACCCTGGCCCACAATCAACACCAATTAGCTCTAAATCTTTTAATTCCACTTTATTTTTTTCTAAAATTTCTTTTACAAGTGGCATTAAATTTTCTGAATGAGTAAGTCCACTATCTAAATTAATTTCATCAATTATTTTATCATTTTCTAAAAGTGCTACTGAACACATTTTTGAAGTTGTATCTACTGCAAGAATTTTCATTTTATCACCTCTATAAATCTAATTTAGAATTTCCAAAAAATTCTATTTTGATATTTCTTTTATTATCTATTTCCTCATCTTTTGAAAAACTAAATTTTATATAATTCTTAGGTAAAATTCTTTCAATCATTTCGCCCCATTCTATAATACAAGCACCTTTTTCAAAATATTCTTCTCCACCAATAGTGAAAAATTCATCTTCATCAGCCAATCTATATACATCAAAATGATATATATTAAAACTCTTTGTATTATATTCATTAACAAGCGTAAAAGTAGGACTTGAAATCTCATTTTCAAGTCCATAATATGTAAGTATTCCTTCTGTAAATTTTGTTTTTCCTGAACCTAAATCACCTGTTAAAACAATTATTGAATTTTTATCCAATTGCTTAGCCACTTTTTTTGCTAGCTCTATTGTTTCTTCTTCTGAATTAGTAATTAGTTCTAACATAGATTCTCCTTTATTATAAAATCATAAATGCACCAGCTACAAAACTTACAATTAAAAATCCGTATAAAATATCTAATCATTAAAATTGGTTTTGCAGTAGGACAATAAATATCATTTTCATTTTTCTTATTTACAAAAACAGTTATAATATCTCCGAGTTTAGGATTTACACTAGATAAACTATTACCATAAAAAGTATTTGTTCTACCTTCTATATGATATCTATATATTGGAACATACGTAGATACACCAGCTTGAGCAAAACTAATACATTTTGCTTGGAAAGGAACAGTACATCTTTTTTTGGCATTTTTGTTTCTTATGCTATCATCAAAAAATAACTCCATAGCAATTAAAATACCAAATGCAATTACTATATTTTTAACATTTTGATGAAATGAAAAGCTATAACCTATAATTTTTGTTATAGGATATATCCAAGCAACTAAACCTAAATTTAAAGCAATCCAACCTTTAAAATTTTCATATATAACGGATATCCCTAAAACTCCAAGAATTCCTCCTACTAAAGAAAAAATTATACTAGCAATTCCATTTTTTATATTTAAAAATAATAATCCTATAGAAATTATAATCCATAGCAAAAATCCTAAGTTTCTAATAATTCTACTGTTCATTATTTAAACTTTCTCCTTCGTATTTTAATATTGTTATTATATCATTAAAAACAATTTTTTTGCAATATTTTTATAAACTTTTTAAGTTTTTTATATAATACCAGTTTTTCTTACAGCATCAAGTAATAGAACCTTACTACGTTGACATAATTTTACAAAAATGGTATAATAATAGTAGTGTTCGTTTATTCGAACCTCCCATATTCTCAGCGGTACCGGTATACTGCTGTTATATATAAGTCAATCAAAGATTTAATGTTTTACCTAAAACGTTAGATCACCATTTTTTTGCACTCTTGTGCATATTGTTCTTTGAAAATTTAGTGTAGAATTGGAAGGTGCTTTTTATGAAAAAATTTTTCTGCGTGATCGTTTTAACACTGGCTTGCGTTCTTTGTTTTGTTGGTTGCTCCAACAAAAGTTCTTCAGAAAAAGAATTTGAAGTACAACAAGCTGCTTATTCCCAGTCTGCTTCTTCTGCGACAGAAACATTAGAAACTGCAGAAGCAACAGAAACCTCGCTCCCCATGCCAACACTCAACACATCTGATAAAATCTGCATCAACGAAAATGTAGAACTCACCAAAGATGCTGCTGAGGGTTTAGTAGTACGGCTCTTAAAAGAGTATTATACCACTATAGAGCCTGTAGCGATAAGTCCAGACTCGTACATCGTCGACTGTGATTCCACTATTCGCAATGAGCGAGTAAAAGAGCATTTAGCAGAATACGTATCCAACTCAAGCTCAACAGTTTACTATCAAGCTATGAGTGAATACGGAACTTTCTATTCTGTTATTGGGCTAACGGAAAAGGAAATTGTGTTATTCGAAATGGATAATAACCGTTTCGCTATTTCCGAACCTTACAGCGACATAGCAGACTACTCCATGAGATATCCATATCTCTTCTGCATGCGAAACTCAGACAGCACAACTGCTTATTATTGGTGTGCACAGCAAGAAACGGATTTGATTTCCTATGCAAGCCACCGAGTTGTTCGCATTTGGCTGTATAACACTGAGTGGAACACTTACTCTTGTATTTACGAGAAAGAGTAATCCATTCCTACATTTCTCAGAACAAATTTACCGGAATTTGTTCTGTTCACATAACAAAAGGACACTGCAAAGTGTCCTTTTGTAATTTATTATCTTTTTTTAAATATATTTGTAAAAAATTTCACAACTTTTTCATACCATTTTAAATTTTCATTTACAATTGGTAAATTTTCTGGTTTAATTTCTTCTTCAGCATTTATTTCTACGCATTTCTTATTATTTGCAAAAATATCAACATCTTTAAATTTTTCTTGTTTTTGTTCTTCTTTTTCAAATATAGCTTTTTTCTGACAATTTTCTATTATTTCTTTTTCTTTTTCAGTTGCAAAATATCTTTTATATAAAACAGCTAATATTTCTCTAGTTTCTTCTAACATTTCTTGATGCTCAAACGGCTTATTTTTATCTAAATCATATTCATAATCTTTATCCATTTTTGCTTCAAACATTTTTATTACATTATTAGGAATTTTTTCAAAATCTGATTTAGGCAAATAATTTATAATAACAAAAATTTCTTTATATGCTTTATCATAAGTTTTTACCATATTTTTCCTCCATACTATTCTTGAGTTATTTCATTATCTA
>Ga0129306_1002892_pt1 | contig 14078 bp, 12 predicted proteins | sample P827metagenome_FD_94438 | JGI IMG/M metagenome (GOLD analysis project Ga0129306, IMG submission 94438) | Capybara group fecal microbial communities from Wisconsin, USA - P827 metagenome | ecosystem: Host-associated > Mammals > Digestive system > Large intestine > Fecal | place: USA: Wisconsin...
AAATCTCTATTTTTCTTCTCATAAGAGTACCTTGGGTATTTATATGAAAAAGTACTCTGATTTTTGAAAATTTTACAAAAAATTTACAATTACACCTGTCCCATCTTCCGACATATCCCTCTATAGGTAATACAAGGAATCAAATTATGAATACTTTTGTGTATTTCATCTGTTCATATAGAATACAGAGGCCGATATTCAAAAAGGGATGCAAGGGTTAGAAATTTTTAAATAATAGTTGTATCCGATCTGATTGTCTGCTATGATGCTCTTGGATAAAACGAACCAAATATGATCTTCGTTGAAACTATCAGGGTGTACTATGTGTGCCCATGATAGTTTTTCTTTTCTCTGAGCGAATCCCCGGAATAAAAAAAGCTACGCCGGATACTGCGTTATTGATTCCAATCAGCCGCCCGAAGGCGGCCGGAATCCGCATATCCCCTCCGGGGGATATGCAAAGAATAGCAAGCACTGCCTGTGTACGGACACAGGCGAAAAAATCGATCATTTTTCATGCTGAAAAACTGACCGATTTTGACCCAGGGGAGCATCCCCTGACCCCTTCGTTTTTTTGACAACTGATCACATTTTTAGAAGCATATAAAGAGAACAAAATCCGCTAATTATGTACGGGATCTTATGCGCCATAATCATGGCAGAAAGGACAAAAATATGAGTGCCAACAGAAGAAGAAAACACAAGATTACACTGTATCTAAGTGACAATGAATATATCATGCTGAAAGCAAAAACAAAGATCACAAGAATGAGGAGTATGTCGCAGACTCTCCGCTGTCTTTTGATCAGCGCAGATCTATACGATATCGACTTAAAATATGTCTTGGATCACAATACACTTCTGGCTAAGATTGGTAATAATCTGAACCAGATTGCCAAGTATGTAAACACCTCGCAAGAGGTCACAATGGACCAATATCAGGAGGTTCGGGATATCATGAAACAGATCCTGGATCTCCAGCTCAGATTCCTTAAAGCGCTGCCGCCACCACTGCAGGCAGATCTTACCGAATTCAACAGTAAACCGCTGCTAAAAAAGAACGATAAAATCAATCCGCCGGCATCGGAAAATTGATGCAACATACTCTGAAATTTTAAAAGGGTAACAAGTCCGGCCACAGTCAGACTTGTTACCCGATTTTTGCTTTTAAGGATTACTTCCTATCAAGCAGTCGGCTGTTATCCCTGAGAATGTTTTTGGCACTCCTTACAAGTTCAAAAAGAACATTCTGTTCGTACCCGGAACAATCCTCAAAAAGGATCTTCCACTCTACCATTTTAATATCCCCATTATGTTCCTTACGGGCATATAAAAGATAGTCCACGCTTACCTCCAACTCCTCGGCGATCTTACATAATACCTCACGCCCCGCCTGCTTCCGATCCGTCTCGATCTCACTCAAGTATGTGGGTGAGATTTTCACCCTCTCCGCAAGCTTTTCCTGTGTCATTTTAGCCGCCTTCCGGCATGCCCGGATCTTGCTTCCGACTGTTTCTGAATCAGCCATAAAAGTCACCTCCATGAATTTTTTTGCGAACATATCGTTTTTAGGCGATGACTTCGACTGTGGCTTATTCAAATCTTCGCTTATCGACGATACAATTCAAGAAAATTATCGTCAATAAGCTACGGTGGTGGTCAATTTTGAATAAAAATATAAAAGATGTCGGCTCTCGCATCCGGGAAGCCCGAAAAGCCATGCATTTATCTCAAAACGAGCTGGCTGAAATGGTTAATATTTCACCATCTCACATGAGCGACATTGAAAACGGCAAAAAGATCATAAAACTTGATATATTTATGCGGCTGACAGAGGCTCTTCAGGTATCCTCAGACTGGCTCTTACGCACGGACATACCTCAGGTAACCTCGATCCATGCACAGGAGCTATCCGCTCTACTGTCAGACTGCACTCCCGCCGAATCACAATCCCTCATCAAGATGCTTAAAGAGATGAAGACTGCTATACGGGAATCCGGGAAGTAATCCATACTTACATATTTTTCGTAATAAAACCATAAGCTACTTGCGAAGTATTTCAATTAAACTACGCATGCCGCTTATGGTTTTTCTTATGCCCGTTCTTTATAATTCTCCTATGAATTTTTATGTGAAGACAAACGCCCCCGCAAGGAAGACAAACACCATACCTGTCATAGATATGCAAGCCACAGGACACCGGATATGTGTCCTTCGTGAGTATAAACATATGTCTGTCAAAGAGCTTCAAACTCTCCTTGGCTTTGAAACCCCACAGGCAATATATAAGTGGCAACGAGGCCTATCTCTCCCGTCGGTGGATAACCTTGTGGCACTGGCCATAATCTTCGAAACAACCATTGATTCCATTTTGGTCGTTAAGGATATAAATACATGGAAATATAGGAACATGGAGCAAAAAGACGTATGAATGAGGCAGAAGAAAAGCTTAACAGTATTGAAGAGAAGAAAGCCAAGATACGCGAGCGATATAAAGGGGTCAGTGAGGATCAATTATCCGTTATCCCCGCGATCCCCAAACTTGACATTTTTGATAAAGATCGGAGCCTGCGGGTAGCCGTTTATGCCAGGGTTTCCACCGATGATCCTAACCAGACATCATCATATGAACTTCAGAAAAACCATTATACCGACCTGATCTCCAGGAATCCCAACTGGACTCTTGTTGATATATACGCCGACGAAGGCATCTCCGGAACCTCTCTCCAGCACAGAGACAATTTCATTCGTATGATACGAGACTGTGAGGCAGGGAAAATTGATCTGATCGTAACTAAAAGTGTATCAAGATTTGCCCGAAACCTGATCGACAGCGTAGGATACATCCGCAAACTCGGAGCCATGAAGCCACCTATCGGCGTATTCTTTGAAACAGAGAACCTTAATACTCTCAACTCTCAAAGTGAAATGACCATCGCCTTCCTTTCGACCATGGCTCAGGAGGAAAGCCACAACAAAAGTGAAATAATGAATGTATCCATAGAGATGCGCTTCAAGCGCGGGATCTTTCTCACTCCCCCATTACTTGGCTATGACCAGGATGCCGATGGAAATCTGATAATCAATGAAGAAGAGGCAAAAACTGTCCGCCTGATATTCTTTATGTATCTCTACGGCTATTCCTGTGCCCAGATTGCAGAAACCCTGTCACAGTTAAAACGGAAGACCAAAAAGGGAAACACCACCTGGAGCGGTGCATCAGTTCTCGCGCAACTACAAAATGAACGCCACTGCGGCTCCGTTCTTGCCCGGAAAACCTATACGCCAAGTTACCTGGATCATAAGTCTAAGAAAAATAAGCAGGACCGTAACCAGTATTTCCAATTAAAGCATCACGAAGCAATAATATCCCGCACAGATTTTATAGCAGTGCAGCACCTGATCCGGAACTCAACCTGCGGAAACAGCAATATACTCCCCGTCCTTCAGGTCATTCCAGACGGTGCTTTAGCCGGATACGTCTCGGTTAATCCAAGATGGTCCGGATTTAAGCCTAAGGATTACATAGCAGCCTCTGAAACCGCTATTACAGGTAATGCACAGGAGCTATCTGACTCCGTCATTGTGGAGGAGGGTGATATAGACCTTCGCGGTTTTGAAATAGTCCGATCCCAGTTTATGGATGTAGCAAATAAGCTCACCGTTTCCTTTACTTCAAAGAAAATTAAATTCTCCACAGCCTGCTTAAGAAAGCTTGAGTGTGATCATATAGAAATGCTTGTCCACCCCACCAGAAAGTCGCTGATTGTCAGGAAAACCTCTCCTGACAGCCGCCTGGCATTCCATTGGGGAAAAACAAAAGAAGAACTTCTCATCCCCAAGGATATCGGTGTAGCAGCTATAATGCCGTGTATTTTCAGCCTGTTTGAATGGGATCCTGCATACAGATACAGATTCCAGGGAACCGTGATCGAAGATAAAGGGATCAAACTACTCATATTCGATATCAATGACGCTGAAGTATTTATGCCCATAAGTTCCCCTGATACAGAAAAAACAGAAAGCAGTGCTTATCCCGACAATAAAGCCGGTAACATCTATGGTCCCAAGAATACGGCGATCGGATACCCTACCACCTGGGCAGAAGGATTTGGCGACGATTATTATATGCGGCAAGGAACGCTTGAATCTATGCTGCAGCATTCCCATCTGCCGCTTATCATTCCCGCCGAGCCAACTATATACAACCCGAATCCTGAGATAAATATACCCTCATCAGAACAAATGGCAGGGAAGATTGAAATTATCATGAAAGACATTACGGAGAGGATACAGTAAATGAGTGACGTTGAAAAGCGAAAACAAGTTGAAATGGAAATCATTGACGACGACAGCTTCAGTTTTGATGGCTTTCAGGTAGTCAGGGGAGAGTTTTTTGCCCACACCTACGAACCCTCTCTCACTTTTGCAGACTGCAAAGTATAGGTCAATACAGCATGCATCCGCAAACTCCCGGAGTTTAGTTTTGTCCAGATGCTCGTAAATCCCCATCAAAAGAAGCTCGCCGTCCGTCCATGTAAGGAGGATGAAAAAGACTCTTTCCGATGGTGCTCCGCGACTGCTAAACGCTCTCCTAAGCAAATTACCTGCAAAATCTTCTTTGCAAAAGTATTTACCCTTATGGGTTGGGATCCGAACGACCGTTACAAACTGCTCGGCAAGCTTATAAGATCCAAAAAAGAGCTCATATTCGTATTTGATCTCACCTCCCCAGAGGTGTATAAACGCAGCGTTGATGAGTCCGGAAAGGTCAAAACCTCCCGTACACCCAATTATCCCTCTAACTGGCAGAATCAGTTCGGTTTGCCGGTTACAGAGCATCAGGGAAGTCTCATCGTGAATATATTCAAGGATTCAGCAGTATTCGGTCTTGAAAAGGATCCCAAGGGCACGGATAAGACCGAGGTTCTGTCATCTATAAAACCGGAAAGCGAGGTGGAACAATATGAGCAACTTACAATCACAAGCGCCATGGCACCTTCCAATACTGACGATCGACCTGAGGAAACGACGGCTTCGCCTATACAAGCATATCCTGCGACTTCTGGGAGATCCTGATTATGTACAGTTCCTTGTAAACCCGGAGAAACGTATATTCGCTGTCCGGCAAGGCAATGAAAAAGAAACAGATTCTCAAAAGATATACTGGACAATCCTTAAGGACAATCGCCAGTGCTGTGAATTCTATAGTAAAAATCTTGTTGAGAAACTTCAGATACTGTTTTCAGACCGTGATGATGAACGCACCTACCGTATCGTCGGAAAATATAATAAACTACGAAACTCCGTTGTCTTTGACTTACACGACAGCGAACCCATAACCAATGAACCGGAGGCTATAGACTCTTCATGCAACATGAATCAGAACACCAAAGTGCAATGTACGAACTGAATATCGATGAAGAATTCCAACGGCTCCATATACCTATGGTTGAAAAGAAATTTAAGCGTCTTGAGCAGAACATCTATCAGCGCGGCGCCACTAAGCCAATTCTCATATGGAATGGGTATATCGTAGATGGGCATAAACGATATGACATCTTCCACCGCCGGAATATCCCGTTCCGTGTGCATATTGTTGATTTTTCCAGTCGCAACGAGATTATGGACTGGTTATGTGACAAAAATCTGCTCAGACAAGACCTCACGGATGAATATAGAAAGTATTTTATCGGCAAGAAGCTACTGATTCAGTATGCCCTTATCAAAGATACAGATTCAGAAACCTTACACGATAATGTAAGCCAAGGTACCACCCCGCAGAATAAATACCTGCTCGCACTACAGATCGGCCAAACCTTCAGTCTATCGTATGTAACTGTGCTCAAATACGCCCACTACGCTCAGGCTATTGACTCTATATACAGATGGGAACCCGGCATCGCCGAGCAAATACTTACTGCCAGTGTAAAGGTTTCACATGATAACGTACTTCTGATATCACAGCTTCCTCCGGATAACCTTAAGAAGCTTCGATCAGGTTTTGATTCCGGAAGATTCGACAAACTCATGTCCTCTCAAATATGGCATGAAATAAAGGAAGATCACAAAAAAGCGGTCACACAGCCAAAGAAAAAAATGGATAAGCCCAAAGCTGAAATAAAAAATATGCCCAAGTATGATCCGGATGCAGAACTGCTAAGTCTCACTCTTACCATCCCCATGTGGAAAAGCAGCATGGAAAGGGTAAAAGCAGTTGCAAAGCTTGAACACACATCAGCGGCAGCGAAAGACAATCTCATAAATCAGCTATCAGCTCTATCAAGGACGATAGACGAATTAATATCACATATCAAGGAGGCAGACAATGAGCAACGAAACGGAGCAGAATCTGGACCAATATGTACCGAAAGTACATTACGAACTGATCCCGATAAAGAATCTGGTATCGAACCAGGAGTATCAGAGGAATCTGTCACAGAAGCATGTCCAGAAAGCAGCCGCCAACTTCGACATTTACCAGATCAATCCGGTTAAGGTCAGCAGGCGAGATGGTGTAAACTATGTTTTTAACGGGCAGCACACCATTGAGATCATTGCCCTTGTATCTGACTCAAGAGAAACACCTGTATGGTGCATGATATATGATGATCTTGAATATGTGCAAGAGGCAGATATCTTCGCCAATCAGATGAAATACACCAAGCCGCTACTGCCTTACGAGATCTTTATGGCTAACATTGAGGCCGGTAATGATAAACAGCTCATCATCAAAGATCTTGTCGAATCCTATGACCTTGAGATTACCTCAAGCGCATCTCCCGGTGGAATATGCGCAGTATCAGCATTGGAGTACATCTACGATAAATATGGCTTTCAATGCCTGGATCGCGTGCTCAGACTATGTGTCGGGACTTGGGAAGGTGCTCCCCTGTCCTTCAGTGCCAATATCCTTAAAGGGATATCAAGAGTGATCAATGCTTATGGCGATACCGTCAAGGATGATCTTTTCAAGGAACGGTTAAGCAGAGTATCCATAAAGGAACTCTCACGGACGGCCAAGGATCGCAGAGCCGGATCCCTTGGGTATGCCGAGGCAATCGTAACATATTATAACAAACGAAGCAGATTCGGGCTGTCCATGGAGAAACTCTATTCCCATAAATCTAAAAAGAAAGAGGAAACCGATACAGTGGAGTCATCTCCGGCGAATGAGCAGGATTCCAAATCCGAAGGCTATGATCAACTTACCTTTGACGATGCCGTCAATGACCAGAGAGGTACAGAATAATGGCTTCTGAAACAACTTTTGATATTACCAGTAGTTCTCCGGATGATTCGCTGCAGGTTCCGGATTTCCCTTCAGATATCCATAATATTGCAATATATAATCAATATGAGCAAGAATCTCAAGACAGCGTTTATTCCACCGAAATTCCGATACGTTCCATGAGACTCTTCATTCTTGAACATCCTTCCTGGAACTATGTTGGTAAGTATATTGATTATGGCCACAGTAACGCTACTTTTGATCGTATGCTTAAAGACTGCCGTGATAAAAAAATCGACCTCGTTATTGTAGCCTGTGCAAGCAAATTAGCAAAAGACATCGTTTCAGTTTTTGACCGGATACAAAAGCTACGCGAATGCGGTGTCGGAGTATGTTTTATGTCAGAAAAGCTGTACTCTTTAGATGAAAAACACACCAAGATCCTATCATGGCTGAGTGCATTTGCCTATGATGAAAGCTATCATAAATCATATGCTATCCCGCAATCACAGCGATTTACAGCGGGTGAGTATAAAACCGCCGATGAGATCCCCTCCGATAATGGGCAATAGCCTGCTCAGTTTCTATTCACCTTCCAGTACCCGCGAGTTCCATCTACTCTCTCCAAGCGATTTTGTGCCTTCAAATCATCCATTGCCCGCTGTACTGTACTTCTCGACACATCCAGAACATCTGCCAGCTCTTTTTGAGTAATATGCGGATTTGATTCCACCTTTTCAAGAATATTTTTATATAGTTCCTGCCCATTAGCCTCAAGATTAGCTTCATTAGCATCACGATTAGCGTCATGATTAGCATCAATTGGCTTCATATTAGCCTCATTGCTTGAAGCTAATGCTTTTGGACCAAACGGTATAACAATCCTGAAAACATCACCCTCCGTCAGGATTGGCTCCGCATGAGAATACAGCTTCGTATACTTGTAAAGGTTTCTCATACCGGATCCCAAAGTATCAGCACGGCCAATATTCACGAAAAAGCTGGCCAAAAGCGGATTTTTAGGATACGGCGAAAACTCCGTGATGCTGAGCGGTCCGTTAAACTTCGATTTGCTCCAGTTCTCCGTACGAAGCTGATCCTTCTCTATGATCAATTTTGCCGGGAAAGCATTGGAATAGTCGCGATGAATCAAAATATTGCTGATCACTTCACGTGCAATGCGTACCCTGGCATCAACACTTATATCATTATCAAGAACATGCCGGTTATCCATATGCTTCAGGCAGAAATCCATAAGCCTGTCATAAGCTTCGATCAGGTTCACATCCACCATATCCCGGTCATCATACCGGTCAATATTATCCACACGATATATAGCATCCGTTATATAGCCGGGCACACATGTTTTTATGACTTCCGACTTTCCAAATAGAAGGACAGCTGCAAGATTAAAACCGCTCTCCCCGGTAACTATGTTCTGAACATAAAGGCCGGCGGAGCGCATTATCTCCATATCATCCATGCTCTTCCACGGATGCTTTTCTTGATCCTGTTCCCTGGCAAGCTCACGAACCTTATCCATAAGCTCAAGCTTCAAATGTGATTCATTTGCATACGGCAGGATCTGCTGCTCCCGGTATTCAGATGATTTGCGGGATATGATCTCGGCCACACGGTCATTCTTATCCGTTACATCCTGATCCGCATCATCATTTCTGTCGTAAACTCTTTTATTGCAATAGCATAGCTGAGACATCGGCGGGACATAAGTCCACAGAACCGTCATACCATCATAATCGAACTCCTCCAGCTCCAGGTATAGCGTAGGTTTAAACATATTGGGATTATTCAGAGTGTTGATAAAGTTTCGCTTCATATCATACACTGCGTTTTTATCAACACCTCTTACCTCTCCAACCTTATGGCCGTCCTTTTCCACTTCAACCACGCCAAGCAAAACATGCCCGCCATACCGGTTTCCGAAAGAGCTGATGGTCTCAAAAACATCAGAGCTCAGCTTATTCTCGTTTTTCTTATATTCGATTGTGAAACCTTCTCCGGAATCGAGAAGTTTCTGCATAAACTCTCTGGTCATAAAGCACCTCTCTCCAAATACTTCACGGGTACGGCTTTTGTCAGCCATACTCCGTTTACAGACCGATAAAACACTATTCCAGCTCTATACATTTCTCCGCTTTTTACGGTATATATTACTGGTTTGCCGTGACGCTGCCCGACCTTGCGGGCTGTATCTTCATCATCGGACAAATGAACATACAAACGTGACTTAGGGATAAGCCCCTGCTCGTCGATAGAAGCAACAAACTTCTCTCCTGTACCATGATAGAGAATTTCCGGCGGTTCTACTTTCTCCAGTTCCACATCTACCGGTATAGAATGCCCCTGATTTGCTCGTATAAGTGTTTTATCATCATTAAAGGAGTACCGTTGCTTTTCATCCTCTGCAACAATCCGCTCAAGCCCGACCATATCAAGCGGATGCGTTTTATTTACTCCGATAATCAAATCATCAACATTCGCCCATCCATGTTCATCAAGGTTTATGCCTATAGTTTCCGGTTTATGGCGAAGTATAAGCGATATGAATTTGCTGGTATCTCTATCCGACATTGTAGCATCTCTTTTCTGTTAAGAATTATACTTTTTGTATTACAATATATCAATTCATCAGAATCCAACAAAGGTTGCATATGATTCAGTCTATCAGCCCATGTTTCCTGAGCCTTGCACGAATCGCACCATTCGTCCGGTCATGAATCTTCGCCATTTCCGAAATCTTCATACCGGAATTAAACTCTTCATCAAGCTGCTTATCCTCTTCTTCTGACCAGGATGCCCCGGCTCCCTCAGGTCTGTTCATCTTCCGATTGTATGCAGCACGGTCAAAAGAAGCATTTTCTGCTACATCTTCTTCCTCGTCCTCAGCGGCAACCTGATCACGGATCTCTATATAATGCTCAACTATTTCTTTCTGAACCGCATGAGGATACTTCAGCACAGTATATACCGTGCCTATTTTACTGGTCTGTTCAACGGCAATAATGCCCTTCGTCTGACCGGTCTCTGTCGGGACCTGCACAGATCTGCCATCGATATTCCGCTCTTCCACATACCCTTTTTCTGTAAGGAATCTATAGATATCCGTCCCAAATATGTGTTTAACATTATTCCCGGATGTAATCCTGTTCAGTTCATCCTTAATCTCACCTAAAAGATAGAGATCGCGGTATTCGAACTTTTCCTCATCCTCCGGATTAAGATAAAAAGGTCCTTTTCGGCTCTTCCGCTTCCTTGCAGACTTAACCCTTACATCTGCAGCATCGTCGTCATCTTTGATGCTTGTGACCGAATCAGGATTCTCATCTATAAAGGCCGTTATAGCCTCTATAAACCTCTCACCATATTTCTCATACTTTGCTTCACCGACTCCTGATACTCCCAGCATAGATGATCTGTCCCGCGGAGCCTTAACACTCATGTCTATCAATGTTTTATCACTGAAGACAATATATGGCGGCATCCCCTCTTCCCTTGCAATAGTCAGTCTCAACTGGCGGAGAGTCTCAAACAATTCGTATCCGGCCTTAGTAAGAGAATCAGTACTTCTCCTGCTACGGCTTCTAGTCTGTCTTTCAGGTTCTCTGTCTTCGTATGTTCTGATCATGACACGTGCACCCGCTTCCTTAAGTGGATCTATATTTCCTAAGCGGATCACGCTATATTTATCTGCAGTCTGGCAAAGATATCCATCCAAAAGCAGCTGGCTGATAAGGAGCCTCAGCTCTGATTCAGATCGACTCTTTAACGCACCGTATGTCTTGTATTCAGTGGTTCCAAGTTCTTTTAATCTGGCTCTGTTCGCGCCAAGGAGAGTTCCAAGGATTATATTCAATCCATATCTGCCCCTTGTTTCCCATACACAATTGATGACCAGCTTGGCATCCTCTGTCATATCAATCTCAGTAAACTCTCTATGACAATTTCCGCAGCTGTCACAAGGCTCGTTGCGCTTCTCTCCGAAGTATTCAAGGATATAGTTTCGAAGGCATCCGGATGTTCTGCAATATCCTTCCATGATCTGAAGTCTTTTTGCATCCCTTTGCCTGATCAGTTCAATATCTTCATATGGAATATCCGTAAAGTCCTTATGATCAAGAAGGAACTTGTTTATCATAATATCCTGTGCAGAGAACAGCAGTATGCATTGTGACGGTTCACCGTCTCTCCCCGCACGGCCGGCTTCCTGATAGTAGTTCTCCATGCTCTGTGGCATGTTGTAATGAATAACAAATCGGACATTGGATTTATCAATACCCATTCCGAATGCATTTGTAGCTATGATCACAGGCGATCGGTCATATATGAAATCATTCTGACTGTCTTTACGGTCTTCATTATTCAGTCCGGCATGATATCTTGCCACCTGAATCCCTGCATTCGAAAGAAGTTCATACAATGCATCTACATTTTTTCTTGTAGCGCAGTATATGATGCCGCTGTCCTCAGGATGATTTTTGATATATTCCAAAACATAGTCATCCTTCTTCTTGATCGTTTCCACATCAAAATACAGATTCTCACGATCAAAACCAGTCACCACGATCTTGGGATCCTTCAGTTTAAGGACACATGAAATATCATTTTTTACTTCTTCAGTTGCTGTAGCCGTAAAGGCGCTTACTATAGGTCTCTTGCTCAGCCCATCTATAAAATCCACTATTTTAAGATAGCTTGGTCTGAAATCCTGTCCCCATTGAGAAATACAGTGGGCCTCATCTACCGTCACCATCGAGATACCGACTTTGCCGGCAAAATTAGTAAACTCATAACTTTCAAGGCGTTCCGGCGCAACATACAGGATCTTATATGCTCCATCAAGCGCTCTGGCATATACTGTAGATATCTGCGATTCCGTCAATGAAGAGTTAATATATCCTGCTTTAATCCCCGCCTCATTCAATGCCTTGACCTGATCCTGCATAAGTGAAATAAGCGGTGAAATAACAATCGTAATACCTGGCAAGAGTAATGCCGGTACCTGATAACAAATTGACTTACCTGATCCCGTCGGCATGATTGCCAATACATCTTTTCCTTCAAGAATCGAATCAATGATCTCTTCCTGTCCGGGTTTATAGGAATCATAACCAAAGTAGACTTTTAATGCTTCTTTTGCATCCATGCTTAATACCAAATGCCGTTACATATCAAACGGCATCTTATTTCCTTCCAGTTGTTTCTTCAGCCTTTTAAGCTTACCCTCTGTAATACTCTCTGAATAATGCAATCCCTCATAAGTTGAATGGAGAACGGGATACTTTCCCTTGGTTTTTAGAATATAGTGTTCCGAAATCATCCAGTCGACTACGATTCTTACTGCATCTCCTGAAAGAGTCTTATAGATTCCATACTCCGGAATCTTATCCAGCTTATTGTCCTGGATCCGTTTATTCTCCTCACCACAAAGAACTTCGCAAAATACTGTCATACCATAGAATTTAATCCTGCTAACATTTTGCAAGGCCTTAACTATATTGAATACAACGTCATTCAGATCCAGTTCACCATAGAGAACAGGATTAACTTCAGCTCGAATTATCTCAACATAATCATCATCCTTGGCATTCCACTTAACAACTTCCTGTGTTACTTTAGATTCCTGATCCACTTTGACATCAGCTTCTTGAATGCTGTTATTATTCGGTGCAGTATTCTTAGCACTATTCACAACATTGATTATGTTAGATGTGTAAGCCACCAGACGCTCAGGTGCAGGAGCTTCCATCTTATATCCCATCTGCGAATAATAAGCCTGCTTGCTTATCATCCGGCTACATCCTGTTCCGTTTTGTTTATAATTTGTACATCCAAGGAAGAAATCCTTATCTCGACCTTGTTTAACGATCAAGTATCCATCCCTGCATTTATCACACTTCTGTATAGAAAGCTTTCCTGCCTGATAATTGTTAGTCATAAAACCGCAGATTTCCGGCTCATTCGTACAGATATACAATCTAAGGCCATATGATCTCTTATACTTAAACTGCATTGGATATCCGCACAACGGACACGGCTTCTTGGCTATTCTGACAGGCTCCTCCTCATTCCAGTCACCAAGGAGCTTCACGTTTTTATATGACTGCTTTAATTCAAGCAAAAATTCAGAGGGATTGGCTTCAGGAGCTACAAAGAATACCCTGTTTTTGGTCCTGGTCATTGCAACATAAAAGAGTCTACGTTCTTCAGCATAATCTATAGACCTGTCCCCTTTTATAACAAACGAAAGCACCGGATCATCTTCAACTTTTGTCGGAAATCCATATGTTTCGTTTTTGCCATTTATGACTATTACATCATCATATCCCAGTCCCTTTGAAGAATGTGCTGTCATAAATGTGATATCAAGCTGTGGATACTTTACACTTCTGACTTTATTTGTCCGGTTAATATATTCAAACAGACCCGTTCTTTCCAGATGATCTCCATCAAACCCATATCTGCCCAGGAGAAGAATAGATCCCGGCTCTTTCCATTCTGCTTTCTTATAATTCAAAAGATCCGTCAATACAGTCTCAATAGAGCGGGCCATTTCGTAATTTCCACCGCTCTTCCTGTTTCCGTTATAAGCTTTTCGCGTACCATCATATGTATAAATAAGAACCGGATCATCGATATGCTTCGGCGAAATAAGCTGCTTGTTGATCTGCTCTTTATTCCTTTGAATAAAGTTTCCTGCTATATCGATCACTTCCTGAGAATTGCGATATGTTCTGACGATCTTCAGCATCTTCGCATATCCCATTTTCTCTTCAAACTTTGTGAACAGAGTAATATCAGATCCGCTGAATGCATAGATAGACTGCCA
>Ga0129306_1002893_pt1 | contig 14078 bp, 11 predicted proteins | sample P827metagenome_FD_94438 | JGI IMG/M metagenome (GOLD analysis project Ga0129306, IMG submission 94438) | Capybara group fecal microbial communities from Wisconsin, USA - P827 metagenome | ecosystem: Host-associated > Mammals > Digestive system > Large intestine > Fecal | place: USA: Wisconsin...
AGGTTCGGTAGATACAATCTTTGAGAATCCTCAGTCGGATGCGGCCAAAGAACTTATCTCAGGCAAGGATTTAAGATTTACACCTCTTAAAAAATATGAGACCGACAATCGTATACGAATCGTCTTTAAAGAGAATTCAGCGTACGAGCCGGTCATTTCCAATCTTATCCTTAAATTTCAAAAGCCGGTCAATATCCTTAAAGCCGATACCCGTAACGTAAACGGCAAGGCTGTCGGAGAAATGATTTTGAGCGTTCCCGACAATGCGGTTACCCGCGGTGAGATGGTTTCTTACCTCGAAGAAGAAGGATTAATAGTTACGGAGGTGACGGACAATGCTTGAACCTAAAGTAGTACAGATGCTTTTGGAAGGCATCAGGGATACTCTGTATATGACCATTGTTTCTACGGTTGCGGGCTACGTCATCGGTCTCCCGCTTGGAGTTCTTCTTCATGTGACGGGAGAAAACGGTCTTAGACCAAACGTTGTGATTTACAGAGATATAGATTTTATTTGTAATATTATTCGAAGCGTTCCGTTTCTTATATTGCTGATTCTTTTGATACCATTCACAAGATTAATAGTCGGTCAGAGCTACGGTTCTACCGCTACTATCGTTCCGCTTGTGATATGCGCGGCTCCTTATATCGGACGCGTGGTCGAGTCTTCACTTAATGAAGTCGACAAGGGTGTTGTGGAGGCGGCAAGGTCAATGGGCGCAAGCAACATACAGATTATTTTTAAAGTATTACTGGTAGAAGCCAAGACTTCTTTACTTACAGGCTTCACCATTACCACAGGTCTTCTCCTCGGTTATTCGGCAATGTCCGGAACTGTCGGCGGAGGCGGCCTCGGAGATATCGCCGTCAGATACGGTTATTATCGTTGGAAGACCGATATCATGATTATTACCGTTGCGTTACTGATTATTATTTTCCAGATTATTCAGTATATCGGAACGAAAGTTGTTACTAAGTTAGACCACAGAAAACGATAGGAATATAAAAATGGATCCAAATGTTTTGTCCTCATATTTGCCACTGTATGTACAAGCATTTCTTCTGACCGTGAAAATCGGTTGGATAGGAATTATAATCGCGTTATTGATAGGTGTAATTGTTGCTTTTATTATCCATTTTAACGTTCCTGTCTTAAAGCCGATTGCGAAGGCCTATGTAGAGCTGTTTCGTAACACACCTCTGCTCGTTCAGCTCTTCTTTATCTACTTTGGCCTTCCCAAAATCGGTATTACTGTCTCGGCTGAAGTGTGCGGAGCGGTGGGCCTGGGCTTACTCGGCGGAAGCTATATGGCGGAAAGCTTTCGCAGCGGCCTTGATGCCGTACCTGTTTCGCAGTCGGAAAGTGCGCTTGCCCTCGGTATGTCAAAAGCCCAACTGTTCGGGAATGTCATCCTTCCACAGGCTTTTTCAATCAGCACACCCGCAATAGTTGCCAATGTCATCTTCTTACTCAAAGAAACAAGCGTATTTTCCGCAATCAGCCTTATGGACCTGATGTTTACTGCCAAGGACCTTATCGGTCTTTATTACAACACTACCGAGTGTCTTGTACTGCTCGTAGTATTCTATATCGTAATGCTAGTGCCGGTTTCAATACTCGGCTCAGTTCTGGAAAAGAAAACGCGTTACAAAATGTTTGGAGTCTAGACCATGGGATTTGATGTTTTATTTAAAGGAACCAACTTCATAAGACTTTTGGCCGGACTCGGTGTTGCACTTAAGATAAGCCTGATTTCCGTGGCTATCAGCATTCCGCTCGGAATCGTGCTCGGAATGATTATGACTACCAAGAACGTTGTGGTTAAAGCAATTACCAGATTGTATCTCGAGATTGTGCGCATTATGCCGCAGATGGTGCTTTTGTTTATCGTTTTCTTTGGCGCAACGAGAGCACTGGGAATTAATCTTTCTGCTGAGTCGGCTTCGATAATAGTGTTTTCTTTCTGGGGCACTGCTGAGATGTCGGACCTGGTAAGAGGCGCACTTACGGGTATTCCCGTGATTCAATACGAAAGCAGCTTCGCTCTCGGACTCAGTCCTCTGCAAACTTATCTGTACGTAATAATTCCGCAGATTGTAAGGCGCATGATTCCGCTTTCAATCAACCTTATTACACGTATGATTAAGACCACGAGCCTGGTCATGATGATTGGAATCGTCGAAGTCTTAAAAGTCGGCCAGCAGATTATCGAGGCGAACCGTAAGTCTTCGCCCAATGCGGCATTTGGCGTATTTGCCACTGTTTTCTTATTGTATTTCCTGGCATGCTACCCTATAAGCTGCCTTTCCAAGTATCTCGAGAAGAAATGGGAAAATTAAGATGAGTGAAATATTAAGCGTTAAAAACCTTTCAAAAAGATTCGATGACCTCACGGTACTCGACAATATAGATTTATCGGTCAAAGAAGGCGAAGTCGTTGTTATCGTCGGACCCTCCGGCTGCGGCAAAAGCACATTCCTTCGCTGCCTTAACGGTCTTGAAGATATTCAGGACGGAGAAATAATCTTAGACGGCGAGAACATCAGCCACGACAAGAAAACTCTTCAGAAAAATCGTGAGAAAATCGGCATGGTATTCCAAAGCTACGATTTGTTTCCTCATAAGACCATTCTTGATAACGTAACTTTGGCACCTATAAAGGTTAAAAAGAGAAATAAAAAAGAAGTTGAAGAAGAGGCTCTCGTACTCCTCGAAAGAGTCGGCTTACTTTCTAAGAAAGACAACTATCCCCGCCAGCTTTCCGGCGGACAGAAGCAGCGAGTTGCTATCGTGCGTGCGCTCATCATGCAGCCTAAAGTTCTGCTTCTCGATGAAATCACTGCTGCCCTCGACCCCGAGATGGTTCATGAAGTTTTGGACGTAGTACTTTCTTTGGCCAAAGAAGGTCGTACGATGTTAATCGTCACCCACGAGATGCAATTTGCCCGCGCGGTGGCCGACAGAGTAGTATTTATCGATGGCGGAAAGATAGTTGAAGAAGGAACTCCCGACGAGTTCTTTGACAATCCCAAGACTGACAGACTCAAAAAGTTCTTACAGACATTTTCTTATAACAAATAATCACTTTGTGACGGTGTGGCCGCAGGAACGGCATAGGTTTGCAAAACCGAAGATATTGGTTCGAGTCCAATCACTGTCAGATAAGTTCTCCTAAACTAAAGAGGCGGGGCAGTTTATGCTACCCCGCTTCTTTTGTTATTTACGCTCTTGAAGATATAAGTATACTCTGCTCTGTATTATATCCGCCACTTCGTACTCTGTTTTTTCGCCGGCAAAATAAGCATTGCTTTCTTCCAAGATAATATCATGTATATACGTCTGACCTAAAATCGGAACTCCCATATCCATTAACTTAATAAATTCATCGAGATAAGATGACCCGTCTTCGCGTCCGGCCAATGGTTTCCTTACTCCGCCATACATGACAAATGCAGGCTCATCATCGGGAATCAATTCACCGTCTTCCCATACCGTAAGCTCCCATCCGTTTTTGACATGCTCCCTCAAAACGTCCTTTCTAATCAAGCCATCCGGATTGTATTTGATTTGATAGTCTTCATCGGTTAATGTCATTATAAAATCTGCTGCCACATCTTTATGTTCGGACATTTCGCTCATCGCCATGCCACGGTAACAAACTATTGCTGATTTAACATTTTTATCAGACGTAATACCAACGGTATGAAAGTCATCACCTAACGTTTTCCTCAGCTCCGAATATGATGCCAGCCCACCTGAACAATATGTAATAAACCCCTTTCCCTCCTTTAAGTTTTTCATTTCCTGTTCACTCGAAATATAGTCAGTGTTATCCGGCTTAACATCGGCATGTTCTTTGCAAAATCTAAGTAATCGATAAAAGTTTTCATTATTAAAGTTACAACTCATATTATCCATGTCGATGAATTCACTGTATTCAGCAAGTCGAACACATAAGTCAGCCAATATCATATGGCAGACCGTATTGGCATTAAAATATGCCCCTTCATTGCCGCTGCTAAATCTTTCATAAGCATCCAAGGCTTCCGTGACTGTCCATGAATCATTCTCGAAATTCTTTTTATCAATAAACATAAGCTCAAGGGAAGCATCAAAAGGAATCGCATACAATTTGGAGTTTATTTCGCCGAATTTAAGCGCACCGGCAAAAACATTTTCTTTAACTTCCTGTGTTATTAAATCATCCAATGGGCAGATTACACCCACATTATTGAGTGCTTCCAGTCTGTCCCTGCTTGTCCATATGAGGTCCGGTCCTTCGCCATCCTTAACCTTCTGTACAAACTTGGCCCATGCGTATTCATCCCTGTAGGGAATATCCTCCAGACTTTCGACCCTAATCTTAACTCCCGGGTGCGATCTCATATAATCAGCTGCGCAATCCTCAATACGAGTATCCTTAAAGTCTGTCGTAATCAGCAGTTCTTTTGTGTCCGGGTGCTCATCGTCATCTACTTTATAAAGAAAAGCATCTCCCCACTCTTTGAAACATACATATATCTCGTTGTCTGAATTCCTGTAAATATTCAGGCAGTCAAAACCACTGAGTCCGTTGAAGCTGTATATACTTTTCACTTCACCGGTCTGAGCATTATAAAGTGATAACTTGGAATCATTTAATATAATAACGTTTCCATACTCATCCAGATACGCAGCCGAAGAATAAAGGTTGGCATTAAACTCCGTAAGCGTATTCTTGCCGTCCTCATCAAGAGTAAAAAATTCCGTCTTGCCTTCTTGATTATTACACATAAACACTGCTTTACCGGTTAAGCTACGTCCTATCATTTTTAACCGGTATAAATCTCCGGTCATGTCGATTTTTGCTTTTACTTTGGCTTTTTTATCAAGTATTTCTGCCACTTTACCCTCGTTATAGATAAAGACAATCTGCTCCTCATTCATGCAAAAAGGGGTAGGCAGCATTAAGTATTCTTCGCTCTCGTTTCTGACCTTTTTGGCATAATCGATTATTTCTTTGACCGTCCCTTCTTTAGTAAGGCGTATCATGTAATAATGTTCAATTTTAGGCTTCGCAGCGCCTTCCTGACCCTGTTTTGTAATCTCCGCAAATACTATAAGGTCATCATCCAGTGTCCCTATTGATTGGATGTAATAGTTCTCCTTATCAAACTCTTCTGCGGAAAAAGAATCCGGCTTCTCTATGATTTCTCTTCCCGAAAGGCAGAACGGTTCATGGGTACTTTCTTTGGTCGCGTAATCGTATATACACAATTCATATAAATAATCCCCTTCAGTATCACCGGTGTCCCTGCAGCATAGCACTGAATAAAGTTTATTGTTGAGAAACGCTGTGAATCTCTGCTCTACAAAGTATTTCATATCCGACGATCCGGATACACCTGGCATATACTCGGACACCTCCCAGCCTTCAGCTTCAATAGGTGTTCCTGCCGGCGCAACCCACTTAGTAGCAAGGATATCTGTGGACTCAAGCTTCTCGCGAGAAACTTTCTCTGTTCCTATACGCGTTCCGTCAGCTCGTCCGCAGGAAGTCAGAAGAATGAATATTGTCATAGTTGCCACTGCGATAATATTTTTAAATAATCGGTATTTTGTCATAAACACCCCCATTAAGGCACCTAATCCAAGAATCGGGGCAGCTCTCACTGTCCCGACTCTTCTGTGGCTATTTCTTCACTTTCATTTTCTATAAGAGGAAAAGAAAGCTCTACAACAAACAAATCTGCATCGGCCTGCATCTTAAGCTCGCCGTTTTGAAGATCCATTAGGCTTTTTACTATTGAAAGCCCCAGTCCATGACCTTCGGTATGTCTTGATATGTCACCCCTTACGAACCTCTCCGTGAGTTCTTCCATAGTAAAGTTCAAAGGTTCTTTGGACATATTTTTAAAACTGATGACTGCATTATTGTCAAGTTTCTTGGCACTGACATATGCTCTGGAGCCGGGCATTGCGTACTTACATATGTTGGTTAGTAAGTTCTCAAAGATTCGGCTTAAGAACTTGGCATCTGCTGAAATCATAAGCTTTTCTTCGGGATATGATTCCATGAGTGTTATATCTGCCAGATTGAGCTTATGCTCATACTCAACTACACACTGCTCCAAAAGAACATGAACATCGCAAGGCGCCATATTTAGTTCAATCGCACCGGTTGCTGCTTTGGATGCTTCAATTAACGCTTCAAGCAATTCCTTTAATCTCACAGATTGCTTGTGAAGATGGTCTGCGTACTCGACACGCTCTTCTTCGGTGGTTCCTTCTTTGACTATAAGGTCAGAGAAATTGATGATTGAGGTAAGCGGTGTCTTGATATCATGAGAGACGTTGGTGATGAGTTCCGTCTTAAAGCGCTCACTTTTAAGTCTTTCGTTCACTGCATTGTATACGCTGTCGGATATGTGATTAATGTTGCCGGCAAAGTTCTTAAGTGAAATCGGATATTTCTTTGTATTAATCTTGCAATCGGTGTTGCCGTCGGCGATTTCTTTGACCGCTTTCTCGAGATTAGAAATTTTCTTAATATAGTAGGCTCCCGCAACAGTCAGAATTATCAGCACTGCCGCCGCGGTCGTGAACAGTTCATCATAATCATGGCTTCCGCCTGCGATAGCAACCACAACAAGTACTGTAAGAATCAATAACACAAATACCAGATACTTAACTATCGGCAATGCAATAAACAGAAGCAGTACAGCTCCGCCCACCAGAAAAACTACGCTTAAGAAAGCCAGTATTACTTCTCTGTATGGATATGCCTTTATGAACGTCCAACCCTTCGCCAGGAATCGATTAACATCTCTGTCCTCTTGCGTTCCGACGTCGAGTTTTATTCTATATTCACCTTTTTCCGTGTGGTAATCATAATACAGTGAACCTAATTCCTCGTAAGAAGACATGTTACGTCCCACCGGTGTTCCGCTATATGTATATACCGCAAATCTGATATCGCGGCGATTACATATCTTTTTAAGTGTCTCTACATCATTTTTCTCCAGGTAATAAACTATTACTTTCGCCAAATCATAAGGAACTTTCCGGTCGTTCACACAAAGGGCATACTCAAGTGTTATCTTCTCGCCCGTAAATCTGTCATAGATCATGGCACTTTCAAGAAGAGTTCCGAGAAGCCCCGCAACCAACATTATGGCAAATAGTATTGAAAGAAGCGTCTTTTTCATAGTTTGTCTCCTTTCACCTCGGAACTGTTAATCTTATAGCCCTGCCCCCACACAGCGGTAAGGTACCTGGGATTGGCCGAGTCGATTTCAATCTTCTCTCTGATGTGACGAATGTGTACGGCAATAGTTCTTTCACTTCCAATAGCATTCTCCTTCCATATCTGCGAATAAATCTCCGCAGGTGAGAAGCACTTACCCTTATTGTTCATAAGAAGCTTCAGTATCTCATATTCGGTATTGGTAAAAGAAATCTCCTCGCCGTTAAGCCTTACAATCTTTTCCCTGTCATCAAGCTCAAGACCGCCTACCAGCAAAGTCTCGCCGAGAGCGGTATTACCTCCGAGTCTGGTATAACGCCTCAACTGCGCATTTACTCTTGCACGAACTTCCAGCGGGTCAAAAGGTTTCGTAATATAATCGTCTGCTCCTTCTTCAAGTCCTGCAATCTTATCAATATTCTCACTCTTAGCTGTTAAAAGAATGATAGGCACATTGCTGTACTGTCTGATATTCTGCATGGCAGTAAGACCATCCATCTGCGGCATCATGATATCAAGAAGTATCAAATCGATTCTGTTTTCTTTGACCGTCTCGATGGCCTCGTGGCCGTTTCTTGCTTCATAAAATGTGAAGTTCGGATCTTTAAGATAGATTTTTAGTGCATACAGGATGTCATCCTCGTCATCGCACAGCAAAATGTTGTACATTACCCTATGTCCCCTTACTCAAATGTTTTAAGGTACTCGCTTACTTGTCTCTGAATTTTTTTAGCTACTTCTTTTTCATCGGTGTTGTTCTTATACATTGACTCAATCTCGTCTTGCAAAATTTTATTAATGGGTTCGAAACGAGGGTCTGCCAATCGGAGAGTTTCGTAATAGTTCTTATACTCATCAACATAAGATGTTCCGTCTTCTTTTTGCGCAAGATCCATAACACCGTTAGGCATTACGTATATCACGGGCTTCATAGGTGTTTTCAATTCGTAAGATGTTATAAGCTCATAGCCATCGGGAATCTGATATGCCCGTTCATCAGTCGGATGTTCATCATTACCTTCCATCACAATTCCGTCAAAAGAAACTTTATCTGTAGGAATAAAATTGTATATGGTAGGTCCCCAGTAATACTTATAAACGTACTTCAAAAAGTCCGATATGATGTCATAATTCTTGGTCGTCTTACTGACAACCAGGCTCTTGTTATAAGCTGTAATATTTCCGCTTTGCGCTTTTGTGGGATAACCTGCTATCTCCGCATTTTCACCCAGAATACTCTTCATACTGTTGAACTGAGATAAGTCAACGGAACCGATATTTACAAAAAGTACTTTATCCTGAAGAAGTTTATTGTATTGTTCCTTTTCCGTTAAAGGTGCATTGTTACTCGCATAATAATACTTTTTACACTGCTTGAGGATTTTTACAAAATTATCTGTAGTAAAGTTACAGCAACCCTTTTTGTAATCAAAAAACTCCGATACATCCATTCCGGCCAAGAATATTTCAAACGGATCCTCGCATCCATAGCATAATGCTTCGTACGGGTGTCCGGCAGCTTCCTTCTTATCAAGAAGATTTACAAGTTCGGTAGCTGAATAAGGTTTAGATAATACCCCGCTTTTTGCTATCAGTAAGTCTCTGTTGTAAAAAGAAGGATATCTTAACATTTTTCCATCGACGGTAGATGCATCCCTAAAACTGTCAAACATGTTTTCTTTGTCTACTTCCGTATAGATATCCGAAATGTCACGAATGCAATCTGCCTTTACGTAATCGCTAAAGGTTTCGTTGTCCAAAAATGCTATGTCTACAGCTCCGGCTTTCATTGAGTTGATACTTTTCTGAGCTCTTTCTTCACGTTCTCCTTCAGAATCAATTTTGACGTACTCAAAAGTAACGCCCGGATGAGTCTGCTCATATTCTTTCATAGCACGCTCTATGTTATGATCTCGGTTAGCAAACTGCTGAACATATATTGTTCGGGTCTTTACTTCCTTGGAAAAGATTCTTAAATTGTTGTCGGTATATACGTATAAATCTCCGGAATCGTTAATTACCATGTCGGCATCACGCACCAGCCTTGGTTCAAAGCTGCATATTATTTCTCTCTCGCCTGTTTTAACGTTCCATCTTATGAAGTCGCCTTCACCGATTTTTCTGTATATTATGTTTCCATCGTTGTCTTCGATAGCGTTACCGATGTAGAGATTCGGACCGGCATATAGTGTTATCGGTTTATAATCATCAAAGTAGAAGTATTCTACCTCATTACTGGAATATATGGCTTTAAAAATCCATACACCGCTTCGAGTCTGAAACAGAGGTTTTTGGGTAACTCCCTTTTTTCCTAACGTAAAAGACAAAAGATGACCCAGCCGATCCGTCAGTACTATTTCGCCTCCGGTACAAACACTGATAAATCTGTCCGTAGCTTCTTCATAAACTGTCATCTCCCTTTGAGGTTTACGGCCCGCTAACATATCCGATTGTATATATGCTTCCGTGTCTATACCCTTAAGAAGTTTTCCGTCTTCCAAAAGGATGCTGGCATAATTCTTTGTCAGTCCGTCGCTTGCTTGTCTGTAGAAGAGTACTTCTTTACCGTTACTGACATTCAAAGAATCTGCTACTATATCTTCTATACAAAAGTTTGTGGCAAGTTCGTTTGTATTACAATCGTAGGTCTGTATTCTTTGAACAAACGTAAAGGCGTAGCTATTATCTTGAACCAATGAAAGATTCGAAATGTAGTAGAATTTGCTTCCGAAAGCCGTGTGCAATCCGTCTTCATCCCTGAAAGAAACGTTTACTCCCGGCGTATAACTGTCGTTGAATAAGCTTCCTACATAATTTGAATAATAGAGACTGATGTTTTTAATCGGCTCGCCGGAAATTTTCCATTTTCCGGATAAGAGATTGTTTTCCTCTTCTTTTGGAGCCGCTTCGCTCCTCTCACAGAATATAAGAAAAAGAATGATTACTGCCAGAATCAGGCAAGTGATAATAGACTTTAGATTAATTCTCATGCTAACCCCTCCGAATAAATATACCGCCACGTTTATTCTGCAATAATTTTCTTATTTTTTCTGCGCTATTACAAGGGGTTTAACCACAATTTAAACTATCTTAACAATTGTTAAGAAAACCCCGGGCCGGTGGTTCCGACTCGGGGTTCTGATTTTTCTTTTGCTCTATTTTCTAGCCATTTTAGATGCCACCTTATTGGCGTACATCAACTCGTCCGCGCGTTTGAATACATCATTCATGCATTTGTCTGTGCCCTGGTTGTATTCAGCCATGCCGGTTGCAACCGAGTAGCGCTCCCATGGATCTTTGGATTCATCATGGGCTGTTGACTTGAAGATTATCTTTAGCTCAGAAAGAAGTCTTTCGCGATTATCGTAGTCACTTCTTTCGAGTAGTATTACGAACTCGTCTCCGCCTATTCTGAATACGGGCGAGTGATCGAAAGTTACACAGATTAAGTGGCATGCGCCGAAGATATAATCGTTGCCGTGCTCGTGGCCATAATTATCGTTAATCTTCTTTAAGTTGTTAAGGTCTGCCATGATTATACCGAAGCGGGCGGTACCGTTTTCGATATCCTCGTTCACACGCTTCTCGACTTCGTCGTACCATGCTTTGTTCTTAACGTGCGTAAGCGCATCCTGGTAAGCGAGCATATCCATGCGGCTTACTTCAGTCTTCATGGTTTCGACTTTGCCCTTCTCGTCGAGAATACTTCTGACATATTGGCGCATGTCGGCCGAGAGCTGTGTTACCGCGTCGGAAAGGGACTCTACTTCGTTGTGAGTAGAAATTATCGGAGCATCGTATTTTAATTTATCAGGGTCGGTCTGGTCATGACTTCTCATCGCAAAAGAAACCACACTCTTTTCAAGCTGCCTGATTGGCTCCGTGATATTCTTGTTCATCCACAGAATAAAGAATGTAATAAAGAGAACACCCAAAAATGCAATCAGTACGACATTCATACCTGTGTATGTCTTAATTACATTTTGAAGATCTTCAACTTCTATATCGACGCAAAGTGCAGCGTAGCGTTCGCCGTTGCTGTTTTTAAGCGGTAACAGTGCCGTATAGTCGTAGCCCCAGTCGGAGAAGTTTTTGAAAAAAGAAATCTCGTTCTTTTGATAAGCGTTGTTGTACTTAATTACGTCAGCTTCTTCATATACATCATCAAGAATCAGGTCAAGATAATATCCGTCCGGGTCGGTCTCGCGACCTTCGGCCGTATCGGCAGATATGACATTCATTATCACTGTCTGCTCATCATTAACTATGGGGGTGACTATATACAGGAAATGTATGTCGAAATCTTACATGATGGAATCCATAAACGCTACAAGTTCTGTATATTCTTCCGACTCCTCGCCGGTCTTGACGCACTCATACAGATTATCCTTATCAATATGACTCTCAACAAACTTAAGGATATCCGTCATCCTTCGGTTATATGACTTGTAAAGCGTATTGGTGAACGTTGTATAAGTAAGAATACTTAAGAATAAACACAGTAAGGTAATGAATGCGAGCGTAAAAATAAAGATACTTCTCTTGATTGGTCTTTTGCCTTTATCCACTTATTTTCTCCGAGTTTTCTTTTGCAAATAACAGTTGCTATCATATTCCCCCCTCTATCATCCATTATGAGCGTTAACACAGAATTACTTGTATTTTGCCTAAAAGAAAAAGCAAGGTACAACTAAATGCACCTTGCTCTGTATTATAAATATTAATTAGTTCATCTTGCTGATTTCAACTGCGGTCTGTGAGGCAACCTTGGCGTTGTTGTATACAAGCTGGATGTTGGATTCAAGTGAATCGCCACCGGTAAGTTCTACGACTCTTGCAAGAAGGAAAGGTGTGGTAGCCTTACCCTTAACGCCCTGCTCAACGCTTTCTTTGATAGCCTGGTCGATTGCTTTGTTGATGGTATCGTAGTCCATTGCGTACTGCTCGGGAATAGGATTGGTAAGAAGCATACCGCCTGCCATGCCGAGTTCGCGCTTAGCTACGAATGCAGCTGCAACTTCTTCGGGAGTGTCAAGTCTGTAATCTACCTTAAAGCCGGACTTTCTGGTATAGAAAGCAGGAAGCTCTTCGGTACCGTAACCGATTACGGGAACCCCCTTGGTCTCAAGGTACTCAAGTGTAAGACCTAAGTCAAGAATAGCCTTGGCACCTGCACATACTACCAATACAGGAGTCTGAGCGAGCTCTTCAAGGTCTGCTGAGATATCCATTGTGGTCTCTGCTCCTCTGTGAACACCGCCGATACCGCCGGTAGCAAATACCTTAATACCTGCCATTGCTGCGATAATCATTGTGGTGGCAACTGTGGTAGCACCATCCATTTTCTTGGAAACGATAACGGGAAGGTCGCGTCTTGAAACCTTGGTAACCTTCTGACCTGTCTTGCCGAGGTACTCGATTTCTTCCTTGGAAAGACCTGCCTTAAGGCGTCCGCCTATAATAGCAATTGTAGCGGGAATCGCGCCGTTGTCTCTGATAACCTTTTCAACATTGAGAGCAGTCTCAACGTTCTTGGGATAAGGCATACCGTGTGAGATGATGGTTGACTCGAGTGCTACAACCGGTTTTCCTTCTTCAATAGCCTTTTTAACTTCGGGGGCTACGTCCAAATACTTGTTTAATTCCATAATCTTTTCTTCTCCTATCTATATAAACCTTATGGGTTTATTCTTATTTAATCTAAGCCGGCTCTCTTAAGAACTGCTTCGATGCTCATGGATTCATTGATGGTGGTGGTGCTTTCGCAGGCAATAGCTGCAGCTGCAAGGCCTACCAATGCGGTTTCTTTTAACGACATTTCCTTAGTGTAGGCGTATGCAAATCCGGCCATCATTGCATCACCGGCACCTGTTGCATTCATAAGCTTGCAAGGAAGGTTCCTTACGTGGAAGCCGTTTTTCTTGTCAGCGATGTAGATTCCGTCTTCGCCGAGAGTAAGGGCTACTGTCTTAACGCCGGCGTCGGTAAATACCTTCACTGCTTTTTCAAGTGTCTCGTCAGAAGCCGACTCAACTTTAACTCCTGTAAGAATGCGGGTCTCAAGTGCGTTAGGCGTTACTGCATAGAGATTGGACAAAGAAGGCAGAAGTCTTGCCGCTTTGGTACAAGAAACGGGATCGGCAAAAATCGGAACCTTACATTTCTTGGCAAGGAAAGCAATACTCTCGGTAGGGATGTTGGTATCAACCACTACGAGCTTGGCCTTGTTAATCTCAGGAAGTCTCGTCTCGAGATACTCGGGGGTGATGTTCTTGTATATGTTCATGTCGCTTATTGCAACAGACATATCTCCGTTGTTGTTGGCAATAAATAAGTAGGATGATGTTGCATCATTGGGACACTTGCAATATCCTTCAATATCAATGCCGAGTTCATTACAGCTGTCGATGATTTTCTTACCGTTGTCATCATCTCCGATTGCAGTAATGAGCTTAACCTTCATACCTAACAGTGTCATGTTGTGCGCGATATTTCGCCCTACACCGCCGAGCGAAATAATGATTCGCCCGGGATTAGAATCCCTGGGAATCAAGGGGGCATCAGGCTTACCGCCTATATCTACGTTCACGCCTCCTATGACTACGCAATATTCTCTGTCCATACTCTAACTTCTCCATGTCTCTTTATTTATAAGAAATAAAAAACCCGTGACAAAGCCGACTGGAAAAAGGCCATACCCCGGGTCTTTACTAGCTTATTCGTTTGTATAGTTATCAAAATAGCCCTGAATCAAAATAATCGGGGTTCCTTTATCGCCGGAACCTGATGTTAAATCACACAGGGAACCGATTAAGTCGGTAAGCTGTCTCGGTGTAGTACCCTGGGACGCCA
>Ga0129306_1002894_pt1 | contig 14075 bp, 10 predicted proteins | sample P827metagenome_FD_94438 | JGI IMG/M metagenome (GOLD analysis project Ga0129306, IMG submission 94438) | Capybara group fecal microbial communities from Wisconsin, USA - P827 metagenome | ecosystem: Host-associated > Mammals > Digestive system > Large intestine > Fecal | place: USA: Wisconsin...
ATCGTGGATTCAAGGAGGTTACGCTGCTGGGCCAGAATGTCAACAGCTATCGTTTTGAGGAGATAGGTTTCCCTGAATTGCTGCGTCGTGTAGCTGAAGAGGTGCCTGAGATGAGGGTGCGCTTCACAACGAGTCATCCGAAAGACATGAGCGATGAGACGCTGCATGTGATAGCCGAGGTTCCTAACGTCTGCAAGCATATTCATCTTCCTGTGCAGAGTGGTAGCGACCGCATTCTGAAGCTGATGAACCGCAAGTACACCCGTGAGTGGTATCTTGATCGGGTGGCAGCAATCCGTCGTATCATTCCTGATTGCGGTCTCTCAACCGATATCTTCGTGGGTTATCATTCAGAGACCGAGGAAGACCATCAGCTCTCTCTCTCGCTGATGCGTGAAGTAGGCTACGATTCTGCTTTTATGTTTAAATATTCTGAGCGTCCAGGCACCTATGCCTCCAAGCATTTGCCTGACGACGTGCCTGAGGAAGAAAAAATCCGTCGACTGAACGAACTGATAGCCTTGCAGACAGAGCAGTCTGCCATCGCCAACAAACGGGATGAAGGCAAGGAGTTCGACGTGCTGCTCGAAGGTTTCTCGAAGCGAAGTCGTGAGCAGTTGATGGGACGTACGGAGCAGAACAAGGCTGTTGTCGTCGATAAGGGAAGTCACCATATCGGCGAGACCGTTCGAGTGCGCATCGTTGGTTCTACCAGCGCTACGTTATTAGGAGAAATCATTTAAGGTGATATGAAGAAGAGGGCAGGCTTTTTACTGAATTTCTATCTGCTGACGGTGCTGATATTCATCACGGCAAAGGTGGTGTTTATGATTTGCAACGCAGCAGAGAGTTCGTTCAACGTCAGCGATGTTGCTGAGGTGGTCTTTCATGGCATCAGCCTGGACCTGAGCACAGCCCTTTATTTCCTCATCCTGCCTTTCCTTGTGACGCTTGTCTCGATATGGGTCAAAGTGCCTCGCTGGATATTCCAAGTGTATCATGCCGTCATCGCCATTGCCTTCGCTTTGGCTTTCGTGGCCGATACTAGCCTCTATCCCTTCTGGCATTTCAAGCTCGACGCCTCGTGCCTTCAGTATCTGGAAACACCGACTGAGGCGATGGCGAGTGTCAACTGGGGATACATCGCTTTAAGACTGTTGCTGATTCTGGTAGTATCCCTGCTGATTTTTAAAGCCTACCAAATTTCAGTCCGTCCCCTACGGACTGCCAGTCCGCTCCCTACGGACTTCAAGTCCGTTGGTTACGGACTTTTGGCGCTCATATTGCTCACTCCTGTTTTCATCGTAGGAATACGTGGAGGTTTGGACGAGTCGACCACCAATGTCGGACAGGTGTATTATTCGCAGAACCAGTTTCTCAACCACTCTGCCGTCAATCCCGTGTTCAGTTTTTTGGCTTCTTTCGAGAAAACGGCCAACAATATTGTGGATTACGATTATTACACAGACGAAGCGTGTGAGCAATTGTTGGATGGCGTCTATCCTGTGACTTCCGTCGATACGGATTCGCTGCTGACCATGCAGCGTCCAGACATTGTCGTCATTCTGATGGAGAGTGCTGGCGACTTCATGGCTGATGTGATGCCCCGCTTACAGCAGTTGAAGCAAGAAGGCATTAACTTCTCCAACTGCTATGGTAATACATGGCGTACGGATCGTGGTACGGTTTGTGCCTTTAGCGGTTATCCGTCATTCCCTACGTCATCCGTCATGAAGATGCCCAGCAAGACCCAACATCTGCCAAGTATTGCACGCAGTTTGCGAGAGGCAGGTTATGAGACCAGCTATTTCTATGGTGGCGACATCAATTTCACCAATATGCGTAGCTATCTGGTGGGTACGGGTTTTGAACGATTGACTTGGAAGAAGGATTTTAGTGTTAGCGAACAAGAAACTTCTGAATGGGGCGTACGCGACGACATCATGTTTGATGCGGTATACCAGCAGTTGGTAAAGCCCCACGACGCTCCTCAGTTGATAGGCTTCTCCACGCTAAGCAGTCATCAGCCGTGGGATGTTCCCTTGCATCATGTAGACGAACCCATCAAGAATGCTTTCTACTATTTGGATGATTGTATAGGCCGGTTTGTCGACAAGCTGCGTCAGACCTCCCAATGGCAACGTACGCTGATCGTGCTATTGCCTGATCATAGTATTGACTATGGCGAGATGAACGAGTCGAAGCAGGAGCGAAACCGTATTCCGTTGGTATGGGCTGGGGGAGTGGTGAAGGCACCAAGGGAAATCAGTCAGATTTGTAATCAGACGGATATGGCTGCCACCTTGTTGGCTCAACTGGGACTTCCGCACGGTGATTTCCGTTGGAGTCGCGATGTGCTCAGTAGCTCTTATCAGTATCCTTTGGCTGTCCACAATTTCAACAACGGCTTTTCGATGGTCGATTCTACTGGTTTCATGATGTACGACCTCAATTCAAATCGCATCATGGAGCACGAAAGCCGGGATGCCGACAGATTGGAACGTTTGGGTAAGGCCATATTACAGGCCACTACGAAGGACTTAAAAGAAATGAAATGATGAAACGATTAGGACTCTTATCACCATTGACGGCAGTACTCTGCAATCTGCTGATAGCCTATGGGGCCTATTTCCTGGCCCGAGTCATCTATTTCTTCGAGAATTACAGTTTCTTCTCGCAGAACCTGTCGTTCTCTCACGTCATGGAGATGTTGGGTGGAGGCTTGGTTTTTGACACCAGCGCCATTCTTGTGACCAATATCCCCTATATCGTCCTGATGCTGTTCCCGTTGCATGTGAAGGAAAATGCAGCCTATCAGAAGCTCTGTCGTGCCGTATTCCTTATTATAAACGGATTGGCATTGGCTGTCAACCTATGCGATGCTGTCTATTTCCGCTTTACCATGCGTCGCACCACCACTACCGTTTTCAACGAGTTTTCCAATGAAGGCAACTTAGGCAGTATTTTCCTGACAGAGACGCTTCGCCACATTTATCTGCTGGTGCTGTTTGTCATCATTGTCTGGGCCATGTATCGTCTCTATCGCATGACGGGTCTTAAGTATAAGTCACTATCCTGGTGGCGCTATGATTTGGCAACCTTGCTTTCTTTGGCAGCGCTGGCACCTTTCGTGGTAGCCGGTATCCGAGGTGGTTTTGCTACTGCCGTTCGCCCTATTACAGTTTCTAACGCCAACCAGTATGCCAACCGGCCCGTTGAGGCTGCATTGGTGCTCAATACGCCTTTCTCACTCTACCGTACCATTGGCAAGGCCGTGTTCGTAGTGCCCGAATATTATAGCGATGAGCAGGAGATGGCTCAGGTTTACACGCCTATTCATGTGCCCAACGATTCGTTGCCGATGATGAAGAAAAATGTTGTCGTGCTCATTGTCGAAAGTTTTGGTCGTGAATATATCGGAGCCCTCAATCGCACACTCGACAATAGCACTTACGTTGGCTATACCCCCTGTGTCGACTCGCTGATAGCCAATAGCATCACTTTCAGTCACAGCTATTGCAATGGGCGAAAGAGTATTGATGGTATGCCCTCCATCCTGAGCAGCATCCCCATGTTCGTCGAACCTTTCTTCCTGACTCCATCGTCGATGAACCACGTCAGCGGTATTGCTTCCCTATTGGCAGGCGAAGGCTATCAGACAGCGTTCTTCCATGGGGCACAGCGTGGTTCTATGGGTTTCCAGGCCTTCGCTCGCAGCACAGGTTTCCAGGAGTACTACGGTCGTGAAGACTATGATGCTGACAGTCGTTTTGGAGGTGACGACGATTTTGATGGTATGTGGGCCATTTGGGACGAACCGTTCCTCCAATACTATGCTGCTAAGATGTCGGAGATGAAAGAGCCGTTTATGACTGCCGTCTTTACAGCCTCCAGCCACCATCCTTACGCCATCCCTGAGAAATACAAGGATGTCTACCCAGAAGAGGGCATCATTATCCACAAGTGCATCCGCTATACGGATATGGCCATCGGGCGATTCTTCCAACAAGCCCGTCGCCAGCCTTGGTTCAAGAACACCATCTTTGTGCTGACCAGCGACCACACCAATCTTTCTGACCATCTGGAGTATCAGACGGACCTTGGTGGTTTCTGCTCACCTATTATAATATATGAGCCAGGTGTGACAGACCAGCACCCTGAGGTTCAGCAGAAGATAGCTCAGCAGATAGATATCCTGCCAACGCTGATGGGGCGTCTGCATTATCCCAAACCTTATTTTGGTTTTGGCATCGATGTGCTCAATACGCCTGCCGAAGAGACGTGGGCTGTGAACTATCTGAACGGTATCTATCAATACGTGAAACACGGCCATGTGCTCCAGTTCGATGGAACCCAGAGTCGTGGGGTGTATGCGCTGACAGACTCGCTGATGCAGCAAAACCTGATTGGCCAGCTGCCTCAGCAGCAACAGATGGAGCGTGAGCTGAAAGCCATTATCCAGCAATATATGAGTCGTATGACGACAGATCGTTTACAACCGTAAAAAAATAAAAGAATCTAAGATATGCTGAAACAATTTTTCTCCGTTATGGGTCGTTATCTGCGACCATACCGCAAGTATCTGGCTTGGTCGGTAGTCCTCAACTTCCTGTCACAGTGGATGAATGTATTCTCGTTTGCTGTGCTGATACCTATCCTGAATATCCTGTTTAAGATTGATACAGCAGTCTATACCTATAAGCCTTGGACTTGGGATACATTGGATAAGGACCTCGTGGTAAACAATGCCTATGCCTATGTTCAGGAGCTGATTAATACCAATGGCGCGTTCCTGACGTTGGTGTATATGGGGCTGGCCCTGATTATCATGACGGGCTTGAAGACATTGGGCTACTTTGCCTCCTCGGCCGTTATGATTCCTCTTCGCACCGGTGTGGTTCGCGACATCCGCATTGAGGTGTACGAGAAAGTGCTTCGTCTGCCTCTGAGCTTCTTCTCAGAGGAGCGTAAGGGAGATATCATTGCCCGCATGTCAGCTGATGTGGGAGCTGTTGAGAATTCTATTACCAGCAGTATCGATATGCTCATTCGCCAGCCTATTGCCATCTTCGTATGCTTTGCTACGATGCTGACTGTCAGTTGGCAATTAACCGTTTTCGTCATTGTCGTAGCTCCGTTGGCAGGTTGGATTATGGGTTCCGTCAGTCGTAAACTGAAGAGCCAGTCGGCCTCCGTTCAGGCCAAGTGGGGCGACATGCTGGCCCAGCTCGATGAAACGTTAGGTGGTCTGCGTATCATTAAGGCTTTTATTGCAGAGCGCAAGATGCTGCAGCGATTCATCAATATCAACGAAGACTATCGCAATGAGGCCAACGCTATGACTATCCGTCAGAGTGCAGCCCATCCGATGTCTGAGTTCCTGGGTACTGTTATCATCGTTGTGGTCTTGTGGTTTGGTGGTTTCCTCATCTTGAGCGAGTCTAACCTGATAGATGCCTCTACCTTCATCTTCTTCATGGTTATTCTCTATAGCGTTATCAATCCTTTGAAGGACCTTTCGAAGGCGAGCTATCAGATACCGGTCGGACTGGCCTCGATGGACCGTATCGACTTTATCCTGAAGGCTGAGAATCCGATTAAGGAACCTGTCAATCCGAAGCCAATGCCCAGTTTCGAGCAGGAGATAGAGTTGCGCGATGTAAGCTTCAGCTATGTAGAGGGTCGTGAGATCTTGAAGCATATCAATCTGAAAGTGCCCAAGGGCAAGACCATCGCTTTGGTGGGTCAGTCGGGCTCTGGTAAGTCGACACTCGTCGATTTGGTTCCCCGCTATCACGATGTCAATAGTGGCGAGGTGCTTATCGATGGACGCAACATCAAGGATGTGCGCATCTCCGAACTTCGCACCCTGATAGGTAATGTCAACCAAGAGGCCATCCTCTTCAATGACACCTTCTATAATAACATCACATTTGGTGTGGAGAACGCTACGATGGAGCAGGTCATTGAGGCTGCTAAGATTGCCAACGCCCACGAGTTCATCATGGAGTCTGAGAATGGCTACGACACCATGATAGGCGATCGTGGCGGACGTCTCTCTGGTGGTCAGCGTCAGCGTGTTTCTATCGCCCGTGCTATTCTGAAGAATCCTCCCATCCTGATCCTCGATGAGGCCACCTCAGCCCTCGACACCGAGTCGGAGCGTCTGGTGCAGGAGGCTCTTGAGCGACTGATGAAGAGCCGCACCACCATTGCCATTGCCCATCGCCTCAGTACTATCAAGAATGCTGACGAGATTTACGTCCTCTACGAAGGAGAAATCGTGGAGCGAGGCCAGCACGACGAGCTCATAGCCAAGAACGGCTACTACAAGCGCCTCTACGATATGCAGCAATTGTAAGCATCACTATAAAATTTGGCGGTTGTAATTGGGTATAGGAGCGCGGTCGTTTGGGTATAGGCGCACAATTGTTTGGGTATAGGCGCACAATTGTTTGGGTATAGGCGAGCAGTCGCTAAGTGCCGTTTCTCTCCCTGTTATCCGGCCTCTTTGTCCCTTCTATCCGGCCTCCTTTGCCCCTGCAAAAGCGGTCACGGTCACAGCTGTGAACGTGACCATCACTTTTTTCACACTAATTTTGTTCATATCATATTTTTTGCCTATCTTTGCAGACATGAAGAAATTCTTGACGAGATGAAATTATTATATATTACTCCATATATTCCTTGGCCCTTGGATACTGGGGGCAATCAAGCCTTCTACATGATGGCAGATTTTATACGCAATCATTATGATTTGTCTATTTTGTTGAGAGTAAAGAATCAAGGAGATAGGAATGCTGTGGCGGAATTGAAAAAGAGATGGGATAATGTAGCCTTTTACGTTTATGATGAGAATGATTACAGCCATGAGGAAGATGATGATTTGCCGGAGAATATGTCTTTTTTCGATAGGCTGTTGTTCAAATCATACGATGCCATTTGTAGGTCAATTAATCGGAAAAAGAGAAGGAAATATCGCAAGTATTCACAAAAGGATTTAGAAAATTCAGATTTGGTCAGAGGGTTTTCAACTTTGTTTGATGATGATTTTAATTCTGACTTGTCGTTCTGTAACTATGTCAGTATGATATCGCGAGAAGGTTTCGATGTTATACAGGTGGAGTTCTACGAGTTTTTACCTTTGATATACTTATTACCTTCTGATGTAAAGAAAATCTTTGTACATCATGAAATCCGATTTGTTCGCGCTCAAAATGAGATGTCAAAGTTCAAGAAGCTCTTGCTCACAGACACCATTCTTTTTGAAAAGCAAAAGGCGCAAGAATTAGCTGCGCTTTCTGCGTATGATATTGTAATAACATTAACAGAGACAGACAGGAATATTCTATGTGACTTTATTCCTGAGGAAAAGATCTTTGTTTCACCAGCAATCACGAATTCACTTTCGCAATACAATATGCCATGGAAACGAGGAAAAGATTTGGTATTTGTCGGAGGCAATAGTCATTTTCCTAATTATGATGCTGTCGTATGGTATATTAGAGAAGTGTTGCCATTGCTAAGAAAGACTCATGTGGTTCCGCAACTTTTCGTCGTTGGCAAATGGAGAGGCGATATAGTTGACAAGATAAAAAAGAATGTCCCAGAAGTCTCTTTTGTTGGATTTGTAGACGATCTCATATCGTTTTTAAATGGGAAGATATCTATAGTCCCTTTGAGAATAGGTAGTGGGATGCGTATGAAAATTCTGGATTCTATTTCTGCAGGTTCACCGATTGTTACGACCTCAAAAGGTTGCGAAGGTCTTCCTATGTTTGATGGTGAACATTGTTTTATTGCTGATACAGCTGAAGGATTCGCAAATTCCATACTTAAAATAGTCGCAGATGATGATATACAAAGAGCTTTCTCTGAAAATTCTCAGAAGATAGATATGGGAATGCTCAATGTTAAGAAACTTTTGAATAGAAGGGCAATGGTATACGAACAGCTTTTTAATGCAAGGTCAACTCCTGAGAAATCCGAATAAATTCTTACCAATCTCATATAGAAGGATGTCTGCCCAGGGACGACTGAAAATGTCAGCATGCTGTTGTAATACTTTATCGCGGTTAGGCAGGTCTACCTTACTAAAACGTTTGGTTAAGCGCCCGCATAGGCAATGGTACTGTATTGTGTTGAGATTCAATAGACCCAAAGCTTCTTTCATGATGCTTCCTACCTCTATCCATTTCTCGCCTGTCTTTTCTGATAGCAGCGTAGTCTGGCCTTGGTGTTGGCGATAGGAATTCAGTATGTTGTAAATCTCAATCACATCGCCCTGTAGACACAAAGCCATCCAGAATATCCAGTCACCACAATAGTGGTAATGGTTGTAGGTGGAGTCAATCGCTTCATAGGCTGATTTTCGGAATACTGCCATAGACGCATTGTAGATGTAATTGCTGGTTAGCATTTTTTTTATCACAAAGCGCCTTCCTTCAAATGTCTTCACCGTTCCATCGTTCTCCTCATGCCATCCGTAGTTTAGCCTGTTGCCATCCTGGTCTATTAGACATGAGTGTGTAAAGGCTACAGCTGCCTTAGGATTTTTTTCCAGCTGTGTCATTGTCACGTTTAAGAACTGGGCATGTGCTACATCGTCGCTCTCTGCAATCCATATATATTTGCCCGTGGCCATACTGATTCCCTTACGCCATTGTTCAAAAGGAGAACCTGAGTTCTGTTCGTTTATCACAATGTGGGTCACATGTGGATTGTTGGTGTAATCGTTAATAATCTCCAGACTTTCATCTGTCGAATGGTCATCCATCAGAATGATCTCATAGTCTTGAAACTCTTGTGTTAATACGCTATTGATGCGTTCACGCAAGTATGGAGCATGATTGTAATTGGGTATGATAACGCTAACGAGTGGTGTCATAAAAGCAATATTAATGGTTGCAAAGTTACTTCTTTCCCGTGGAAATAGGCATGGTGCAGCCTTGTTTTTATAGATAATTAATAAAAGAATGATGGTCAAACAGCAATTATTTCGTACCTTTGCAAAAAGTACGAATCGAATAATACAACTGAAAGCTGGAATTCTGGTTCTCGATAAAAGTTAAAGCGGGTAAATTCCTTGCCAACATGGTCTCTGCGGTTGTCTTCAATAAAGAGCTTCGCCATCGGGTGCGCTATCGGTTGAACCCACTGAACCCCGAACGGTGTGTTTCATATCTCGAAAAACACTATACGCAGGTAGATCCTATACCGGAGGAAACTCTGGCTACTGAGACTAATCCTGTGTGGGTGTGTTGGCTGCAAGGATTGGAGCAAGCACCTTTACTTGTCCAAAATTGTATACGTTCTATCGAGAGACAGATGAACACCAATCAGCAGATGTACGTGATCACTGCCCAAAACTATGCGGATTTTATTGATCTGCCGGAGGTGATTATAGAGAAATGGAAGAAGGGAAGGATTACCAACACACACTTCTCAGACATAGTACGTATTCACGCTTTGGCTCGTTATGGAGGGTGCTGGATAGATGCCACGTGTTATATGATGGCGCCAGTTCCTGATGAGATTCTACAGGCGCCCTTATTCTTGCTCCATACTCATGGCGAGTTCGCCTTCACCTATATACAAAGCTGTTTTATGGTCAGTAAGCCCAACAACTATGTGATGCGTAAATGGTGTGCCGCCATCCGTGCCTATTGGGAGCAGGAAAACGAGTTGATTAATTACTTTACGCTTCATCTCATGTTTATAGCTCTGTTCCAACAAGACAAAAGGTTCAAAGAAGAATTTGAGAAGGTCGATGTAATAAGTGATGAACCTGCACATTTGTTTTTGCGTGAAATGATGAGCGGTGGAGCTTATTCTGCCGATTTGATAGAAAAGGGCAGAAGGGCCTTCTTCTTTCAGAAACTTACTTATAAATTCCCTGCGTCTTTGTTAGATAAGGCAGACTCTTTGGCAAGTTATTTTTCTCACCCCATTTTTATATGAATGCAATATGGAAAATCCTCTAATAAGTATTATAATACCTGTATACAATGGTGAGAAGTATCTTCGCCCATGTCTCGACTCCATTATAAAACAGACATATGTAAATTGGGAGATGATACTTATTGATGATGGTAGTACAGATGGGTCTGGTACCATTTGCGATGAATATGCCAAGAATACTCGCGTTTCTGTCTTTCATAAGAAGAATGAGGGACAGGCTAAGGCTCGGAATATGGGCATAGAAATGGCGAAAGGTGACTATATTAGTTTTGTGGATTGTGACGATTGGTTGGAGCCTGATATGTATGAAAAGATGGTTGCCACGTTGCAGTCGCAGCAAGCAGAGATTCTAATTTGTGGCTATTACGAAGAGTACACTTCCAGACGAAAGGAAATACACCATGATGGCGAACTGATGGTTTATGAGGCAAAAGAAGCCCTTAAGATGATTCTGGATGGAGGTATTGGCAGCTATTTGTGGTCTATGTTGTTCCATCGTGATGTGGTGAAGGAACTGATGCCCAATTTGAAGCAATATGAAGATCATGCTACCATCTTTAAGTGGGTAGCTCATGCCCATCGTGTTGTTGTATGGCATCATGCGTTCTACCATTATCGCCAGTTGGAGGGTAGTTCATTGCATTCCTTCGACCCCAAGAGTGGCCATAATTTCTTCTTGGCCGTTAAAGAGCGCTATCATTACATCGCTGATAAGAATTTACTCCCAGGGTGGGAAAAAGAAAATCGCAGGCTTTATCTGCGTGGTTGCCTCAAGTTGACTAAAGACATAGCCCGAATGCCGCACTACGATAGTCAGCAGCGAGCACTCATTGGAGCAGTAAGAGACGAACTCAAACTGTTCTTGCCCATTAGCCGACAAGAGATTGGGGGTAAATACTATGTTCGTCTGCGATTATTGCTAATGAATATTGATGTTTTTGTGCGCATCCTTCGCCTTTCGTCCATGTTCTCGTTAGGCAAGAAGGTGAAAGGCAAGCAGCTTTTCCATTAAAGAGTGTGGCGGAAAAGATAGTCGAAATGCCCAAAAGAATCGCTTGTTAAAGGCTGCTCTGCATCCATTATCCAGCAGAGGGGCCGGTCGTGATACATAGCAGCTGTCAATGTAAACGTACTGGGAGCACCAATCAGATAGTCGCAGCAAGACAGGAGATACAGGTCTTCACCAGGATTTCCGTTAGGGAAAACGACAAGATTATCGGCCAACTCTTTTGTGAATTTGTCCTTGTCGAGTTCTGGATCATTACCACAGATGAAGATGTTCACCTTCTTGTTGGGGTGAAGAGCCAGAAACTGGCGGATGTAGGAGAGGTATTGCTCATCGGTGAAATAGTATTTCCCATCGTGCCATGTCCGATAGTCTCCACGTCGGATGTGAATACCTAAACGGATATCGCTCTCAGGCAGTTGGGACAATTGGGCATCAACCTGTTTTTTGATGTTCTCCTTAAAGGCAAATAATGCGATTATCTCCTGCTTGTATTTGATGAAGAGATCGTGCCAAGGTACCCACCATCCTTCTACCAAAGCGAAACGGCTGTGAAGCATAATGCTTTCCAAATCAGTAATGTCTGGGTAAAGTTGGTGGAATCCAACCGTAGGAATCAGTCGCCATTTGGCTGCATATTTGGCAAACAGATACGTGGGGAAGTTATGGTGAGGCGTATCGCATATATGGAAATACTGATACTTATATGCAAAACGCATCGACATGGTTTCCCGACCATGCTCTCTGCCCCAAGCATAAACGTGCCCATATTGCAGGATGTTGTTGCACATGCGTCCTTTGTCGCGAACAAATATCATATCAGCCCCCTCTTCTTTTTTACTTCTTCCAGTGGATCCAGGTCTACGCGTCCCGTCTCGGGGTCATAGCGCAGGTTGAACTCTTCATGGGTGCGCTTCCAACGGTTATGCGTCCATAGCCAGAACTCGGGAGCACGGTGGATGGAGGCTTCTAGCAGACGGAAGTATTCATCGGTAATGGTATAGTCCTCCATTTGTTTGGGCTCACGGGTAATCAGCTTGAACTCTGCTACATAATAACCACGCTTGGGGCGAGTGACATCCAGATAGAGCACGGCATGGTTTGTTTGCTTGGCCAACCGCTCCGTACCCGTCAGCACAGGGGTGTCGTGATGCAGGAAATCAATCCAATGGTGAATGTTGTTCCAGAATGGTACCTGGTCGCTGATGTAGCCTATCACTACTTGACGTCCTTCCTGCTTGTATTTGATGATGCGGCGCAGGGTCTCTGCCATCGGGATGCAGACAGCTCCCATTCGTTGGCGTAATTTCAGGGAAAGTTGGTCGCTTTTATTGTTTTCCAATGCATGGTAAATCTGTCCGCATTGGGCCTCGGGGGTCACCCAAAGGGGTAGGGAGGTAATCCATTCCCAGTTGCAGTAGTGACCCAGATAGACGGCACACGACTGTCCCTCGCCCACAATCTGGTCTACGATGTCGGTACCTTTGAATACCATCCTGCGTTTCAATTGCTTCTTGCTGATGCTCACCAGTTTGATGGTCTCTACCAGATAGTCGCTGAGCCAATGGTAGAATCGTCGCTCTATGGCGTGAATCTCTTCCTCTGTCTTGTCAGGGAAGGCATCGCTCATATTCTTGAAAACGAGCGGTCGCCTGTATTTGATGATGTGGTAGGCAATGAGATAGATGAAATCAGAAATCCCGTAGAGTATCCATAAGGGTAACAGCGAGAAACCATAGACGATATAGTAGAGGATTTTCATAGGGTATCGGATTGTTCGTATTTTTTAGAGAGGAAGATGAACTGGTAATAGCCCTCCAGCATCGCTTTGATGAATCCTGGCTTACCATCTAGGATGGCTCCCTTGAGGATGTAAGTCTTGAAGAAGCGGAAGAAGGGGCGCCAGAAGAAGGCAAGAGTGCCATAGTGCTTGTGCTGCTTGCGTTCCAGCTCGTTGCGGGTGTACTGGTTGGTCTTGCTCACGATGTTCTCTATCGTGTCGTTGGCCAGATGCTCAAATGCCAGCTCCTTCCGATGGGCGGGAATCTTCTCTACCCGTCCTGCAACCTCTGGCACACAATGGATGATGGCGGGCCAGTGGGTCTTGTCTTTGCGGAAGAAGCGCAGGATATGGTCAGGATAGTGACAACGCATGAAACGCCCCATGAAATAGTTCTTGCGGGGAATGAAGAGCCCGTCGGGACAATCGTCCTTCTGGATGATGTCATAGAGGTATTCTCTGAGCTCGCAGGTTACAATCTCGTCGGCATCCACCACTAGCACCCAGTCGTACTTGGCCTCGTGGATGGCATATTCGCGCGCAGGCTCTACGATATTGTATTGCTTGCGTTCAAAGGTGACGATGCGACACCCGTGCTTCTGGGCAATGTCCAGCGTACTGTCCGTACTCTCCATATCACATATCAGTATCTCGTCGAAGTCCTTGACAGACTCCAAGACAGCCTCCAGATGCTGCTCGGCATTGTAGGTGTTGATGACTACTGATATCTTGTTTTTTCCGTTCATGTTTGCAAAATTACGAAATAAGTATTAATTTTGCAAGCAAAATCGTAGAAAACAACAATGATAGACAAATGTAAGGCGTTTTTTGCCAAACCTTTTTTTCACGACTTCCGTACATTGGCAGGACTTTGGTTGCTGTTAGGCGTGCTGGCAGCTGTGATGAAAATGCACAGTCATAACAATTTCCTGATCTTCCGTGGCGTCTTCTGGCATACGTGGCAACAGCTCTCTCTCTTCGCCGAATATCCGGCTGAATATTGGGATGTCAATCACTACGGACCGCTCTTCTCGCTGGTCTTTGCCCCCTTTGCTGTGGTTCCTGAGTGGTTGGGCTTGCTGCTTTGGTGCGTCGGCCTGTCGCTGTTTTTGTATGTTGCCATCCGTCGTTCCGACATGACGCGGTACCAGCAATTGTTCGTGCTGTGGTTCTGTGCCCACGAATTACTGACAGCGCTTTACATGCAGCAGTTCAATATTGCCATAGCTGCCATCATCGTGCTGGCTTTCTTCCTGATTGAGAAAGAGCGCGACACGGAGGCTGCTTTCTTTATCGTCTTGGGTACGTTGGTAAAACTGTATGGCATAG
>Ga0129306_1002895_pt1 | contig 14073 bp, 12 predicted proteins | sample P827metagenome_FD_94438 | JGI IMG/M metagenome (GOLD analysis project Ga0129306, IMG submission 94438) | Capybara group fecal microbial communities from Wisconsin, USA - P827 metagenome | ecosystem: Host-associated > Mammals > Digestive system > Large intestine > Fecal | place: USA: Wisconsin...
CCCAGCAGCAGCCCGCCCAGCAGGGCGCCGGGGATCGAGCCGATGCCGCCGAACACCGCCGCCGTGAACGCTTTTATGCCCGGCAGCGAGCCCGTGGTCGGCATCAGCGTGGGATAGGCCGAGCACAGCAGCACGCCGGCGATCGCTGCCAGCCCCGAGCCGATGGCGAACATGGCCGAGATCGTCGCGTTCACGTTCACGCCCATCAGCTGCGCGGCCGCCTTGTCCTCCGAACAGGCGCGCATGGCCCGCCCCAGCCGCGTATTGGCCACAAACCACGACAGGACAGCCATCACGGCCACGCACGAGCAGATGGTCACGATCGTCACATGCGACACCGACAGCCGCCCGTCGAACAGCCTCACCACGCCGCGTCCCACCACCGAGGGGAACACCTTGGGATTGCTCGTCCACAGCAGCAGCGCCGTGTTCTGCAAAAAGTAGCTGACGCCGATGGCCGTGATCAGCACCGCCAGCGAAGGCGCGGCGCGCAGCGGCTTGTAGGCCAGCTTTTCCACTGCGATGCCCAGCAGCGTGCAGGCGGACGCAGCCAGCGCCACGCCAAGCAGCGGCGGCAGGCCGAAGCGGTACACCGCATAAAAGCACACATAGCCGCCCACCATGATCACGTCGCCGTGCGCGAAGTTGAGCATCTTGGCGATGCCGTACACCATCGTGTAGCCCAGCGCGATGATCGCGTAGATGCTGCCCAGACTGATGCCGCTGATAAGATAATTGAGGAACGTCATGAAACCACCTCGATACTATATAACGTATTTTTAAACCGAACCCAGCACGAAGACGCAAAGCCCCAAAGCTCACAAAGAAAGACTTTTTTCGGAAAAAAGTTTTTTCGCGGCGCGCAATGTTCCACGTGGAACATTTTTTGCCTGCGCGAAAGTTTCGCGGCGCGCGATGTTCCACGTGGAACGTTTTTTGCCTGCGCGGAATTTTTCGCGCCGCGCCAAAAAGAAATCTTTGCGTAGAGTCGAGGCCTGTCGTCGAATACCGCGCAGAATGCAATAAATAATATACTATCTAAATCTTCGTGCGCCCGTACTGGCCTTGAATTCAAAGCCGGTTTTGAAACGCATCATAACAAAAAGAGGAGCGCAGCACGCGCCCCTCACGTAAAAAGCAGATGCGTCTTAGTCCAGACCGACGTAGGCGCCGTTTTTGATGATCATGCCCTTGGGGTCTTTGCTCACCTGGCCGTTCTTGTTCCAGGTCATGTTCATGCCCGTCACGCCGTTGAACGTCATCGTCGTGAACTGCTCGATCATCAGCTCGCACAACTTCTCGGCGTCCATGTCGGGCGCAGCTTTGGCGGCGGCGAGCGCCTGAGCGTAGGCGTACACGCAGTCATAGGCGTCGGCAGCGAACTGGTTGGGCACCTCGCCGAAACGCTTTTTGTACTCGGCCACGAACGCCGCCGTCTTGGGATCGGACGAGTCGGCGTTGAACGGGGTGAGCAGCATCACGCCCTCGGCCAGCGCCTTGTTGAAGCCCTCCATCGTGAGGATGCCGTCCATGCCGTCCACGCCGAACCACTTGGGCGCATAGCCCATGCCGGAAGCCTGGGCCAGGATCAGCGAGGCGTGCTGATAGTACATCGGCAGGAACACCAGCTCGGCGCCCTTGTTCTGCGCCTCCGTCAGCTGCACCGAAAAGTCGGTGTCGTTGCCGTCGGCGAACGTGGTGTCGCTCACCACTTCCAGCCCGACCGTCGGCGCCTGCTCCACGAACGTGTCGCGGATGCCCTTGCTGTACACGTCGTCGTTCTTCCAGATCACGGCCACCTTCTGCGCCAGCTTCTTGGACGAAATGTACTGAGCCGAAGCCTTGCCCTGGTTGGGATCGACGAAGCACATCTGGAACACGTTGTCCTTCTCGGCCGTCACCGCCTCCGCCGAAGCCGAGGGCGTCAGCGCGAAGATGCGGTCGGAGAAACTTTCGGCCGCCGTGGCCTCGCACGGCTTGGACGTGACCGAGCCCAGCGACAGCTGCATGCCCCAGTCCTTCAGCGCGTTGTAGGCGTTCACGGCCTTTTCGGCGTCGTGCGTATCGTCCTCATATTTCACTTCCACCTTGATCGCGCCTGCGGCGTTGATCTCGTCGGCGGCGATCTGCGCGCCGTTTTTCACCGCGTTGCCATAAATGGCGGCGCCCCCGGTGAGCGGCCCCGTGCCGCCGATCTTGAACGCATCGCCGGCCCACGCGGCCGAAGCGCAGAGTGCGAAAACAGAGACCAGTGCGAAAAGCTTTTTGTTCATGAAAATCGCTCCTTCTCGATAGGATGCCTGCGCGTCGTAAACATCATATAAATTTTGCCGCGCGAGGTTGTTAAATCGATAGTATACGCGACGGGAGCATAATTGTAAATACAATTTTGAGTTGTGTTTGATAGGAGAAATGCGGGCAAACAGACTTTTCAGTATCGAGCCTATTATTGACGCTTCTGCAGCAAGTAAATGGGGAAAATTTGAAGTGTTTACCTTGACAGCCGACGAAGAGAAAGGTAGTATCTTCTTGAAATATCAATACGTTGTTTTTTTGCGTTTTTTAATCTAACGACCCTCATTTTACAATCCAACAGGCGAAAGGGGTTTTATTTGAGCATGAAACAAGTGTTGAGATTGCTGTTTTTTTTGACGCTTGCGTATGCACTGTTCGTGGGCGGCGCACATTTGGCGGGAAGAAGGGAACTAGTTGAAAGGTTCAACGTTTCGGTAAGTGACGGCGTTTTTGCTCTAGGGCAGGGAGCCCTTCGCATGGGAAAGAATTTCCTGAGCACAAAAATGAACGAGTTTTCAGTTTTGCAAAATGCGCTGGCCCAAACTTCTGATCAAATGCAATCACAGGAAGTTGTGATGAAATCATTGCTAAGTTTGCTGGGCGGGGCCATTCTTTTCGTGCTGCTGCGCGGCATGATCGCCGGCATTGCCATGTACCAGCCTAAAAGCACGAGTGGCGATGAGTTGCGTAAATATTTAAGAAGAATCACGCTCTCCAAGTTTGTCAAAGTTGTTGTTGTCAGCATCGTGTTTTATACCGCCTCGCGTTATGTGGCGAGCGGGAAACTCGACATTCGCTGGCTCTGTATCGTTTTAGAGTGCGCTATTTTGGGGATGACGGCGGCGTTCGTGATGCGACTCATTCGCGGTGGTTGGTCTTGGGTTAGTCTCAAGCTCAGGAAACAACCTTCTCTTGTGTCAGTCGTTTTGGACAGCGCCGGATTTAAAGGGGTTTGGAAGAAGATTGCACAATTTACCATAGGTCGTCCGCTGACGAACTTCTACAAATGGGCAGTGTCTTTGCTTGCAGAGAAGTACAGTACGCAGAATCAGGAGCAAATGCGGGAGGACGATTATCAGCGGCGCAAGAACGAACGTTCGCTCATACACAAAGCCTGGGACAAGATCGGCGCTTGTTTTGGCAAGGCCCCGTCAGTTCAATACAAGGCTTTAACGCCTGAACAAATTGCCGACTGTGAAGCGCGAGCTCGCCAGAACGCGGAGAGAACCATGAACGAGGAGATTTCCAGCCTCAAGTCAAACATCTGGACGCAAATTGTCATAGGGTGCACCGCACCGGTTTTGTATCTTCTACTCATCAAATTTGCGATCGACCCCATTATGATCAAGCTGACCGGAGTGACGTTCGAATATTATGCCAAACGTCAGATTATCGAAGCCGTTCAGTTGGCTGCAACGCTTCTTTAGGTTGGAGCGTTTTCAGGAATCAAACCGGGTTCTGTTAAAGAATCTGAATCATTGGGAGGTTTTTGTGATGAAAAAATTGTTTGTTGCGTTTGCGTTGTGCGTCGCTTTTGCGTTTGCTTCCGCCGCGTTTGCTGGCGAAGGCCAGGCGCTGAGGGATTTTGACTGGCTTGAATTTGCAAAGACGGACATACTGCGCGATCTCCACCCCACCGCTAAACCCGAAGAGGCAACGGCCGAGTTTGACAAGCAGCCCGCCCAGATATCGGAACACACGACCGGCGCTCGCATCGAAGTGTTTTACAAAGGCTGGATGAACAAGCACAGCATGAAAGTCAACGTGAAATTGATGGACACCGATGCCGGCAAGATGGCCTTTGTCGAGGTCCTGCAAGACACGAACAGCGGCAAAAACCTTACCGGATCAAAACTTGTGGAACGCTGGAACCTGCTTGCCGATCTGGGCTGGAAATAGCAACTGTTCTAAAAGGAGAGTATTAAACATGGACAAAGTCACGCTGCTTAAACTTTACAGGGACTATCTGGACTCAAAGAAACACAAATACTTTTACGATCCAGAAAACTTGCAAATGAGACTCAAGTTTGAGGCAGACTGCGGATTTGTAATATCGATTTGGGTAATGTTTAACGATAATCGAATTACGGCACGGGCAGATTGCGATCGAAAAGCTGACCCGGAGAATTATTCTCGTGTTGTCGAGTATCTTACCCGCGCCAATTACGGGCTTCCGACAGGAAATTTTGAATTTGACTACCGGGACGGCGAAATAACGTTTAAATTTGTCAATTTCCTCACAAGTGAAAGCACCGATGAATTGACCGAAAAATGTTTCAGCAAAACAATTTCTACGCCAATGCACTGGTGGGATCAATACGGCGAGGGTTTTAAAAAAATGCTCGATGGGCTCTCTACTCCGGAGGAAGAAATCGAAAAGGCCGAGGCGCCCAGCACCGAAGCAGCTCCTTCACAGGCGTGAGTAATAAAACGTTTACGCCGTTCCAGTTTTATTTTAGGAGGTTTTCAGCATGGAGAATTTGAAGAAACTTGTAAGAGCTGTTTGGAGTTTGTTATCAGTTCTTTTGCTGGTTGGACTTTATCGCAAACATCGGCGCATTTTTTACATTTGCTTGGCAATCGTAGCGCTTGCGGCTGTCTGGTGGTTCCTGAAATAACAGTTACAAAAAACGTGTGCGTTGCGAGGTGAAAAGAACATGTGGGCTTTTGTGTTAAGTATGAGGGCCTTTCTGTTAAAATGGCTGGGTACAATTCTTAAATGTATTGGTTCCTTTATAGCAATTATTCTGCTGATTCGGCTTTATAAAAAGAACAGGCATTACTTTTTGATTGGAGCGGCCGGCGCATTTTTGATTGCCGTCGCATGTTGTGCGCTGCACTTGCCGGATAAAATTTTCTACACAGCCTTGCCACTGTGGGCAATCATTGCAACGTACTTGCCTGACCTGTTTGGCCGCAAATGACGGCATGAATGTCTAAAATATCGTTTTCCATGGCAACGTCAAGCATCACCCACAATTTTGTCATCAGCTCGGCTGAGGGCGCGCAGACGTTTATATCCGCGCTTGATGCTGCTGAAAATGCTCGCGGGCAGTTCAAGCCTCAAGCTCATGGACGGCTGCTCACCGATCAGGATGAGATCGCCGCGCTGATGGAACGACGGAAATGCCTTTGCGGCACTATTTTTCTCGACAGTCACTGATTCATAATACGAAAAACGGCGGACAGCCTCTCACCGGAGCGCTGCCCGCCGTTCATATTATGTGATTTTACCGTTTACCTCTCCTCCGGCCTGTAATCCGGCACCTTCTTTGACAGGGCGAAGAAAGGCACCACAACGCCCGCGCCGGCATCAGGAGCAGATAAAAGCCGGAAGCGGCTCAATTTGCTGCCTGAAGCTGTGCCTGCAATGCTTTGATGGTGCTCATGGGCAGTTCGCATATAGTTTTTATCTCTTCGAGGGAAATTGTTTTCTGTTTTAACATATTTGTGGCAATCCTGATTTTCACCTGCTCCTGTTCTTCTTTCACGATCTTGTCCATCATTTTGCACATGTGCATCACTCCTGTGTCATCCTCTTTAAAGTATCGTGCGGCATTGGCCATTTCTGAATAAAACATCTTGTCGGGATCGTTGCAGATAAAATCATGAAACAGCCGCGCAAGCGGAGAGCGCCCCTTATAGGCGGTATTCGCAAAAATGATATGCTGCTCGTCTAGAAAAGGGGCAAACTTCATTTCTTTGATCCTGCGGTCGATGTGATACAGCGGCTTGTTGCCGCCAATCACGTCATTCTCCGTTATAAAAATCACATACGTTTCCGGCAGTTCGTCGAACTCTGCGCCTTTTTTCAGATAGTCGGAATCGAGCACAGACGAATGATAGCGCGCACGCCTTGGCTCTGCTCCCTCATCGGCATTCTGGACTTCGATATTGTAGAGGCGGCCGGTGCTGTCTTTGGCGAGCACATCCAAACGGAGCGAACGGTTGAAAAAGCTCTTTTTGTCCTGCTGGGTCAGTATTTCTACCAGCTCAAGATCCGGCATGTCCATGATGATCCGTAGCACAAATTGCGCAACTTCCGGAAAATGCGTGAACGCGACAGTCATGAACAGATCGTCAAGGTACGTGGCTTCCTGAATGTTCTTTTTATAACTCCGCATACTTTGACTATTGCTCACACTCAACACTCCTCTTGCCCGAACAACTTATTTCAAAGCTTACGTTCTGCTCTGTCAGCAAAATAAGCAAAGTATTGCCTTCCTTGCTTAACTGGCGTTGTGTATATTATATCATAAACGGCGGACAGCCTCTCACCGGAGCGCTGCCCGCCGTTCATATTATGTGATTTTACCGTTTACCTCTCCTCCGGCCTGTAATCCGGAACCTTCTTCGACAGGGCGAAGAACAGCACCACAACAACGCCTGCGCCGGCGGCAAGCGACACGGCCAGGCCGAGGCCGAAGGCGATGCACGAATAGGCCGCGCACGCGCCCAGCCCCGCCAGCAGCGCGTAGGGCATCTGCGTGCGCACGTGATCGACGTGGTCGGCGCCGCAGAACATGGACGACATGATCGTGGTGTCGCTGATGGGGCTGCAGTGGTCGCCGAACACGGCGCCGGCGAACACCGCGCCGACGGTGGGCATCATGTAGGTCATCATGTCAAGCCCCGCCGCGGCCGAGACCTTGGCCATCAGCGGCACGACGATCGGCATGAGGATGCCCATCGTGCCGTAGCTGGTGCCCGTGCAGAACGAAACGACCATTCCGGTGATGAACGTCAGCAGCGGGATCCACGCGGGCGTGAGGAAATCTTTGGTGACGTTGACAATGTAGGCCGCAGTGCCGACCGATTTGATCGAGGCGCTGATGCCCCAGGCGTAGATCAGGATCATCGAGCCGATGAACACCGCCTGGCCGCCCTTGAGGAAACCGCGCAGCAGCCGCGGCATGGGCGTGGCCTTCTGCACGGCAAACAGGGCCAGAGTCAGCACGACCGATGCATACGAGCCGAAGATCAGCGAACGGGAGCTGTCGGAGTTGGCCATGGCTTCGCTCAGGCTCACCTTGGGATAGCCGCCCGTGACCAGCAGCATCGTCACGATAGAGCCGACCAAAAACAGCACCGGCAAAACGAAGTTGCACACACGGTTGGGAGCGTGTTCGTCGGCTTCCAGGTCGGGATCGCCGGCACCGGACGTGAGGGGCATCGCGCCGTCGCGCAGCACCTTTCCTTCGGTGCGGGCGCGCAGTTCGGCACGCAGCATCGGGCCAAAGTCGCGGCCCGTGCCCACCACCAGCGCCACAAGCAGCAGCGCCAGCAGGTTGTAGAACACGAACGGCACCGATTTCAGATACGTGTTGTAATAGCTTGAGGTGATGCCCAGCTCGGCGAACTGCTTGCCGATCTGTCCCACCATGTAGGCCACCCACGACGAAACGCCGGCGATGGCGGCGATGGGCGCGGCGGTGCTGTCCACCAGGTACGACAGCTTTTCCTTGGAGACGCGGTAGCTGTCGCTGATGGGGCGCATCGTCGTGCCGACGACGGCGGCGGTCACGTAATCCTCAAAGAAGATGATCACGCCGGCCAGCGCGGTGAAGAACTGCGAGCTGCGGCTGCTTTTCACCTTGCGCGACAGGGCCCGGATCGCGGCGCGGACGCCGCCGCCCGCCTGCATGATGCCCACCATGCCGCTCATGACGATGCAGGTCATGACGATGCGCGCGCCCCACGGGTCGCCCAGCGAGTTCCAGATCTGCTCGATGGCCTTGCCGAAGCCCAGGATGGGGTTCCAGCCGCACACCATCGTGCCGGCGATCCAGCTGCCCACGAACAGCGAGGGGATGACCTCGCGGGTGATCAGGCAGAGGGCGATGGCCGCAAACGGCGGCAGCAGCGACAGGGCGCCGAAGTTGGGCGCGGGCGCGTCGCCTTCAGCGGCGAGGGCGGCCGAGCAGAGCGCGACGAGCGCGACTGCTGCGAGCGCGAAAACGGAACGGAAACGACGATATGACATTGTGTAACTTCCTCCTTTTAAGATGATCGTAAAAAATGTTCCACAGGGAACTTTTTACCGGAGTTATTCCTGACCGCGCGCCAGGTCTTCGAACGTCTGACGGCGTACCGCGACGCGGGCGGAACCGTCCTGCGCGAAGATCACCGCAGGACGCAGGGCGCAGTTGTACGTGCTGAACATCGAGTAGTTGTACGCGCCTGTCAGCGGCACGGCGAGCACGTCGCCGACATGAAGCTCCGGCACGGGCGTGTCGGCTGTGAGCAGGTCGCCCGATTCGCAGCACGGCCCGGCGATCGCGGCGCGCTTGCTGGCAGGCCGTGTCGTGTCGTTTGCCAGCTTCACGACGTACTGTGCCTGATACAGCTGCGGACGGGGGTTGTCGGTCATGCCGCCGTCGACGGCCACGTAGGTGCGCACGCCCGGGATCTCCTTCACGCTCTGCACGGTGTAGAGCGTGATGCCCGCCTCGCCGGTGATCCAGCGTCCGGGCTCGAAGACCACTTCCGGACGGCGCAGACCGAGCGCTTCGCAGCTGGAATCGACGCGGTCGAGGATCTGCGAGACGAACTCTTCGGCCGGCGTTTCCGCTTCACCGGGCAGACTGGGGATGCCGAAGCCGCCGCCGAGGTCGAGCTCTCGCGCCTCAAAGCCGAGCGAGCCGCGCAGCTCGCAGAGCAGCTGCGTCATGCGCGACACGGCAGCGAAGTGCGCCTCCGTATCGTGAATCTGCGAGCCGACGTGGACGTGCAGCCCTGCCAGATCGAGCCATTCCGAAGCAAGCGCGTACTTCACGGCCCGTTCCAGATGCGCCAGCGGCACGCCGAACTTGCAGTCCTTCTGCGCCGTCTGGATGGCCTTGTGCGTGTGCGCCTCGATGCCCGGCGAGACGCGGATGAGGATCGTCTGCCGCTTGCCGCGCAGCGCGCAGAGGCTCTCCAGACGTTTCAGCTCGTCCTCGCTGTCGACGACGACAGTGCCCGCGCCCCATTCGAGGCCGGCGGACAGGAACGATTCGGTCTTGGCGTTGCCGTGCAGCGTCACGCGCTCCATCGGGAAGCCTGCCAGATGGGCCAGATACAGCTCGCCCTCGGACACCGTGTCGAGCCCCAGCCCCTCTTCGCAGACCAGCTTGGCCATGGCGATGTTCAAAAACGCCTTGCCGGCGTAGCAGATGCGCGCGTTCCGTCCCTTCACGGCTTCAGCCAGACGGCGGCAGCGCCTGCGCATCATGCTCTCGTCCATCACGTACAGCGGCGTGCCGTATTCGTGGGCCAGCCGGACTGTGTCGCAGCCGCCCCAGATCAGATGATCGCTCATTTTCTGTTTCCTCCTGCTCAATCAAAAAACGCGCGTCCCTGTGTATTATCGCAAATACACAGGGACGCGCGAAGAATGTCCGCACGCGGTACCACCCTGCTTGGATGCGCATTCGTCAGGCAGGAGACGGTTCGCGCGGCTGTAAAAAAACTCGCCCCTGCGAAACCGTAGGGACGAGTCTGAACGTTTCAGCTCGCGGTACCACCCTGCTTGGACGCGCGTCGCGCATCCCGCTCGGACCCTTTGACGGGGGTCAGTTCGGGCAGCGTACTCCGGCGCAGCGCGCCTTTCCGCCCCAGCTCCCCGGGCCTTGCCGCAAAACTGGCGCGCGAAAGCCCTTTCAGCCGCGGGGCTCTCTCTCTGGAAGCGTGCTCTGCTGTTTTGCGGGTTCCGGTTCATCGCCTTTATCCGCATATCAAATTGTTGCGTAAATTATAGCCCGTGTTTTTTTTCTGTCAAGAGCCCCGCTGAAATATTGCCGTTCCGGGACGAAAATTTCAGTATTTATGCCTTTTGCGGCCGTGTTTTCGAGCTTTGCGGGGCGGAATCATGAAATTTCGCTGGAAAAGTGCGCCTGTTTGTGGTATTTTAAGCAAAGAAACGTTGATTATTCATCCGGCGAAGCGCTTTCGCCGGTCATCAAACCGGGAGGTTTTTCATCATGACTGCGCATGTCATCACCATCAGCCGCGAGTACGGCAGCGGCGGACGCACCATCGGCGAACTGGTCGCCAAAGAGCTGGGCTACGGCTTCTATGACAAGGTCCTCATCGACCTTGCCGCCAAGAAGAGCGGCTTTGCGATCGACTACATCAAGAACACCGAAGAGCAGGTCACGCCCAACTTCCTCTTCAACCTGGCTGCCAACGGCTATTACGCCAACACCGTCTTCGTCAACGACGGCCTGCCTGCTTCCGACAGCCTGTTCATCATGCAGAGTAAGATCATCCGTGAGCTGGCCGACAAAGGCCCCTGCGTCATCGTCGGGCGCTGCGCCGACTACATCCTGCGCGAGCGCACCGACTGCCTCAACGTCTTCGTCCATGCGCCGCTGGCCGACCGCGTTGCCCGCGCCGTGAAGGACTACGGCCTGCCCGAGAGCGGAGCCGAAAAGACCGTGGAGCGCAACGACAAGATCCGCGCTAAGCACTATCAGTATTATGCCGGCGCCAAATGGGGCGAGGCGCGCCACTATCATCTCACCGTCAACTCCAGCGCCTTCGGCGTCGAAGCCGTTGCACGCTCCATCGCCGGTGCGGCCCGGAGTTTCGTCTAGCCGCCCCGAGACATGTCAAATGCTTCAAACGCGAGGAATATTCGCCGCGTTTGAAGAGTTTGTTTTTATCATGGACACGGAAGAAAAGGAGTTTTGATGGAACATTACCTGAACGGACTGAAATTCGGACTGCTGCTGCAATTTGCCGTCGGCCCCGTGTGCCTGCTCGTCTTCAGCACGGCGCAAAACGGCGGACTGCTGCCGGCGCTCACGCTCGTCAGCGCGGTCGCGCTCGTTGACGCGTTCTACATCTTTCTGGCCGCCGCCGGCGTCAGCCGTCTGCTGGAAAAAACGGGCGCCGGACGCGCGCTGAAAATCTCGAGCGCCGCTGTGCTCGTGCTCTTTGGGCTGAACATCGTCCTGAGCGTCTTCGGACGCGGTTTTATCCCCGGCTTCGCGGTGACGGCCGACGTCGGAAGCGTTTTTCTTCAGGGACTCGTCCTGACGCTGTCGAATCCGCTGACGATCGTCTTCTGGGGCGGCATCCTCACCGCCGAGATGACGGAGAAACAGTACGGCAGAAGGGATTTTCCCGTCTTCGCCGCCGGGCTCGTCTCGGCCACCGTGTTTTTTCTGAGCGGCGTCGCCGCGCTCGGGACTGTGCTGTCCGAGTTCATCCCGCCGGGTGCCGCCGACGTCCTCAACGTCGCCGTCGGCACCGCCGTCGCGTTCTTCGGCGTGCGCATCCTCCTGAAATAAACGGCGTTCTCATGCCGCACAGTAAAAAGGGAGCGGAAGGCCCATACAGGCTTTCCGCTCCCTTTTTACGCTATGATTCGCGGATCAGACAAAAACCCTTACGGCAGAACGCCCGCGGGCAGGGACATCGTGACGCCGGGGCCGATGGGGATGCCTGCATAGGCCCAGATGATGAAGAACGTCACCCAGATGATCTGAAGCGCCAGGAAGTACGGCACCAGATTGGAGAGCATCGTGCCGATGTGCGCGTCCTTGTTGTACTTGGCCTGAACGACGCTGAGCATCATCCACACATAGGCCGAGAGCGGCGAGATGCAGTTGGAGGGCGAGTCGCCGAGGCGGTAGAGCAGCTGCGTGAAGCCGGGGTGGTAGCCCATCAGCATGAACATGGGCACGAACAGAGGCGCAAGGATGGCCCACTTGGCGGCGCTGGAGCTGATGAGGATGTTGATGCAGGCGGCCACGAAGATGAAGCACACGCACATGGGGATGCCCGTGAAGCCGATGCCCTTGAGGAAATTCGCGCCCTCGATAGCGAGGATGGTCCCTAAGCGGGTCCAGTTGAACAGCCCCTGGAACTGACCGGCGAAGAAGCAGAGCACGACGAAGGAGCCGACGGCGGCCGTCTGGCGCACCATGGCCTTGTTCACGTCAGCCGAGCTCTTGAACGAGCCCACCGTGTAGCCGTAGAGGATGCCGGGGACGGCGAAGAAGAAGAACAGGATCGGGATCAGGCCGCTCAGGAACGCCGAGCCGATGAACTTGCGCGCGCCCGACTTGGTCAGGCCCAGCGGGCCCCAGAAGTAGCCGACGAGGATGATCGCGATGAAGACCAGCGAGCCCAGCGCGGCGCGCTTGAGGCCGAGCTTCTGCTCGGGGGTGAGGTCCTGTACGCCCGATGTGTCAGCGTCGCCCTCATATTTGCCGAGACGGGGCTCGACGATGTGGTTGTTGACCCAGCCGATGACGAGGGCGCAGAGGAAGGTCGACGCCATCATGAAGTACCAGTTGCAGGTCACGTCGACGCGGAACGTCGATTCGGCGCCGAGGAATCCCTTGATCGCGTCGTTCGTCAGACCGGCGACCAGCGAGTCAGTGCCGGCGATCAGCATATTGGCGGTGAAACCGGCCGAGCAGCCCGCGAACGATGCGATCATGCCGGCGATGGGGTTTTTGCCCACGCCGAGGAAGGCGACCGCGGCCAGCGGCGGCACGACGACATAGGCCGTGTTGGAGGCGATGTTGCCCATAACGCCGATGAAGCCGACCACGTAAGCCATCAGCGAAGGCGGCACGTTGCGCAGATACTTCTGGATCAGCGCCTTCAGCAGCCCCGACTCGTCGCAGAGGCCGATCGTCAGCGTCATGCACATGACCAGGCCCATGGGCGCGTAGCCGGTGAAGTTCTTCGTCAGGTTGGTGAGCAGCCATTCAACGCCCTTGGTGCTGAACAGGTTCTGCGCGGTGACAGTCTTGCCGTTGGCCGGGTTGACGACGGAGACATCGCCCATGACGCACAGCCAGCCGATCACGGCAGTGATCACGAACAGCAGGCAGAACAGGATGGCCGGCGGCGGCAGCTTTCTGCACGCACGCTCAACGCCGTCGAGGAACCGCATCGTCAGTGATTTCTTCTCGGTTGCTTCAGTCATGTGAAAATCCTCCCTGCATAAGAATTATAAGTGTTGTAGTGAAATTGTATCATGAGCTTTATGATTCTACAACGTCATTTATAAATTTCATTCGGAGCTGCGTGAGCTAAGGAAGTAACGGAGAGAAAATAAAAAAGTCGTCTCGCGCGTTATATTCGTTATTCATGTAAAACAATCTGATAGTAAAAAGATCCGCGCCCTGAAAAATTTTTTCTGGACGCGGATCTTTATCTATTATTCCTTTGTGGTCCTTTGTGTCTTTGTGTCTTCGTGGTGGCTTTGAATTTTGCCTTTTACACGTCGAGGTTGCTGACTTCGTGGGCGTGCTGTTCGATGAAAGCGCGGCGAGGTTCGACGCGGTCGCCCATAAGGATGTCGAAATATTCGTCGGCGCCGGCCAGGTCGTCCAGCTCGATCTGCTTAAGCAGTCTGGTCGCCGGATCCATCGTCGTCTCCCAGAGCTGTTCAGGGTTCATCTCGCCGAGGCCCTTGTAGCGCTGCACAGCGGCCTTTTTGCCCTCGGATTCAAGGCTGTCCATCATCTTTCGCAGCTCGCGGTCGCTGTAGAGATAGTCGATCTTCTTGCCGACCTGCACGCGATAGAGCGGCGGCACGGCCTGATAGACGTGGCCTTTTTCGATCAGCTCGCGCATGTGGCGGAAGAAGAACGTCAGCAGCAGCGTGCTGATATGCGCGCCGTCGACGTCGGCATCGGTCATGATGATGATCTTGTTGTACCGCAGCTTGCTGATGTCGAAGTCCTCGCCGATGCCGCAGCCCAGGGCGGTGATGATGGTGCGGATCTCCTTGCTGCTGAGGATCTTGTCCATGCGGGCTTTTTCGACGTTGAG
>Ga0129306_1002897_pt1 | contig 14064 bp, 14 predicted proteins | sample P827metagenome_FD_94438 | JGI IMG/M metagenome (GOLD analysis project Ga0129306, IMG submission 94438) | Capybara group fecal microbial communities from Wisconsin, USA - P827 metagenome | ecosystem: Host-associated > Mammals > Digestive system > Large intestine > Fecal | place: USA: Wisconsin...
ATGGCCGTTCCGTAAATCAGCAGCTGGAAGGAGTTGCCGTAGCCCTGCATCAGGTCGCCGTTCTTGAAGCACTCCTTGTAATTCTCCAGCGTGACATTGACAGGAAGCACAATCACCTGTCCGCCGACAACCGCCTTCGCATCCGAGAAGGAAGCGATCACAACAAAATACAGGGGATAAATGATGGTCAGTGTCAGGAGCGCAAGGAGAATGACCACGACGATTTCAAACGCGATATCTCCTTTGGACTGGCGGGAACGAAATGACTTTTTGGCTGTCGGAAGATTCTTTGAATTGCTTGTCATCTCAGTCTCCCTCCTTTACCACAGCTGCACGTCGCTGATCTTGCGGGAAATACTGTTCACAATAACCAGCATGGCGCAGTTGACCACCGAGTTGAACAGGCCGATAGCCGTGGACAGCTCGAACTGATTGGACGAAAGCAGGGATATACGATACACATAGGTGGAGATAACGTCGGAAACCGCCATGTTCAGGTCATTCTGCATCAGGTACACTTTTTCAAAACCCACGGAGAGAATGTGTCCGGAGTTCAGAATCAGCATGATCACAACCGTCGGCATGATGGACGGAAGATTGATGTACCACATGCACTGATAGCGGTTCGCGCCGTCGATGTACGCGCTCTCATGAAGCTGCGGATCCACGCCGGCCAGGGCTGCGATATAAATGATCGAATCCCAGCCCATGTTCTGCCACACACCGGAGCCGACATACAGGCCCCGGAACACGGCAGGCACCTGCATCCAGTTTTCCGGCGTTCCGCCCGCCCATTCAATGGCCTTGTTGACAATGCCGAAGTCGCGGTTGGTAAAGCAGGTCATCATGCCCACCAGAACCACGGTAGAAAGGAAGTGGGGAATATAGGTGATGTTCTGCACCGTTTTCTGGAAAGCCCGGTTCCGCACTTCATTGAGCAGAAGGGCCAGCAGAATGGGGAGCGGGAATCCCAGAAGCAGGGACAAAAAGCTCAGATAGAAGGTATTGCCGATCGTTCTGGAAAAGTACGGCGACTGATAATACTTCAGGAACCACTTGTACCAGGGGTTGGCAAAGGGACTTCCATATACGCCCTTCATGGCACTGTATTTCTTGAAGGCAAGAACCACGCCCGGCATGGGCATATAGCAGAAGACAAAATACCAGACAAGCGGAAGAAGGAGCATCAGATAAAACTGCCAGTTTTTATTGATGCGCCGCTGTCGGATCCAGTACATGAACCCTTTTCTCTTCACGGAAGGACTTCTGGTTGCGCTGCTCATATCCATATCATCCCCTATTTTTGCATCCGTCTGCCTGCGCCAGACCGCCTCACCCGGCTGTCATGGAGGTTCAGGAACTTCTTCCCATGGACTTTCCGATTGTCCCAACCCAAATATTCCGGAGGCATCCTGCTGCATTTCTCGGTAATTCAAATCAAAGCGCTGAACCATGCAAAACTGCTGTTCCTTACGCCTCACTTATTCAACTATCCGGTGATATCGGATACATTCTAATTCCTTCACTGGGAAATGTCAATGCATATTCCACATATCATATTTATTATGCTGTCATCAGCTATCCGGATTGTATCTGTGCTCTCTGCCGGGACCCGCCTGATCCGGATGATCCTGCCCGGCAGGACCTGTCCAAAACAAGGGCAGGCTGCCGGACATCCGGCAGCCTGTGTGCGCATCATGCGGGATATATCTTATTTTATATGACAAACTGGTCCAGATACCGCTTGGACAGGCGCAGAGAATCCAGAATCCGTTCACGGCTGCTTTCAAATGCCCTGTCTTCCACCTCAATGCATGCAAAGCCGTCATAGCCGATGTCCGTCAGCGCAGACACATAGCGTCCCCAGTCCACATCGCCCAGTCCGGGCAGTTTGGGGCTCATATAATCCAGCGGATAGGCCATGGTGCCAACCTTTGCCAGTTTGTCGGGGAACAGCTTGATGTCTTTGAAATGGACATGGAACAGCTTATCCCTGAAATCATAGATCGGCTGGATATAGTCCATCATCTGCCATACAAAATGGGAAGGATCAAAATTCAGTCCGAAATTGTCGTAAGGCAGGATGTCAAACACTCTGCGCCAGATTTCCGGGGTGGTCATCAGGTTCTGACCGCCGGGCCACTGATCTGCGCCAAAGAGCATCGGGCAGTTTTCAATGGCAACGCGTACGCCGAGCGCACCGGCTTCCTCAAGAATCGGCGGCCAGATTTCCCGTAGCAGCTTCATGTTCTCTTCGACCGTCTTATGCTGGTCCCGGCCGATAAACGTCGTGACCATATTGACGCCCAGCTTGTGGCTGGCCGCGATCACCCGGCGCAGATGGGCAATGGCAGCATCCCGCCGCTCCGGATCTGCATCCATCGGATTGGGGTAATAGGCAAGGGACGAAATCGCCACGTTTTTCTGCTTGCAGGTATCCAGAATATGCTGTGCCTTTTCATCGGTCAGATCACCCACATCAATGTGGCTGACGCCGGCATACCGTCTTTCCGCTTTTCCTGCGGGCCAGCAGGCCACTTCAGCACAGCGGAATCCCATTTGGGATGCAACATCCATCATCTCATCAAAGTTCCACCCGTCCAGGATGGATGTAATGAAGCCGAGAATCATAAAAAACACGCCCTTTCTGATTCTGTATGAGGACCGACAGCCGGGAATATTGATGTTTTTTCCTCTGTACAAAGACTGTATCCGCATTATATTACATTGCTTTTCATAGGGCAAGCCGGGAAGGTTTGAAATCGCCTCCGGCCATGCTCAGCCGTGCAGAATCCCCGGCCTCATGCATGACCGGCCGATTGTCAGTCGCAGATGCTCAGGACAGCTTTTTCACACATTGCTTCTATAAGCCCTTCCTGGTGCGCAAACCATTGATATCCCTCCTGCCACAGCGGGAAGTCTCTGCATGCCTGCTCATCATCCTCTTCCAGAAACAATCCGCAATTGCATATGCCATCATTCCGGTCCGTACGAATTGTGATCGCACGTGCTCTGCCGGAAGTATAGCCTTCAATCGTTCCCTCTGCCAGATATCTGGCCAGTGGTGCGTATTCGTCCACATCCAGTCGTGTATGCCGGATTTCCTCTTCAGAACGCACTTCCCTGATCAGCACATTCGCAGTCAGGCCCAGATCATCACGCAGCCCGAAGCGCTTCCCCACAGGAGATAAACATGCGCATAATCCATCATCGCTGATGCAGTTGAAGTCGATCACGCAGGTCGAGCTGTTATTGTATGTATGCGTAAAATGCCTTTTGGGCAGATGCAGGTTTTCCGGCAGAGGCTTATAGAATTCCAGGGAAATGCCAAATCGGTCCACGATTCGAAAAAACTGCACTTTATCATCCATTGAGGTGGAAGCATAACGGGATTCTCCCAGGCCATAACATCTGGCACTGCGTGTGATTTGAAGAGATGCTTTGTCGGTGATTCGCTGATCCAGATTATCATGGAAAAGCCATTCTTCGCCTGGGCAGTCCTCAATCGGCTGACCTGCTTTCCATTGATGAAAGGCATGCTCAAAGGCCTGCCAGCTCAAAGACGAAAAATCATAACGAAGGCCCTTCGATGAAAGAAACTCCCTCGTCATCTGCCAGAACAGCTGGCGCACTCTTTCTCCAATATCATCCATCGATAAGTAGCCCCGCAAATACTGACGGCGTATGATTGCATACTGATCCTCGAGGGACTTCAGCGCCTGGGTCACATCTGCTTCCGGCAAATGCTGTTCCATGTTGTTTCTCCTTTCACGCCCGAACATGTCGATTTCCATCTTCCCGATGTTTCTCTGTATTTCAATTCAACGCAGCCGGAACGTTTCCCTGCCTCTGCCCCGCCCTTTGCATCAGGAGCAGGTCCTGAAGGGAAAAGCACGGTTGACAACTCGGTCCCATTTCATATAATCATAACCGAGAAACAGAAGCAAAATGACACAGGATGTTCCGTCTGTCACGAATCCATTTGGTTTTCCTGAGAACATAAAAAGGCAATGGCCCAGTTTTCATTCAGGGAAAAAAGAGCTGCGCCTTTTTAGAAATGCATGTCCATCATGAAGGAGGAAATCGAAATGAAAAAGGTTCTTTCTCTGGTTCTTGCTCTGATGCTCTGCCTGTCCGCCACCGCCGTTTTCGCGGAAGGCGCGGCCCCGGTGAAGGTCGGCGTGCTCGTTCCGGTCATGACGCATGGCTGGGTCAGCGGCATCACCTATCAGGCAGAAGCGTATGCCAAGGAACTGACCGCGGAAGGCAAAATTGAATACCGTCTCACCACCTCCAGCAACGCTGAAGAAATGACTGCACAGATTGATGAAGCCATCCAGTGGGGTGCTCAGGTTCTGGTCATTGCCCCGCAGTGGACGGGCATGGAAATCCCCGTTCAGAATGCCATCGATGAGGGTCTCGTCGTTGTTGCATTTGATATGGATATTGACGCCGAAGGCATCCTGAAGGTCACCGGCGACAATGAATCCATGGGTGTTGCCGGCGCCAAGTTTATCGTGGACAAGGTTGGCCCCACCGCCACCGTCATCGCTCTGCCCGTGCCCACCAGCGGCTCCGTGTCCGAACTGCGCATGGCCGGCTTCAACAAGACCATTGCTGAAATCGCTCCCGATCTGCATGTGATCGAGTATGCCACCAAATTCACCCGTGAAGACGGCCTGAAGGATTTTGCCGACATTCTCGCTGCCAATCCCCAGATTGACGCCGTGTACAGCCTCGATGACGAAACCTCTATCGGCGTGCTGCAGGCCATTGCTGATGCCGGACGGACCGACATCAAGGCCATCACGGGCGGCGGCGGATGCCAGGAATACTTCCAGCTGATCGCCGAAAACAAGGATATCGCTGTCAGCTCTTCCCTCTACAGCCCCCTGATGATCCGTGACTGCTTTGACGTCGCTCTGGCCAAACTGGCCGGACAGGATGTTCAGGCGGTCACCGTGATCCCCTCTCAGATTGTGGATGCCTCCAATGTGGAAGAATATCTTGATCCCAGCAACACAATCTATTGATGCACTTTGTCCTTTCATCCGCAGAGGCCGTGGCTCACCCCACGGCCTTTGCTTGAATCGGGACAGATGGTGAAGGATGTGTATCCATGAAAGTATCCATGAAAGGGATTGTCAAATCCTTTGGGGCCAACAATGTGCTCCGTCAGGTGGATTTTTCCGTGGAAGGCGGAGAAATCTGTGCCCTGCTGGGCGAAAACGGTGCCGGAAAATCCACCCTGATGAACATTCTCGGCGGCGTGCTCCAGCCGGATGAGGGGACCATCGAGCTGGATGGAAAGAAGGTTTCTTTCCACTCCCCCGCCCAGTCCCTGCATGCAGGCATCGCGTTCATTCATCAGGAGCTGAACCTGATCAATGACCTGCGTGTCTATGAAAACATGTTCATCGGCCGGGAAATCAGAACACCGGTCGGCCTCATCAATGATCAGGAAGAGCGAAGGCAGACGGAAGACCTGTTCAGGCGGCTGGATATCAGGATCGATCCGCTCTCCAAAGTATCCCTTCTGGATGCAAGCTACAAGCAGATTGTGGAAATTGCGCGCGCTCTGATGATGAAAGCATCCATCATCATTATGGATGAGCCTACGACTTCCCTCACAGATCCCGAGATCGAGCGTGTATTCGACATGCTGCGCACCCTGAAAAAACAGCAGGTCGGTGTGGTCTTCATTTCCCACAAGCTCAGGGAGGTCATGGAAATCTGCGATACCTACGCCGTGCTGCGCGACGGCGTCCTGGTTTCCGGCGGCCTGGTCCGGGATACCAGCATTCCCCTCATCTCCCGGGACATGGTGGGACACGATGTGCGGACCGAACCCCTCGAGCAGAATGCCGGTCTCGGGGAGGAAGTGCTGCGGCTGGAAGACCTGACACTGGAGCCGTATTACCGCCATATCAGCCTGCAGGTGCGTGCCGGAGAAGTTCTCGGCGTGACAGGTCTGCTGGGTGATGGACGCAGCGAAGTCTTCCGCACGGTATTCGGAGACATGGGGAAATACCAGGGTCAGATACTGATCCAAGGCGCACCCGTCAGGATCAGATCCACCCGCCAGGCACTGAAAATGGGTGTGGCTTATATGCCGAGGAACCGCAAGGAGAATGCCATTATCAAAGACATGGATATCCTTGACAACGGCACCATCGTCACCCTGCCCCGCCTGACCCGCATGGGCCTGATCCGCCGCAGACAGCAGCTGAAGCAGTTTGAAGCCCAGCGAGACCATCTGCAGATTAAAATGGGCAGTCCCCGCGATCCCATCGGCAGTCTGTCGGGCGGCAATCAGCAGAAGGTCGTTCTCGCAAAATGGCTGATGACCCATCCCCGGCTTCTGATCCTCGACAACCCCACCCAGGGCGTGGACGTCGGTGCGAAAGAAGAGATCTATGATATCATCCTGCAGCTGGCCCGGAGCGGCGTGGCTGTCGTCGTGCTGTCCAATGAGGCGCAGGAGATCATCCGCGTATGCAGCCGGGCACTGGTGATGTATCACGGGGATGTACGTGCGGAAATCGCCGGAGAGACGATGACGGAAGCGAATATCATGCGTCTGGCCACAGGCGGCTGATGAGGGAGGAAAGAACATGTCGAACAAAACGATGCAGAACAGCAGCTCCGGCGCACACGGCGGCATGCCCAAATCTTCCGGCGGGAGTGGCTTTTTCAGATGGCTTGCGGCCAGGTGGCAGGAAAACCCTGTGTATTCCACCGGCGCCGTGCTCATTGTGATGGTGATCATCCAGACGTTTGCCCTGGGATTCGATTACCCGAGTTTCGCAGACTGGTTCTCCGGCTGGAGCAGGAACTGGATCAATATTCTGCGCAATAATGCCTCCGTGGGCATTGTTGCACTCGGTATGGCGTTTGTCATCATTTCAGGCGGCATTGATCTGGCCGTCGGCTCCACCCTGGTCGCGGTCGGTGCGGTCATGATGGTGCTCATCAACGGCAATGTGAACGGTCCCCTCACCGCTCTGGGCATCACCGGCGTTCCCGCCTTCATACTCGGGATCCTGGCAGCCCTCCTGATGGGCTGTCTGATCGGATATCTCAACGGCTTCCTCATTGCCCGCAGCAAGGTGCCCGCATTCATCGCCACACTGGGCACCATGAAGATCTGCCGGAGTGTCACCCAGCAGTTCATGCAGACCGTCGGCGTCAAGGTGCCCCGGGAGTTCACGGCCATCGCCAATACCAAAATCGGCGGGGAGATCATTCTGCCGGTCTTCTACTGGCTGATCATCGCAGCCATTCTGGTCGTCGTTGCCCGCAAAACACCGTTCGGCCGCCATGTCTACGCGATCGGATCCAATGAGCGTGCCGCCCGGCTGTCGGGAATCAATGTGGAGCGGGTCAAAGCGCTGGTCTATGTGCTCAGCGGCCTGCTCGTCGCGGTGGCAGCGGTCATCAATGTCGCGCGCATCGGCAGCATGGATTATGCCAATGCCGGCAGCGGGTATGAGATGGACGCCATTGCCGCTGTGGTGGTCGGAGGCACGAGCATGAGCGGCGGCAAAGGCTCCATTGTGGGCACCGTGCTGGGCATGCTGATTATTGCAGTGATGAATAACCTGCTCAACCTGATCGGTGTGCCGCCGTTCCTGCGGGAGGCCTTTAAGGGCCTGATCGTGATCGTGGCGGTTCTTCTGCAAAAGAAAGACAAACTCGCTTAAAGGAGGAAATACAGATGATTCGCATTGGTGTCGCCGGCTGCGGCAAGATTGCACAGGTCCGGCATCTCCCGGAATATCAGCAGCGCGAGGATGTTTGTGTCTGGGGACTGTATGACCTGAATCCGGACCGCACGCAGTCCCTCGCGGAACAGTATCATGCCAGAGCCTATGCTTCCTATGAGGACATGCTCTCCGACCCGTCCCTGGACGCAGTCAGTGTCTGTTCAGCCAACGCATTCCATGCCGACATGACAATTGCTGCCCTGAAGGCAGGCAAGCATGTGCTGTGCGAAAAGCCCATGGCGACCACCATGGAAGACTGCGAGCGCATGGTACAGACAGCCCGTGAGACCGGAAAAGTCCTGATGATCGCCCAGAACCAGCGCCTGGCTGCAGCACACCTGAAAGCCCGGGAACTGGTCGCGGACGGCGCGATCGGCCGCCTGATTACCTTTACCACGGCCTTCCGCCACGGCGGTCCTGAAACCTGGACCATCGATCCCGGCGCGAATATCTGGTTCTTCGATCAGTCCCGGGCCGTCATGGGTGCCATGGCGGATCTCGGCATCCACAAAACCGATCTGATTCAGTTCCTGACCGGAAAGAATGTGGTGGAAGTCCAGGCCAGCCTGGCCACGCTCGATAAAACGTTCGCCGACGGCTCCCCCATCTCGGTGGATGACAACGCCATCTGCATCTACCGTCTGGAGGGCAATATTCTCGGAACCATGACGGCCTCCTGGACCGATTATGCCGGAGAGGACAATTCCACCGTGCTCTTCGGTACGAAAGGTGTGCTGAGAATCTATGAGGATCCCGCCCACAGCCTTGTGCTGCAAAAGCGCGGGGGCGGCGTGGAATACTTCGATGTGGACCAGATCCAGACCAACGACCAGCAAACCCGTTCGGGCGTCATCGACCTGTTTGTCGATCACCTGCTGGATCCCAAAAAGCCGTGTATTACAGGGGAAAGCGTTCTCAACGCGATGCGCGCCGTGTTTGCGGCCCGCGAGTCCTCCCTGACAGGCCGCGCCATCAAAATCAATGAGTGAGGAATGAGCCATGAAAAGAATCATTGCCATCAACTCAAACACCTATCACGGGTTTTCCATTGAGGAGGCCATTGCCGGCATCGCAGACGCCGGGTTTCACTATATCGAACTGACCTGCACCCAGGGCTGGACAGAACATGTGTATCCCGATCAGCCCATGCGCCGGCTGCTGCGCGTCCAGGACATGCTCTCCGACGCCGGCCTGATCCCCTTCTCCATGAGCGGTCACACCAACCTCACGGATCCGGAAAGAACCCGGGATTTTCTGGATAATATCCGCCTGGCCGATTTCTTCGGCTGCCGGTATATTGTTTCCTCCATCGGCGAAGCCCATCTCAAAGATCAGCACCAGGCGGATGCAGACGAAACCGCCCGGTGCATTTCACGGCTGGTCCCGGAACTGCAGGCGCGGAATATGACGCTGGTTCTGGAAACACACGGCAGGGATCACGGCACAGGCGCTTCGCTTCTGGACATCGTGTCCAGAGTGGGAAGCGAACGTGTCAAAATCAATTATGATACGGCCAATGTCATTTTCTACGGGCACGTGGATCCGGTAGCAGATTTGAAAGGATGTGTTCAGGAGGTTGCCTATCTGCACATCAAGGATAAGGCCGGTCCCGAGGATGTCTGGGACTTCCCTGCCCCCGGCAAAGGCTATGTGAATTTCAGCGGCATCTTTGATGTCCTGCGCCAGGCGGGCAACGAAAGCCCGTTCTCGGTGGAAATCGAATTCACACCGGAAGGCCCCGGCAGTCTGGAGGATGTGCACCAGGCTGTTCGCGACAGCGCCGACTTCTTTGTCCGGCATGGGTTCTCCCTGTAACAGTCAGCACCGTGTCAGAATGTTTTCATTCAGCACTGAAGACAAAGAGCATCTCAGTCCGGCCGGACTGAGATGCTCTTTTGTGGTTGATTCTTTTCCTGAATTCAGGCACACGGCTGCCCCGGACTGTGCTTATTTTGCCAGGGATGCGCCAAGCTCGAATGCCTTTTTGCATTCCTCCGGAAACACGGTCTCGTGCCGTTCCTGTTTGGCCTGAGGATCAAACATGGTCCACGGCCAGTCCGTTTTGCTGTAATCCTTCAGCTGCAGCGTATTGCCGGAAATCAGCGTCTGTGTCGGACCGACAAACCGGTTCAGCGTCTGCTGATAGTTTCTCACCAGGGAGACATACCCGGTATCCGGCGCATTGCTTGTCATGATCAGCAGCACCGGCACTTCATGCTGATTGCAGCAGGGCGTTTCCAGGTTGTATGTCAGGTTCTGGAAGATCAGGCGCTCATACAGCGCACGGAATGAAGCGGTGAATTCACTGAGGTAGTTCGGCGAGCCAATGATCAGGCCGTCCGCCTCACGGATGGCATCCAGAACGGGCGTCAGACCGTCCCTGCAGATGCAGTGGCCCTTGTTCTTTTCTTTTTTGCATCCAAAGCAGGAAATGCAGCCGGTATACTTTTCCAGCCGGAACAGGTCATACCGTTCGATCACAGCGCCTGCGGACTCTGCACCTTTTGCCGCTTCCGTGATCAGGGTATCTGTATTCCAGCCTTTTCTCGGACCTGCATTGACAACAACAATCCTTTTCGCCATGGCGCTCTCCTCTTTCCATGGATTCACGGATCTCTCTGCCGCCTCTGAAGGCCTCTTAAGTTTTCCTCCCCGCGGCAGATCATCCAGCTGTTCTTCAATGATAAATGACACGCCGAAGTTTGTCCAGCTGAATTCTCCGCTTACTCAGAACCGCTTCAGCCTCTGCGGTTTTCCTTTTTCACCCAGACGTGCCACTTGGGTGCCTTGGGCATCGAGCGCGCGGATCACGCGGCGGTGCGTAAAACAGCAGCAGGCCAGCAGAGCAATCACAACAATCAGAAGAATAACTCCGGTATTCATCACAAAATCCTCTTCCTGTTTTTCAGGTTATGCGTTCTCTTTTTCAGCGAGGTACTGATTCAGTTTCTCCACCAGTTCATTGACATCCATGCCATGAGCTGCGCAGCCCATTTCCAGGCTTTCCCTCTGGCTGTACGGGCAGCCCATGCAGTGCATGCCGTATTCCATCATGATCGGGGCTGTCGAGGGATCAATCATCAGCACTTCGCCGATGCTCATTTCTTTGGTAACCATCTTTTCATCCTCCATTTGATTCACACATTATGATCTGCTGTTTTCGAAGCTTACAGGGACAGACCTTCCGTCCAGATCTTCAGGTCGGCCTCAGATATCTGACCGCCAAGCCGTTTGCCGGCATCCACGCAGGCCTTGCCGCCGACGAGGCTCTGAATGCGCTCTGCCGTCTTCCCGATATCACTGCCGCCGGAGGTGCAGGAAGGCACAATCTTCTTGCCGCCGAAATCATACGAGGTCAGGAACGTATCCACCACACTGGGTTCGCGGCCCCACCAGATCGGGAATCCCACAAACACCACATCATATGCGGCCATGTTTTCCACGCATCCGCTGACAGCGGGACGGCAGTCGGGATTGCTCATTTCAAGGGTGCTGCGGGACTGTTTGTTCGTCCAGTCCAGGTCCTCTTTCGTATAGGCCGCTTCCGGTCTGATCTCAAAGAGATCGGCCTTTTCCACGTCTGCCAGTTCTTTGGCCACTTTGGCGGTCACGCCGCTCACAGAAAAATATGCAACCAGCACTTTACTCATTTTCAAGCCTTCCTTTCTGATGCGGATTCTGCCTTTACAACGGAATCCTTATCTGCTAGAATTGTATTGAAGAGAGGTTTTTTGTCAATGACTGAAATGAACCTTACTAAGAAAGGTTTTTCTGAGTGGAGGTGCCTTTTTATATGTCTCAGCAGCACAATTGCCCGTGTGCGCCGGAGTGTGCGCTTCAGGGCGCGCTGGAGAGCATTGGAGGAAAGTGGAAACTGCCTGTCCTGTGTTCCCTTATGAACAACGGCAAAAGCCGGTACAATGAGCTTCTGCACAGCGTGCACGGGATTTCCAACACCATGCTGTCCCAGACACTCCGTGAGCTCGAGCGGGATCATCTGATCGTGAGAAAAGAATATCTGGAAGTCCCGGTCCGCGTCGAATATGAAGTGTCCGAAAAATCCCGGCGCCTTGCGCCGATCCTGGGTGATCTGATCCAGTGGTCCCTCTCCCAGCCTGAAGCATGACCCGTCATCCATCGCACTCGACTGAAACCGGGCCGGCCTGCTCTTTGCTGCAGACCGGCCCGGTTTTATGTATGCCGTTCCTGCGCAGGTTTGTCTCCCGGCGGGAACATGTTTTTGATTTCTGTTTTTTGCGCACAGACGCTCGGCGGTTGAACTGTCATTCCACTTTCAGCTGCATCATCAGTTCTTTCATATATCCGCCAAGTGAGGGCAGCACATCCCCGCCAAACCAGGACGGATGGACCCTCTTTTCCTTATGCATCCGCTCCAGTGCACGGTCGGCATAACGCATCATGATGTTTTTTTCAGCCTGCGGACCCTGTACGCGGGATACACGATCCACAATGCGGTCGCGCCAGTCGCTGTCATCATGGAGAAGACCGTCTGCGCAGCAGACCATCAGCTCGCAGCCCTGTTCCGCCTCCACCATGCCGAGATCCACCGCATAGGAGTTCTTTTCCGCCAGGTATACAGCCTTCGCTTCCTGTCCGTTCACCCGGAAGGTGCAGCCTTTTTTGAAGCCGCGCAGCAGCACCTTCCAGCGGCGCTGCGGAACCAGGGAGACCGTTCCCTGTGCCGGTGAAACCGTGATCACCGCCTGCGTCTCCTGCCAGTGCATGGAAAGGTGCGTGGTGGCAAACGCTCCGTTCAGATAGTCCAGGCTTTCCCCGTCATCCTCATACAGGTCAAACGCGCCGTCCGCACCGGCTGCAACCAGCAGTTCCATTTCCTTCGATGCACTCAGCGTCCGGTCATGCGGCTGATGTGCGCGCAGAGGAACAAGCGCACCGGCTTTCAGGAAGACCGGCATTTCCTCCAGCGGCCGATAGACATCCATCGTTTTTCCGCCATCGTACACATATCCGTTCATGGCATCCACCCAGATGCCCTCAGGCAGCCAGACACGGGCTCCGCCAAGGCCGCTGCGGTCCGCTTTCTCCGTGATCGGCGCAGCCACCATTTCGCTGCCGAACCAGTAGACATTGGGCACCTCATAGGCTTCCTTCACTTCCGGCGACACATGGTACATCGGCCGCACAAGCGGAAGCAGGTCATGCACGTTTCTCCGGTTCATGGTATAGAGATACGGGAACAGCCTGTGGCGCAGGCGCATGAAATCCGAAATCACCTTTTCTGCCCGCGGATCATATTTCCACGGCTCCCTCCCGAGGAAGGGACTGTCGGTGGAATGCAGGCGGAACACCGGAGAAAAGACGCCGAGCTGAATCCAGCGCACGGTGAGTTCATCGTCGCGGATGCCGCCCATATGTCCTCCGATATCATGACTCCACCAGCCATATCCCACATTGGACGCCGTTGCCGTAAAGTACGGCTGGAACTTCAGGGATTCCCAGGTGATGTACGTATCCCCGGAAAAACCGATTGGATAGCGCTGGCTTCCGTAGCCCGCATAGCGGGAGAAAATGAGGCCGCGTCCGCCATTGCGTTTGGAAGCAAGGAAATGCATATGATTGAGCATCCACAGGGGCGTAATGCTGTCCAGCCCGGTTTCGGTATAGTCCTCTCCTGCGATCGGGCGGTAGTCCGTCCCCTGCTGCCAGTCCATCCACCAGAAATTGACGCCGTCCTTCTCATAGGGGAAGTGCAGGATTTCAAAATAGGCTTTCAGGAACGCGGGATTCAGGCAGTTGAAGCGGACTGCTTTCTGCTCTTCCGGATCCCTGTGCATGGCCCTGCACATCTCTTCATACTGTTTTTCCCACGGCCTCACACCCTGTGCCGGGTGCAGGTTCAGCGCAGTCTTCAGGCCCCGTGCATGCAGGGCATCCAGGAACCGCCTGTAATCCGGGAACAGATTTTTGTTCCAGGTATACCCGGTCCATCCGTCCTGATCCGGCTGCAGGCCGTTTTTCTCCGTCAGATGCCAGTCCATATCGACAATGCCCACACTCAGCGGGACATCCTTTTCATCAAACCGGTCCATCAGGTCCAGATATTCCTGCTCGGTATACGCATGATACCGGCTCCACCAGTTGCCCAGAACAAAAGCCGGGAGCAGTTCCGGAATGCCGGTCAGACGGTAATAATCCTGAATGCACGCTGTATAGTCATGCCCGTATCCGAAGAAATAGACATCCGTGCCCTCTTCACGCGGCGCAAACCAGCCGTCTTCCAGTATGCGCGGGGTAGCACTGTCATCGAGCACCGAGA
>Ga0129306_1002898_pt1 | contig 14058 bp, 23 predicted proteins | sample P827metagenome_FD_94438 | JGI IMG/M metagenome (GOLD analysis project Ga0129306, IMG submission 94438) | Capybara group fecal microbial communities from Wisconsin, USA - P827 metagenome | ecosystem: Host-associated > Mammals > Digestive system > Large intestine > Fecal | place: USA: Wisconsin...
AACGGCATTTTTCTAGGCACTTCCTTACTTGCCACCTGAACAAGCTCTTTGGCTGGAAGTACCTATATCCGCTATCCCCAGCTCTTTCGAGCAAGTTCCCTCTTAACACGGTCGAGGTAAGGCGGAATTTAATGTTCTTTGCGCTGTGGATGTCGGCATTCTCGGAATGATGACAGTCAACACAGCAAAATTCTTCTTGGGTCTGGCGGTTACGGTCGTCGATACAACCGCACTCGCCGCACATCTTAGAGGTATATTCGGGCTGCACAAGCGAAACCAGCAGTCCGTAATGGGGAGCGATGTGAATGAACTCGTCCTTCAACGAAGATAGTCCAGTCCGCAGATGCAACCTTCCCAGATTAAATCCTTTTGAGTCATCAGCATGGAGTTTACTCCCTTTGAAGCCGTCGAGGTTCTCCATTGCGATGTGCTTGAGTCCCTTAGCAGCAAAGGCTTGACAGAGAAGTACAATGGCTCGCTTGTTGGACTCGTTCAGCTTCAGGGTTATCGCTTCGATGCGAGCCTTGTCTTTCTTGGAAATCTTGAACGCATCATGGTCTTCACCTTCCTTGAACTTGGCATTATAATTCTTCTGCTTACGGTCTATCTTGAGCAGCTCGGTTTCAAGGTCGGCTATTAAGGCATCGTCGTTCGGAATGAAATCTCCTGTACTCAATGCGAACATGTTGTGCTTGGAGTTCACATCTATACCAATGGTATTTTCTTCGGTAATTTCCTCATTATTCTTGTAGCGGTAGCCGTCACGGGCGAGAACTACATGGATGTTCTTTCCTCTAACAACAATAGTATAGGAAGTGTCGGTTCCATTGCAGTAGCGGCTCAACGAACGGTGATATGCCCTGTTGTATTTGACTGGCATACACAGTGTATTTGGACTGTCGCCACGATAACCTTTATTAAACCAATCCCAAGAAATCTCGATGAAGTAATCGAACTTGCCCGTTTCATTGCGTCGGGCATCCACGATAGGACGCTTGATACGGCTACGACCACTGAATGTAAGTGATTCGAAGGTAATCTTGCCTCGTTTCTCGTATTCAGAAAATACGGCAGACCGTCTTGATAGAGCCAACCGCATAAGGCGGTCAAACCCGAACTTCCTAATCTTATCCAATATGGTGCGGTAGAATTTCTGCTTTGTTGCATCAACCGTAGGAATTACTGATTCCAGCCAGTAGATAGTTTCATCCTTACCGTATCGTGCAAGCCAAGTCAGCACTTTGGTAAGTTCTGTCTTCTTTGTGCGAACTTCAACAGATTTAAGGTCACCTTTCTTGTGTCCCTTGACATTTATCTTGTAGAAAGATGGTACTAATTCATCAACCTTGACGAACTCAATCTTCCGGCGGATTGCATCGAACCGGAGCTGATAGGCTCGCCATACATCCTCAATGGTCTTCTTCAAATAGTGACTAGACAGACGTGTATTGAATGTAGGGTTGAAGAAATTGAAAGCCTCAAACTTGCTCATATCTTGGAAGCCGAGCGTATCCGAGAAGAACACTTCGGATATGTCATTCCTTACTGCCCGGATTTCCTCAGCACGGTGGATGATTTCGGCTCGCTTCGTGTCGGACAAAAACATAGGATAGAACGCAGCCGAAAACTGCGACTCGTACCTATCCTTCATTGTCCAACAATGCTTGCTCATACAATACAGAAATGGCTCGTAAGGAACTTATTGTCGTGTTCAATTCCAAACGAGCCATCGAAATGGTTTCTATTCTAGTTCAACGAAGAACACGACTAATTCATTGAACTGTATACATAAAGTTTATAACAATGTACAAAATTTTATTCCGATTTTCAACTTAAAATGCATTGAAATGCTTGACGATTTCGGTAAAATTGAGTAATTTTAGGTAGATTTTAGGTTAGCGGTTGATTACCCTACCGTCTCCGATATCCTTTCCCTGTTCTCCGACCCGGCTTTCCAATCGGTCACCATCTGCGACCTCAAAGACGGAGGTGCCGAAAACGTCTACCAAGGTACGATCGACGACATGCCTCATACCTACGACGGCTACGAGGTCTGCTCGATCGATACGATCGACGAATCCGCCAACATTACTCTCAATATCGACACTTCTAAATAAGCGCGACCCCGTCCGGTCTCTCCTTCTTCCGGACAAACAGCTCACCACAACATACCTGTCCGCCCCGGACAGATGCTGTTAATTGTCGCGCTGGGTCGACGGGTTTCCCTCCCGTCGGCCTTCTTTTTTCATCACGTCGCACCTCCCACTGCCTACAACCAGCCGGGCTTCCCCTTCTCTATCATCTCTAAACCGCACCCAACACGCGTAACCACTTGGTTAATGCTAACCAACTGGTTATTACCAACCACTTTCAGGAGTATATATGGATATCGTTCACAACAACCCGAACAAGCCCGCTATGGCCGTCTGGTCCTGTGACCAGATCGATACGCTCGAAAAGGCTATCAAGTTCGCAGATCCCCACGTATTCATATCTAAGATCGACTACGATGCCGGTACGGTCCACATCGGGTACCACTATAACGAAGGTACTCCCGACGCCTTCGACGAAAACGACTTCATGACTATCAACGTAGCTTCCAGCTCCGTCGCAGCCGCTTTCAAGGATGTCTTCAACCAGGTCTATAACCGCTGCATGTATTAAGGAACATCCACTAGAGGCATCACTATGGTATTCTATCAAGTAGTGGACAAGAAAACCAACAATCTCTTGTCCTTCTCGGCCGCTTTCAATGAGTCCGAAATCAGACTCTTCGACCTACCGTTCAAATTCGCCGACATTATGTCCAAAATCCCAATGGACAACTATAACCGTAAACAACGGTTAGCTATATCCAAAATGCTTAATAAGTCCGCTTGTATCGGCCGTGTCTTGACTGTCGTAGCCGTCCCAGATACTCCCAAACAAGCCGTACAGTTCTTATTCGACAAAGTCCAGGAATTTGCTCTCAAAGCCAATCTCAATGTGTCCGTTAACTGCTTGTAACCCCTAACAACTGCCGGGCGGCCACCGCCCATCCATCTGTTTCTTGCAACAACAAGTTCTTCAACAAGGAGGCTCCCATGAAGTAAATTTCTCGAAACCTTGACATCTTCACCATTTTAAGCTATATTTCTATTCATGTAACTATACTCTCAAAAGGAGCGTAATCATGAGCAGAACTTATAACGAATGGACACAGGAGGATATAGACAAGCTCAAACGTGGGATCATACCTGAAAACCACCCACACCATGCAGCTTGCCACATCAAGGCTAAACAGCTCGGCTTTACATTCCATAAAGCCAAGGTCGTTGACGAAAAGTGGTCCCAGAAGCAGATCGAACAGCTCCGTGCCGGTATCTTGCCTAAAGGCAAATCATGGAACGAGGCCGTCAAGGTCGCTAACTTCCACCAAATCGATTTCGTCAACCTCTACAAGGCCAAACCCCTCTCACCTGAAGAAGTCAAAATGGTTAACAACGGTCAAGTGCCACCGCACAGAGAGAAAGCAGTTGTCATCAAGTTCGCTGCCAGCGAACTCTCGACAACTGTTTTCAAGTCCAAACACTCGAAAAAGTCCCTGGACGCCGTCAAAAAAGGCGAACTTCTCTACAAAGAGTTCATCGCCTCAACCGATTCACTCGGAACCGTCGCTAAACGTCACGGTATGTCTAAGCAGAACGCCCACAGATTGATCCAGTCCTTCAAGGTTCACTACTTCGACACCCACTGCGTAAAGGAGTGCATTCGTAAATAATATTTTACTATGTAAAATCATTTTTTACTTGACAATCCAGTCGCCACCCTATGCCCATCGTGGCTGCACTTGGCGACCCGGTCTCGACGGCTCTTGACTAGTCGCAACCAGTCTCGGGGTTTCATGTGTTCTTTCCTTGTTGGCCTACTCCGTTTCACGTGAAACCCCTACCCTCAACTTATCAACATTCTATCAACACTCACTGACCCGTGGCGTGTGGCGACCCCGCAACCCCTGCCGCCCCGCGGCGACCCCTTGCGCGTGTCTGCCGAATCTGTCGTTTTACGGCTACTTAGGCCAACCAGCCGAGACCCCCGGCAACGCAGGGCGGACCGCCCACAAACTGCCACAATCCTCCACTTAATCCCAACTTATCAACATTTCATCAACATTCATGAACTAGACCCGAGCACACCGGAGAAACCCCTCCGGGGATCGCGGGACTAGTTGCAGCCACCTAGTGAAACCGGCCGGGTTTCCGCTAACCATACATTGGTCATTGGCAACCACAAGTCCAATCGACAGGAGACATTCAAGTATGTCCAAGAAAGAATGCAAGCCGTCCGGGCCTTCGCTCGGTGAGCGTCTGCTCGGCATAATGCGCCGCCGTTTCCCGCGTCGTGTCCGTCGTCTCCGCGACGGCAAGTACGCTGTGAGGTACAGGGACGCTAGCCGCAGCCGTGTATACACCATCATGACGCTGGATCTTCGCGGTGAAGGGTACCCGGTGGTACACGTCGACGAGCTGGAGCCGTCCGACCGCTACGTACGCAGCGAGTCCGGGTTCAATCGTGCGGTCGACAAGGCGGAGGAGGTTATGTGTACGTACCATTCGGTCGGGAAGCGGTTAGTCGCAACCCCGTGTGACGACCGGGTTTCCATCGGCTGTTGATTGGATAGGTGCAACCAAAAAAGGAAAATATATGGAAAAGACGGAAGCCTCTAAGGTACGAAAGGAAATCCTAGCCGCGTTCGACACGGTAAGTATGAAGGATGCGTTCTGGAAGCACGACTACACGGAACTCCTGAAGCGTCTTGTGTGGGCGGTCGTGGACGGGGTCATGGGCCGTCACGGCCTCAAGGTGACGGAGATACGCCTAGTGGGAACGGGCGATGTCCATTATCAGCCGGGTGTGAGCGTGAAGGGGATATCGGCCTTGTTATTCATGTCGGACTGTTCGTCGGTTTCACTGTACATCAGGACGGCGAACCGGGGCGGGTACAAGAAGGTCGTGAGCGTGGGTTATCTCTGGGACGTCCAGCTCAACCATGCCAGTACGGGTCGCGGGGTATGCACGGCGTACAGTTTCGTGGGCGACTGTTACGGCAAGGACGCCAAGGAGGCGGCTCTGACGGCTATGGCGTACTATGACGGGGCTGCCCCTGTCAAGACCGCCGTGGTCAGCGACTTCTTGGCGATGAAGTCATTGACGGTCCGGGTCAGCGGATGACCGGGTTTCCGCTCGTTTTCCATCGGGAATGCGTAACCAAGGAGTTTAAGATGAAAAAGATGAAAAACTTCCGATTTTATGTATGGAGATCGTGGGGAATCGCCCGGGGACTTCCACTGTCGGAGATCAAGCTGGCACAAGAGGACTACGAGGGTTCTGGAGACGCCTTCTCGAAGCTGGTGGATTACCTCAAGCGGTTCCTGTCTGATCATATCGGCGTGGTCATGTTCAGCGAGGCGTTGACCGACGTGGAGAAGCGCGAGAACGCGGAGCGGAAGGAACTGTCCGAGAGCCACTACAAGCGAGTCATGGAGCTGTCCGAGCGGTACGGGAAGACCAAGGATTCCGCCTTGCTTGGCAAGATAAGAGCCGAGGAAAAGGCCGAGGACGAGTCCTACGAGGCATCCGTCCAGTCGGTGAGGGACCGGATGGACGCGGAGCGCAAGCGGTGGCGGTGCTACAAGCCCGACGATGTTGACGCCTTCTTGGGACGCTGCAAGGCGTACCGCAAGGAGAAGGGAGAGGACGAGTCGGTGCAGCTGTACGCCCACACCGACACGAGACGGGACACAACGCATCCGCCTGTGGACGTCGGCGTTGTAACTTTGGAACGCGGCAAGTGAGCCGGGTTTCCGCTGAATGAGCATCGGGTAGGTGTAACCAACAGCAACAATGAGAAATTTTCTATGAAAACGGTAAGGTACAAGACGTTTGGCATATGCATGGGGCTTCTCGGGAAGTGCTGCCGGGCCGTACTGCGGATGACCGGCCAAGTGGTGGCTGCTGTTTCCGCGATGCGGAAGGTGTGCTCGGTTATGGCCGACCTGAGCGTGGAGCCTTTAAAGGCGGTTATACGCTCGTACGACGGCGGAACGCGCAGCGAGCGCATCGCCATGTGCATTCTCCGCCGTCTAGGCGTGAGCGTGAGGGTGGTGCACATCAAGGGCATCTGGGATTTCTGCGAGTTCCGTCTGGGGGGTGGTTAGACATGACCAAGGAAGAGAAGGTGATGAAGGCTTTCGAGCTTCTTGCCGAGGGCAAGCGGCTCTTGCATAGCGCGGGTTTCGATCTGATGTTTGACACTACAAACTGCGAGGGTCTGTACGCGGTCCCGAAGAAGGCCGAGTTCGTGGAGAAGGAAGCTGGAAAGGCTCCGGGGTTCGGCGTTGGTGTGCCCGAGTTCGTGGAAGGGTGTCCGGTCGCATTAGACGTCCTTCACTTCGAGAACGGCAAGGACTGGGTTGTTACAAACGTGCCCAACTGGTGGCGCGGTTGGGACGCTTTCTGCAAGAAGTACCGGAAGAAGGTCTCCGAGCGGACGGGCGTCCGTCCCTAGATCATCGGATAGGTGCAACCAAGGAGATTTTATGGCAACGAAGAATAGCAAGAAAGAACCCAAGCGCAAGTTGTCATGCGACTTCGCCGTGCGCAAGGAAATACTCAAGGCGTTGAACGATTCCGAGAACGGAATAGTCACGCTCGATGTCAACGAGGACAACGGGACTTGGAAGATCTTCGAGCGTCTTGTGAGGTCTGTCATAGGCGGCGTATTGGCTCGTCACGGCGAATCGTTCAAGGGTTGCACCGTCCATGCAGACGCCGAGGCGAAGGACGGAACCATCCTCACGCAGGGCGGACTGCTGGTGGACGTGTCCACATCGGGCGAATCCGTCTTCCGCATCTTCGTTCGTGCTTACAAGAACCGGCACGACGGAACGTGGGACATAAGGGAAGCCACTTACTTGTGGGACGTGGAGCTGCCCCACGACGGCACATACTTCGGGGTTTCCGGCGTACGCGGGGACACCCTGAAGGAAGCCGCCATGAACGCGAGACACCACTATACCGGCCCGGCGACTATCAAGACTGCGCGTGTGTACGACGGCGACACGGGAAGGTATGTCCAGTTCTAGCCGGGTTTCCATACCCGGTACATTGGACATGTGCAACCAAAGGAGATTCTAATGAGTGATTCCAAGCAATTGTATGTCGTTTCCGGCAATGTAAGCAGCAAGGTCTGCGGTTCGTCCATCAATACGCCGGATGTGTGCTACACGCCCGAGAAGGCGCAAGAAAAGGCAATCGGCCAGTTCATCGGCTGGCTGCGCAAGAACGACTTCGTGAGCCATTCCACCCGACGGAATCCCCCCATCAACACGGACGTGGTTAACGTTTCCGGACTCGAGCAGTCTGGCACGTTCGACGAGCAGTCCGTGGGGGAAATGGTTCTGGACGAGGACGGCAACGTGTCCGTCGACGACCTCCGGACGTTCCTCGCCGAGCGTGGCACTACACACTATTACGCATGCAGCGACAGCTGCGAGGCGGACTACATCGAACTGCGGATCGACACGGTCGTTCCCGAATAATGGAGATTACCATGAAAAGTTGCAGCATGACCCACTTTGCAAAGAAGCTCTTTGCCTTTCCCATGATAGCATGCCACGTCAGCCGTATAGAGAAGCACGAAATCACGTCGGCGTCGATCACGGTCGACAACAACGCGCCCGTAAACGTCAAGGAACTCGCCAAGGTATGCAAGGCGGCTCTCGGCGGCAACCTTCTGGAATATCGCCTCGAAAGCGTCGGTGCTCGCGGCGTGAAAATCATCCTCAAGATGACCCCGCACCACTGGGCGTTCCGCGACCCTTACACTATCCACATCAGCCGCCTTTGCGCTTGGAAGGACGTGACCGGGTTCAAATGGAAGGCCGGCTACTACGTCCGTCTCTGCTACGATAGGACTGGGTATTCGCATGCGTCCGGCCTCAAGAACACCGAGGAAATCAAGAACTGCTTTGAGCACGTTTCCGACTATCTGACCGGTTTCGTCGGCCATGACGGCCTTACCGAGTGGGAACGTAGCGAAATTTCGACAAAATTCAACAAGTTCTTGGATTCCGCAAGGAAGATTGGGATAGACATAACCGGTTCTTACGAGGCAAAGCGTCATCAACCTTGGGACAGCAATCATACTCCGCTCCACAAGTAGCCGGGTTTCCATCGGATAGCTATAACCAAGCCGTAACCAAAAGGAGTTAACCATGACAGATGTGTTTGATACAATTTCGTCCGAAGACCGCGAAAAGGTGGAGAAGCTCGCCGATATTGTCCGCAAATCCCCGTTTTACAAGCAATGGGCTAATTATTACGGCAGCGTAGCCGAGCCGTATCCGGTGGACACGAAGCCCCGAACTGCGACAGTCAGTTTTCTCCTTTGCGGTGACGCTTTCCGCAAGGACGGCTCTGGGGAGAGGAAGACGCTCGCCACCGACATCCGCGTCCCGAGGAAGACTGCGCCCAACTACTCGTCGTTCGTAATGAGGGAGGCCGCTCGCCTCATGAGCGACGCCGCCGACCCCAACGACCCATGCGACGGATTCTCTCCCGACCGCGTGGAGATCGTCGCGATCGATACTGGGGACACGTACAAGTTCAATCTTTAACATTCATCTCATAGGTAACACTCCGTATATCCAAGGGAACGTCTGGACGTTCTCCGGGCGTCCCCTTTCCACGGATGTGTCCTGTGCAAGCAAACGGATGTTCCGTGCTGTAATAGTGGAGAAACCGAGAATGTCTAGCTATACCGACAACAGAAATCAGCGCAAGCTCCAAAGGTTCGCCGTCAAGGAGTTCATCACGGACAACCGTCCTTGGTTTGATAACAAGGTTCTGAGGGACGCTTTCAAGCTGCACTTGGCCGCACTGGCCAGAAAGTGCAAGACTCTCACCATAGACACGTTCCGGGACTCGACCAAGCCGTTCAGCAAGGTCACGGTTGGAGCGGTCGGGGGCAGTCTATGCCTCATGAGTTACGGCGGGATGGGACCGACCACGCTTGTCGTGTTCTCCGGACGCGACAAGGTGGTAAACAAGATATGGCAGTCCGACATGAGGCCGAGCGACTTCGATATGGAGCAGCTGATAGCTCTTTCGTTCAAGATTCTGACGAACCAGATCGAGAACGCCATCTTCGTGGACCGCATCGAACGCATACTTTAATATCCCGGCTTGTCCGGGTTTCCTTCAGCATTTCATTGGTTATAAGTAACCAAGAGGATTCAGACCATGACCGAGACGAATGAATTTCATACACCGGACAACTTCAAGAACGCGGCGATCTACTTTTGCAACGACGACAAGCCGTGGTTCGACAGCAAGCCGATGCGCGAGGTGGTAAAGAAGAACGTCAAGGCGGTTGCCGAAAAGTACCCGCTTTCGTGGTTCTCAGCATACCGCAGCGGCGTCTGCAACAATGACGAGGTTCGTGTCGGGGTCGGCAACTGCGTGATCGGATTCCGCCATCATTGGCCGTGGGTCAAGGAGATAACAATCAGCGTCGGCGAAAAGGTCGTCCATGAAAAGACGTGGCGTTGCAAAGGCGAACTGGATGCGGACAACGATACCGAATGCGCCGAGGATCGCCAGATAGTCTCCGACATGTTCGAGCTATTTATCAAAGAAATAACCAGTGAAAACGAAACGCCGTCTATCGGTTAAATACAACCATCAGGAGCTAAACATGTCGAAATTCAGTTTCGAAACAATCAGCGAACCCGAAGTCAATGCCATAGAAAGGCTTGCAAACGTGGTGCGTTCGTCCGAGCTGTACCGCAAGTATGCCAAAAATGTCAATGCCGAGATCGTACCGGTTAATGTCGAATACCGCAAAGCCGAGGTCAAGTTCAGACTGACCGACTTCGCTTACAAGGTGTCCGACAACCAAATCAAGAAGGACGTAATCAAGCTGGCGGACATTGTGTGCGACGACGCGGCAAAGATTCTCGGGAAGCAGAAAGTATTCTGGTGTCATGACGGTAACAGAAGCATCATGTTCGGAATCCGGAACAACCACAAGCCGAAGAAGCTGACAGTGCCGAAGAAGTGCGGTGTCTGGCTGAAGCCGGCCGCCGACATGGTCATGCGATTCGCATCCGTGCTGGGCGAACTGTTCCGCCTTGCGGATAACTACAACACATTCAGCGTCACGTTCTACAGCCATGATGCCGCCGGAAGGGTGAACAAAACATCGCTCACCCACGGAATCAACCCACCGCGTGGCGATATCGGACAACGCGACTTCGCCATTTTCCGCGAAGCGTCCCGCATCCTTGCGAACGTCATCGACGAGGACTACAACGCTTTCTACCCCGACCACGCGACAATCAAGGCACATGATACCGGCGACGTGTACGAAGTAGATTTTTAAACAGTTAGACCGGGTTTTCATTAATCAGCCATAGGATAAGCGTAACCGTCAAGGAGTTTAACAATGACCGAAGAACAGAAGCATCAAGCGGACATCGAACGATTCAAGATTTGCACACGCGCAATCTTTCCCAACTGCAAGAACTTTCCGCACAAAGAAGACCCGGCACCATTTGGGTATGCCAGCCGAATGGACATCGGCGTATGGACGGAAAATGACGATGTGATTATGGTCACGGCGTCCTATCGTCCAGCGTGGAAGACCGGGAATCCTCGCGACGAATACTGGGTCACCGGGTTCAACAATGTCAGCCGCAAAGTTACCGCCGGTCTCGGTGTGACGACCACTGCCATCGTAACTGGTCAGATGGTTATCTACACCGAGAAGGACTTTATGGCTTACTTGAAGCGCGTGAAGACGCTTCTTGAAACCAAGGTATGGGACGGAAAGGTTATCTATTAGCCGGGCGTCCCCAACGATTCTATCAAAACTACACAACAAAAACATCCAATCAACAAAGGAGCACAACTATGCCTCATGATCGCAACAAAGTCATCGAAGTTCTTGCGAAGCACAAGAAACTCGCATCCAAGGAAGACAAGGAAGTCTTCGTCTACCTCATCGACAAGATTACCCGTGAAAAGAACCAGAACGTCGGCAAGAAGTTCGTCCGTCTCGGTGACGGCACGAGGAAGCTGATTCCCGACAAGAAGGCGTTAAGATTGCTCAAGAAGCCGGTTTCCGAACGCGTCTTCGCCAATTAAGACCGCATGAATCCCGGACGGCTTGCCACTGGCCGTCTGGTTTTCTATTTGGTTATTCATTACTATACCGGAGATTTTCACATGGCAGTAAACACTCTTTCCATTTCCAAGAAGCTCACCAAAACGGCTGAGGAGCGCATGATCCTCACCAACGGTAAGTTGAAGAACGGATTCGCCGACATTCAGTCAGTGCTTGACTCAGTGTCCTCCGCGTTTCGCGACAGCACCGCATTCAAGAAAGGCGAATACAAGGTACACGTTTACAGCGAGCATCACGGGTACAGCTCGATCCACACATACAGCAAGACAGTTGTCAAATGCACGGCGACCGTAAAGAATGGCAAGATCGTGGACATGGAGTTCGTACGAGTTTCGCTCGGCGGAAACCAATACATCGGTAACTCGGTGTACACTAACGACGTACAGAGCCGTGCAAAGCACTTGAGCCATTTTCTCGGCATTGACTTGGAATACGCTTACCGGAGCGATAACGACAAGGACCTCGCCTTCCGTGATTTCGTTGACAAGATGAATAACTACCGCGTCAGACCGATTCGGTGACGTCCGGGTTTCCATTCGTCCTTCATCGGTAATACACAACCAAAGGAGCATATCATGGCGGGTAACAAGATTAAGATGACCATCATCAAGCATGACGAGAGCGGAAAGGAAGTTGCTATGTTCCAGTTCGCTGCATGCCCGATATGCAGAAGGCCGCTCGGCCAGCTCGGCAAGGACATGTTCGGCGACCTCCGTCCCTACGCGGTGTCCGGTTTCTTGAACAACTACGCCAAGAACGTCATCCAGACCGTTCCGCCGGACACGAGCATCGTGACCCCCATGTGGGCGTTGTGCCGGATGGCGAACAAGTTCAACCACCTTGTACGGCTGTATGACGACCCGTCATGCGTACACGTCGTCACAGTGGACTACTACTTGAAGCGTCTTAAGTTCACCGACGAATACAAGGATTCCGACCGTTTCACGATCGACGTTCATGAAATGGGTCGCGAAATCGTGAACGGCGTCGGCCTGTTCGAGTATACGCTTACCGACAAGGAAAACAGTATTAAGTTCGTTCTCAACATTTCTCGGCTGGAGCTGTAGAGTCCGGGCGTCCACCCAAATCTCATCGGATATGCGTAACCAAGGAGATTACAAATGAAAAAATACTGCTACGAAGTACACGCCAACACGCCTGACGGAAAGAAGGTGACGTTCCCGGTCGCCGACAGTGACCAAGAAGCTATAAACATCGCGTACACGACGTTTCCACGCGGTTCTAGGGTGACGAAACTCGTCAACCAGGACACCGGCAAGGAAACGAACTTCTAAGGAGCCTTCATGACGCAGAAAGTACAATTCGACATCGCCAAGCTTAACGAGCTCGCCGGCAATGCGGTAGACACTTGCAAGAAGATGGGCGACCAGATCGTAGCTGTGCTGAAGGCTTCATTGAAACAGGTCTACCCGAACCAGCGGTTCAGCTACGAAATCAAGTCGGTCGAGACCACGTTTGCTAACCAAATGCGGGTCAAGGTTTCCGTATCCAAGAAAAACGGCAACCGCATCGACTGTGACGCAATGGTCGGCCTGGGCGAGAATGGATACATCACGCTGAGCCACTGGGATCACCGCTACGGCCGAGACATACTTACAGATGGTGGCGATGACGAACTCATCATCGGGCGCGACATCAACCAAAACAGCATCGTCGACGGTCTCAAGTACATCGAAGCCCATCGCAACAAGTGGAAAATCTAAAAAACTAAGGATTATACATGACAAACTCTACTGTTCCGCAACCTAAAGAAATCTGGCGTCCGGTCAATCCGGGTGACGTGGTTCTCACACCGAAGGTTAACACTCCGTATCTTTCCAACATTCCTCTCCGTCTTGACGAGTTCGACCGGATGTACTTCTACCAGTGCGAATACTGCCGCCTATCCATCAGCACATATACAGGCAACGGCGTCATTGGCGACAAAAAACACGGTCCGTACGTGACTGTACATCTCGACTCCACGGACGACTACAGCCTAGCCGCATGGAAAGCCGGATGCGTGTGCGACGGTCAAGAGGCCATAGACCTCTATAACCGATATATCGCGCAAGTTCCTCGCGACAAGGACGGCAAAGTGGCAGCGACCTTGGACAACTTCAAAGCCTTCTTCCGCGGGGAAGGGTTCGATCTTTTCTCGGACGAATAAAGCTAAGGGAAACACGTAGATACAGACTTTCCTTCATCGGCGAGGGGATGCCTAATAGCGATACCGGGCGTCCCCTCGTTTTTCATAACCAGACCACACACAAAAAGGAGAACTATATGACATTGACCATTTTATTCGCGTTCTTGGGATGGATGACCTTCACTTTTATCGTTTCCGGGTTGATCGCATTCCATAGAAAGCTGTACGACAAGGCGTCGACCACGCTGTTCATCGCCGTACTCGCGATGATGACGTTCAGCTTCATCGATTTCATCGGGCTGCTTGACGGCAGATTCCCGGACACCCCGACATGGGTCAAGGTGTGCGACATCGCCGAATGCGTTTTCCTGAGCGTTCTGGCCACAATCGCTTGTTATAGAGAACATCCGAAGGACAAACTGCAAGAGGCCAAAAATGCGGTAGCCGCAGAGCTGGGCGACTACGTGAGACCGTACTTCCACCAGATGAAACGAGTGATATGGAAGCTGCGCAAGCAAAAAGCGTACGATTCTGTCCAAATATGCCGCAACAATCGTCTGCAAGTCATCTGGCCGGAAATCGGTGATGACGGCAAGGCTCACCTCGTAAAGAAGGTATTCAAGTAGGCCGGGTTTCCAGTAACCCGCAATTACATGATCACCAAAAAAGGAGTTATCATGGA
>Ga0129306_1002899_pt1 | contig 14055 bp, 5 predicted proteins | sample P827metagenome_FD_94438 | JGI IMG/M metagenome (GOLD analysis project Ga0129306, IMG submission 94438) | Capybara group fecal microbial communities from Wisconsin, USA - P827 metagenome | ecosystem: Host-associated > Mammals > Digestive system > Large intestine > Fecal | place: USA: Wisconsin...
GGATTCAGCGGCTGGGTGGGCTCTTCATAATAGAAAATGTTCAGAGGCTCCAGACGTCTGCCCAGCTGGATTGCGGAAGCGGTATCCGTCAGGGCGTGCACTTCAATGATAATGTCCACATTCGGTCCCACAGCATCACGGATTGCCTTGACTCTCTGATAGATCAGGTCAAGTTTGTCCTCCTGGAGAATGCCGCGGGTCTGCCAGTCACGATGCATCCAGACCGCATCCCTGTTGAATCCTACCGGGTCAACCTTGACGCAGTCATATCCGTCTGCAACGGCATCGATGGCAGCCTGTGCGTAATCCTTGGGATCGGAAAGGGAAATAGCCTTGTCGCCCCATCCGGTCTGGATCTGGCTGGCGTATGCGCGCAGCTTGGTGCGGGTCTTGCCGCCCAGCAGCTCGTGTACGGGAGCGCCCAGCTTCTTACCCTTGATATCCCAGCAGGCAATATCGATGGCACTGATTGCGGACCAGACGATGGTGCCGCCTCCCATGCCCCAGAAAGTATCCCTGTGCAGGTGGTTCCAGATTTCTTCATTGTGGGTCGGATCCATGCCGATGATGTAGCGGGCGAAATCGGCGATCATGCCTGCCGCCGCGTCAGGGCCGGAGCTGTAGGCAACGCCCGCCTCACCGAAGCCGCTGATGCCTTCATCCGTATTGATGCGTACGAACACGGGAGACCAGGCAACAACAATGCCTTCTCCGGGGGGAACTGTGCGGATAATGTCTACGCTTGTGATCTTCATGCTGTTCTCCTTACTTTCTTAAAACTATATTGCACCGGGAACTCCGGACAGCCATGCCTCCGGAGCCCGGCAATTTCTTTTTTGAGGTTTGTTTTTTCCGGAAACCTGATTTCTCCGGATATTTATCTTCCCCTTGGATCCGGTGTATGCCGGAAACCTCCGGAAGGCTTTTTATTTAACGGTGACCACCTCGGAGGTCTTAATGGCGTCTTCTGTCAGTTCCTGGCCGATACCCGGACGGTCCGGTACGGAGAAGTAACCGTTGACCGGCTGGTAGTCCCACTTGCAGAGATCAATATTCTCCTGCAGAAGGGCTGCCTCATGATGCTCATGAATGACGAAGTTCGGGATGACCGCTTCCACCTGCAGGGCTGCCGCCGTGGAGATCGGGCTGCCGCAGATATGGATCTGTACGCCCACATCGTAAACATGCGCCATATCACAGATCTTTCTTGCCTCGGAAATGCCGCCGCAGTTGCAGACATCCGGCTGGATGATCTGGAGGGAGTTGTCCTCGAAGAACTGTCTGTATGCCCATCTGGAATAGCTGCGCTCACCGGTGGCCATCGGGATCTTCACATTCTCGCCGATCTGCTTGAAGAGGCTCGGATTCAGCGGCTGGGTCGGCTCTTCATAATAGAAGCAGCGGAATTTCTCCAGCTCGCGGCCCAGCTGGATCGCGGTATTGCGGTCCGTCAGGGAATGCAGCTCAATGATGATGTCCAGTCCCGGCCCGCCGGCTTCACGGATGGCCGCCACACGGTCCACCGCCACCTTCAGCTGGTCATACTCCAGGAGGCCGTAGTTGCTCCACTGCATCCACTGGCCTTCCAGGTTCATGCCTACCGGGTCTACCTTAACGCAGGTATAGCCTTCGGCCATGGCCTTTCTGGCTGCTTCCGCATACTCTTCCGGCTTTGCCAGGCTGTGGCATTCCTTGCCCCAGTCACACTGGATCTGGCTGGCGTAAGCTCTCAGCTTATCGTTGGTCTTGCCGCCGATCAGCTCATAAACGGGTGCGTTCAGGGCCTTGCCCTTGATATCCCAGAGCGCGATATCGATGGCGCTCATGGCAGAGAAAATGACTCCGCCGCCGCCCATGCCCCAGAAGGTGGTGCGGTGCAGCTTATTCCAGATTGCTTCGATCTTCATCGGGTCCATGCCGATGATCAGCTCCGCGAAATCCACGCAGCCGCCGAATGCCGCGTGATTGGCGTTGCCGTAGCAGAGACCGGCCTCGCCGAAGCCGCTGATGCCCTCATCCGTGTTGATACGTACAATAATGGGATTCCAGGGTGTTCCTGCCACACTGGGTCTTCCCGCCAGCACTTTGATAACGTCTACGCTCGTAATCTTCATAAGCATTCTCCTTACTTAAAAAACCCGGTCAGCAACCTGATCGCTAACTCGTTATGTTTCTATTATAAAAATCTGTACAATCCTTGTCAATGCAGAAATCCATGCATTTCCGCCCTGAATCCACAATCCGGTTCCGGGGCAGTTCAAATGCCTTCCGGGCCCTTTACAGACAATCAGCCGGACCCGTCCGTGAAGACAGTTCCGGCTGAACCAAGATTCCTTATTATATTTTTCCTGATTGATTCCGCAGACTCTCCATTTCCTTCGCCGCTTCCCCGAAGCGCCGGCAGCCTTCCATGATTTCTTCCACTGTATTGGGCGTAAACGCCATGCGGTATCCGCCGTGGGGCCTGCCGTCCGCGGAAAATGAAGACGACGGCGAGAATGCTACCTTATGCTTGTAGCACAGCGGCTGGAAAACACTTTCCTCCACCCATTCCGGCGAACAGACATAGCAGAACAGCCCGCCCTGGGTCTTATAAACATACCATCCTTCGGGCAGGTATTTCTTAAACCCGTCCACAGCGGCCTTCCATTTCTTCCGGTTAATATCCACGATGTTCCTGATATTGGCCTCAAAATCATAATCCCGCATGAAATTGCGGCAGATCAGCTGATTGAGGCAGGGCGTGTTGGAGTCAATCGCCGCTTTATTATTGGTGGCAATACGGATGATTTCCGGATTGGCTACGATAAAGCCGACGCGCAGCCCGGCAGCGATGGTCTTGCTGAAGGTGCCCAGATAGGCCACCCGGCCTTCCGTATCCATGCTCTTGATGGTGGGAATGTCCTCTCCCTCATACCGGAGATCCCCGTAAGGGTCATCCTCCACAATAATCTTATCGTATTTGCAGGCCAGCTCGTAAATGGCTTTCCTCTTCTCAAGAGATGTGGTAATGCCGGTGGGATTGTTGAAATTTGTGATTAGGTAAATAAAGCTGATCCTGTCCGTTGTTTTCAGCTTCTGCTCAAAGTCTTCTATGTTAATGCCGTCTTCCTCCAGCTTCACACCGACAGTGTTGCCGCGGAAATCGTGGATCGTATCGATCATGCCGGCGTAGGTAATCTCTTCTGTGATGACATTATCCCCTTCGTTGGTGAAAATCTGGGGGAACAGAAACAGGCCCTGCTGCCCGCCGGTAATAATCAGGACTTCATTGCCCGCAGGATCAATTCCCTTCTTCTCCGCCAGGCGCTTCATAATCACTTCCTTAAACTCAGCGTCGCCGCCATTATTAGTATAAGGATAAATCTCATCTGTATGATGGCTCACCAGGTCCATAGCGATCTCTTTGATCACGTCCGCCGGACATGCCTCCATCGCCGGATTGCCCTCGCCAAACGCAAGAAATTCCTGATCCTCGCGCTGAAGCGCGTCAATAATCCGGATAATGGGCTGCTGTGTATTTCTGGCCCTTTCTGCAAACTGTAAATTCATTCTGCTCCGCTTCCCCTCATTTATTGCTGCTGTCTCTCTGCTGGAATATTAACATAATAAGCGTATGCTTATATCTTGTCAAAGAAAAACTGTCCCGTTATGTAAAAAAATCCTGTTTCACGCAGCTTCGCAGGTATGGGATCCCATAAGGGATATTACGTTGGTTTGTCTGACATATTGTATTGCTCTGTTTGACATATCAGGGAAGCAAAAAGAGCAGGTGAATAAAACAGGTTTACTCACCCGCCCGTCGGCCTCTATATATTTATTCTTCTTGTTTAAGATCTTCATTGTGTTCGGCGCGGCTATGCATAAATCATGAATATCGGTCAATATCTATGTATATTATGCACAGTTAAATGACTCGTACGGATGAAACCTGCCTGACCGTTTTTTTTCGTCAGTAAGGATCAGCTTGATCCGATTTCATTTTCCTGATTTTTACTCACACAATCTTTGTTTCTTATTGTTTCATCCGTATATGGACGCTGAAAATCAATGTATATTATAAATTCTTACTGACGAAATGCTTCAGTTTTCCTGTTTCGGCAGTTCCGGATATTATCAAGCAGGAGTTTCCCCGTCGGATTTCTGAGGGGAATTCCGATCGCTGCGCAGAGGAGGCTGTTTTCCGTTGTCCTGCGGCGGCTGCTTCCCATCACCCTGCGGGGGCTGCTTCCTGTCGCTTTGTGAATGTTGATTGCCGTCACTCTTCGGCGGCCGCATACTGCCATTCTTCGGCGGCTGCTTCTGCCTGCCCTGACCTTCCGGCTTCTGCTTGCCGCCATCCGGAGGCGTCTGCATTCCTTCTCCATGTCCGCCCTCGTTTATTTTGATTTCTATGGACGCTCCGGTCGAAGATGTGCCGCCGGCATATTCCTTACCGTCTACTGTAAGTCTATATCCGTTCAGATCGACGGAATCCGCGTCGCAGGTAAGAGCCTTGATATTGGAATCTCCTGTCAGTATCCATTTGGATCCGCCCGTCAGCTCCACATATACCTCTCCTGCCGCAGTGTCCGAATTGATAGCTCCGCTGAACGTGCTGCCATCCTTAAGATACAGATTCAGGACAGAAATATCATCCACGATCATATCGCCGTCAATCACCTGTGAAACCGCCTGCAGATTGACTTTTCCTCCGTTCGAGCCTTCCCTGCCCCATCCGGCTGCCGCCGCCCGCAGGAATGCTCCATCACCGTTATTGGTAATCTTCACTCCTGACAGCAATATATCTGTTGCCGTATTATTGATGAAGAAAATGTCTCCCTTCGCGTTGGTGATACTTCCGCCTGTCGCTGAAAACTTCGACAGTCCCATATCCGCGTCGCCCGACATGGACTGATAGATCATTACGGCATGGAAATATTCGGATTTGTTACTGTTATGCTGATTATGGTCAGCGTTCAGACTTACATTATTCAGCGTTACGGAGTTCTTTCCTTCGATCACGATCCCCTCGGAAGCCGTTGAGGCAAGCTTTGCATCGTTGACCGTAATATCCGCTGTGGAATAAACAGCCGGGGACCCCTTTCCTTCCGTGGTATAACTGCCGCCGGTAACTGTGACGGTACCGCCTCCTCTGTCGGATCTGATCGCTGCCGAGGAATTGCCTGTCGTGTGAATCGTAAGGTCCGAGGCATTCATCGTACCGCCGCCTGTCGTCATAAGGCCTCCGGAGCAGTTGCCGGCAGTATTGATCACAGAATCTGATATATCAACAACTGTTCCCTCTCCATACGAGAATACTGCATTTGCATGTGTGCCGTCCGTCGTGATCTCCATCCCGGAGAGCTTCAGCTGTCCTCCGTTTGCGGCAAATACAGCAGCGTTTTCCCCGTAAAAGTCTGCCTCATCGCCTTCCGCATTTCCGGTCTTTGTAACGGTGCCTTTCCTGTATTCGGCATTCTCACCGTCTGCAGTGATGGCATGCCCGCCGTCTTCACTGTTATCATAGGTCCCGGCTGTCTGCACCGTCGCAGTACCATTGTTTTTGGATCCTTCCGCAGATGCCTCTTCTTTTAATGCATCCTCCGGTGTTTCCGCTTCTTTTATTTTTGCTTCTGTTGCTTCTGTTTCTTTTGCTTCCGCTTCTGTTGCTTCCGTTTCCAGTGTTTCCGCTTCTGTTGTTCCCGCTTCAGCTGCTTCCATTTCTATCGTTTCTGCTTCCGCAATATAAGCTGTATTATTCTGGGCGCTCATAGTCTCAGCAGCTGCTTCTCCGCACCCTGACAGCAATAATGCCATGGCTGCCGTAATCACGGTAATTTTATCCAGTTTATTTCTTCTCATTTTCATATACCTCCTGACATCCCCTTTCGGGTCTGCATGGCTATAGCGCATGTTTATGTAAGCATTCTGGAAAAAATCTATGTTTAATTTGTGAAAATCTGTTGTAAATAGTGTGATTTCCCATAAACTCAGCCCAAGTGTTGTCCCATTTCATCTATCCCGGCATTGCCCTGCTTCGTCTGTCCAGGCATTTTCCTGTGTCTTCTGTCCCTTCATTTTCCTGTCTCGTCTGTCCAAGTTCGCCCGGATTTTAAAAACAAAAAAGACACCCGGTTCCGAGTGTCTGATTTATCTGAAATTCAGATAGAATAATGGAAGCGGCAGAGCCTTAACCCTGCCTTGCCACAAGATATTCTGCAACGGATTCTTCCACAACGCTGTTGAGACTTACGCTGTGATTGTATGCATAAACAGCAGCCTTCTTGTGCAATTCAGGATTTTTAAATCGCACATTAAAGCTCCCTTTATAAGCTTTTTCGGGTGATTTCCCTTCTGCAGCGCAAAGCTCCAGATAATCATCAACCGCACCGTGGAAATCTTCGATGAGCTCAGAAACAGTAGTTCCTTCATAAGAAATTAAAGAACGAATACCCTGCACTTTTCCAAAGAGAATCTGATCCGTATCGGAGAATTCTACACTGCCGATATAACCCTTATATTCCATTGTATTATTCATATCAATCCCTCCTGCTCCAGTTTCTCGCGGAGCTGTTTTACCTGGTATTCCAGAAGTTCTTTGCGGGGATGTGGCTTGTGAAGTAAGATTGCTCCGTGATTTTCACTTGTAAACTTTACACGTGATCCGCTCGTTTTACCTTTATCTGATCTGCTGAAAGATAAATAGTTAAGAAGGTCTTCTGCTTCATCAAATGTAAAAATCATGCGGTTTTGATTTCAACTTTTTTATGAGCTTGTCTTTCTGACCCATGATGAACCTCCTTGAGACAGTATAGCGTGAAAAGGCAAAGTTTGCAACTGATTATAGTTGCAATCATAAAGCAAATACCGCTGTCTGCAGATAGATTCCGCGTTAAAAAAAATCGCGAAAACATCCATTCCATAAGGATTGTTTTCGCGGTTTTCTCTTTAAATGGAGCATACGGGATTCGAACCCGTGACCTCCTCCATGCCATGGAGGCGCGCTCCCAACTGCGCTAATGCCCCAGTCGCATTTGCTATTATTACAGAAAACACGGAAAAATGCAAGCAGTTTTATTATTTCCTGCATGCGGTGCTTCCGTCTGCCGCCGCCTACAGCCGGAACATCAGCTCAACTTCATCTGCGGGAGAATGCTTTGCCCCGGAGGATTCTTCCCGGTTTTGATCACTTCCCGATCCCGCGTCTTTTTGCCGGTGCTTGTATTCCATCAGCATGACCTGGATTTCCAGCCGCTTCGTCTGAATCGCATAATCAATCAGGCCGTCCATGTCCCCGCTGCGGACAAATCCCGCTTCCAGCACCCGCATAACCGCCTCCCCGTCATCCGTTTCTGTCCAGAACCGGACAGCTTCCACAGCATGCTCTGCTATCCATTTCCGGTAAATGCCTGCGTCCCCCGGCTTTCGTCCATCCCCCTGCGCCTTCTCTCCGGCCGGCCACCGTGTCAGAAAGGCCAATGCCGCCGGCGCCTGGTAGGCAAGACAGTCCATCGCCAGAAAATTTTCTTCCGTGGGGTTTTTATAAAAAGCGTCGAGTGCCGCTTCGGCTCCCCGCTCTCCCCAACGCCCCCTGAGATGTATGGTAATTCTCCCAGAGGAAGTCGCGCCGGGAAATGCTGCCGACGACTGCTTCCTTCCTGTAAATGCCGCCGCCAGCTTTTCTTTCAAACTGTGCGGGGCCGGCTCCGGCATGATACTCCACTCCACTGTCTGGCCGCGTCCGAATGCTCCCCGTCCGATCTCAGGACGACCGATCTCAGTATGCCCAACCGCGGGACGACCTATCTCAGTATGTCCGACCGCGGGACGACCGATCGCGGGACGGCCGCCTGAAACTACTTCCGGTTCATTTTCATTTCCGGAAAACTCTCCCGCAAACCCAATCGGCATTCCGCCGGGAATGAATACCGGCTGCAGCATTTCACATTCCGCAAAAGCCTGCGTGCCTATCTTTTTCAGGCCGGCGGGCAATGTTACGCGCTGCAGTCTCCTGCATTCCATGAAGCACTGGTCTCCGATCAGCGTCACCCGGTCCTGGATGGGAACTTCTGTGAGCTTTACGCATTGATAAAACGCCCGGTCCCCGAGTATCACCAGCCTCTCCCCGCCTCTGATTTCCAGAAGGCTGCCGCACTGGGCAAATGCATTGCTCCCCAGAGTCAGCGTGTTCTTCGGAATGCTGACATATTCCAGTTGGGCACATCCGCAGAAGGTCCAGTCCGCCAGGTACTTGAGGCGCGGCGGCAGCTGTATTGCCCGGAGGCTTTTGCATTCCGCAAAGGCATTCATGCCGATCTCCCGGACACTCTCCGGAATCCGGAGGCTTGTCATCGACCGGCAGCGGTAAAACGCGCTCATCCCGATCCAGCGAAGCTTCCCGGGCAAAACCGGTCCCTGCAGGGAAATGCAGTCGGAAAATGCCCTGTCGCTGATTTCCTGCAATCCTTCCGGAAGCCGGATTTCCTCCAGGGATTCGCACCAGTGAAAGCATTCTTCCGGCAGACGCTTCAGGCCTTCCGGGAGACGAACCTTCCTGAGGCTGCGGCACCAGCGGAATGCAGCGGTACCGATTTCCTCCACAGAATCCGGAATATAAACCTCCCGTAGGCGATTGCATCCCAAAAAGGCCTCCGGCGCGATGCGCCGGACACCTTCCGGTATTTTTTCACTTTCTGCCCTCCCGTCACATCCGAGCAGGACATGATCCCGTATCTTCAGCATATCTTCCTTCCCGCCGGGTCTGTAAAAATCCGTATTGTTTTTCTTCCCGGTTCTCGGAAACCTTATTCTGAGTTTACCCATGCTGCGGCTTTTCGTCAATGTGTCATCAGATGTAACTGTTCAGAACCTCTGTCCGTAATCGGTGTAAACGGGGCTTGTCCCTGTGCGGACGTGCAAAAAAGTGAAAAAGTGCTTGCGGTCTCTCCCAACCTGTAGTACAATAGCTTTCACTGGATTTGGGATCGTAGCTCAGCTGGGATGAGCGTCCGCTTGACGTGCGGGAGGTCATGGGTTCGAGCCCCGTCGGTCCCAGGCAGCGAGGCCGTACACGATAAGTGTGCGGCTTTTTTATTTGGAAAAAAGTCCTATGCAGGATGTGAATAACTGACCATATTCCGCATCAGAACCCCGCATAAATCCCGTAGCCATTTAAACGGACGCATGCTAAAATACTTGCTGACATGCATTGATTCGGCCGTTGTGCCGGCTGCAGAAAAACAGCATATCCCCTGCAGGCAGAAGGGAATGCTGATGAAGTATATTTTCTATGGTGAAATACATGAAACAGTTATCACGGTTTATTGTGTCATTATTCTTTGGCCTTATACTTTTATCCGGACGTGCGCTGGCCGCTCCGCCCTATGACAGGGACGCCGTTTTCATGGACAGCGCCCATCCGGGCGTCTATAAGGCGACCGCAATGCCCGGGGACAGCAACGCCACGCTCGGCATTTCCGGAATTGCCAAACAGAACCTGGAAAAGCACCCCACAACACAATCCCCGGCCATTATCATGGGCGCGGCGGTGCCCTATGAGAAAAAGACCGGACCTGCGGAATTCACGCCCATTTCCGGCGGAAGCCTTTATGCGCCCTACAGCTATTTCCGATATGAAATCATGGAGGAGCAGGGGCAGGACGGCACCACGCACCGCAAGCTTTCCGGCTTCGACGGCAGCTACGTCATTATCCGCGTGGATGTCAGCAAACTGATCCAGGGCGCGCCGGCAGGAAGCTTTCTCCATGTAAAGCAGGAGGGCAACGCAGCCCTGATGGTCACGCTGGGCCAGGGCGGTTCCAACGGGGCGGCAACATTTTCCGATGCAGGCGGCAACAAGAGCGGTGTCTATCCGCTGGCTGATAATGCTGCTTCCCTGAAAGATACGGATGGGACGCAGAAGGATACGCCGTATCTTGATGTCATTCTCATGTCCTCCGGCACCCTGGTGGCCGGCGCGGATACCGGCACCACAGACCCGACACAGATCACCGCCGACTTCAAACTGAAATTCTACGTGGACCAGACCGGGGATTACCGTCCGGACCTGGTGGAATATACGCCCGGCGGGGCAACAACCACCCCGACGCTGGAGGAACAGTGGCTGGCCAAATATTACGATGAGACCAAAATGCCTTCCGGGACTTCGGTTACCAGCTATCTGGTCAAAGGTTCCGACCTGGAGCTGGAAGTGGTCAATGACGACGGCCCCAGGGCTTCCAAACCGGAATACTGGTCTCTCCGCAAGGCGCTTGCCTATGAAACCTACAATAATTCGCCCATTAAGATGATCTGCGAAGTGCCTGTACTGGAGGGCCTGCAGATTGACGGCACCGGATATTCCGGCGACCGTAAGGTTATCTTCGATGTCAACCGCTTTGATATCCAGATTGCCAATCACCAGGAAACCGGCGCCGCGGCGCTGACCATTAAAAACGCCGCGCTGACGCTGAAGGACGGTTTCAATACCACCGGTGCCGAGCTGGCCGTGGGCAACAACGCCCAGATGACGATCCTGGAGGGCGGCACGCTTATTATCGACCAGACCTGCCAGCTGGAGGTGGAGTACGACGCGGCATCAACTACCCCTCCGTCCGGACAGGATCCCGCTCCGGCCCCCAAAGACCTGGATCGCGGCATTATCACCGTGGAAAACGGTGGTGAGATCATCAATAACGGCGTGCTTACCATCGAAGGCACGGAAGGCAAGCCCATCGATCCCGCCACCCCCACGATTCGGGACAAAAAGGACGCCATACTGATTATCAGAGACGGCGGAAAGCTGACCAACAACGGCTGCCTCCTTTCCTACGGCGAGCTGTACTGCATGGGCACCATAGTAAACAACGGAGCCTATGACGATGTGATCGAATCCAAGGATCCGGACAAAGGGAATTTCACCTATCACCGCGGCATCCAGATTTCCTGGAAAGATGACGTAACGCAGGACAGTGTCTACATGGGACATCTGTATATAGGTGAAGATCCGGACGGCGCACACAATAACGGCGCCCTGCTGGAGAACCACGGTGACATCGTCATGGTGCCCGGCATTCTGGAGTGCCACGGAAAACTGAATAATGCCAATGACGGATCCGTATATCTCTGTCCGGTTGAAGAAGCCATTATCCCCATCAAAGCCACGGTGGACCAGCCTTATATCCGGGAAAAGAGGGTCAGATTCGGGACGCCCATGAAGAGCTATTTCACCATCCATGACGGCGGAAATCTTCAGAATAAAGGTGCCCTTAGGGCTGCCGGCGTAGAGATCGTCAGCAACGGGCGTACCGGCAGGCTGACCCCCCTGGATCCGTCCGACAGGCTTTTTGCCGATCTTTCCATGGACAACCAGGGCACGGCCTCCAATGACGGAACCATCGTGCTGGACGGCGTTTATACCTTCGGGAAAATGACGAATACGGGCAGCATTGAAACCAAAGTCGTGGTTTCTTCCAATACCGAACGTGAAGGCATTCTTTATGACAAGGCAGCTGCGAAGCTTACGGAAGTCTATAATGCTTCCCTGACAAAGGACGGCGATACCAATATCTGGAGCCACTCCGTCTGCAGCGCGCTCAGCGTACTGCCCCCGAACCAGTCCTGCAAGGGAGGCGATACGCCTTCGTGGACGGTTACCGCAAAAACCGATGCCCCGGGTGATAATCTCCGCTACTGGATTGACGTCATCCCCGGAGATGCGTCTGAACCTGTCCTGGTACTGCAGGTGGCTGCCAATGAAGAAACTGCGGTAACCGGACCGGTGCTCCCCGAAACCAACGCCAATATCGTCTACGGTTTCTACGTACTGGACGGTACCAACGGAGCGTATGCCCTGGCCACAGTCAACGTCAGCTCGGATCATGAAACGCCGCCCGCTGCCATTGCGGACCTGGTTTATAACGGAAAGGAACAGGTGCTGGTCACCACCGGCGGGGCAAACGGCGGAAAGCTGGAATATAAACTTGGAAATGACGGCGCATGGAGTGACACCGTTCCCGCCGCAAAGAATGCCGGCACCTATACGGTTTATTACAGACTGGCGGGCAATACGGAAGCGGAAGGCTCTGCAGAGGTAGTCATTGCCCGGCGTCCCGTTACCGTCTCCTGCGTTGACGTTTCCAGCCAGGCCGGAGCCGGCCTGAAAGAGCCTGACTATACGGTCAGCGGGATTGTGGAAGGGGAAACGCTGGCCGGGGTCCGCATTTTCCAAAACGTTGACAATACGAAACCCGGTACCTATCCCATCACGGTAAAGGTGGAGGGGGAAAATCCGAATTATGAGGTCACCGTTTACCCCGGCACTTATACTGTGACCCGCGGAAATCTCAGCGTGACCGCCAAAGATAAATACGGGGTATTCAGCGACGAACTCACTTACAAGGGCTTTAATATCGAGCTGTCTGTACTTCCGTCAAATGTTGCTCCATACTACAGTCTCACACAGGAACTGACGGATGACAATTACAACACCGCCGGCTATACTGCCGTGGATCTGCCGGACCTTCCGGCCGGTGCCGGCACCCATCTTGTGTATTATTATGTCACAGACGGGACCGACGTTATCCGGGGAAGCAAGCGGGTCATCATTGAAAAAGCGCAGCAAAAGGCGCCCGCAAACCTGATCACCCGGGCGGAATCCTACAAAAATTCCGGCGATGGTATCATCTCGGGCCTGGTGCCGCGGGAAATGGAATACCGCAGGGCGGATAACGACGGCACCTATACGGTGATTTATATGGAGAAGATCTACGTCGTGCCCGGTATCTATCTGGTCCGGCGGGCCGGTGACAATAATCATTACCCCAGCCCGGACTGCGCGGTGGTCGTGGAAGAAGGCAATTCTATCACTGTAAGCTTTGACAGCAACGGCGGCAGCGAAGTGGAGGCTGTGGAAGGACTTGCCTGCGGAGACCTGGTTCCCTGTCCTCCGGATCCGTCATGGAGAGATCATAAATTCTTGGGCTGGTTTTACGGGGATGAACTCTTTGATTTTGAGACGCCGGTGACAATGGATATCTATCTGACCGCTCACTGGGAAGAGGTTCCCGTCCACGTCCACAGTCTGAAACTGGTGGAAGCGGCGGAAGCCGCCTGTACCAGAAACGGCAACTCCGAATACTATATCTGCACCTCATGCAGTCTCTGGTTTGAAGACGCCACCGGCCTGGTGGAAATCACAGACAAATCTTCTGTGATCATCAAGGCGCTCGGCCATAAATGGGACAAGGGAACGGTCACGAAAGAACCGACAGAGACAGAAGAAGGCATCCGTACCTACACCTGCCTGCGGGACAGCAGCCATACAAAGGAGGTGGCCATTCCGGTCACCGGACACACGCACAGTCTTACAAAGATGGAAGCCGTCCGGGCCACCTGTACGGATGAAGGAAATATTTCCTACTATGTCTGCAGCGGATGCGGTCTCCTGTTTAAGGACGCCTCCGCAAAAACGCAGATCACGGACAAGAATTCCGTCGTGCTTAAGCCCCTCGGCCATCAGTGGGATGACGGCGTGGTGACAAAAGCCCCCACCGCCACCCGGGACGGTATACGCACCTATACCTGTCTCCGTGACAGCAGCCATACAAAAACAGAGGTAATTCCCGCAAGGGGAAGACGCGGCAGTGATTCGGGCAGAGATTCGGACAGAGATTCTGACAGCAGCAGCTCCTCCAATGAAGGAAGCGGCGCATGGAGCAAGGATAACGCAGGTTGGCACTACAGTGAAAACGGCATGCCGGTGAAAGCGGTATGGCGCTATCTTCCCTACAACGGTCTCCATTACTGGTACTATTTTGACGAAGACGGTCTGATGAAAACCGGCTGGCTGGACTGGAACGGCAGCCGCTATTATCTCTGGGCGGTTTCTGACGGCTGGATGGGGAGAATGCTGACCGGCTGGCAGCAGATTGAAGGGAAATGGTATTATTTCGAAACTGTATCCGGTAAGAACCAGGGCCATATGTACCGTTCCGAACAAACGCCTGACGGCTACTATGTCGACACCGAAGGTGTCTGGGACGGGAATCCCGCTAAAACCGGGGACCAGGTGCA
>Ga0129306_1002900_pt1 | contig 14054 bp, 13 predicted proteins | sample P827metagenome_FD_94438 | JGI IMG/M metagenome (GOLD analysis project Ga0129306, IMG submission 94438) | Capybara group fecal microbial communities from Wisconsin, USA - P827 metagenome | ecosystem: Host-associated > Mammals > Digestive system > Large intestine > Fecal | place: USA: Wisconsin...
AAGGCATGGGAGACGGGCTGTGCGGCCTGTCACTCGTTCGACTCGATCTACATCCCTCAGAAGGCGAAACGCTGCATCACCTCGTGCGGCGGCTTCCCGTTCGACATCGACCTGTATCAGGGCACCAAGGCGCTGTTCTCGCCGCTTTCGGCAATGGAAAAGAACGCGCCCGTGGTGCTTGTGGCCGACCTGGAAGACAGTCTCGGCCCGGGCGATTTCGAGCAGTCGCTGCTGCGTTCGCTGGCCGATCCGGCCGAGTTTGCGGCTTACATGAAAGAAGCCTTCACCATCCCCGGCTACATCGCGTTGAGATTGGTGCTTGAGATGCAGGGCCGCCCAGCCGCGCTGGTCACTTCACGCGAGAACGTGCCGTTCCCCGGCAAAGTGTTCCGCACCGTGCAGGAAGCCGACAACTGGCTTGTAGAGCAGTCGGGCACCGACGGGCTGTCGATGCTGGTGCCAAGCGGCAACGCCATCCACGTGATCGCGGAAGGTTAGGCCATGAAAAAACTGCTGACTCTGCTGCTGTGCCTGACCTCCGTTGCGGCCGCCGCGGCGCCCGAGCGCGTCATCCCCTGGCCCGACGGGGCCGACACACAGAGCGAAGGCGCTTCGTCGGCGCCGGCTGCCATCAATCATGAACATTCGCGCTATTTCGCTGCGCCGCCTAATTATTTTGAGCTGTCAAGCAGCGGAACGCTGATCATGCTGCCGCATTTTCCCACCTATCAGCAGACACGCGAGCACACCTGCGGCTCCGCCTGCGGGCTGATGGTGCTGCACTACTATGGACGTGCCGGCAGCGAGACTGAGTTTTCGTTGGCGCAAAAGATGGGCACGCAGCCCTACCCGATCGGCACCAGCCTGAGCGGCATGGTGAAGGCCTTTCGCGAACTGGGCTGGAACGTTGACAGCAAGCTCGATCACCCCGTATTCGCAAGCTACGACGCGTTTCGCGATTTTGTGATCGATACGCTGAAAGCAGGCCGACCGATCATGGTCGAAAACGTGGATTGGGGCGGTCACTGGCGCGTGGTCATCGGCATCGATACCATGAACGATTCGTCCACGCTCGACGACGTGCTGATCATGGCCGATCCCTACGACACCGCCGACCACAAACAGGACGGCTACGTGGCTGTCAACGGTGAAAAATTCTTCGCGATGTGGTTCGACCACTCGATGCTGCCGCCTCAGGAGCGCGAACAGCCGTGGCTCATCGCCTGGCCCAAGGAAGAAAAAGAAGCTGCCAAACCGTAACGCCCGCGCAATAAAAAACATACCGCCCTTTCGCATGGAGCGCCCGCACATCAGGCGAGCGTCCGGCGAAAGGGCGGTTTTATAGGAGACACTGATTAAATGAGCCCGATGGACTGTCGAGGGATTTCGTCGTCTGGCAAGGAAAAGTGAAGAGGCATAGCGGGGCTATGGAGACGACGCGAAGCTGGTCCTTATAGGGTGAGCTTCGACTCAGCCAGGGGGCGAATGCCCCGACAGGGCGCGGACGAATTAATCAGCGTCTCCTTCATGCTCCGTCCGCTCGCGCCGCAGATGCCAGAACGCGAACGCGTAATGCACCGCAAGCCCCGCGGCAATGGCCAGCACCAGATCGAACGCCACCGTCAGCGCAAACGTGAGCAGCAGCACCAGCACCTCGTGCCACGGCGCGTTTTTGCACAGGCGCACCACCTCGCGCCACTGGCTCATGCCGTAGGCCACCATGAACAAAATCGCGGCGATGGCGGGCATGGGGATGAGCGCCGCCTGCGGCATCAGCAGCGCCAGCACCAGCAAAAGCACGGCCGCGTGCACCATGCCGGCAACGGGCGTTGTGCCGCCGTTTCTGATGTTGGCGGCCGTGCGGGCGATCGCGCCCGTGGCGGGGATGCCGCCGCACAGCGCCGAAGCGATGTTGCCCGCTCCCTGGGCGATCAGCTCCATGTTGCTGCGGTGCTGTCCGCCCGTCATGCGGTCGGCCACTACGCACGACAGCAGCGACTCGATGCCCGCCAGCACAGCGATCGTGAACGCGTCCGGCAGCGCCGCCGCGAACGCGCCCAGTCCAGGCAGCGCCAAACGCAGCTGCGGCAGACCGGCGCGCACCGTGTACAGATCGCCGATGGTCAACGCCGGCAAGCCGCAGACGCCCACAGCCAGCGCGCTCAGAACCACCGCCAGCAGCGAGGCAGGCACGCGGCTGCCCGTGCGCGGCCACAGCGCCTGCACCAGCACGCAGGCTACGCCCAGCGCCAGTGCCCACGGGTTGAGCGAGCCGATGTTGCCCCACGCGGCGCCCAGTTTTTGCAGCGTCGTCACCGCGGCTGTGCCGGCAGGATAGACGAGACCGCAAAAGTCCTTCAGCTGTCCTACGGCGATCGTCACGGCGATACCGGCCGTGAAGCCTGTCGTGATCGTGTGCGGGATGTAGCGGATCAGGCTGCCGGCGCGCAAAAGCCCCATGACCGCCAGCAGCGCTCCGGCCAGCAGCGTGGCGGCAAACAGCCCGTCCATGCCGCTTTTGGCGACGACGCCGGCCACGATCGTGGCGAAGGCCGCCGTCGGCCCGGCGATCTGCACGGCGCTGCCGCCCAGCGCCGAGATGACGAACCCGGCGGCCACGGCCGTGTACAGCCCTTCTTCCGGCCCAACGCCTGAGGCCAGCGCCAGCGCGATGGAAAGCGGCAGCGCGATGACGGCCACGATCACGCCGGCAACAGCATCGGCGGCCAGCGTCGCGGGCGCATAGCCGCGCAGCGAAGAAAACAGCATGGGACAGAGCGAGTCTTTTTTCACGATATGACCTCGTTTCAGCATAAATTTCAGCATAAATTTCAGCATAAATTTACATTTGCCGTTCATAAAAAAATTTTACGGCAAGGTTCAAACAGAATCAAGTACGCGCGGCAGAAAAAACGTGGGCCGACGTTCTCAAACGGAACGCCGGCCCGATTTTTATAATTCGTAAAGCAATAACATTATTTTTGGGCAAATGATATTCGCGATCTCTCGCGCGCAATGTTCTACGTGGAACGATCCTCGTCGATCGCCTCTGTTGAGCTCATTACCAAAAAAAGATGACGCGACAGCGCGCAAAAACGTGTTCAAAAAGCGCGTCATAAGCCATAAAGTTTCATTATGCCCCGCAGCCAGTCAACGAGCATAAATTACATAATCAGCTTTCAGCAAAGTTTTTTTGCTCCCGATGCCGCGGTTGTGTCGCGGCGTTTCTCTCAAGTCACACAGCCGCGGCGCAGCAAGACCGCATGACAGGCAGTTTCACGCCCACGCCCTCTATTCAGCGAAAGAACATGCTCACGCCAGTCAGCAGCAGATAGGCGTAGACCAGCTTTGTCAGCAGCGCGGCGTCCAGCCTGTGAAAGACGATGTTGCCCAGCCATTTGCCCGCGGCGATCGCGGCCAGCAGCTGCGCACACAGCAGGAAATCGGCCGGGTGCAGGATGCCCGAGAGCGTGCGGTTGACGGCCGCGCAGATGTTGACGAGCGAAAAGTAGGCGTTCAGCGTGCCGCGGTACTCCTCGTTGTCGTCGGGCGAGGCGGCCAGCATATAGACGGCGATCGGCGGACCGCCGGCCGAGAACAGCCCCGTCATCGTGCCGGCGCACAGCCCCGCGATGAAGCCGTTGCGCCGCGTTCCCCGGATGCGCAGGCACCCGCTGAAAAAGACAGAATAGACGCTGAGCGCGATCAGCATGATGCCGAACGCCTTGAGCATAAACTTTTCTGCCGCCGCGGCCGTGAAAAAGACCGCGACGGTCGAGGCGATCAGTCCGCCGGCAAAGCACGGCAGCAGATTTTTGAAGTTGATATGCCGCCGTCCCTCCCACGCCAGCATCAGATTGGCGGCCAGACCGCACAGCCCCACCACAGCCACCGAACGCGAATACGGCATAAAATAGGGCATCATCGACATCATCACCGGCCCCAGGCCGAAGCCGCACACAGCCACGACAAATCCGCCGCTGACGCCAGACGCCGCCATCAGGGCCCACGTTAAAACGCTCATGAAATAAACCTCCGCAGGTTGAACTTGCGTCAGACGATACCCTATTTTCGTCAATTTTTCAACATAATTCTGCAAAGCATTAAAACCCAAAACCGAATCAACACGAAGGCCCTAAGCCCCTAAGAAAAGCAAAAGAAAGGATAATAAAATTGGTTCTTCGCGGCTTTGCGTCTTCGTTAACTGGAGTTCAACGATCAGCGGGGGTAGTTGGCAAAACGGCGTATGCCGTTCTTGATGAGCGGCACGTTAAATTGATCAGCAAACCGAGCAGTTTCCCCGACAAACGCAGATACGACATCAACTGCGCTTCATGGACCGGCAGCATTTGCTCAACGGATTTCAGTTCAACGATCAGACAGTCGGCTACGAGCAGGTCGAGGCGATACGCAGCTTCAAACTCCAGCCCCTTGTACCTGACATTCAGCGGTACTTCGCGGGCAAAAAGGATCGAGCGAAGCTTCAATTCATGACACAGACAGGTCTGATAAACGCGCTCCAGCAATCCCGGCCCAAGCTCCCTGTGAACCGCAAAGGCACTGTCGATCACCTGCGCGGCTATATTCTCAACGTATTCTCTCCCGAGCGCAGCCCCAACCTTCCCAATTGCAGTTGCCTTTTGGTTTCTTTTGGTTTTCTTTTGCTTTTCTTTTGCTTTTCTTTGTCTTTTCTTAGGGCCTTCGGGCCTTTGTGTTGTTTCGGTTTTGGCTTTGAGCGTGCGTTGTTGCTCAGAATTTCACCTCAGGCATAGCCCAACTGTGATCGAGGGGGCCCGATCCGGCGCCAAGGTCCAGACCGGCTTTCAGCGCGCCGGTGATGTACGCCTTGGCAGCGCGCACCGCATCCTCCACGCTTTTGCCGCCGGCCAGCTCGCAGGCGATGGCCGACGACAGCGTGCAGCCGGTGCCGTGCGTGTTGGGATTGTCCACGCGCGGCGAGCTGAACCACACGGCTTTGCCCCGCGTCATCAGCAGGTCGTCGGCACAGTCGCTCAGATGTCCGCCCTTGACCAGCACGGCGCCGTCCAGCCCGGCCGCAATCGTCCGCGCGGCACGCTCCATGTCCTCGCGGACGCCGATCTTCTGCCCGGACAGCACTTCCGCCTCGGGGATGTTGGGCGTGATCACCGTCGCCAGCGGCAGCAGCTCGCGCACCAGCGTCTCGACGGTGCCGCCGCGCATCAGGCTGGATCCGCTGGTGGCCACCATCACCGGATCGACGACGATATTAGCGGCTTTGTACTCGCGCAGCTTGGCAGCGATGGCCGTGATGATCGCGGCGTTTGAGACCATGCCTATTTTTACCGCGTCGGGGCGGATATCGGTAAAAACGCTGTCGATCTGAGCGGCAACGAATTCCGGCGTCGCTTCCAGCACGCCCGACACGCCCGTGGTGTTCTGCGCCGTCAGCGCGGTGATGACGCTCATGCCGTATACCTTATGTGCCGCCATCGTCTTGAGGTCGGCCTGGATGCCGGCCCCGCCGGAGCAGTCGGAACCCGCGATCGTGAGGACTTTATACATCGTTGCTCAACTTCCTTCCTTTATATATACGCATAGTTTGCTTTTTCATGTCCCGTTTTCAGCGGAACGCCTTCTGCGCCAGCTCGCGCAGACTTCTCGTGCCCGACTCGATGTCGTTTTGCGCGAAGACGGCCGACACCACGGCGACGCCGACGATGCCGCTGCCGGCCAGCGAGCCGATGTTGCCCGCGCCGATGCCGCCGATAGCCACCACGGGGATGCGCACCGCGGCGGTGATGCGTTTGAGCTCGTCGAACGTCAGCACGCGCACGTCATTTTTTGTGCCAGTGGGGAACACAGCGCCGCTGCCCAGGTAATCGGCGCCATCGCGCTCGGCCTTCACGGCTTCTTCCACGGTGTGCGCCGACACGCCGATGATCGCGTTTGGCCCCAGCAGCGAGCGGGCGGCTTTCATGCTCATGTCGTCCTGACCCACATGCACGCCGTCGGCGCCCACCTCGCGCGCCAGTTCCACGTCGTCGTTGATCAGCAGCGGCACGCCACAGCGGCGGCAAACTTCCTTCACGCGCCTTGCTTCGGCGAGGAACTCGTCGCGCGGCAGCGACTTTTCGCGCAGCTGGATCATCGTCGCGCCGCCGCGCAGGGCTTCTTCAACCGCCGTTTCGAGCGGACGGCCGTTCAACCAGTGGCGGTCGGTAACGGCATACAAAAGCAGAGATTCTTTGAGTGTGCTCACAGCATTTTCCTCGTTTCTTTAAAAAATCTGGCGAACGGTACAAAAAAACGGGAGACCTCATGCGGGCCTCCCGATAATTCGCGCTTCCTGCGGCGGGATGATCCGCGTCAGGTTCAAAGGGTCGAAGCTTGGGAAACAGTCTTTCCCTTGCGCTTCCTCTCAGCCCCGCAGGACTCCCCCGCCATAACGGTCTCATTGTAGCGCGCCTCTCGCGGGTTCGTCAACCGCGCCACGCCTCCCCCGTTTTTGTTAAGGAAACGCTGATTAATCCGCCCGCGCCCCGCTATGCCTCTTCGCTTCGTTCGCGCCACTCGACGAAATCCCCTGACGGTTCATCGGGCTCATTTAATCAGTGTCTCCTTAAACAACCGCGAACACAAAAATTTTTATTTGACTTTGCCGGCCGCGAGTGCTATATTCGCCTTAAATAAAGAAAGTTAAATTGTGTGAAAGTGATGTTTTCCACAAATCCATATTCAACGGGGATGAAACCGTGATGACGTTTACGGAGATCACAGACGATCTGACAGGCGCTGTTGATTCGGGCAGTTATTTTACCGCCCGAGGGCAGCGCCTGCGCATTTATACGTCGCCCGACGCGCCGCTTGAACGCGAAAACGGCGCGCTGCTGTCGGTCAATCTGTCGTCGCGCAACGTGAAACCCGAGCGGGCGCTCGCCGTCCACGCCGAGCTGGCGCGCAAGCTCGCCCTGCCTCGCGGCAGCCTGTGCATGAAAAAGATCGGCACCGGCTTTCGCGGCAACGACGCGTTCGAGCTGGAGGGGCTGCTGCGCGGCTGGCCGGAGCACCTCGTCTTCATCGTCGATCACGCGCCCGATCTGGGCACGTTCACGCTCTACGGCCATCAGTACTGCGAGGGCGAGATTTTGCCCAAGTCGCTGTACGCCGCCGACCCCGTGATGCCGCCCACTGAGTCGTACATCCCGCGCATTTTGGGCAAAGACACCGCCGTTCCCGTCGGCCTTGTCGATATCGACGCCGTCAAAGGCGGCCCTCTGCGTGCGGCCACAGCGGCACAAATCAAAGCGGGAGCGCGCATCATCGTCTTCGACGCGGTCACCAAGGCCGACACGATGCGTATTTTGAGCGAGCTTACGCCCGAGTACCCGAACGTCTTCTGGACGGGGTCGCTGGGCATCGCCGACGGGCTGGCCGAGTTCTTGTACGGTCCGCGCCCCGAGCCCTCCCCGCTGCCGCCGCTTTCACGGCGCTGCCTGTGCCTCACCGCATCGGGGTACGAGATCGTGAACAAGCAGACCGCCTATTCAGCCGCGCACGGCCTGCGCGTGGTCGAGCTTGACGCCGACGCGTGGATCGACGGCGACACCTCCGTGCCCGAACAGGCTGCCGCCGAAGCCGCCGCGGCGCTCAAAACAGGGGACGTGATGGTGCGCCCCGTCGTCAACAAATGGTCGCGCAAGCCCGGCACCAACCTGAAAATGCTGGCGTGTCTGGGCGAAGCGGCGCAGCGGCTGTGCATCCCCGGCTCGTTCGACCGGCTGGTCATCGTCGGCGGCGAGACGGCGCAGGAGATCTTTTCGCGCACGGGCGTCACTTCGCTCGACCTTGGGCAGCCGCTTGGCACCGGCATCGCCGAAGGCACGATCGCCGGCGGTCCGCTGGCCGGCTGCGAGTTCGCGATGAAAGGCGGCAGCATGGGCAAAGAAAACGCGCTTTCGCTGATGATGCGCCGCGCGGAGGCATGACTATGACGTTCGACTGGAAAAAAGCGTACGCGCCGCAAATAGACGCGCTCATCACCTATTCGGCCTTGGCCTGGCAGCGCGGCATGGCCGGCGGGACCGGCGGCAACATCAGCTTCCGCGCCGGCGAACATGTCGTGGTCACGACCACGAACGTGCCGCTGCGTGCGGTGACGCCCGACAAGCTTATTTTGTGCGACCTGTCGGGACGCGTGCTCGACGCCGCGCCCGGCGAGCGGCCTTCCAAGGAGACGGGCTTCCACGCCGCCGTGTATGCGGCCCGAGCTGATGTGACGTGGGTGGCGCACCTGCACCCCGTCTACGCGATCGCCTGGGGGCTGACGGGGGACGAGCTGCCGCTTTTGACAGAATCAGCCCGCCTCAAGCTGGGCCCTGTGCCGCTCATCCCCGTGGGCCGGCCCGGCTCGGCCGAACTGGCGCAGGCCGTCTCTCGCGTTGTTGAGCAAAATCCGGCTTCGTGCGCGTACTTGCTGCGCGAACACGGCGTCATCACTGTCGGCGCTTCGGCGGCCGACTGCTGGCACACATGCGAGCTGCTGGAAGACAGCGCCAAAATAGCCGTGCTGGCCCGCATGATGAAGGTTTGAACCGGCTTGAACGGCTCATTAGCCGTGAAGCATAAATTTTATCCGTATCAGGAAGGGGTAACGTATCGTGAAAAAGTCTCGTAAGTTGTTTGCCGCCGTGCTCCTGGCCGCGTTCGCTCTCAGCATGAGCGCATTTGCCGCCAGCGCCAAGAAGTTCACCGTCACCGCCGACGTGACCGGCGACCGCGCTCCGTTCGTCGAGCGCTTCGCTCAGCTGGTCAAGGAAAAGTCGAACGGCGCCTGGGAAGCCAACGTCATCGCCGCCGGCTCGCTGGGCAACGGCTCCGACATGGCGCAGATGCTCCAGATGGAGACGCTCGACATCCTCATGAGCGACGACATGACCATGGACGGCGTGCTCAACGGCGCGTTGGGCTTCGCCTGGCTGCCCGGCCTCGTCGCCAACTATGAAGAGGCCGACGCCTACTACAACTTCGGCTGGATCGCCCGCAAGGTTGGCGAGATCATGGCTAAAAACGGCCTGATCCGCATCTCGTCCTACTGCAACGGCTTCCGTCAGGTGGGCAACATCAAGCGTCCCATCAAGGAGATGAGCGACCTTGCCGGCCTCAAGATCCGCACGCCTTCGGTCGAAGCCGTGGTCGACTTCTACAAGCGCTGCGGCGCTCTGCCTGTCATGATCGCCGGCTCCGAAGTGCTCAACGCGCTGCAGACGGGCACTGTGGACGGCCTTGACAACGCCGTGTTCAACTACACCAACCAGGGCATCACCGACGTGATCAAGCACATCACCGAGATCAACTACTGCTACTCGGGCGGCTGCTTCCTGGCCGGCAAACCCTTCTGGGACAGCCTGAGCGAGGCTGACCGCAAGATGTTCGCCGAGTGCGCCCAGATCGCTTCCGACGAGTTCACCAAGTTCTTCCGCGACAAGACCGAGAAGCTCACCCAGGACGGCGTGAAGAGCGGCCAGTGGACCGTTGATCAGCCCTCCGACGCGATGAAAGCCGCCATGGCCGAGATCTCCAAGGCCATCTGGGCCAACAGCCGCGCCAAGTACGGCGACGAGATCATGGACGTGATCATCAGCGACGAGTACAAGAAGCTGTCCAAGAAGTAACCGTTTCACGGCTTTGTTTTAAGGAGACACCGATGGCCTGAAATTCCCGAACATGCGGATTTCAGGCCATTTTCTTGCGGCTTTCGCGGCCGCAACGGAAGGAGCACGATATTTTATGCAATCTCAGGGAGCGTTCCTGCGCGGCATCGACCGCGCCAACGACCTGCTGCTCAAGGTGGAGACGTTCATCATGGCGCTCATCACCATCTCGCTGGTGGCAGCCATCTTCATCGAGGTCATCTGCCGTTATTTTCTGTTCATCTCCGTGGCCTGGGCCGAGGAGCTGACGCGCTATCTGTTCATCTGGCTTTCGTACATCGGCTCAGCCTACGCCGTGTATCAGGGCAGTCACACGGAGATCGACGTGCTGCGCCAGGCGTTCGGCAACTTTAAAGAGCCTCTGCGCGGCAAGGCGCTGCGCGTGCTGGAATTTTTCGCCATCGTTTCCACGTTCTGCTTTCTGGTCTTCTTCGGCCAGATCTTCTTTTCGTACATGATGCGCATCTGGCGCACCACACAGACGTCGCCGACCATGCACATCCCCATGGGGCTGGTATATCTGCCGGTGTTCGTGGGCGTGGTGCTGTGCGCGTTCCACGAGGTCTATCTGCTGGCCGCCTGGTATGACAAGGGCCGTTCGGCACGGTAAAAGGAAGGTGCGATCATGTCTCCCGCATTGGCTGCATTGCTTGTGTTTTTGATCTCGTTCGCGGTCGTCACGGTGCTGTTCCGTATGCCCGTGTCGTTCGCGCTGGGCACGTCGTCGCTGCTGGTGCTCAGCTATTCAGGCTTCCGTCTGGTGACGGTGCCGCAGTTCGCTTTTTCCGGACTTGACAGTTTCGCGCTGCTGGCGATCCCGTTCTACATCTTCGCCGGCGTGCTGATGGAATACAGCGGCATCTCCAAGATGCTCATCGACTGGGTGAAGTCGTTCGTCGGCCGCGTGCGCGGCGCCACGGGCATCATCACTACCTGCGCTTGCATGGCCTTCGGCGTGCTGACCGGCTCGGCCATGGCCACGATCAGCGCCATCGGCAAGATGATGGTGCCGGAGCTGGAAAAAGAACATTACCCGCGCGGCTACATCTCGGCGCTGCTGGCCGCCACGTGCTTTTTGGGCATCCTCATCCCGCCCAGCGTGCCCGGCATCATGTACGCCCTGGCAAGCGGCGCCAAGATCACGCCGGTGTGGATGTCTACCGTCGGGCCGGCTTTTATCTTCATGCTCGGTTACTTCCTCGTCAACTACCTGAGGATCAGCCGCCACCAGCCCAAGCCCGAAAAAGTGAACATCGCCCTGGGCAAAAAACTGGTCGAAATGACGCGCTCCACGGTCTACGCCATGCCGGCACTGCTGATGCCCATCATCATCTACGGCTCCATCTACGGCGGCCTGTGCACGGTCACTGAGGCCGGCGCGATCAGCTGCGTGTACGGCATCTTCTATTTCTTCGCGCTCAAACTGCTCGACAAAAAGCGCGTGCCAATAACGTTCTGGCGCTGCTGCGCTATCGCCGGCGCTTCCACGGCCGTCATCGGTCTGCTCAACGCCTTCTCGGCCGTGGCCGGCAAGGTGATGACCTTAGCGGGCATCTCCAACTACCTGTCCGGGCTCATCACCAGCAACATCAGCACGCAGGGCGGCTTTTTGCTGATGATCAACATCATCTTCTTGTTCATGGGCACGTTCATGGACATCAACGCCACGATCCTGATCATGACGCCGCTGCTGCTGCCCGTGGCCACAAAGTACGCGGTCGATCCCATCCACTTCGGCGCGATCATGCTGGTGAACATGTGCGTGGGATTCCTCACGCCGCCGTTCGCCGTGGGCGTGTTCGTCAGCTGCAAAATAGCCGACGCCACGTTCGGCGATACCGTGCGCGAGGCTGTGCCGTTCATCCTCGTAGGCTTCGTCGCCATCGCCGTGACGACGCTCTGCCCCGCGTATGTACACTTCTTCGTGAACCTGTTCTGCTAGGGAGGCGCGCGCTATGCTTGGCAAAGAGATCCGTCTGAAACGCCTGATGCCCACGCCCGACGGCAAATACCTGGGGCTGACCGTTGACCACGCCATGGCCCGCGGCGTGTTCCCGGGGCTGGACACGGTGGCCGAAACCCTCAAGCGCATGGCTGCCGGCGGCCCCAACGCCATCACCATGCACAAGGGCATCGCCGAGAAATGCTTTGCGCCGCTGGCCGGAACGGTGCCGCTGGTACTGAAACTGACCACGTTCGGCCCATACCATCCCAACTGCGACACGCCCGTAGCCGACGTTGAAGAAGCCGTTGCCCTCGGCGCCGACGCCGTGTCGGTCGGCTGCATCGTCGGCGGGGCCGCGCAGCCCGAGCAGCTGGCTATGCTGGGGCGCTTCAGCAAAGAAGCGCACCGACTGGGGGTGCCGCTGATCTCGCACATCTATCCGCGCGGCGAGCAGATCGCCCCCGCCGATCAATATTCCGTGGACAACGTTATTTACGCCGCCCGCGCCGCCGCTGAGCTGGGCGTTGACCTGATCAAGACCAACTACACGGGCAGCCCTGAAAGCTTCGCCAAAGTGGTGCAGGCCGTGCCCGCGCGCGTGGCCATCGCCGGCGGCACGTCGGCCAAAACGGCCGCCGAGTACATCCAGATGACGCGCGACGTGATGGACGCCGGAGCTGCCGGCGTCACCTACGGGCGCTTTGTCATCACCTACCCGCACACGACGTCGCTCGTCAAAGTGCTTTCACAGGTCATTCATGAACGTCTGAGCGCCCGCGACGCGGTCGCGCTGCTTGAGCAGCTTGAAGCAGAAGAGGAGGCGCGCACATGCTGACGTTCGATCAGACAAAACCGCGCGACGTGGCCGCATTCGGGCGCGCTACCGTCGATCTGTACGCCAACGAGATCGGTCCGCTGGCGGAGGCCAAAACGTTTTCCAAGTACGTGGGCGGCTCGCCGGCCAACACTGCCGTGGCGATGGCCCGACTGGGCATGGCCGTGGGCTACATCGGCAAAGTTTCGGCCGACCCGTTCGGCCAGTTCGTCAAAGGCTATCTGGCGCAAAACGGCGTCGACACTTCGCACATCGCCACTGCCGCAGCAGGAGTGCGCACCGGCGTCACCATCGGCGAAATACTGCCCGATACATGCAACTATTACGTGTACCGCAACGGCTGCGCCGACTTGCACATCGCCCCCGGCGAGATGGACGAAGCGTATATTGCTTCGCACAAGCTGCTGCTGATCTCCGGCACGTCGCTTTCGCACTCGCCCGCGCGCGAGGCCGTGTTCGTCGCTCTGGCGATGGCCAAGCGCTGCGGCACGCGCGTGGCGTTCGACCTGGATTACCGCGACTACACCTGGGACAGCGCCGAGGAGGCCGCCGTGTACCTGACGCTGGCCGCCGAAAAGGCCGACATCGTGCTGGGCACGCGCGATGAGTTCGACGTGATGGAGGCCCTGCTGCACCCCGGCAACCGCAGCGACGCGCAAAGCGCCGCCTGGCTGCTGAAAAAGGGCGTTTCACTGGTGTCGATCAAAAAAGGCCGCCGCGGCTCACTGGTGTACACGGCCGAAGGCACCACCGCCGGCGGCATTTACCCCGCCAAGGTGCTCAAAACCTTTGGCGCGGGCGACTCGTACTCGTCGGCGTTCAACTGGGGCCTGCTCCACGGCAGGACGATCGCCGAGTCGCTGCGATACGCCGCCGCCGCTTCGGCTATCACGATCACCGGCCACAGCTGCTCCGACGCGATGCCGTCGCTTGAGCAGGTGGAGGAATACATAGCCTCGCACGAGTATGTTCTCTCGGATGAGCTGAGATAAGCCGCGCTTCAGACCGATAAAGCCGAAAGAGACATTCCGCATACGGCGGGATGCGGCTTTCAGCTCTTGCCTGCCGGCTTGAAGAAATAGCCGCCTCAAAATAACGATTGCCAAGCGGCTGTTGTCCTCGCCTTTTGTACTGACATCATCACAACGGCCGGTACCGGCGTGCGACAAAGGGGCATCTCTTTTTCGGAGGTTCCGAGGAGGTCATTATCGTGAAAAAGATCATCATTGTTCTCGCGCTGCTGCTGGCTTCAGCTGCGCCGCTTCCTGGCATGGCGGCGGAAAACATCGTCGTCAAACGCGGCACGGAAGTTTTGCTGAAAGTCATCGACACGATCAAGTCGAACAAGGCATCGCCCGGCCAGAGGATCCAGTTTCTCGTCGAGCGGGCCGTAAAAGGTGCGGACGGGTTTACGATGATCGACCACGGCGCTTTTGCTTACGGCACAGTCGCCGAAGCCAAACCGGCCGGCATGTTCGGCGCCGGCGGCAGGCTGGCGTTCTCGATCGACAGCGTCGAAGCCTTCAACGGCATCGTTGTGCCGCTGACTGGCAGCAAAGACGACGCTGGCTCCGACAGCACC
>Ga0129306_1002902_pt1 | contig 14048 bp, 9 predicted proteins | sample P827metagenome_FD_94438 | JGI IMG/M metagenome (GOLD analysis project Ga0129306, IMG submission 94438) | Capybara group fecal microbial communities from Wisconsin, USA - P827 metagenome | ecosystem: Host-associated > Mammals > Digestive system > Large intestine > Fecal | place: USA: Wisconsin...
AAAGTGGTTGGGTTATTACCACATACCCTTTTCGATTGTAGAGACACAAGTTCAGATTATGACATTTTGGGCTATAAGTTCATCCTCCTCAGCATTTACTCCAACAATCTAATACGGATAATAGAGTAATTATACCAAATATGAGAGTCTTTGTCAATATTTTTATCGAGTTTCACACAAACAAAACAATAGCACCATCTAAAGAAGACGATGCTATTGACTCAATTACCATATAGTCTAACGAGGGCGACGTTTAGGATTATATAAATTCATCCCGCGATCAATCCCTACTTCTAAAGTACCAACTACAGCCTTAGCCATATCTTTAATGCCCTTTACCACCTTATCTTGTTGGTCCTCTGGAAATGGCGCCAACACATGGTCAACTACAGTCCATTGTGGCAAAGGTCGGCCTATGCCAAAGCGAAAGTGCGGAAATTCATTAGTTCCCATATGGGCTATGAGTGATTTTATGCCATTATGACCACCTGCACTGCCATTGGGTCTGATGCGAATTTTACCAACTGGCAAATCCATATCATCATAAATGCAGTACACATCTTCTGGAGCTACTTTATAATAGCGCATTAAAGGCCCTACGGACTCACCACTATTATTCATAAAAGTTTGCGGTTTTACAAGCAGTACTTTTTCACCATCCACTTGAATAGTCGTAATCAAAGCTTTAAAGTCCTCTTTCCAAGGCGTATGTGCATGAGCTTCAGCAATAGCATCAACCACTAAAAAGCCTATATTATGTTTTGTTAATTCATATTCTTTCCCTGGATTACCAAGGCCTACAACAATTTTCACAGACTTTCACCTAATGGTTTATTTGTCGAATAAATTGCTTACTGAAACTTCATGGAAAATACGCATAATGGCTTCACCTAATAATGGTGCCACAGATAAGGACGTAATATTAGGTAATTTATGCTCTTCTGGTAAGCTAATTGTATTCGTAACAATTAATTCTTTAATATTGGAATTAGCAATGCGTTCGCAAGCAGGGTCAGTCAATACCGCATGAGTTACACAAGCCATAACAGACTTAGCGCCAAACTCTTTAAGTGCTTTAGCCCCTTCTACTAAGGAACCTGCTGTATCTACAATATCATCGATAATGATACAGTTTTTGCCCTCTACATTACCAATCAAGTTCATAACTTTAGCTACACCTGGTTGTGGACGTTTCTTTTCAATAATAGCAATTGGTGCACCAATGCGGTCAGCCAAGTCACGCGCACGCGTTACACCACCAAGATCTGGAGATACAACAATTAAATCTTCCATTTTCTTTTCATTAATATATTTTGCAATAATGGAAGCACCAAATAAATGATCCACTGGTACATTAAAGAAACCTTGAATTTGTCCAGCATGTAAATCAACAGTTACCAAACGTGTAATGCCTGCTGTTTGCATTAAATCTGCTACTAATTTAGCTGTAATAGGCTCACGACCGCGTGTCTTACGGTCTTGACGAGCATATCCATAATAAGGAACTACAGCTGTAATATGGCGCGCAGAAGCGCGTTTTAATGCATCAGCCATAACCAACAATTCAACTAAATTGTCGTTAACGGGATAGCTAGTAGGTTGTACAATAAATACATCCTTCCCACGTACACTTTCATCAATCATAATCTGCACTTCGCCATTATTAAAGCGACCTACAAATGCTTCGCCTAAAGGTAAGCCTAAGTAATCACAGATTTCCTTCGCTAGTTCAGGATTCGCATTCCCTGTGAAAATTTTAAGTTTCTTACCATCTTCAAATGCCATGTCTCGATACCCCTTTTGCTTTGTCAATAAATTTTGTTGCCCTTGGCAAACTTCATCAATACCTATTGTATACTATTTTTTACATCATATGCAAAAAAATCGTCAAGAATTTTACATTTTATTTATTCTTTTTTTTGAAAGTTTCGTCAGTAACCCAGTTTTCTTTAATAATCTGCTTTGCACGACCTACTGCCAATGATTTAGGTGGCACATCTTTAGTAATCGTAGAACCTGCTCCTACATAGCTGCTTTCACCAATCGTCACAGGGGCCACTAAATTGCTATTACAGCCCACAAATGCATGATCTTTAATTGTTGTGCGATGTTTGATTTTTCCATCATAATTTACAGTAATTGTACCGCAGCCAATATTTACACCAGCCCCTACATCGCTGTCCCCAATATAGGATAGATGAGGGAATTTTGTACCTTCCCCAACAATACTGTTTTTAACTTCTACGAAGTTGCCCATATGAACGCTATCGCCCACTACCGTATTAGGACGAATATGTACATAAGGACCAATATCAGTATTATTTTTAATTTCGCAGTCATGAGCGTAAGTAAAGTGGATGTAATTGCCGTCCCCTACTTTTACATTTGTAAAGCGTGTATGTGGACCGATTTCACAAGCTTCACCAATAACAGTTTCACCTTCTAAGATAGTGCCTGGATAAATCACTGTATCATTACCAATGGTGACATCTGTACCAATATATGTATTAGCTGGATCAATGAGAGTAACCCCTTGGTCCATCCAATATTGATTAGTTCGCTCTCTTAAAATGCGTTCCGCTACAGCTAATTGAGCTCTGGAATTAACCCCTAAAGATTCATCCGTATCAGCCAATAAGGAGGCACTTACTCGTTCCCCTTTATTAACCAAGATACTTACTACATCAGTAATATATAATTCACCTTGTGCATTGTCATCAGATAATTCTTCTAAACAAGGCCATAGTTTTTGGCTATCAAACGCATACATACCAGTATTAATTTCGTTTACAGCCAGCTCTTCTGGCTTGCCATCTTTTTGCTCAACAATGCGAAGTACTTTACCGCTTTCAGCATCGCGGATAATACGGCCATAACCAGTTGGATCAGCTAGACTACTAGTAAGAACCGTAGCTGCTGCGCCTGTGTCTTCATGCTCTTTCACCAAGGCTTCTAGGGATTCTTTAGTCACTAAAGGAGTGTCACCACAAAGTAGTAAAATAGTTCCTTCATAATCACTCAATAAAGGCTTTGCTTGTTTTACTGCATGACCCGTACCATTTTGCTCTTTTTGAGTAACAAATTCAGCCGCATCACCTAAGTAAGCAGTAACTGCTTCACCACCAAAGCCAACAATGACTATATTGCGCTCAGTGCCTAACTCTTTTACCGTATTAAGCACTCGTTCAACCATAGGTTTACCGCCTACCTTATGAAGTACTTTTGGCAACTTAGATTTCATGCGCGTACCTTTACCAGCCGCTAAAATTAAAGATGTAATTGGTTTCATTCTACAATCTCCTCTTCAGGTGTATAGTAAATTGGTTCTATATCAATACTTCGAGTCTGCTCATCTACTTTATTCAAACGGAGCAAGGCTTCATAATCATCCACAACCTTTGGATTTGGCAAGGCTGTCGCCACTAATACACCAGTGCCCACAACTTCGCCCCCCATTTCATGCACTAATTCTTTCATGCCATGAGCTGTACCCCCAGCTTTCATGAAATCATCAATTAATAACACTCTCGATTTAGGAGGGATAGCTCGCTTCGTTAAAGACATAGTTTGAATACGTCTCGATGATCCCGTTACATAATTAATGCTAATGGAGGATCCTTCCGTTACTTTACTATCCCGCCGAGCAATTACCAACGGTTTATTAAATGCTCGTGCCACCATAACGGCCAACGGAATCCCCTTAGTTTCCACTGTCATAATATAATCAGGCTTGCGCTCTGCAAAACGAGTCATAAAAATTTCACCCAAACGACTCGTAATATGCCAATCATATAAGATATCTGACATGTACAAAAAGCCCCCTGCAATTACGCGGTCCTCTTCTTGCAAGCGACTTTGTACCTCTTTGAGAACAGCTAAAGCTCTAGCTCCTTTTCGATACGGAATGAAGCGAACGCCCCCTGCTACGCCGGCTACAGTCTCTACTGTACCTAAAGAAAACCGTTGCAATGAGTCTTTAACACATGTAATATCTTCACTTAATGTAGATTTGGCTATATTAAAGAAATCACAAAAATAGCGCAAGGAAATTAATTCCTGTGGAGAATCTACTAATAATTTGGTCAGCGCTACCATGCGCTCAACGCGTCGCACTTTTTCCAATGTAAACCTCCTCATACAAAAAAATAGCGTTGTCCTAGCTGACAACCTTTTACTCTTCTAGAATACCATAAAAAGTAAATTAAATACACACCTAGCCATTAAAATTCCTAACATTATTTTCATTTATCATAATAATGTTCGCTGCTTTATGACAATAGAGCCAACGTCATACCACCACAAATATGTTATATACACAAACATGTTATATACACAAAAAAGCCCTTGACTAAGTCAAAGGCTTTTTGTTGCATTTTAGATGTTAACCAATTAAAACAACATGTTTATTACATAACTCTAAAACTAATATTTAATTTAAAATGTAAACTGTAACTGTTTGACGTCCAAAATTAATGGCCTCACCATGAGAATCCATGGCTAAGTCAATGCGATTGCCAATAATAGCACCGCCTGTATCATCAGCTACAGCATATCCGTATCCTTCCACATATAAGGCAGTTCCCAATGGGATTACATCCGGGTCTACAGATACATGACCGCGTCGCAACAGATTACCACGCGCTGTATAAGCTGAATTGCCTGGGTCATCTGCAGAATACGCACTTGCTTCCATGGAGATAACTTTTTTATACTCCGTCGGAATGCCGCGTTCTTTAGAAAGTAAACTCATAGTTTTCTGATCTACTTCACCAGTTGGCGTTAAACCATTTGCTTTTTGGAATCGTTTCAGTGCATCAGCTGTGCCCTGTCCAAAAATTCCATCAACAAATCCAGGTGAATAACCGCTACTTGCTAAACGAGCTTGTAAATCAGATACAGTTCGTCCACGGTCTCCAAACCGAGATACCGCTACATCACTTCTCACATTGCGAGATTGCTGTGATACTTCAAAATTCTTATTATTCTCTTTAATTGCGCTTAGTGTTTTGTCATCGACTTTACCAGTTATAGGTAAATTCTTTTGCTTTTGAAACACACGTACTGCGTACTCTGTATTATTTCCGAAAACACCATCAGCATTGTCCACTAAATACCCTTGCGTAACCAACATACGCTGGACATATTGAACTTCGCTGCCACGATCACCACGCCCCACATCGGCCCATACAACAGATGTACATGCCATGAGAAGTGTAAAGAGAACCGTTACTATACTAAGTTTTCTCAATATTTCCACCTCATATCTAAATGCATATATATTTTACAGCATTTTGGGATTTTTGTCAAAAATCCCCCTATTTTTCAAGCGTTAATCACCACTTTTATCAAAATTTGAGCCTATTTTTCCCACTCAAGCATAAAAATACATAGTACATATTACAAGATAAGATAGTTTTCAGTACCACTTCCTACTATATACAGTGTTTTTAAAAAAATGGTCCAATTTTTATGAAAGTTTATAAATTTTCAATTATAATAGCAAATTTTCTAACATATATAACAAAATCTCCTCTGATTAAATTCATAATAAAAGTAATCAAAGGAGATTTATGCTTTATGCTTTATGCTTTATGCTTTATGCTTTATGCTTTATGCTTTATGCTTTATGCTTTATGCTTTATGCTTTATGCTTTATGCTTTATGCTTTATATTCTATCTTTTGTATTCTATGTTTTATATTATACTCGGTTTTACATTATTCCCTGTATCACCTTATATGCTACATACGCATTCGATTAACTAATTACTATTTGACCACTGTACCTTCTACTGCATCAACAGGTGCACGATGTTCAATAGCCGACACATCTTCTGTAAAATATCGTAGCACGATAAAGCCACAAACACCAGATAAAATAGAACCAATAAAGATTCCTACCTTAGCCATTTCTTGTGCATGTCCTGGTGGCAAAGCAAGTAAATTAACGAATAAACTCATAGTAAAACCAATCCCACAACAAAGGGCAATGCCATACACATGAGCCCAAGTAGCATGGTTTGGCATTGGTACTATCTTAGTCTTAACGAGGACATACATGGTGCCAAATACACCGATTTGTTTACCTAAAAATAAACCTAATGCTACGCCAAGAACTACTGGATGAAAGAGATCAGACGCCTGGAAATCCCCGAAGGATACACCTGCATTGGCAAAGCCAAATAAAGGAATAACTACAAAAGTAATCCAATTAGCTAGTGCTTTATTCCAAGCATTTAAAGGATATTTTACAACGCCATCACGAATAGTTTTGTAAGGAATCGTCATGGCTAAAATAACACCCGATAAAGTGGCATGTAAGCCTGACTGGAATACACAATACCATAATCCTAGTCCCAATACGATATATGGCAATGGATGAATTACATCTTTTTTATTAAAGATAACAAGTGCAATAATGAGTAAAACGGCTATTCCCATATAAGCAAATTGAAGATGATCTGTGTAAAATGCTGCAATTATAATAACGGCTATTAAATCATCGACTACAGCCAACGTCGTTAAAAAAACTTTTAAGGCTACCGGTACGCGGGGCCCAATTATAGAAATAATTCCAATAGCAAAGGCAATATCCGTAGCTGTTGGGATAGCCCAACCACGAATAAATTCAGTGCTGTGATAATTAAATAAAGTATAAATAATAGCTGGTCCACATACGCCAAAAAAAGCACCAATACTAGGCAAGAAACGCTTCGCACCTGTGTTCAGTTCCCCATCGATCATCTCGTGCTTGACTTCCATCCCTACGCCTAAAAAGAATATGGCCATAAGTGCGTCATTAATCCATAGCTCTACAGATAATGGGCCTATTGGTATTTCTAAAAATTCAAAATACTGATGTGAGCCAGACGAATTCACCATCCACACACCTAAGGCTGCTGCCAACAACAACAACACTCCACCAGCTGATGGAGACCTAACAAAAGACTTAACTAAATTCATAATTACCCTCTTCTTTCCTATTTACTACATCTCTCCTCTAACCATATTGGCTCTACTACAAAACGAGCTTTATGTCTTAAAGGCTTCGATGTCATACATGGTATTATATCACCTTTTGAGAAGAAGTGAAATGATTTTGTGTATTCAAAATATACATTTATCTAATGAGAAGATACCATCATCAAGCAAAAAGCGATAGGACTAACTTCAATCCCCACCACTCTGGTTCTTAAAGTTAGTCCTATCGTTTTTCATATAATAAAAAACCGCACTATGTGCGGTTATGTGGTGACCCAGGAGAGATTCGAACTCCCGACCTTTTGATTCGTAGTCAAACGCTCTATCCAGCTGAGCTACTGAGTCATATTAAGTTATATGTGATAAAATGGTGACCCAGGAGAGATTCGAACTCCCGACCTTTTGATTCGTAGTCAAACGCTCTATCCAGCTGAGCTACTGAGTCACTATTAGCACTCAATTATATTACCATAATCTACCGTGCATTGCAAGTGAAATTTTATCACTCCATGTCATAGAATTAGCGACCGTAATGGTCGCTTTTTCTATAATGGTGGCAGGGGCAGTAGGACTTGAACCCACAACCAACGGTTTTGGAGACCGCTACTCTACCAATTGAGCTATACCCCTATGTCTAGTATCAGTCACATGGCATATTGCCTTGCCTGATACTAGAATATAATAACAAATTGAAATAACTTTGTCAAACACCAAATTTTTAATTTTACATTTTAGATTACTAATGCCGTTCTTACCGAAAATAAGAGTTTTGAAATCATAGTAACTGACACCACAATGATATGACGCTAATTAACTAACACTACAGTGATATAACGCGAACTATGTTAGGTCCATACAACTGCACTGTACTCTAGTCATTATGCATTATGTACTTTCCCCATCAAAGCACGGCTAATAATAAAGGCTGCTACTGTTTCTACTGCGCCAAGACCTAAGGATAACCAAACAGCGGATTCTGCTCCACTGTATAACAAGGTTGTTAAGAACACATTTAAAATAGCAAAATAAGCCACACTCGTTATGGTATAAGCTAACGAGTAATTCGCTAACACTGGACTTTCAAAGTCAGGGTCACAGATGCGAAGTAAGAGTACACCAGTAAGAAATACCCCTGTAGACATGCCCATAGTGGCAATCATATGCTCAAACCAATAATCCTTAAGCCACGCTCTACATGTGAACCATAAAAAGCCAATAGTTAATACATACCCAAGTAAACACATAACTAAAATCGGCACAAAATATGTCATAACCGCTTTAATCGGCATACTACCAATAGCTGCTACTACAGCAAATTCTGTTAAAGAGCCAGAAATTTTACTTTTTACTTTACCATCAATTAAGAAATCAATTTTAAGCTTACAAATGCCCCACCAAACAATGAACATCACTACGATACAGTAAGCCCAAATAGAAATATCCTTTAATACAGGAACCTTCGCTCCCTTTGCAAGACCTAAGAACCAATATGAAATAGCACATACACCCATGATAATAGCTAAGTGAAACGCATACGAATCAATGGATGAAGACATGGTAGTATCGCGCCCCATTGAAGGTTGCTTTGAAATATCTTTTGTATAACCAACTTTAAAACTTTCAGGAATATCTCCAGGCTTTTTCAAAATAGCAGTTTGTCCACGACGTGCTGCTATATTGATCAAAATCATGCCAAGAACGATACCACCCACTAAGCCAAAGGTTGCAGTTGTAACCGCCACGCCCTGTGCCACTTGCCAAAATGGTAAATTCATGCTCTGTAGCATATTCCCCAATAAGCCTGCTGTACCATGACCACCTACATAGCCAAGACCTAACTCCCAGCCAAAGGTAGGATAAAAATCAAAAGCACTACTAAAGCCAATTTGAGTAGCAAACCCCAAAGTAAATTGGAACATCGCAATGGCACTGCCAATCAAAGCTAACGGCATTACATTTTTTAACGTATTACCACTTGAGTTTATTTTTAGCCCCAATGGAACTGAAGCTACTACTGGCACAATTAAAATACCAGGAATTAACGCATAAAATGTAAGCCAATCTTTGGGTAAAGGCAACCAATTTAGCCCTACAGGTCCAAATATTAATAAAATAAATCCACCTATAACAGATGCAGGGATAAATGTTTGTTGCAACACTTTTACCTTAGCCCTGATAAAAGTACCTAATAAAAGAAACATACTTAATACGCCTAAGGCAAATAACATATCTGCCATCATTTTACTGGTCATACCAATCGCCCCTTCCTAAAAAAGAAACTGTACAGCTACATCCCCTCATCGCCTCCTGTAATCATCATAAATAGATAAACTAATAATCTATCAACCTATTATATGATCTTTCTTACAACCTTTGCTTATGTTTCCTGTATTTGTACATTTGATTTTTAACTTCTCAAACTATATCCTATAGAATAAGAAATTATACAAAAAAATACTTTCCGTTTTTGGGAGAAAGTACTGCTTTAATATATGTTGCAAGCGAGTGTTAAAACTATATCTTAACTAAATCATACTAGTAAATTACAAGATTTCTTACCTATAATAATCTACTTGATTTAGAGTTTTTTTAATTAAAATTTTAACAAATTTGAAAATTTTTTCTTGCATTTTAAAAAAGTAATTTCATATAATAAAACTAGGAAAGTATATTTATGAATAATTTAATTATACATTTATTATAGAAAATTGCAAATATTAAATTAGCAAGTTTGAAATTTCTACTTATTTATGTATATTTTACTCTACTGCAGTTCTCTAAGAAAGGAGCACTACTATGTTCAATATTAAAGAAGCCATTCAAGCTGAATTCCCACAGGTTGTGGATTGGTATAAACATTTACACCAATATCCAGAGCCTTCTTTTGAAGAATATAATACAACTGATTTCATAAAAGAAAAGCTAACAGAAATGGGTGGCTTTACACTAAGCCAAATTATGAAAACTGGGGTAATTGCTGAGATTAAAGGTGGCAAACCAGGTAAAACTATAGCACTACGTGCTGATATTGATTGTCTAAAAATGGATGAATTAGGCACTGACTACGACTTTATCTCAAAAAAAGAAGGTCTTATGCATGGCTGTGGCCATGATGCCCATACTACTATGCTCCTTGGTGTGGCTGCAGTTTTAAGCAAATATAAAGATGAGTTACCTGGCACGTATCGCCTACTCTTCCAACCAGCAGAAGAATTACCGCCAGGAGGCGCTATTGAATATATTAAAGGTGGTGCCTTAGAAGGTGTAGATTATATTTTAGGGCAACATGTTATGCCTACTATCCCTACAGGGCAAATTGGAGTTCGCACCGGTGCTATGATGGCTGCATCTGATCGCTTTGATGCCGTTATAAAAGGCAGTGGCGGTCATGCTTCACAACCACATCTAACAATTGACCCTGTAGCCATCGCAGCCCAAATTGTTACTAATTTACAACACATTGTTTCTCGTGAGCTCGATCCATTAGATCAATTAGTAATCAGTACTACACAATTCCATGCCGGCTCCAGTGCCGTTAATGTTATTCCTGGAGTAGCACAAATTGGTGGCTCTGTTCGTAGTTTTAGTGAGCATGCAAGACAGTACGCAGCAAAACGCATTGAAGAAATTATTAAAAGTATCGCTGCTACACATCGAGCTACAGCTGAAGTAGAATATAGCTTTGGTTATGATGCGACTATTAATAATGCTGAAGTAGCAACTACAATTCGCGACATTATTGCTGAAGAGTATGGTGTAGACGCCCTTCCTACGATTGACCCACTTATGGGGGCTGAAGACTTCTCTCGTTATCTCCGTGTTGTACCAGGCTGCTTCTTCTTCCTCGGTATGAGAAATGAAGAGAAAGGTTATGTACATCCTATTCATCATGGTTGCTTCCGCGTAGATACTGAAGCTATGCCAATGGGCATGGAAGTTATGCTCCGCGGTGCAATAAAATTAGCAGAGTCTAACTAAATGATTCTATTTATCTTTAGATAGAAAAATTATCTGCTCCCTGTCTTTAAAGCAATAAGCTTTTATAACTTGGGAGCATCATCCAAAAAGTAAATTATTATATTTAACATAAAAAAGACATGCACTTAGTAAAATTTTCAAGGTTATATTAACCCTTAAAATTCATTTACTATGCATGTCTTTTTATATTGCTATTTTATGCTATTATATTATTTTTGAATTTTAGCTCCGTATACATCACGGTAGATACCGGCCTCTTTGTCATCTTTATTGTTCGCACGAAGACGTTCAATTTTATGACGGTCATTATCTTCGCCGGCTACACGATCAATACGACTATGGTCTAAATTTTCGAGACGTGTAATTTCAGGATTAAATTCTTCAATAGCACGTGCCATATTAGTGTCTATTTTAGCACCATTTTGAAGCGCTCTATACACAACGGCTGCAAATTCATAACGAGTCATTTGACGATCGCCTTTATACTCTCCGTCAGGATAGCCTTCAACTAAACCTTGCGCTGCCAATGATTTAACATAGCTATAAGCCCAATGATCTGTTGGTAAATCAGTAAAGTTTCTATTTACAGTTTCATTAGAAGCTAAGGCTACACCAGCTACTTGACCTTGACGTAATTGAGCAATTTCAGCACTTTGCGCTTTAACAATTCGTTTTAATTCTTCGACATCTTTAGCCAATGCCACTTTAGAATTAGTCACGCCATTGCTCTGACCGATTTTAAAGCTTAAACCAGCATTCACCATATTTTCGCCATTGCCCATAGAGCCAGCAACGGAAAGCATAGTGTCTTCATTTGGACGATAGAATGCCCCTACAGCCATTGCATTTGCATCTTTATAATTACCATACCCTACAGCAAAATTCCATTTATCATCCGCATTAAAATCTAATGGATGAAGTGCGGCTAACGCAGCTGCACCAGCCCCTACTTTATTCATGCGATTATCTAAGGAATTTGTTTGCTGTTGTAATGAAGCAATATTGTTTCTATTTTCAGCTATGTTCGCTGCATTAGTTTCAATAGCTGCTTTATTATCAGCAATATCAGATGTGTTTTTATTAATTAAATCTGTATTTCCTTGGATTGCCTTTTCAGTCTCTTCACGTAAATCATTGATAGCATCAGCATTACCTTGATTACCATCGTTGACAGCTTTAATAGCATCATCAATAGTAGATGTGCCAGTGCCACCAATGTCATTATTGGTAATAGTTCCATCTTCATTAACTACTGTATTGCCACCAAAAAGATTTTTAACAGACTCTGCCACATTGCCTATTACTACATTAGTTGCATATAATTGGCTGCCATTAATCGCATCAGTTGAGGTTGCGGATACTTCACCTGAAGCAACATTGATGACTTGGCGTTCATTACCTACATCACCTACACTAACAACACCATTTTTTACTTCATTATATTTATCTAATGTTGCTACACCTGCAAAATCACCATAAGTTATACCTTTTACTGTGGCATTCTTTACAATTGTTGCTTGTCTATCTCTAGAGTCTGCACCTAAAACTACACTATTTCCTTGTGTTGATATAATATCAGAACCAATTACTACAGTATCATTCGCCCAAACCGAATTTCGAGCTCCCATAACAACTATATCATTGCCTTGCACAATACGATCATTCTTATCACGATCTATGCCTTTGCCATTATCACTACCTATAACAACTACATCAGTACCTTTAGATATATTATTCGTTCCCAGAATTGAAATACGAGAGCCATAAATACCTTTAGTGGCATCACCATTATTAGAACCTAATATAGTAACATATGTGAGAGTTTGATTAGCATTCTCATTGTTAACAACATTGTTATTACCCATTATATTAGAAAATTTAGTATTTTTTATAGTATTAAAATCACCATAAACAAAATTATAAATACCAGTTCCACCTGTCGATGTAGTCGGTGTAGTTAAAGTGTTCTTAACGCCATTTGATATTATGTGTTTACCAGTATCAGTTACATCACCAGTATACTCTTCAGCACTAACCATATAAGGACTAATCAATACTCCACTAGCAAGTGATAACATAACTAAATTTCTAAGACCTTTTTTTACATTCATTTTAAAACATCCCTTTCATTTACCACTATTAATAGTACGATTAAAGGAAGTAAAATTCTGAAAGAAGCTATTTATAAAAAATTTATGTTATCACATTCAGAAAATTAAATTTATTGCATAACTTCTTTTTAATTTTACTTTTAAAATAAATTTAATTAGGAGCAACTTATTCTACCCAAATCATGCATAAATTCAATTTTATAAATTGCTGATAATTAAGGTTCATTTTATATTCACATTATATTTATCATGATGATTAAAGTCAATATTCATTTGATTATTATATTTTATAAATCATTGTAAATTTTAAATTACATTAATAAAAAAGAAACATGCATATGCAAAAAAACACTAACCTAAGTTAGTGCCTTTAATCTAATCAGCGACTTGCCGCTCAATCCCTGTGGATTTCTCTGCGACTTCCTGTTCGACAGCTGTGAATTCTTCTCCTAAGAATTTTACGCTACGAACTAAAAGATTCGCACTCATTTGTGCGTCACTAACGTTCCTTCAAATGAGGCTCACTATTTATCCCAACGCCGCTTCTATTGTTCTTAATACATAGAGATACGCCTACTTCCTTGGCTGGAAGCAGCAAGTACGTGGATACTTTACGACTTCCTGCTCAGTGGCTGTGGATTTCTCTACGAGAAATCTTACGCCATGAGCTAAAAGACTCACTCATGTTTGCTCGTCGTTACTACTCCTTCAAACATGGTTCGCTATTTATCCCAACGCCGCTTCTATTCTGCCTAGGCCATAGAGATACGCCTACTTCCTTGGCTGGAAGCGGCTAACAATATAATAAAGTCTTTAATATAAAAATAAGAGGTCATGTCTTTCGACATGACCTCTTATTTTAGTTAATCAGCGACTTCCTATCCTCCCAGGCCGCTTCCAGCCAAGTACTTTCGGCGTTTACGAGCTTAACTACTGTGTTCGAGATGGGAACAGGTGGAGCCTCGTAGCTATCGCCACTG
>Ga0129306_1002904_pt1 | contig 14043 bp, 12 predicted proteins | sample P827metagenome_FD_94438 | JGI IMG/M metagenome (GOLD analysis project Ga0129306, IMG submission 94438) | Capybara group fecal microbial communities from Wisconsin, USA - P827 metagenome | ecosystem: Host-associated > Mammals > Digestive system > Large intestine > Fecal | place: USA: Wisconsin...
GGAGTTCAGGAGTTCAGGAGTTGAGCTTCGCTCTTCCTCTGTCGCGACTCGGCAGAGTTCAAACCAGTTTGACTCTGCTCTCGCTGCTCCATCGGTTCAGGAGTTCAGACGATACCTTTGTATGCAGATATTCGTAAGAAACACTATTTTTCTTAACTCTTAATTCTTAATTCTTAACTAAATAACTTCTTCCCTCTTACTTCAGCAGCTTGGCGATTTGTTTGGGTGTGGCGTTGGGGAGCAGGCGCGTCATGTGGTCCGCCATGCGGCGGTAGGATTCGTCGGGCGGCAGGCTGCTGTGGCAGGCCTCTTTACCCACCAGCCTCTCGGGGGTGGTGAGCAGGGACCAGCCGAAGCCGTATTCCCGTCCGTGCTTGTCGGTGGGATAGACAAAGTCCTCGGTCACGATGCGGCAGCTCATCTGCAGCCGCGCGACGTAGGCGTCGAACCGCGAGCGCATGTTCTTCCCTGTGAAGTCGCAGGCTGCTCGCAGCTCGCGTGCCACCATGCTGCCCTCTTCGCGCAGGGTTGAGAGGATGATGTCCTCGATGCTGTCCTTCTCGGGCGGAGGCGTCTGGCTCCGTCGCCAGTTGCAGAAATCGGGCCACCAGGCGCGGCTGATGAACCCCGCCTTGCCTGCGAAGAACTTGCCGTACAGGCTGTTGCCCTCGCGTATGGCCGAGCCTTTCCATTGCCACAGGGGCCACTCCCACGAGCCGTCGGGAAATACCGTGTAGCGACATTCCTCGGCCATTAGCGCCTCGGCCGAGAAGCCCGCTATCCCGCTCTCCAGCAGGGGCAGGAACCCCACTTGACCGATGCACTCAATCAGCTCTGGGCAGGTGTGGATTTCATGCCAGACGTGGTCGGCTGCGCCTTGTGAAAGGCTGCTGAAATAGGTCGTCAGGTCGCTCATGACGTCGTGAGGGGTTTTTACCGGATGTTAATAATTCGTTTTTTTCGCCTGCAAAGGTAGTGCAAGGCGAGAGGAAATGCAAATTTATTTGCAATTTCCCGAGCCGCCGCCTACCTAAAAGCCCCGCAGGAGTTGAGAGTAGGGGAAATGTTTGCGGAACATTCATATTTTCAAAAGATATTTGGATTTTCGTCTGATATGCGCTATCTTCGCGGCGGTCTTTAATTGTTTTTCCGATGCCAAAGAAAGAAGGAATACGCGCGATGTTTGACAACATAGCCGGGGGGTACGACCGGTTTAACCACCTGACGTCTTTGTATGCCGACCGCGGCTGGCGTCGTCGGGCGGTCCGGCGGATTGTGGATACGGACCGTCCGTTGATGGTTCTCGACGTAGCGACGGGCACGGCCGACATGGCTATTGCCGTGGCGAAGCGTGCGGCTGAAGGGTCGCACGTCGTGGGCATAGACCTTTCGGAGGGTATGCTGGAGGTGGGACGGCAGAAGGCTGCGGGCCTGCCCGTGACGCTTCAGCAGGGCGACGCCGAGGCGATGACGTTTGCGGACGCCTCGTTCGACCGCGTCTGCGTGGCGTTCGGCGTCAGGAACTTCGAACATTTGGCTCAAGGGCTGAAGGAGATGTGCCGGGTGCTAAAGCCCGGGGGGCGGCTTGTGGTGCTGGAGCTGTCGTACCCCGACAACCGCCTGCTGCTGTGGTTCTACAAGCTATACGCGTTTCGCATCATGCCGCTGGTGGGTACGAAGCTGACGGGCAGTCGAGGTCCATACAGCTACCTGCCCGATTCAATCCTGACGTTTCCCAAGCCTCCGGCGTTCCTGCCCATGCTGCGCGAAGCCGGCTTTGGCGTGGCTACGGCCAGGAGCCTAACGTTTGGCGTCTGCCGCATGTATGTTGCGGAGAAACTGGACTGAGAAAGCGGCGTCGTTGAGCATGTCGGATGAGCCGTAGTGCTCGACGGTCAGCCAGCCGTCGTAGTTCGACGCGCGGAGCTGGCCGATAATCTGTCCGAAGGGCACGATGCCTTTGCCGATGGCGGGCGAATGGCCGTCGTGAGGCGCGAGGCGGTCCTTCAGGTGGACGTGGTGTATGCGGGGCATGAAATGGTTGAGGGCAGCCATCACGTCCTCGCCGCTGAAGACGTAATTGCCTGTGTCGAAGACATGTCCCAGCTCGGGCGAGGCGGCGAAGAGGCGGTCGAGCGACGGCGTGTCGTAGCAGAGCGAGCGCGGATTGTCGAAGTCCTCGACGAGGACCTCCAGCCCCCGTTCGGAGGCACGTTTGGCGAAGGCCGCTATGCGCCCTATGGCGGCGTCGCGCAGGGAGTCAGCCGTTTCCGATGGCTGATTGCCGGGCAGGAACCCGGGTACGAGCAGCACGCGTTTCCATCCGCTCTGTTCCATGAACGTAAGCGCCTGTTCCTCAGCCTTGTCCTGAGGACCGGCCACGAAGTCAATCCACGCTATGGCGCAGGCATGGGCGAAGCCGAGGCTGTCGAGCGTGCGTAGCTGACGGGCGGGGATGGTTGTGCTGACGTCAACACCCGTGTAGCCCATGTCGCGTACGCGGGTGGCCGCTTCGGCGTAGCTGATGTGCTCTTGCTGGGCGATGGTGGCGATATGGTCTGCGAAGATGGAGAGCCGTGGTTCGTGGGGACGGCTGCACGATGTGAGGGCAAAGAGCACGGACAGAAGGGCGGCCGTGGCGATGAGCATGCGGGGACGTAATGGTTTCATGGGCGTGGAAGTTGGTTGAATGTATGCTTATGTCGTAGGTGGTATTGCACGAGTATGGAATAGGGATAGCGTTCGGGCACGTAGAGCGAGGGGTTGCCTGCGGCTGTGGCCGCGGCCATGTTCTCCTCGCGGCTGGCGACGAAGTCGGGCTTCAGGCGGCGGAAGGCGCGGCGGGCGCGGAAGACGGCGAGGAAGTTGCGCCCTTCGCCTTTGGCGAGGAAGCTCAGGGCGGCCACGACGTCGAGCACGCCTCGGATGCGCATCACGTGGCGCAGCTCGGCGGGGGGTAGGTTCTTATAGAGCATCAGCAGGTTGTTGCGGAAGTTGAGGAACGTCTTGCGTGGGCTGCCGGCCTGAAGCGAGGCCCCTCCGACGTGCCATACCACGCTTTCCGTCACGCAGGCTATGCGTCGTCCGCGGCAACGCAGCCGCCAGCAAAGGTCCACCTCCTCCATGTGGGCAAAGAACCGCCCGTCCAGCCCGCCTGCGGCACGGAAATCGTCCATGCGGACAAACAGGGCGGCACCCGTGGCCCAGAGAAGGCTGTTAGAATTAGGAATTAGGAATGAGGAATTAGGAATTGGGTGTGAGGGGTTAGAGGTTGGGTTAGAGGTTAGGGGTGAGGGGTTAGAGTTCTTGGAGTTCAGGAGTTCAGGAGTTTCAGAAGTTACAGACGATACCTTTGTGTGCAAGTTGTCATCAGCAAAACTATTGTCTGAACTCCTGAACTCCTGAACTCCTGAACTCCCGCTATTGTCTGAACTCCTGAACTCCTGAACTCCTGAACTCCCTGATATAATTCCTAATTCCTCTTTTTTCAATTTTCCGTCGTACTGTCCGTGGTCGGTCTCGACGGTATTGAAGATGCGTCCGCGGCAGAAGGGGTAGCCATAGCGGTCGAGGAATCCTCCGCAGGCGCCGGCATATTCGAAGCGGGTGGGCTCACGCTGGCTCAGCAGCTTGGGCTGGCAGGCGGCATAGTCGGGGTGGCTGTCCATGAAGCGTACGAGGGGCTTGAGCCAGCCCTCGCCGACCTCCACATCGTCGTTGAGCAGCACGGCATACTCGGCATCCACCTGAGCCAGAGCGCGGTTGTAGCCTTCGGCAAAGCCGTAGTTCTTGTCGAGAGCCACCACGCGCACGGAGGGGAATTGCTCGCGGACCAACGCTATCGACCCGTCCGTCGAGCCGTTGTCGGCCACCACCACCTCCACGTCCTCTCCCTGACTATGCCGGACCACCGAGGGGAGAAACTGCCGCAGCAGATGCTCAGCATTCCAAGAGAGTATGACGACAGAAACCTTCATTTTGCGGAAAATCATTTAGTAGTTTTTACAAATTTGCGTTGAATCGTACCCGAAATAACCATATAATCCAATCGTAAATCAATCGTAAATCGTTAATCGTCAAATCGTAAATCCTTCCATCTATCCCTTAGCCTCTAACCCCATCAAGGCTGTGCCGTCGGGGTTAAAGTCGCCCAGGCGGACGCGGACTAAGGTGTTGTCCCTCAGGGGGGTGGGGGATGGGGCCATCTCGACGCGGATGTAGTTGTCGGTAAAGCCCGCTATGGCTCCCCGCTTGGGGTGTTCGAGCAGCACGGTAGCCGTACGGCCTATGTGGGCGGCATAGAAGCGTCGTGTCTTCTCGGCCGAGAGTGCCAGCAGCTGTTCGCTCCGCCTGTGTTTCTCCTGGGGCGCCACGGCCCCCTCGATTCTGAGGGCTGCCGTGCCCGGCCGCTCGGAGTAGCTGAAGACGTGGAGCTGGGTGACGTCGAGCCCCTGGAGGAAGTCGTAGGTCTGGCGGAAATAGTCGTCCGTCTCGCCGCGTGTGCCCACGATGACGTCCACGCCGATGAAGGCATGGGGCATGACGTCCTTGATGCGTTCGACCTTCTGCCGAAAGAGGGCCGCGTCGTAGCGTCGTCGCATGAGGCGCAGCACCTCGTCGCAGCCCGACTGCAGGGGGATGTGGAAGTGGGGCATGAAGGCCCTCGAACGGGCCACGAAGGAGATGATGTCGTCGGTCAGCAGGTCAGGTTCGAGCGACGAGATGCGGTAGCGGCTGATGGCCTCCACGCCGTCGAGGGCGCGGATGAGGTCGAGGAACGTCTCGCCCGTCGTCTTGCCGAAGTCGCCGATGTTGACGCCCGTGATGACAATCTCCTTGGCGCCCTGTGCGGCAGCCTCTTCGGCCTGGCGGACGAGGCTCTCGATGGAGCCGTTGCGGCTGCGTCCGCGGGCGTAGGGGATGGTACAGTACGAGCAGAAGTAGTCGCACCCGTCCTGCACTTTCAACCACCATCGTGTGCGGTCGCCCCGCGAGCACGAGGGCATGAACACGGGCTCGCCCGCCTCCTTGCCCCAGAGGGGGGAAACGGAGACTTTGGGGTTAGGGGTTAGGGGTGAGGGGTTAGAGTTCTTGGACTCCTGAACTCCTGAACTCCCTGATCTGATTCCCGATTCCTCATTTTTCGATTCTAAGAACTCCGCCAGGCGGCCCTTCTCGTTCTGTCCGAGGACGAGGCTGACGCCCGGGATGGCGGCCACCTCGTCGGGTTTGAGCTGGGCGTAACAGCCTGTGACGATGATGCATGCGCCCGGGTGCTGGCGTGCCAGCCGGTGGATGGCCTGGCGACCCTTGCGGTCGGCCACCTCCGTGACGGAACAGGTGCTGACGACGACCACGTCGGCCGTTTCGCCGGCCCGTGCCGTGCGGTAACCCGCCTCGCGGAGGCTCTGCCCGATGGACGAGGCCTCCGAGAAGTTCAGCTTGCAGCCCAGCGTGAAGTAGGCCGCCTTCTTGTCGCTAAATACCCGTTCGTCCGTCATACTAAATATTCCTATTTTGAACGCAAAATTAATACGGTTCACAAGAAAAGCCAAATTTATTCCGTTAAATCCACCTTTTTTATACTAATTAATGCAGATTTTCGTTTAAAAAGACAGTCATGACAAAACGAGGAATTCAGCAAATAGTCTTGGCTTTGTCCTTGGTGGCGATGGCCCAGACGTGGTTGATGCCCGCTCAGGCGCAGACGCGGAAGGTTCAGAACCGTCCGTACATCGACCTGCGTGCCTGGCACTATGGCTTCCTCTTCGGCGTGCACGTGCAGGATCTGGAGTTCGTCCACAACGGTTGGGTGAATACGCTCGACGATGGCACGTCGGAGGCGTGGTTTGCCGATGTGCCGTCGTACAGCCCGGGTTTCAACGTGGGTGTGCTGGGCGAGGCGCGGTTCACCAACGAGCTCTCCCTGCGCATCATCCCCACCATGTATTTCGGCGACAAGTCCGTGGTGTTTCGCGAGTACGAGACGGGGCTCACCACACGCCAGACCATCAAATCGACCTATTTCACGGTCCCCATTGACATGAAGTGGAGTGCCCCGCGCTTCAACAACTACCGTCCCTACGTCGTGGCCGGCGTGGTGCCCATGCTCGACCTCACGGTCAAGAAGCAGAAGGAGCTGCTGATGAGCCGTCTCGACTTCGGCTTCGAGGTGGGCATGGGCTGCGACTTCTACCTGCCCTTCTTCAAGCTCATCCCCGAGGTGAAGTTCTGCTTCGGGCTGCCCAACATCCTTGTCCGTGACCGTAGCGACCTCATCGACAAGAATTTGCTGAAGTTCACCCAGTCCCTCGCCTCCGCCCGCAGCCGTATGATTGTGTTTAACTTCTACTTTGAATGATAAGTTTGGGGTCTATGGTCTATAGTCTATGGTCTATTGCTTTTCGCGGCATAGCCGCCACGCCCAAGGGCGTGCAAAGCTATCTGGACTTTTAGTTTAACGACCTGGCGGCTTTACATTCGTCTGAACTCCTGAACTCCCCAAAAAAGCTCCTGAACTCCAAAAACTCCTGCACTCCTGCTATCGTCTGAACTCCTGAACTCCTGAACTCCATAAAAATTCCTGCACTCCAAAAACTCCTGCACTCCTGCTATCGTCTGAACTCCTGAACTCCTGCACTCCTGAACTCCAAAAAGCCCTGCACTCCTGAACTCCAAAATCGTCAAACCGTAAATATCATCAATATGTCCCGTCAATCCCTCTTTTCTGCCTTTGTAGCAGCAAGCTTTTTTGCCAGCATGATGGCCCAGGTGAACAACCCCGTTGGCTTCGGCGAGGCCACGCTCTGGAACGACGGCTGGGAGTTCTCGGCCGACAGCATCGAGTGGCGTCCCGTGACGCTACCCCACGACTGGAGCATCGAGGCTACGCCCTCCGACACCCTCGCCAGCTGCACGGGCTATCTGCCCGGCGGGGTGGGGTGGTACAGGAAGGCCTTCACGCTCCCCACGTCCGGCGAAGGCCACGCCCGTCACTACGTCTGCTTCGACGGCGTTTATAACCGCAGCACGGTCTGGCAAGGCAGCCGCGAGCTGGGCTACCGCCCGAACGGCTACATCTCGTTCTGCTACGAGCTCTCGGCCAGCGGTTCGCCCGACACCCTCGTGGTGCGCGTCGACCATAGCCGCCAGGCCGACTCACGCTGGTACACCGGCTCGGGCATCTGGCGCGACGTCTGGCTCATCGCCGCTCCTGAGACCCACCTTGCCCAATGGGGTACGACCTACCGCCTGCTGTCGATGACCGACAAGTGGGCCGTCGTCCATGTCAGCACCTCGGCCGAGGGCGCCTCCGCCGACGACAGCTATGCCGTCCGCTTCTCCTTCCTCGACGGCGAGCACGTGGTGGCCAGCGCCGAGGCACCCCTCACGGCAGGCGTCGCGCAGACCCAGCTCCGCATCCCCAACCCCCGCCGATGGGACGTCGTCTCTCCTTATTTATATACGTTCCGTGCCGAGCTCGTGCGTGATGGCTCGGCTACCGATGCCGCCTCCTACCGCGCCGGTCTGCGCACCCTCCGCTTCACGCCCGACGAAGGCTTCTTCCTCAACGAGCGTAACCTGAAGGTGAAGGGCGTGTGCGTCCACCACGACGCCGGCGTGCTTGGAGCCGCCGTGCCGCGCGACGTATGGCGCCGCCGCCTGATGGTCCTCCGCGAGATGGGCGCCAACGCCATCCGTTGCAGCCACAACCCCCAGAACCCCGACCTCTACGACCTCTGCGACGAGCTCGGGCTGCTCGTCATGGACGAGGCCTCCGACGAATGGGAATACCCCAAGCGCAAGTGGCTGAAGGGCTGGAACAAGGGCGAGCCCGGCTTCGAGGGCTCGTACGACTTCTTCGCCGAATGGATCGACCGCGACGTGGCCGACATGGTTCGGCGCGACCGCAACCACCCCTCCGTCTGCCTCTGGAGCATCGGCAACGAGGTCGATTACCCCAACGACCCCTACTCACACCCCGTCCTCGACGGCGATGGCAGCACCATCAGCCAGCCCATGTACGGCGGCTATAAGCCCGACGCCCCCCGCGCCGAGCGCATCGGCGAGATTGCCCAGCGCCTGGCCGGGGTCGTACGCACCATCGACTACACCCGTCCCGTCACAGGCGCCCTCGCCGGCGTGGTGATGAGCAACCAGACCGCCTACCCCGAGGCCGTCGATGTCGTCGGCTACAACTATACCGAGAACCGCTACCTCGTCGACCACGAGACCTATCCCCAGCGCATCATCTACGGTAGCGAGACCAGCGTAGGCTACGACCAATGGAAGGCCGTGCGCGACAACCGCCACATCTTCGGCCAGTTCGTCTGGACGGGCCTCGACTACCTGGGCGAGTCGGGCGCCTGGCCGTCGCGCGGGCTCAACACGGGTCTTGTTGATTTCGCGGGGTTCATGAAGCCGCGCGGCCGCTTCCGCCAGTCGCTCTGGGCCGACGAGCCGATGGTCTATGTCGGCACCTATCCCGAGCGCCAGCCCCGCCGTCGTGCGGGAGGCGAGGGTGATGCCGCTCCCGCTCCGGCCCGCCGTCCCATGCTCTCGACCGACGCCATGGACATATGGAACTATCAGGACGGGCAGACCGTCCGCGTCGTCTGCTACACCAACACCCCCCAGGCCCGTCTGCTGCTCAGGCGTGCCGCCACGCCCGACTCCGTCGAGGTTGTGGGCGAGCTGCAGCCCTACGACCGCGAGACCGGCATCATCACCTGGGTCGTGCCCTATGCCTCGGGCGAGCTCATCGGCGAGGGCTGCGACGCCCAGGGCAACCCCGTGGCCCGCTACGTCATCCCCACGACGGGTGCCGCCGTACGCATCCGCGCCACCCTCCTCAGCCAGACCCCCACGCTCGCCCATGTGCTGGTCGAAGCCGTCGATTCAGCCGACCATCGAGCCCGCATGAGCATGGCCCCCGTCACCTGCACCCTCGACGGCTCCGCCCGCCTGCTCGGCATGGAGAACGCCCTCAACTTCGACATGTCAGCCCCCCAGTCGCCCGTCAAGATGCTCGGCCAGGGCCGTCTCGTGGCCTACATAGCCCTCGGCGCCACGCCCGCAACGGATGCCACGCCCTCAACGGATGCCACGCCCGATGGCCCCGCTCCCGTCACGGTTACCTTCACGGCCGAGGGCATGGAACCAGCCCAGCTGACCCTGCGAGAATAAGTGCCATGATTATCCGCAAACACCCCTAAAGAAAGGGCAAAAGACCCCAGCCCAGGCTGGCGCCCTGGGGATATCCGGGGCACATTTCATTTGTTTTTGCTATTTCCTTGCAGAGATATACTCCTCGATTCTTGAAATAAGCTGGCGTGCCGGTTCTAAGTATGGCTGCAGTTTCTCTTCGTCAGTTTCAAAGAAACAGTTATAATCGGCATTATCACGCATTATAACTAAATCGGAGAACAAAGCCCCATCTTCCTTCGAGAAGATTCCGCTCTTGACGTAATGTTCTCCAAACAAAGCCATTACGCCCCGATGGCTTTTCACATTGTAGCCATCGCTTATCAGCAAAGCCGACATGGCATGAAACAAGGCGTAATAGAGCCGGTTCGCAGCCGACTCCCATTTTTTACCCTGTACACAATACTCCATATCGGAGAATGTATTCTGGGCTTTCTCTAATTCAAGATTGACGATTATTTCCCGTTCGTTTTCAGTTAGGCCCATAGATGATTATCTTATCTTCTTCTACATTATAGTAAAACATGGCGTGAGGGCCGTTGAGCCATTCATCCTTGGTGTAAGCATGTGGACGGATATCCTCACCAATGTCCCAACCCATTTCAACAAACGGATAGGAGTATTTATCGAAGTCTTCGTGCGTCAGATAGGGCTTGTCAAGCAAAAGGAGCAGATCCCAGTCAGAATCCTCGTGGTAGTCGCCACGGGCACGCGAGCCGTAGAGGTAGAGCGAACTGCCCTCAGGCAATACGCGGGCAGCCACCTGCCGGATGCTGTCTATAACCTTCGTTCCTTCCATTTAACTGCTTCAGACAAACTTCGCCGCAAAAATAACGTATAATACGATGAAAAGCAAGAAACAGGATGACTTTTTTTGTTCTCGCGGTTTCTTTTGTCTGCGAAGATGCAAAAATAATATTATTTAAGTTTCGGAAGTTTTCAAATGTACCAGAGAGGAACGCCCCGAAGGGGCGAAAAAACGTAGCCCAGGCTGGCGCCCTGAGGATTATCCGGGCACCTGTCATTTCCACGCCCCGAAGGGGCAAAAAGAACCTAGCCCAGGCTGGCGCCCTGGGGATATCCGAGGACCTATCATTTGCACGCCCCGAAGGGGCAGAAGAACGTAGCCCAGGGCAACGCCCTGGGATTATCCGGGCGCCCAACATCCCACGCCCTGAAAGGGCAAAAGCATTCAAAATTAATTCTTTTGCCCCTTCAGGGCGAAAGTTACTTTGGCCGTTTGTACCCAGGCTGGGGCCTGGCACGCCAAGGCTGAAGACATCTGTCATGGGTATCCAATAGCCTTCGGCTTTAGCCATTTTCTCGGCTAAGCGTTGTTCTGTTTCGAAGCGGCCTCCATCTGGATGGCTTTCTCCAGATTGCGCTTCATGTACTGTGCAAAGTCGCTCGAGCTCATCGGCGATTGCTGCGATTCGGCTATTTTCCGCATCTTGCGCTCCGTCGCTTCTTTGTGAAACTGGTTTAGAAACGTCATGATTCATTCTTCTTTGCGTTACTTTGGTGCAAAAGTAAGCATAAGTTTCAAATTATCCAACGGACAACGGCTAAAAAAATATATTTAGTTTCGGAAGTTTTCAATTGTACCAGAGAGGAACGCCCCGAAGGGGCAAAAAAACGTAGCCCAGGCTGGCGCCCTGAGGATATCCCGGGGACCTATCATTTGCACGCCCCGAAGGGGCAGAAGAACGTAGCCCAGGCTGGCGCCCTGGGATTATCCGGGCGCCCAACATCCCACGCCCTGAAAGGGCAAAAGCATTCATAATTAATTCTTTTGCCCCTTCAGGGCGATGGTTACTCTGGCCGTTTAGTACCCAGGGCGCCAGCCTGGGCTGGGTTCTTTCGCCCTTTCAGGGCGCGGAAAAAAAACTAAACCTCCGCGTAGCAAAAAACTAAACCTTGGCCAAAGGCCAAACTAAACCAATTTCCCCCAGTCCAACCTAAACCTTTTTGCGAAGCAAAAAACTAAACCATGGCCATTTCATAAAAAAAATTTGGCCGTTTTATAAAATATTATTTGGCCGTTTTATAAAATTGCTCTATATTTGCACCCCAGGAAAGAAATGAAAAGATATGAAAGTCAAGAACTATCTTCCGAGAATAAGCGACGCCCTGCTAGCCAGGAAGCTGAGACATTCGGGTGCCGTACTTGTAACAGGCCCCAAGTGGTGCGGAAAGACCTCGACAGCCCTGGTGGCATCCGAGAGTGTCATCTACATGCAGGACCCGGACAAGAGCGCAGGCTACCAGACTGCTGCCGACACCAAGCCCTCGCTGCTGCTTGAAGGTGATGTACCTCATCTGATTGACGAGTGGCAGATGGCTCCCGTGCTGTGGGATGCCGTCAGGTTCGCCGTTGACCAGCGACAGGCCGTCGGGCAGTTTGTCCTCACCGGCTCAGCTGTGCCTGCGGACAACGCCGTGATGCATACGGGGACTGGCCGCATCTCCCGGCTGGCCATGCGCACCATGAGCCTCTATGAGTCACGTGAATCCAACGGAAGCGTCTCGCTGAAGGATTTGTTTGAAGGGAAAGTCCCTGTCATAGAGCCTTCCAGCCTTACCGTCGAGCAGATTGCCCGTGCCGTCTGCCGCGGCGGGTGGCCGGCATCCGTAGGGATGGACGGCGATGATGCCCTGGAGCTGTCGCGCGACTATGTAGATGCCATCATCCACCACGATATCTCACGTGTAGATGGCGTCGACAGAAACCCCAAGCGCGTACAGTTGCTGCTACGCTCGTTGGCCCGCAATGTGGCCACCCTCGCCACGAACGCCACCATCCTGCGAGACATGGAAGGCGACGAGAGCGCCATGACCGCCCCCACGCTGGACGCCTATCTTAATGCCCTGAGACGGATATTCGTCATTGAGGACCAGCCCGCATGGTTGCCGTCCATGCGTTCGAAGACCGCCATCAGAACTGCCTCGAAGCGTCATTTCACCGACCCGTCCATAGCAACCGCCGTGCTGCGCACGAGCCCCAAGGGCTTGCTGGATGACTTCAACACGTTCGGTCTGCTGTTCGAGTCGCTCTGCACTAGGGACATGCGCATCTATGCGCAGGCCAACGACGGAGAGGTTTACCACTTCCGCGACAAGAACGGCCTTGAAGCCGATATGATCATAGCCCTCAACGACGGCCGTTGGGCAGCGATAGAAGTAAAGCTGGGGAACCGTCAGACAGAAGAGGCAGCCCTGCATCTTCAAGAGCTGGCAAGGAAAGTGGACGAGGAGAAAATGGGCCGTCCGTCGTTTCTGATGGTACTGACAGGAGGCGAATACGCCTACCAACGCAAGGATGGCGTGCTGGTGGTGCCCATAGGCTGCCTGAAGGACTAATCCCCCGCCGCCTCATCAGACCAAGCACGCCCTGTTTATGCAAGCCCAATTAGGGATTGGAAAGACAACCCGGCGCGGAAGCCGCTATTGTCCCCTACAGCCAAAGTCCAACCTAAACCTTTTTGCAAAGCAAGCCCCTAAACCTTCGCAAAGCGAAACTAAACCTTCGCCAAGGCCACTAAACCTTTTTGCAAAGCAAAAAACTAAACCTCCGGCTATGCCGAAACTAAACCTCCGGCTATGCCGGAACTAAACCTTTGCGAAGCAAAACTAAACCTCCGGCTATGCCGGAACTAAACCTTCGCGTAGCGAAACTAAACCATTCTCTCCTGCAAAATCTGAAAAATTGGTAATTCAATCCGTAAAATGTGTATATCCCGACTCCCTTTTTTGCCGTACCTTTGCAACGTCGAATGACAAAGCGTAGAACGAAGTCCAATAAACCGTAAACAAAAAGCATTAAACAGCACATGAAGAAAACCGTTATCCTGCTGTCCCTGATGGCCCTGCTGGCCGCTACGACAGACATCAACGCCGGCAATATGCCGCAGAAACCAGCCAAGAAAACATCAACATCTAATAAAAAATCGACTATGGCAGAAAAGAAAAAAACATTAGTGGTGTTCTTCTCCCATGCAGGCGAGAACTACTCCGTGGGAACCATCGAGGTGGGCAACACCAAGATTGTGGCAGACTACATCAGCCAGCTGACGGGTGCCGACCAGTTTGAGATCGTGGCCGAGAAAGACTACGACATGCCCTACATGCAGCTGATTGAGGTAGCCAAGCGCGAAGCCAAGGACGGCGAGCTGCCCGCCTATAAGGACAGCATCGACGTGGCACCCTACGATACCGTGTTTGTCGGCGGCCCCATCTGGTGGGGCACATATCCCCAGGTGATGTTCACCTTCTTCCGCGACAACGACCTGAACGGCAAGACCGTCATCCCCTTCACCACCCACGAGGGCAGCGGTCTGGGCACGACCGTCGAGGACCTCAAGAAAGCCTATCCGAAGGCCGCCGTCACCAAGGGCTTCGCCATAGCCGGCCACGACGTCCGCAACGGCAAGGCCCGCGTGGAGAAATGGCTGCAAGGCCTCGGATACTAACCCTTTTAACCCTATAACCAATGGATGGACCTCAACCGAAGCCCATCCCTTTCCTTTTTTTTCAATATCAATTCTTTCGCCCTTTCAGGGCGCGGAAAGATTTGTGCCTGAACGGGTGCCCCCTCAGGCAACTCCACACTCCGCATCAACAGCCCTATTTCCCCCTACGTCAGAAGCCAAGCTATCTCATTCTTGTCTGCGGTCTCCGAAAATGTGATTTTTTTTATCGATTTATTGTTGAAAAATGGGGTCACCTGTAAATTCCTGTGTTAGCATGAACCAAAACCTACAAAACCCTTGTTTGTACTGCATGCTCCCAGCGAGCATTCGTCTGTAGGCTTCAAGCAAGCCCTGTTTATGCAAGCATAAC
>Ga0129306_1002907_pt1 | contig 14038 bp, 11 predicted proteins | sample P827metagenome_FD_94438 | JGI IMG/M metagenome (GOLD analysis project Ga0129306, IMG submission 94438) | Capybara group fecal microbial communities from Wisconsin, USA - P827 metagenome | ecosystem: Host-associated > Mammals > Digestive system > Large intestine > Fecal | place: USA: Wisconsin...
AAAAGGAACGCGAGAACAGCGCAAGAACCATTTCAGTAGAACGTCCCGTTAAGGATAAGGATGAAACCGTTATCGATTTCGAAGGCTTTGTTGACGGTGTTGCTTTCGCAGGCGGAAAGGGCGAGAATTATCCCCTTACCATCGGTTCCGGCGCTTTCATTCCCGGTTTTGAAGAGCAGCTCATCGGCGCAGAGATCGGCAAGGAAGTTGAAGTTAAGGTTACCTTCCCCGAGGATTATCACGCAGATGATTTAAAGGGCAAGGCAGCAGTATTTAAGTGCACCGTTAAGGAAGTTAAGGAAAAAGAACTTCCCGAACTTGATGACGAATTTGCGAGCGAGGTTTCCGAATACGAGACCTTCGAAGAATACAAGGCAGCAACCTTAAAGAACCTTCAGGACAAGAAGGCCGCTGATGCAAAGTCCAAGAAAGAAGACGCAGTTATCGAAGCCATCGTCAAGGCTTCCGAGATCGAGATTCCCGGACCCATGCTTGATACCGAAAAGCGTCGTATGCTTGATGATTTCCAGCAGAACATCAAGGCTCAGGGCCTTTCCATCGACCAGTACTTTAAGTTTACCGGCCTTGATGCGGAAAAGCTTATGGCTCAGGTTGAACCCGGCGCCAAGAAGCGTATCGAATCGAGACTCGTTCTTGAGAACATCGCAAAGGCCGAGAACATCACCGTAGACGAAGCCGACGTCGAAAAAGAGATCGCACGCATGGCAGAGAGCTACAAGGTTGACGTTGAAAAGATCAAAGACTACCTCGGCGAATCCGGAAAGAAGGACGTGCATAACGACCTTGCTATCCGTAAAGCTCTTGACTTTGTTGTTGAAAACGCAAAGGAAGCTTAAGTTTCCTTTAACGAAAGGAAGGCAATATGAGTTTAGTACCTTACGTCATTGAGCAGACCAGCCGCGGCGAACGCTCCTATGACATATATTCCAGACTTTTAAAAGAAAGAATCATTTTCCTGGGTGAAGAAGTTACCGATGTTACCGCAAGCCTTGTGGTGGCACAGCTTCTTTTCCTTGAGGCCGAAGATCCCGAAAAGGATATCCACCTTTATATAAACAGCCCCGGCGGTTCCGTTACCGCAGGTATGGCTATTTACGATACTATGCAGTTTGTTAAGTGCGATGTGTCCACCACCTGTATCGGTATGGCTGCATCCATGGGAGCTTTTCTTCTTGCAGGCGGTGCAAAGGGCAAGCGTTATGCACTTCCCAATGCGGAGATCATGATCCATCAGCCTTTGGGCGGTGCCCAGGGTCAGGCTACCGAGATCGAGATCGCCGCAAAGCACATCCTTCAGACCAAGGAAAAGCTTAATAAGATCCTTTCGGAAAATACGGGACGTCCCTATGAAGAAGTTGCAAAGGATACGGACCGCGACAACTGGAAGACCGCGGAGGAGGCCAAAGAATACGGCCTCATCGATGAGGTTATCTACAATCACGACAGTAAAAAATAGTTTTAAACAGACGGAGACAGTACATGGCAAAAATGTCTGACGGCAAGAAACGCTGCTCCTTTTGCGGAAAAACACAGGACATGGTGGCTAAGCTTATTGCAGGTCCCGGAGATGTCTTTATCTGCAATGAGTGCGTTGAAATATGTGCGGATATAATTGAAGAAGAGCTTGATGAGCAGGAAGCCGAAGCGGTTGAATCTGCAACCGATGACATTAACCTCCTTAAGCCCGCCGAGATCAAGAAATTCCTTGATGAGTATGTTATCGGTCAGGACGCTGCGAAACGCGTGCTTTCCGTGGCTGTATACAACCACTACAAGAGGATTCTTGCGGACAAGGGCGATGACGATGTGGAGCTTCAGAAGTCCAACATCATCATGGTGGGCCCCACGGGTTCCGGTAAGACTTACCTGGCACAGACCCTTGCAAAGATAATCAACGTTCCCTTTGCGATCGCCGATGCCACCACTCTTACCGAGGCAGGATACGTGGGTGAGGACGTCGAGAACATCCTTTTAAAGCTCATTCAGGCAGCTGATTACAACGTTGAAAAAGCAAGCCACGGCATTGTTTACATTGACGAAATCGACAAAATAACCAAGAAGGGCGAGAACGTTTCCATTACCCGTGATGTTTCGGGTGAGGGCGTTCAACAGGCACTTCTTAAAATAATCGAGGGTACCGACGCAAACGTACCTCCTCAGGGAGGAAGAAAGCATCCCCATCAGGAACTCATTCCCATCAATACCACCAACATTCTTTTTATCTGCGGCGGTGCTTTTGACGGGCTTGAAAAGATCGTTGAGGCTCGTCTCGACCAGAGTTCCATCGGCTTTAATGCGATTGTTAACTCAAAATCCAACAAGGACATCGGAGAGGTCTTGAAGGAGGTTACTCCTCAGGATCTGGTGAAGTTCGGACTCATTCCCGAATTCGTGGGACGTGTTCCGATAAACGTATCTCTTGAAGCTCTTGACAGAACGGCCATGATCCGCATCTTAAAGGAGCCCAAGAATGCTCTTGTCAAGCAGTACAAGAAACTTCTTAAGATGGACGGCGTTGAGCTCACCTTTGAAGATGATGCTATCGAAGCCATAGCGGACAAGGCACTTGAGAGAAAGACCGGAGCCAGAGGACTTCGTTCCATCCTTGAGGGCATCATGCTTGATGTAATGTATAAGATTCCTTCGGACCAGTCCATCGTAAAATGTACGGTCACCAGGGACTGTGTTCTTGGAAACAGTGAGCCTTTAACGGTTCACAAGGAACTGAAAAAAGCAAATTAACGGGGTTCGGGCTTGCCCGCCCTGCCCTTAAGGCGCCCCAGGGGCGCCTTGTTTGTATAATGGGAATTAATATTTATGAGTGAAATCAGAAGACTCCCGGCAATAATCGTAAAAGATGCGGCTTTGCTGCCGGGAATGATAGTAAACTTCACGATCATACAAAAGAAGGTGGCTGCCTCCTGCGAAGAAGCGATCAAGGGAGACGGTCTGGTTTTTGTTGCATCTCAGAAAGCACCCTCCGAGAAGGTCACGAAGGAATCCTTATATGAGATCGGTGCGGTCGCTTTTATCCGCCAGATAAACAAACTTCCCGACAAAAGTTTTCAGGTGATGCTTGAAAGCAAAGTCCGGGCCCGCATAGTTTCGGTTGACGCCGACGGAGGTTTCTTTGTGGATGTGGAAGAAGTTCCGGATGATGAATCCGACATCGACAGGATCGAAAAAGAAGCCATGCTTCGTTATTTAAGAGAGCTGTTTCTGGACCTCGTAAGCGTCAAACCCGGCATCGCGAAAAACGCATCCAAGAACATGAGTGACACGGAAAGTCTGGGTTCGACGGTTGACATGATAGCTGTCAATACACCCTTGCCCTATGAGACGAAGCTCATGCTTTTGTCCCTTACAAATGTAAGAGACCGATATGAAAAAACGGTCACTGTCTTAAATGACGAGATCCAGGTTGCCAGGGTAAAGGATGACCTTAAGAACAAGGTCAAGGAAAAGGTTTCGAAGAGCCAGAGGGATTATTACCTCAGAGAGGAAATGAATTCCATAAGAAAAGAGCTGGGAGAAGATCCTCTGTCCGAAGAGCAGGAGCTTAAGGACGAGCTTGAGAAACTTACGGCAAGCGATGAAGTCAAAGCCAAGATCGAAAAAGAGATCAATCGTCTTTCAACCTTAAGGGACGGCGGAAGCGAAGCCCAGGTTGAGAGAAGTTATATAGAGACGCTTCTGGAAATGCCCTGGGACAAAATGTCCGAGGACAGCAACGATATCGTAAAAGCAAAGGAGATCCTGGACCGGGATCACTACGGCCTTGAAAAGGTGAAGGAAAGGATCCTTGAGTTCCTTGCCGTAAGGACCCTCACTGGAAAGGGCGGCGGTCCCATTATCTGTCTCATCGGACCTCCCGGAACCGGTAAAACCTCCATCGCCAGGAGCATTGCCGATGCGCTTAACAAGCAATATGTTCGCGTGTCTTTGGGCGGCGTCAGGGACGAGGCCGAGATCAGAGGCCACAGACGCACCTATGTGGGTGCCATGCCCGGTAACATAGCAAACGGCCTTAAGCAGGCGGGAGTGAAGAACCCCCTTATGCTCCTTGACGAAATTGACAAGGTCAGCAGCGATTACAAGGGAGACACCTCCTCAGCGCTTCTTGAAGTATTGGACAGCGAGCAGAATTCCCATTTCAGAGACCATTATGTAGGCATTCCCATAGATCTTTCGGAGGTCTTGTTTGTGGCAACCGCAAACTCCGCAGGCGACATTCCGAGACCGCTTTACGACCGTATGGAGATCATTGAGGTCAGTTCCTACACCGAGAACGAGAAATTCCACATTGCCAAGGATTATCTTTTAAAGAAGCAGTTTGAAAAGAACGGCCTCTCAGAAAAGAAACTTTCCATAAATGATGCGGCTTTGAAAAAGATCATTTCTTTTTACACAAGAGAAGCGGGAGTCAGAGAACTGGAGCGAAAGATCGGAGAAATCTGCCGCAAAGCTGCCAGAGAGATCCTTGAAGAAAAGGTCAAAAAGGTTTCCGTTACGAGCAAAAATCTTACGGATTTTCTCGGCAAAGAAAAATACAGGCGCGAATCCGAACTTAAGACCGACAAGATCGGTATTGCCAGAGGTCTGGCCTGGACGCCCGTAGGCGGTGATACCCTTCAGATTGAAGTCAACATCATGCCCGGCAAAGGAAATGTGGAACTTACAGGCCAGATGGGTGATGTAATGAAAGAATCCGCCATGGCGGGAATCAGTTTCATCCGTTCCGTTGCGGGAAAATACAGGATCGAACCCGATTTCTTTGAGAAAAACGATATACACATACACATTCCCGAGGGCGCGGTGCCCAAGGACGGTCCCAGTGCCGGCATCACCATGGCGACGGCGGTGCTTTCAGCCATTACCAGGATTCCCGTATGCGGGCGTCTGGCAATGACCGGAGAGATCACACTTCGCGGCCGCGTACTTCCCGTAGGGGGACTGAAGGAAAAAATTCTTGCAGCCAAGAACGTGGGGATCCACAGAGTACTGGTGCCTGAAGAAAACAAGCCGGACATAGAGGAAATATCCGCCGAGATCAGGGAGAATATGGATATAATCTATGTTTCTTCCATGAACGAAGTAACCAAAGAGGCTCTTGTAAACAAATGACGGACTTTAAGATAAAAACTGCAGAACTGGAGACTGTATGCGGGATTACCAGCAAACTTCCGGTAAATACGCTGCCGGAGGTGGCCTTTGCGGGTAAAAGTAATGTGGGAAAATCCTCCCTCATCAACACGCTCGTAAACAGAAAAGCCCTGGCAAGAACAAGTGCCCAGCCGGGTAAGACCCAGACCATAAACTTCTATAAATTAAACGGAGCAATCTATCTTGTGGATCTTCCGGGGTACGGCTACGCCAAAACCGCCATGACTGTCAGAGAGCAATGGGGAGCCATGGTGGAAAAATATCTTCGGACATCAGAAGCTCTCAAGACCGTTTTCTTTCTGATAGATATAAGACACGAGCCCACGGGGAATGACTGTCTTATGTACGATAAGATCAGAAAGAGCGGCAGAAAGCACGTGATAATCTGTACGAAAGCCGATAAGATCAGCAAGGGAGCAATACAGAAGAACCTTAAGGTCATTCGGGAAAAACTTAACCTTAACAAAGACATCGTCATGATTCCCTTTTCATCCGAAACCAAGCAGGGACGTGACAAGATATATGAAATAATGGGGAAGATCATAGGCGGAGAAGAAGCTGCCGCAACTTCCCTTGAAAACGGAGGTGAATAGCGTTGAAAAAGAGCGCGCTGTACCTTAAGGCGGCCATGAACGTGGTTGTCTTTGCCATAGCAATTGCACTGGTCATTTGGCTTTTGCCAAAATTTCTGGTGTTCTTTCTGCCCTTTGTGATAGGCTGGATCATTTCTTTGATAGCCAATCCGGTGGTAAAGTTTTTTGAAGAAAAGATAAAATTCAAACGAAAATTCATGTCAGCCATCATGATAGTGCTGATAATCGCAGTGATAATACTGCTCGGATACGGGATTATCGCTCTTTTGGTAAATCAGGGCATCGGCCTGGCGGAGAGCGTTCCGAAAAAATGGTCGGTCTGGAAGCAGGAACTTAACAATTTCGGAGCGGAGTTAAACAACCTGTTTGAAAATCTTCCCGACAAGACAAGGGAGACCTTTGCAAATCTCGGAAATTCCATTGAGACAGCGCTTTCAAGCTTTGTGGCCAATCTCGGTGACGGAAACAAGATAGGAACGGCAATCTTTAATCACCTTTCCTCCGGCATCGGAAGCATAGCGAATGCGCTGATCGCCATCATCATGGTGGTGCTTTCCGCTTATCTTTTCACGGCCGAGCACAACAATCTCGCCAGAGCCATGGAAGAAAAGATGCCAAAGTCCTTCAACGAAAAGCTGAGCATTGCCTACGGAGGCTTAAAGACCGCTGTGGGCGGATATTTTAAGGCACAGTTAAAGATCGAGGTCTGGGTTTATCTCATAACTCTTGCGGGCCTTTTGATCTGCAGGGTGGAATTTGCAATAATAATCGCTCTCGGCATCGCAGTGCTTGATTTTCTTCCTTTCTTCGGAGCCGGACTCATCATGGTTCCCTGGGCAGCCATAAATCTTGCCAACAGAAACTATTTTCTTGCGGCGGGGCTTATAATAACCTGGGCGGTGGGTCAGCTGGTGAGACAGTTGATACAGCCCAAATTCGTGGGAGATTCGGTGGGATTTAAGGCTCTTCCCACACTTATCCTTTTGTTTGTGGGTTATAAATTCAAGGGAGTCCTGGGAATGATCCTGGTGATCCCCATTGCCATGACGGTGTATTCCCTTTACAAGGACGGACTGTTTGATTCCTTTACGGACAGCATTAAGATACTTTGGAGCGGCATGACCGAGTTCAGGCGTCTGCCGGAAAAAGAAACGGAGATTAATGATGAAAAGCAGGAAGATACTGACGAGAACAGGTAAATTCATTCTTTGCTTTATGCCGTTTTTGGCATATTTATTGATCCAGAACCTGGTTGGGCTGTTTATCTACACGGTCGAGGCAGGGAAAATAGTGAAAGCTGAAGGCCTTTCACCCACAAAAGAGGTGATCGAGTCGATCCTTGTGGCGCTTCAAAGCGATGTGAACCTGACGCTTGTGATAATGCTTTTCAGCGAAGTTATCGGCATAGTTGCATTCAGCCTGTTTCTTTATTTTGTAATGAAAGAAAAGTACCCGGCGAGACCGAGGGAGATATTCAGCCTCGGAAATCTGCTGGCGGTGATCTTTCTTTTTGCGGGCTTTGAACTGGTGGTAAGCGGTGTATTGAATCTTCTTCAGTTCATAGCACCCGGACTGATGGCGGACTATGCAAAACGGATAGAAGGTATGGGAATCACCCAGCTTTCTTTCCTGTCTACGATGGTTGCGGTGATTCTGGCACCCATTGCGGAGGAAATTGTTTTCAGAGGACTTACCTTTAAACTTACAAGGCGCTTCAGCAAAAACTTCTGGACCGCCAACTTCTTCCAGGCATGTATCTTCGGTCTTGCACACATGATAGACCAGATACTGCTTTTGCTGATGGGAGAGAATACGACCATAAATCCCATCCAGGCTGTGTACGCTTTTGTGATGGGTCTTATCCTCGGTTACGTTTACAAGAAATTCAATTCGCTCTGGGCTACCATACTTGCACATCTTTCCTTTAACCTTGCGGGAACCTGGCTTGTGAGCCTGATCTACGGCGCAGATGAGACGGTGAGTGTTCTTAAGATATTTGTGGTTACCGCAATATCCTCCGCAGTCATTTTCTTCTGCCTCAATGCACTTAAAAACGATAAGAAGACGCGGATAAACGAGGCGGGTTTCAATACTAAGCATCATTTTGAAAGTTCTGATATGTGATCGTACGAAGACTTTAAAGAGACGGCAAACGCCGTCTCTTTTTTATTGCGGATCCGGGCGGAATCTGTATCGCTGGACAGAAAATATTTGAAAAATGATATTGACAAACAGCAGCATAGGAATATAATGAACATATGAACAGTTGAGCATATGATGAACGGAGGACAACATGGCCGCTTTTGATTCGGAAGATCTTTTATATGACCTGGCAGACTTATTCAAGATGTTTGCGGATTCCACCAGAGTGAGGATCCTCTACGCCCTTCTGGACGGGGAGAAGAACGTAGGCGAGCTTGCGGATTCCCTTTCCATGAACCAGTCGGCCATTTCACATCAGTTAAGTGTTTTAAAGGCTTCAAAGCTTGTTAAAGCAAGGCGCGATAAAAAATCCATGTATTACTGCCTTGCGGACGATCATGTGGAATCCATCATAAAAACCGGAGTCGAGCACGTGCTGGAGCCGTAATCCGGACCGTGGCGCTTAGCCCCGAAACTCGATAGAATCCGGCCATTTACACGGAAGATGAGCGATAACGCTTTCTTTATACATCAAAGTTTAGAGGAGATATTATTATGACACGTACTTTTATTTTGGAAGACCTTGATTGCGCACACTGCGCACAGAAAATTCAGGATGCCGTAGCGAAGATTGACGGAGTATCCGATTGCAAAGTAACATTTCTTACCCAGAAGATGGTTTACAATGTGGAAGATTCAAAGAACGACGCAGCGGAAAAGGAAATGCGCAAGATCGTTAAGAATACTGAGCCTGACGTAACAGTCAAGGCGATATAGGAAGGGGGCATTTGCCCCTTTTTGAATGCCATCGGGCACGGAGGTTTACCATGACAAAGAAGCTTAAAAAGAAAATAATTCGTATCGGCATCGGCTTTGTGCTTTTTGCGGCAGGGATACTGTTTAGCCGTTTTGTCAACGAATGGGTCGGGCTTGGGTTTTACATAGCCGCATATATCACCGTTGGAGCGGATGTCCTTAAGAACGCTGCAATAAACATAGCCCACGGTCACGTATTTGATGAAAATTTCCTAATGATCATAGCCACATTGGGAGCTGTAGTCTGCAAAGAATACATCGAAGCCGTGGCGGTAATGCTTTTTTATCAGGTAGGTGAGTGCTTCCAGTCCTATGCCGTAAACAAGTCCCGAAAGTCCATACGAGCCCTTATGAGCATCAGACCCGATTTTGCCAGAGTTGTGCGGGAAGACGGGCAGCACGAGGTGGATCCTTCCGAAGTCCGAGTAGGGGATGTTATCGTGATAAGACCCGGAGAAAGGGTTCCCCTTGACGGGATAGTGACGGAGGGCATTTCCTCCCTTGATACAGCCGCCATCACCGGCGAGAGCCTTCCCAAGGATATTGCGATCGGTGCGAATATCGTGAGCGGTTGTGTGAACCTTTCGGGAGTTATCACGGTCAGCGTTACCAGCGAATTTGCCCAGTCTACGGTTGCAAAGATCCTTACCCTTGTAGAGGATGCTTCCTCGAAAAAGGCGAAGGCCGAGAATTTCATCACCGTATTTGCAAGATACTACACACCCATCGTGGTCTGCTCCGCAGTTTTGCTTGCAGGTATCGGCTCGCTTGTAACCCACGATTTCATGACATGGATTTACAGGGCGATGACGTTTCTTCTTATTTCCTGCCCCTGCGCGCTTGTAATCAGCGTTCCGTTAAGTTTCTTTGGCGGTATCGGCGGTGCGGGTAAGAAGGGAATCCTCATAAAGGGCGGTAACTACATGGAGACCCTCTCCGAGATCGATACGGTGGTATTTGATAAGACCGGTACCATCACCAAAGGCAATTTTGCCACGGGAGAGATCTCCGTATCTAAGTTCCTTAAAGATACAAAGCATGAAGAAGCAGAAAGCTATCTTTTGAAAATGGCTGCTTTGTGCGAAGCTTCTTCCAACCACCCCATAGCAAAATCCATTGTTTCCGCCGCAAATATTTCCGGTGACGAATCGGCCTTTGATATAAACGAACTGGCAGGAAAGGGCGTAAGCGCCGTCATTAAGGGCGAAAAGTGGTATGCGGGAAACTATAAGCTTATGGCCGATGTGCTTCCCGAAGAGGAACTCTCACTTACAAGCTGCCACGACTGTCTTGAAAGGGGTACCGTGGTCTATCTTGCCAAGGACGGAAGATATATGGGTCACATCCATATCGTGGACGAGATAAAGGAAGGAGCTGCGGAAGCGATCAAAACCCTGAAGGCATCGGGAATCTTCGATACCGTAATGCTTACCGGCGATAACGAAGAAAGCGCCAGGACCGTTGCTTCGTCCGTGGGGATAAAGCGGTTTTTGTCAAACCTTACTCCCCTTGATAAGGTTACGGCAATCGAGAAACTCATGGGTAACAAAGAAAAAGGAAAGATCGCCTTCGTGGGCGACGGAATAAACGACGCTCCCGTTCTTACCAGGGCAGACATCGGTATCGCCATGGGAGCCATGGGAAGCGACGCAGCTATTGAAGCTGCGGACGTGGTCATTATGACCGATGAACTTTCAAAGATCGGCGAAGCAAAGAAGATCGCCAAGAAGACCCTCAGGATAGTGAAGGAAAACATCGTATTTGCGCTTGGCGTAAAGGCACTGGTACTTATCCTTGCGGCTGTGGGATTTGCCTCCATGTGGGCTGCAATATTCGCTGACGTGGGCGTTGCGTTCTTGGCCATCATGAACTCCATGAGAGCGCTGAAGGCGTAAGCTGTAGCAAAACAAAAAGGATTTCATTGTGAGGTTTCAATATTGAGTCTAATTCACGGCGTAGCAATTTTCTATTTGCTACGCCATTTTTATGTAGTTAAGAGCCTATGTACACGATTGGTTATAGAATGGGAGAAATAACAAAACCGCTGATTGAAAGTACCGTATAAATATAAATACGTTATAAATGACACAACACTACAAAAAAAAGATGTAAAAATGCGACAATAGTTAAAAAAAGTTGAAAGAAAAAATATTCAAAAACTTAATATTGACACATTATTAACCATTCTATTTTTCAGGGAAATTTGGTAAAATCAAGGTGGGTTTTGTAGAGAATATAAAGAATCAACTGTTATTCCCACAAATCAAAGAGTGTTGTAAAGCGTGTCAGGAATTGGTACTTGGAATAGACTATAATAATGTAGTGTATCCGTGCTCAGAACTGATAATGGATGAGTATAGGATTGGCAGAACGAGTGATTCCTTGGAAATGATTCGGGCAAACTTTAAAGAAAAGGTGCGTAATCTTGCTGATGTAAGTGTAAACAAGGTTGAAAAATGCCGAGACTGCACGTTTAAAATGCTATGTGGCGGTGGCTGCAGAGTGCAGGCCATTCTAATGGGTGGATTATTTAGAGAAGATAAAAACTGTGAAGTATTTAAACAACTTTACATGGAGATACTGTCCAAAATTGTAGAGCTTGATATTACTGAATAAAAAGGAATTATTAACTTATGATACACACAAAAAGGATGCAGATTTTTTTTAGAAATAATAAGTTAAATATATTCGTTTCAATCACAGCCGGACTGCTTATGTCTGCCAATCGTTTATCGATTGCGTGGATTTTGCAGAATGTAATTGATTACATTTCAGGGAAAAATACGCTTTCTCTTCTTCTGCTGATACTGATTACAATTATTTCGTTTTCTCTTTTTGGGGTAGCTATAGCCTTAGATTATGTTTTTTCGCCCAAGTTTAGCACAACCGCCATAAAAAATTATAAAAACTATGTTTTTTCAAAAATAATGAACAAGTCTTCAGATAGTTTTTTTGAAGAGGAAACATCAACTTATTTATCTTTGCTGTCAAATGATATTGAAAAGATCAAAAAGGAATATTTGGATCAAGTTGAGGCGTTTGTTGAGATTGTTGTTACATTAATCGGGGCAATGGTAATGATGATACTTGAAAGCCCTATATTGGCAACTCTTTCGCTGGCCATTTCTTGCATTCCGCTTTTTGCTTCTGTCAGAATGGGAAAAGCGATTTCTCAAAAAGAAAAAGATCTTTCAAGTAAAAATGCGACTTATATATCTTTTGTTAAAGATGCTTTGTCCGGATTTTCGGTCATAAAAACTTTTAGAGCGGAAAATAGGGTTATAGATAATCATTCTGATTATAACAATGCTCAAAATGAAGCTTTGAGGCGCAGAGAGCAGACAGCAATTTCGGTTGGTTCTATCAGTCATTTTTTAGGTAATGTTACACAGATAGCTATTTTTATTGTTTGTGCTGCATTGACAGGAAAGATAGAAAGTATCACACCGGGAACGGTTATTCTGTTTATTCAATTAATGAACTTTGTAATAAGACCTATTGAGCAAATACCAAGACTGTTGGTTGGTAGAAAAGGGGTTATCGGACTATTGGAAACTCACGATTCATTGCTGAATAGAAACATTCTTGAGGAGGGAAAGAAAAGCATAGCCGATGATGTAGAAATCCATGTTAAAGCCATGAACTATTCATTTGATGGTGTGACGAACGTGCTAAAAAACGTCAATTTAGATTTTAAATCAGGAAAATGTTACTTAATTGTTGGTGATTCCGGAAGTGGTAAAACAACATTACTTAACGTTCTTTCGGGCATGCGTAAGAATTATCAAGGAAGTATAAAATACGGCGATATTGAACTAAAAGATATATCTCTTCGTTCTCTGTATGAAAATATATCTATTATTCAGCAGAATGTGTATATTTTTAATGACACTATATTAAATAACATAACTATGTACGAACATTTTGATGAACACGATATCGAACGTGCAGTTTCTCTTGCGGGGCTGGATAAATTAATTGCTGAAAAGGGCGATGATTATCTTTGCGGAGAAGGAGGAGGTTTCTTATCCGGAGGAGAAAAGCAGCGCATTTCTATCGCAAGGAGCATTCTAAGAAAGCAAAAGATTCTGTTCATTGATGAAGGCACATCGGCGTTGGATTATGAAACAGCACAAAAGATTAATAAATCTATCCTTGAATTAAATGGGACGACGCGGTTCATTATTTCTCATAGCATGGATACTAACTTGATTAGAAATTGTGATGAAATTATAGTAATTCGCAATGGAGAGATTTTTGAAAGTGGCAATTTTGATAAGTTAATGAATGATAGGTCATATTTTTATGCGTTGTACGTTCTGGCTACAAAATGAATAACTCCATGAGAACTATAAGGGCGTAATTAAAAGGGCTTCGTTATATTACGAAGCCCTTTTGTTGCGAAAGTTTATGCGAGTCTCTAATTTAACTTGTTCCAGTCGGAAACGTATACTTTGGAAGGATCCTCATCGGATTCCGATAACAGGCCTTCGGATACAAGTTCGTTAACCAGTCTTTCGGTTTCGGCTTCTCCGTATGCCACACCCATCTGGAAACCCGTTTTTTTGTCGAATAAAAGCATTGCATCGGAAGTGATCTGCAGGGACTTGAATTCTCCCATGATACGCTGCTTTCTGCCGTTATCGACCCTGTCGTTGTGTACGGGATTAAGCCCGTACTTTTCGCAGAATTCATTGATAAGTTTTGTCTGGATCCGTTGCTCGTTCACACCCCAGACACCGGTAACGACATTGTATTCCTCAATATCCTTAAGTGTTGCGTCTTCTGCCATTTTCTGCAAAGATTCGCGGGAAGCTCCGGACTCGGCCATTTTGCACATTTCATCGTATGCTATTCTAAATTCGGCGAAGGATTGAATCTGCAAAAGATGGGGTCTTATCAGCTCCAATATCCTGTGTACATCTACGGGAACGGGAATTGTACATTTAAAATCATCCACGGCCAAGAGTCCGTCAAGAATATCAATGGCTTCGCTGCTTTCTTTAAGAATCTCTTCGGCAGGATAGTTTGGCGATTCCAAAAGGAAAAAGTATCCTTCCGAAAACTGATGAAAATCATCTCCGCCTCTTGCTTTTTGAATAAGCAGGAGTATCTTCGCAAGTTCCTCTCCATGTGCTTCGCCTGCTATGGCATTTGCGGCTTCAAGTATCAGAGAATCGGCATCTCGTGAGGGATCGACAAGGAGTTTACCGGAACAGTACAGCGAAAAAACATTGAGGATATGGTATGAATCCATTTCGCTCCAGTAATCGGGCTTGGTGATCCCGTCGTATGCCATTGTA
>Ga0129306_1002909_pt1 | contig 14017 bp, 13 predicted proteins | sample P827metagenome_FD_94438 | JGI IMG/M metagenome (GOLD analysis project Ga0129306, IMG submission 94438) | Capybara group fecal microbial communities from Wisconsin, USA - P827 metagenome | ecosystem: Host-associated > Mammals > Digestive system > Large intestine > Fecal | place: USA: Wisconsin...
AAAGAGAAACTAGGATGGCTGAGTCCTGTTCAATACAGGCTTCGCCTCTTGGCTGCATAAAAAAAGCGTAGCAGCCATAAAACTGCTACGCTTAAAAAGTCTAACTTTTTGGGGTCACATCAAATCGCCGAGCTTTTCTTTTTTTCTTTGTTATATTAATCTGAAATAAAATGTGTCCAGGCATGTTCTTCCTGTTTTGGCATTCCGTACTTTTCTTTTCCAAGCGCAATACTCTTCATAAGGAAGCTCATATTTCTCGCAAGGACACGCATTGTCTGAAGACCTTCTAAATCTTTTTCAGCCTGTCCTTTTTCTCTTCCATGCACGCTATTCCAGTACTGGCTGGAAGCAACTGGCATATTACTGATAGTAAAATACTTATTTAACTCATCAAAGGTAGCACTCGCTCCACCTCTTCGGCATACAACTACGCTTGCACCAACCTTCATACTCTTATCAAAATGAGTGCTGTAGAAAAGTCTGTCGAGGCAGGCAATAAGTGTTGCATTAGCAGATGCATAGTAAACAGGAGATGCCACCACAAGTCCATCTGCCTCTTCGAATTTAGGAGCCAGTTCATTTACCACATCATCAAATACGCATTTACCCTTCTCGCCGCAGCTTCCACAAGCAATGCATCCTCTTACATTCTTGTTTCCAATCTGCACAATCTCCGCTTCAATTCCTTCTTCGCCTAATGTCTTTGAAATTTTCTCTACTGCAATCGAAGTATTTCCGCCTACTCTGGGACTTCCATTTATTATTAATACCTTCATTAATAGAAATCTCCTTCCAATTATAATTCTCTATTTAATGAGTCTTCTCATCAGGTCGCTGGCTTTCAGCTGACCCGGAGCACTTTCTTTTCCTACTGATGTAAATGTCAGGCATGCACCCGTTTCTTTACACATATATCTGGATCTGGAACCAAGCTCACCCATAGATATAAGAGCTACAGGTTTCGCTCTCTCAACGACCATCTTCTGGTTAAGCTCCATAAGACGTCTTACATCAAAATCATTCTTTGGCATGGCCGCAAATTTCAGTATGTCGCCACCCAGAACTTCCATCTGACGAAGTTTTTCTTCTATCTCGGAATCATGAGGAGTCTTTTCAAAATCATGGTAGGACATCACAACCGCTATTCCATGATCATGAGCTGCAGTAGTTGCTCTCGCCACGTTGTAATTTCCAACCACAAACTCAACATCCACCATATCAACCATTCCGCTGGAGATTACATTTTGCATGATATCACCCATACGAAGATGTGCTCTATCGTTGCGGATCATTCCACCCTGCTCTTCACTTCTGAAGGTAAACAGAAGAATCCTATCTTCAAAAAGCTTTCTCAGATTGCAGAGGATATTGAAAACACTATCACTCTGAATGATGTTTGCATAATAATCGGCGCGCCACTCTATCACTGCTGTTTTTACCTCAGGATGATCCTTGAACTTTTCATCCAGCTCATGAATGCTTTCCCTTAAAGCTTTTGCAACAGTAAAAATCTCCTCGCCCGAAGTTCCCATTAAAGGAACACAAATACGAGGTGTGCCATCACCGAAGGTGAAATCTTTAATCGTTATTTTTTTGTCATTGCTATCAATGAACATTAACTATAACTCCTGTTATCACCACAAAAATAATTTCCATTACTGCAAAAAATATTACTATCTTAGGGATACTCCACTTCATGTTCTTTCTGAGATGATCATGAAATGGGAACCTTATATTCTTAAAAAGACTTATCTTAACTGTTCTTAAAAGCGCCAGCTTAAGCAGTCCAAGTCCTCCATCAAATAAGAATACAAATGAAAGAAGGATGAATGCAAATGGATGCATAGATTTCATTGCCAGAAGCGCTAGCAGGAAGCCGATCGTTCTTGAGCCTGCATCTCCCATCAAAACTGTACTAGGATTCCAGTTATATGTAAGATATGCCACAAGGACAAATGCCATCACCATGCCCATTGCTGAATAGATTTTCAGAACATCGCCAAATATAAGCGAAAATGCAAACAACTCAATAACTGAAACTGTTCCGCAAAGTCCGTCAACACCATCTGTACAGTTGGTCACATTTACTGAGCCCCAGATAAGTGCTACAGCAAGTATAACATATAAAACAACAGGAATGTGGAAATGAAGCTTAAACAGAACCACATCAGTTGGATTATGCTTTACAAAAACCACTGCTGCCGCAACAGCAATTATAAGATCAAGAATACCCTTTACAAGCTCTCCCCAAGGGCTCTTAGAAGCATCATCTAAAAATCCTGTTATCATCATAACAGCCATGAGTCCAAGGTAGATGTAGAACTCAGCTCCCGCCGGTGTTTTAAGTGCACTTAGAGGTACAAAGAAAAGTGCAGATGCAAGCAGGAAGATGATGACCATAACCAGTCCCACTCCTGTAACCTTTCCGCTTGAACCCTTATTTACCTCTACTCTTTTTCCATCCTTGTCGATAACATACTTACCGCCATCTCTTGGAAGGAACTCAAAAGGTTTTGCAAGCAGCAAGAATGTTGCAACAAAAGCAACCACCGAGGCAAGTAAAACTATGAATTTATCATTTAATTTGATACTAAGTAAATTGTACAACATTTTTTGATTACCTTTTTATTTGATATAACAAAGATTAATAAATCTTTGCTTCTTCCTCTCCGTTCATAACACGAAGTGCACCCTGTGCAAGTGCAAGAAGCTCATCCTCTCCAGGATAAACTGTAACAGGAGCTATAAACTCAACTCTCTCTTTGATGCCATTTGTAACAGCCTCACCATGAGCAATACCACCTGTAAGGATAATCTGATCAACCTTACCCTTAAGTACTGCAGACATAGCTCCAATATCCTTACTTACCTGATAAATGAACGCTTCGAAAACAAGCTTAGCATCATCATCTGTAAGACTTCTCTTATAAACTTCCTGAGCATTGTTTGTTCCGAGATAAGCATTGTAACCACCGTTTCCGATAAGCTTCTTCTTAATCTCAGCCTGAGTATATTTTCCCGAGAAGCACATATCTACAAGAGCAGCAGGTGGAACTGCACCAGCTCTCTCTGGAGAAAATGCGCCTTCACCTGAAAGTGCATTGAATACATCTACAATTCTTCCGTTTGTATGTGCGCCAACCGAAACGCCGCCACCCATATGAACAACAATAAGGTTCAGATCTTCGTAAGCCTTGCCTGTTTCCTTTGCATATCTCTTGGCAACCGCCTTCTGATTAAGTGCATGGAAAACTGAAACTCTTGGAAGCTCCGGAACACCTGAAAGTCTTGCAACTGGCTCAAGCTCATCAACAACTACAGGGTCAACAATGTAAGAAGGAACGCCAATCTCATCAGCAATGCCCTTAGCAAGAATACCACCAAGGTTAGATGCATGCTCTCCGCCGACTGCATTCTTAAGGTCCTCAATAAGCTTATCAGTTACTGTATATGTTCCGCTTGGGATAGGCTTCAGAAGTCCGCCACGACCAACGATAACATTAAAGCTCTTTATATCCTCGCCCTTGTCAGCAAGGAAATTCAGGATCATTTCTTTACGGAAATCTACCTGATCAACAATTTTCTCAAACTGAGCAATTTCCTCAGTTGTATGTCTCAGAGTTTCTTCTGAAACTAAATTCTCATCCTCAAATATACCCAGTTTAGTTGATGTAGAACCAGGATTTATAATTAATGACTTTATCATTACAATCTCCTCACAAATATACTAATTAATTTCAATAATAATTCTAATTAATTACAACACAACAAGACTCTATTAATTCCGATTCAATTACTTCTTCAGAGAATCTGCAACGAGTGCTCCAAGAGCGAGGGAATTAACCTTAACCTCAAAGCTGTCTGATCTTGATGTAAGGATAACTGGTGCAGCAGTACCTGTGATCAGATTACCATTCTTACATTTTGAGAAATGAACCAGACCCTTGTAGAGAATATTTCCTGCATGGATGTCTGGGAACAGAAGAATGTCTGCATCTCCCACAATCTTACGACCTGTAGCACCCTTATGCTGAGCAGCCTCAGGACATGTTGCAAGGTCCATTGAAAGAGGACCGTCAACTATACAGCCTGTAATCTCGCCTCTTTCATTCATCTTTGTAAGCTCATCTGCTTCAACAGTTTCAGGCATCTTAGGGTTAACAACCTCAACTGCAGCAAGCGGAGCAACCTTTGGATTCTCAATTCCGCAGGCATTACAAATCTCAACTGTATTCTTGATGATGCTTGCCTTATCCTCAAGAGTTGGATAAGGAACAAATGCAACGTCTGTAAGAAACAGAAGCTGTTCAACGCCTTCAATCTCAAATACGCAAACATGGCTGAGTGGACGGCCTGTACGAAGTCCAACTTCCTTATCAAGAACTGAACGAAGGAAATCCTTGGTATCAATAAGTCCCTTCATGTACATATCAGCCTTGCCATCATGTACAAGCTTAACAGCCTCTCTTGCAGCCTCAATCTTGTCCTTTACATCTACTAACTCATAATCATCAAGGTTCATTCCAATCTCTTCAGCGATAGGCTTAATTAAATCCACATCACCAACTAAGATGGAATCTGCAATTTCTCTTTCCTTTGCAGCCTTAACCGCAAGGAGTACCTCGTCATCCTGTGCAACCGCAACAGAAACCTTCTTCTTTTCAACCTGGGAAAGTCTCTCAAGAAGATCATCAAAACTTTTACTCATAATTTTTCTCTCCATTTATTTTTATTGGTTCTTCATTTCTAAATGAAACTATTTTTTTGAAAAACCTTTTTTATCAAGTAATTCAACTACAAACTGAAGCGCAACCGGAATAACTGCCAGAAGCACTGCAATCCCAGCTAATGTTCTATCTGTATTACCTTTTCTGAGCGCCTTCATATATGCACTCTTTATATCTTTTCTTTCTCTTTTCTCAGCCTTCTTGGCAGCCTTCTTCTCCTGCTTCTGAGCTTTCTTTGCATTCTTCTTCGCAAGATTTACAGCAGCCTTCGCTGTACTAACCCCATTCTTCTTCATATCATTCTCCTTGCTTTTCTTCCTGTTTCTTAGTTGCTCGTTTAGCACGGAAGTCTTCATCCGGAAGAACTGCATTCATGATGATACCAACGATTGAGCCAACTGCAAGTCCTGAAAGAGAAATTGTCATTGATCCAATAAGAATATTGATACCTCCATCAGCACTGTACTTAATACCAATTGAAAGTACAAGGATGAGAGCCGCGATGATTACATTTCGTGTTTTGCTAAAATCAACTTTATTCTCAACTATATTACGAACACCGACTGCAGAGATCATTCCGTAAAGCACCAGAGAAATTCCTCCGATAACCGCTGTAGGAATAGCTGAAATGCAAGCTGCAACCTTTGGCGAGAATGAGAATATAAGCGCAAATCCAGCAGCTATTCTGATAACTCGTGGATCGTAAACCTTTGAAAGTGAAAGCACACCTGTGTTCTCTCCATAAGTTGTATTAGCAGGTGCACCGAAGATTGATGCAACTGTTGTAGCAATACCGTCACCAGTAAGTGTTCTGTGAAGTCCAGGATCTTTTATAAAGTCCTTACCAACTGTTGATGAAATAGCGGAAATATCTCCGATATGTTCAACGATTGTAGCAAGCGCAATTGGAACAATTGTGATGATTGCTGAAATAAGAAGCTTTACATCACAATCAGAGAAGATTGAGAAAATCGTCTCCTGATATTTGATTGGCCAGCCGAGCCATGCAGCGTCTTTGATAGCCTGAACCTTTACCGGATCAAAGAGGATAAAGTCATCATTGTTTCCGCCCACTATAATGTTCAGAACAAATGCCACGAATGTTGAACCAAGTACACCAAGGATAATTGGAATAATCTTTATCATTCCTTTACCGTAAATGTTACATATAACGATTATAAGAATAGCAACAACTGCAATAAACCAGTTTGCTGAACAATTATCTATAGCTGATTGTGAAAGTGTAAGTCCGATAGCGATAATGATTGGGCCTGTTACGATAGGTGGGAAAAACCTCATTACATTTTCTGTTCCGAAGGCTTTAAACAAACCTGCAAGAATCAGATAAAGCAAGCCTGCACAGGCAACACCGAAGCATGCATATGGAAGAAGTTCTTTTTCTCCATTTGGAGCTATTGCAGAATAACCTGCAAGGAATGCAAATGAGGATCCAAGAAATGCAGGCACCTTTCCTTTAGATATCAAATGAAAGAGGAGTGTTCCTATTCCCGCAAAAAAGAGTGTAGTGGATACGCTGAGTCCCGTCAGTGCCGGTACAAGAACTGTTGCACCAAACATCGCAAACATGTGCTGTGCACCCAGTATAAATAACTGAGCTGTTCCCAGCTGAGTTGCGTCATAAACAGGATAGCTGATTTCTTTTTTTACTTTCTTTTCCTTCGCCATTTTCCCTTTCCTTTCACGCTTTTGAACCATATGTAGATTTTTCTGCAACCATATCTAATTCAGGTTCAGGATCATCCAAATCTGTATTTCCATTATTAAGTATAAAATCTCTAAGCAATTTATCAATCTTCACGCCAAGCATAGGTGCTGGAATGCTTCTTTTTTCTAATTGTTCTATATATACTTTAGCATTAACCTTATCAACTGTTTCCTTTAATGCATCTAAACGACCATATTCATTGATATTCGATTCTGTGACTCTATCAGACATTATTTTTCTCAATATGTTTTCATTAAGTCCTAGCAAATTTGCAAATTGATGAATACTATCGTCTCTCGCTCTTTGCATATATTCGGTCACATAATCTCTGAATTTTTTTCCTTTTTCAACTCGTACATCGCCACTCTGTATATCGTGCAAGAATATATTAGCATATTTTTGTTCTTCCTGACTCAAAACCGCAAATGTTTTATGTAGTTCATCCTCAGCTCTTTGCAACTCTTCTTCATTCTCATGAGCACTTAATATTTTAAGATACTTTTCAAAACGAGAGTTCATGTAATCAGAGTCAATTTTGTCGGTATTAATCTGCGTAATATATGTATCTATATCATAAGGAATCTCATCTTCCTCTTCACTCTTTGATGTATTATTAAAGAGTTCCTTATACCTTTTTACGAGAATTAAATACACGGTTCCATCAAGTGCTGTTTGTATTATGCTTTTTTCTCCAGTTATATCATTCACATAATCATACTCTAGTTTTGTCCATTTAAACCCTTGAACCTTTGCCGCATCAAGATAACGGTTAAACTCTCTAAACAGTTTTGCAAACTTTCCTTTTTCGGAAGGATTATTAGGCAACCTTTCGAAGTTAGATTCTCCTGCGCTTTCAAATAGGTCTTTAATTTGCTGATAAACACTATTCATATTTTTTATATTTGATGGTAGTTTATCAACAAATAGTCCTAATGGTTTATCTCCCGAATAAAGAGCAAAAGCATCTTCTATTCGTTTTTCCATAGTATATGGTTTTCTATAGTATCTTATAGTTCCAAATGGCTTTTCGTTTCCAAATAATCTATTAGTTCTAGAAAACGCCTGAATTAACCCCTCATATTTTAGCATCTTATCTAAATATAATGTATTAATCCATTTAGAATCAAATCCCGTCAGCATCTGATCTACAACTATCAGTAAATCAATCTGCTTATCTCTATCTTTATCAATCCTATGATATGGTTTTTTATGGGCGAGTCGCGCCGCAATATCTTTTTTCATTTTTCCATATGAGCCAGCGCTATATTCCATATGATATTTTTCGTTATAGTCTTGAATTAGCTCATATAAACCTTCCAGCTTAAATCTTACGCCATCAGTATTATCATCACTTGGATCAAAAAGACCTGTAACTTTTAATTCCGGTGCCATATCTTTAAATAATCTGTAATACTGTATTGCCTCTGGAATACTACTTGTCGCAAGAATAGAGTGGAACTTTCCACCAACGCTATATATCATCCAGTTTTCTTTTATATCATCTACAACTGCCTTTCGATGTCTGTCACTCTTATATTGAGCGCTAGGAATTTCATCCTCTATTCCTTTAATATAATTTCCAGCAGAATCCCTGTAACCTGCCATTGGTGCAGTGTTCATATAATAGTTAAACACTTTAATTTTATCCGGATCTGTAAATATTTCTTCTAAATCCTTTGCCTTTGCTCTTTCTAAAGCAACAACTTGTCTAAGGTCCTTATCTTTATAAGTAAGAACTTTGTATGGATCAAAGCCCAATACATTTTTATCACGAATACCATCTGCTATACTATATCTATGAAGTTCATCTCCAAAAAGCATAGCTGTTGTGGTTTCTTTTTTCTTATTCTCGTCATGTATAGGTGTTCCAGAGAAGCCAAAAAATAAAGCTTTAGGAAACGTATCCTTAATAGCAATAAGCATGTCACCAAACGTTGATCGATGACACTCGTCAACTATAAAAACAAGCTTCTTCTGATTAATTCTATCTATATCACTTGTTCTAACTATCTTGCTGTCCATTTTGATGTTACTCATCTTTTGGATAGAAGTAACTATCAATGTATCCGCAACATCATTACTCTTAAGTTTTCCAACTAGAACGTTTGTATCTTCTGTATCTTGTACAGTATTTGCTTTTTGTTCCTCAGTAAGACCTACACCAGCAAAATTACGATACTCTTTAATAGACTGAACTCCCAGTTCAATTCTGTCCATAAGAAATACAACTTTATCAGCATCTTTAGATGTAGATATTAATTGTGCAGCCTTGAAAGACGTAAGAGTTTTTCCCGAACCAGTTGTATGCCAAATATGACCGCCCAACTGACTTTTCTCGTCCCATCTGTTTTTAGACACTCTATCCGCAATTTTATTAACCGCGTAATATTGGTAGCTTCTCATCACTTTCAGAATACCATCAGATTCATCAGCGACAGTGTAAAAGCCTATTAATTGATGAGCCATAGGTATCGAAAGGAAGTGTGAACCAATATCTTTCCAATCATTCACAAGCTCATTATTAAAATCGGCCCAGTGGAAATAGTAATCAGGGTTAAAAGAACCTTCAGGTCCAGGATTCGCAAAATAAAGCATTTCCTCTGGATTCATAGCGACAAAAACCTGAACTAGAGAAAACAACCCTGTGAATACTCCTTCAGCCGAATACTTTTCAATTTGATTGACCGCTTGCAAAACAGAAACACCACTACGTTTTAATTCGATATGAATTACTGGCATTCCATTTATTAAAAGCATCAAATCTCCACGTCTATCAAAAGCCACCTTTGACTTTGTTGGAAACTGCGGTTGTTGAGCTATCTGATATCTACTTTCTCCACCAGCAATTTCTCTTCTTTCGTAAATCTTTAAAGATACTTCTTTTCCAAAATGAGCCTTATCATCTGGATTATCTCTCGTTACAGAAACTGTACCACCATTAATAAATCCATTAAGTTGGAGAGGTGTTCTTAGCGTATTAATCTGCTCAATTATTTGCTGCATTTCCCCATCTGTAAGGGGATAATCATTTAACCTGTCAATACTCCTGTTGTTAGCAAATAAAATATCAGCCCAATTCTGGATAAGGTCTTTTTCAGTGCAATTCTTTAAAACCTTATCTTCCCATCCTTTTGTCTTTAATAAACTTATAAGAGCTTCTTCAAAATCTTTTTCTCTACTGAACATCATTTTGATTATCCTCAAACAATAACGAAACGCATTTTGTTTTGCGAAAGCACACCATTTAATATTTTATCATTATTGAGTATAAAAATGAACAAAAAACTTCATCAGCGTAAGGGAAAAAGGAGGGCTAAATGTTTGAATATAATAATGTATCGCCTCTATTCTGCGATTATTATCACGAATGGGTATCCATCTACAAAGAAGGAGCCGTAAGAAATGTAACCTTAGACAAATACAAAATGTCTGAAACATGGCTAAGAAAGCTTGTTCCAGACATTCATCTCAGTGACATGACAAGAATAGTGTATCAACAACTGTTAAACGATTATGCTAAAGAGCATGAAAGGCAAACCACCATGGACTTCCACCACCAACTAAAGGGCGCAATCCTCGATGCAGTTGATGAAGGATATATCGAACGTGATCCAACCCGAAAGGTAATAATAAAAGGAAAAACTCCATCCATAAAGAAAATCAAATATCTCAATCAATTTGAACTACACACATTATTAATCAATCTAGATTTATCTTCTGAAATTAATTGGGATTGGTTTATACTCTTAGTCGCTAAAACTGGAATGAGATTTTCTGAAGCACTAGCTCTAACACCTAACGATTTCGATTTTGCCCATCAAACTCTATCAATTAATAAAACATGGGACTACAAAGGAAATGGCGGATTTCTGCCAACAAAGAATAAATCTTCCGTTAGAAAAATACAGATTGATTGGCAAACCGTTATTCAGTTTTCAGAATTGGTTCGCAACATTGACGAAGATGCACCAATATTTGTTAATACATACAACGGCATATACAAGAGCACATACAATTCAACGGTTAACAACATACTCGAAAGACACTGCAAAAAACTTGATATCCCTGTTATCTCTATACACGGACTTCGCCACACCCACGCATCTCTACTGCTTTTTGCCGGAGTATCCATCGCAAGTGTTGCAAGAAGACTTGGGCACGCCAGTATAACAACAACTCAGAAAACATACCTGCATATAATACAAGAGTTAGAAAACCAGGATATCGATCTAGTAATGAGATCATTGTCAAATCTAAACTAGTATAAACTTACGCTGATGAAGAATAAATACTATAAGATTTTTCCTTTATTTGAACCATCCACTTATATTGTTCAGTGCCAGTCTCGTTTCTTCACCCATGTATTTTTCACATTCACGAAGCAATTCATTCTTGTTTTCTGAATCAAGAATTGATTCTAGTATGGTAAACTCAACAACCTCAGCTATTTTGGAATCTCCAGACTTTTCCATTTTTTCAATATAATCAAAAGCCACTCTTGTCTTTTCTGAATCATTAATTATAATCCTTTTCAAATATGGCACAACAACCATACCAAACATAATATGCATCCCATCTTCTTGATGAGCAGCACTTTCTACCGATAAATCATCGAACAACTGTTTATCTTCCGGAAATAAGTTGACAAAGTCATCATATAAATCTTCATATTTCATAACTATTCTCCCTTCGCTTCTAGTATAGCTAATCTAAGCTTTCTCAAAACCTTATTAGCCATTTTCATATCTGATTTACTTAGATTTTCACGCAGAACTCTATTCTTTAAATAACGCTCCATTTCCAACGCCTTCTGAATATGACTATTGCCATTTCTTCCAACATTAATCCCTGTTCTTTTTTCAAATTTAAGTATAGTTGCAGTCCCACCATCACCTATAAATGAACCTTCTCTATACATTTGATTTATTGCATTTCGAAGTTTGGAATTTTGAGCTTTCTTTAACAGCGAGTCTCTCTTAGATACACCTATCCATTTTTTATGTTCTCCAGGAAGTGCATTACCGTTCTTTCCTACATAAAAATTTGTAATAAATCCACCATGAAATCCACCGCCCATATTAATCCACCTCCTTTCGGATGTGGATAAACTCCGGGTTAAATATAATGACATTAATCCCTAATTTTTTTATATCATTTATATTTTTAGGAGGACTCCCATAAACAATTATTGTTTCCGGATCCAGTTTCTTTGCAACATATTCAAGCCCTTCTTCAAACTTTTTCCTATAGTTCAATCTCTTTACACAGCCTTTTGAACCTACAGCTATAACATTATGTCTTGGTACACCCTCACACGCAACATCAAAAGTTTCTTCAATTCCGAATCTAATATTTGGAATGACTTTTATGCCACTTTTTTGTAACCACACACCTAGTGCTCGACTTCTGTATATATTCCATATCTGCATAGCAAGAGGCATATCATAGTATAGGCTAAAATCAGGAGTAATAACCCCTTCAAAGCGTTTCAACATTTTTAAATATTTACGAGGAGCATTCCACAATCTCTCAAATTGATAATCATCCTCATAAAAGACAACCCACTGATTAAAATCTCTTTTCTCTTTTAATGCCTCCGAAAAACAAATGCATTTTCTAGGGATACTATGTTCTTCTTTTAAAATAGGAATGTCATACTTCCCAGAAAAGCGTGATCCAGCAACTAAATATGAATGGAAGACATCCCTGCATCCACCTCTATCTTTATTATTCTTTTTCATGATAATCAATCGTCCTTTCGTTGTATTATGAAAGAACCCAACGCGTCGTTCTCTTTCTATTGATAGGCTATCAAAACAACGCATTAATGATTAAGCACGAAAATCGGGATTATTCATTATTCTCTGATTGGTGTTAACATCTCAAGTATTTTCCTTGCTTTTTTTATCTTGGCCGGTGACCATACTTTCTTATGCCAACAGCTAAAAATATCATATTCTTCCATAAAAGATGCCCAATCCTCTAAATTGGTATTTTCTTTAAACCAATCCTTATAGAATCCACCTTCTGTACTTTCAATGTTATGAAACAAAGTCATAAGACCTATTAATTCAATATATTTATACCGATGCAGAGTAATAAATTCGTCCGCCTCCCCCTCAATAATAAAATCTGGAATCAGATATTGTCGTTCTCGAATCATTCTATTATCCCCACAAATATTAATACCTAATATACTGTCATATTTTAGTGGTAGCGCCATAGCCCATAAAGTATAATAATCAACCTCATTAATACCATTTTTATCCATATAGTCTGCAACCAAGTAAATGAATTCGAGGGAATACTTCCATTCAATTGTAAAAAATGCCATTGAAGCAAATAGTAAATCAGCATCTGATTGATTTGATCTTTCTATTAGTTTTTCAACCCATTCATCATACTCTTCAAACAATTCTATGAATTGTTTATTCGAAACCTTTTTTGAAGAAATAATTCTTTTTTCGACAACTGACTTAATAATCCTCAGATCCTGAATATTTTCATTTTCGAATATATCCATTTCGGTCAGCTCATAGCCTTCAAGTCTACCATTAATTTCGGACATATCTTTGCCAAGAAGCTCTTTATACTTCTCCATTTCTTCTGGATTCCATCCAGTCTCCTCGCCGAATAGCTGATAGTTATAATCCTTATATTTCTGAGCATATTGCATAGCACGGGCATATCTCATCCTCTCACTATGATCATCGTCATCAGCATTATATTCCAAGTAATGCCTAAGTGGATGTTTTTCCAAACTTTCATAATATGCATGTTTGACAAATTCAAGCATGACATACTCGCCAAACATTAGCGGATGAATGGGATAGCATTCATCAAAACAAAAGAATGTAAGTTCTTCGGGACAACAAGTAAAAATCGTTCCCATTATATCCTCAAACATCATTTCCATGTTACCAGTCATAATTAACCCCTCGATAAAACTATATAGATAATTAAATTATACTTATAATCAACACGCTAATCCATAGAGAATTCATAGACCGACTTACGCTGATGAAGGGTGATAAGTTTATCGAGGTTTGAAAAATACTCCCCGATTATAATCTGCTCATCTATAGATTTTGGCATAATCATATCTGTATCTTGGAGAGCTGACTTTGAAATAGAAGTAACCTTTATTCCTTGCATTAACCGTTTTAACTGGTTGTGATATGCAGGAGAATTTATATAGTACCCCAGGAACATCGGACCATATTTTTCCTTTGGACGACAAGCTATAGTATGAAGTCCTGACAGTAATTTCAAGCCTTCGGATCCTTGTATTTCTGTACATTTACCAACAGTATCATCTTCTGCTGTATCTGCAATTACGATGTCCCCATCTCGCAAAAAAGAGTTCTTAAACTTATCGACTTTAGCATCATCGGATATGTATGGTAACTCTGTCTCGGCAGCATCAATATAGTCTCCAAACTTTATCAGCACATCACCGTAATGTACATTCTTTACCGTCCCGCTTTCATAGTTCAATTCAGCTCTAGATAGGGTATTATTCTGTAATCCATCAAATACTGAAGCAAACTTACGCTGTTCCCAA
>Ga0129306_1002911_pt1 | contig 14017 bp, 11 predicted proteins | sample P827metagenome_FD_94438 | JGI IMG/M metagenome (GOLD analysis project Ga0129306, IMG submission 94438) | Capybara group fecal microbial communities from Wisconsin, USA - P827 metagenome | ecosystem: Host-associated > Mammals > Digestive system > Large intestine > Fecal | place: USA: Wisconsin...
GGGGGAAAGGGACCGGTAGTCCGGTCCCCCTCCTAAGAATATGGTTTTATCTGCTCGTACTCTATAAAAGATTAGTCATAAAGGTTGGGAGCGATGTCTGCAGCGTCCATGTTGGAGTTGTCATACCAGTAACCGTCTGTAGCGATATCAGAAACTGTCTCGCCGTTAGCAATCTTGTAAAGGGTCTGAACTGTTGTCTTACCCATTGCAAGAGGAGACTGGGTAACAGCACCGAACATCTTGCCGTCTTTGATAGCCTGCTTAATAACTGTACCTGCATCGAAACCTGCTGCAAGAATAGTTGTGCCTGCTTCTGTACCAAGTTTTCCAAGGTTCTCGTTAGCTGAAAGGATACCCTCTGCTGCTACCTGGTTTGAACCAAAGATACCGAGAACGTCAGACTTATTCATGATAGCTGATGCCTCTGTTGCGCAAAGCTCAACAGTTGTCTGTGCAGGAACTGCAACCTCGATGATGATATCTGCTGATGCCTCATCGCCTTTGTCCTTTGCACCGTTTACATAGAATTCGTTACCAACTACTGCAACCTTCTTGCCGTCTGCTGTTGCAAGTTCTGTGAATCTATCGATGAATCCAAGACCACGCTGTGTGATTGACTCGGAAGTTGACTCCTGGTTAACCTCACCGATTCTTACGGGAGCTGATGCAGAAGCGATAGAATCCTTAAGAGCTGCGTAAAGGTTGTCAGCTGCAGTTGCGCCTGCGCCGTAGTTGTCTGTTGCAATTGTTGAAAGTACTGAGCCTTCGGGAGCGTCAGGACAGCCTGAGTCGAAACATACTACAGGGATGCCTGCGTCTTTAGCCATCTGAAGAGCGTCTAAGCATGCACTCTGGTCACATGCTGCAAGGCCGATTCCGTCAGGTGAGCCGTTGATGTAGTTTGTAAGCATGTTAACCTGATCTGCGATATCTGACTCTGCGTTAGGTCCGTTACACTCAACCTTAACACCGAGTTCTTCTGCTGCCTGGTTTACACCTGTAACTGCTGCCTGCCAATATGATGACTGGAAGCTCTTTACAACGATCTTGAAATTAAGTTCCCCACCCGCTTCAGTTGTCTCTGTTGATGCTGCAGGAGCCGCTGCCTCTTCTGTCTTTGCAGGAGCAGGCTCAGAAGTTGTAGTAGATGCTGCCTGTCCGCCGCAACCTACTAAAAGAGTAGCTACCATTGCTGCACTAAGAATTGTTGACAATACTTTCTTTTTCATTTTTTTCCTCCTTTAGAAAAAATAGACCTTTTCTTTATATGAACTGCTTTGCAGTACACATCATTTTCTGCTTTCTTTACGTTTCTTTATAATGTCTACCATTACGGATCCGATGAGAACCACGCCGGTAACAATCTGCTGCCAGTTAGCCTGAAGCCCGATGAAGGGAAGGCCGGTTTTGAGAAGACAGATTACGAATACACCGATTAAGGTTCCTATGATGGATCCGGCTCCGCCTGTTGCCGATACACCGCCGATGATTGCGCCACCAATGGCCTCTAACTCAAATCCTGCTCCGGTTCCCGGAAGTACTGTTGCAAAGACTGCCGAGTAAGCTATGGAAGCCAGTGCTGCGAAGAATCCCGAAATCACGTAAGCCATTATGTGATAGAACTTAACGTTGATTCCCGAAAGGATTGCCGCCTCCTTGTTACTTCCGATGGCAATGGTGTAACGTCCTATCTTCGTGTGATTCAGGACAAAGTGCATCAGTATGGCCAAAAGAAGAACCCATACAAATCCCAGCGGAATTTTCGTGTCACCTATTGTCAGCTTGAATATACTTCGAAACCAGCTGCCGGGCTGACCTGTTGTGGGCCATGAAATACCAAAGTTGTTGGAACAGATGGAACCGAGTCCTCTGGTAATCATGCAGGTACAAAGAGTTGCCAGGAAAGGTGGTAATCCCATTACACCGATAAGGATTCCGTTTATAAGACCGATGATGATACCAAAGAGCAGTGAAACAACCATTGCTGCTCCGGTGGGCCAGCCTTTGTGTACAATCAGGTAGCCTCCTGCCAATGAGTAACACACAAGTCCCGTACCGATTGAAAGATCAACTCCCCCTGTAATAAGCGGGAAGGAAACTCCGATTGCCATAAGGACAATGTAGTAGGAGTAATCCATGATGGTCAGGATTGTCGTATACTTTCTGAAATCAGGGCTTGCCACACAGAAGAAACCCAAAAGTGCAATTACGACTATGAATACAATTACTTCCTGCTTAAGAAGCTTTGCAGGTATTTTTCTATTTCCCATGTTTCCCTCCTAATTGATGTCCCTTGTGGCCAGATTCATAATCTTTTCCTGTGTGGTGTCTTCAATACGAAGCTCACCGGTCTTCTTGCCTTCACACATAACCACAATACGGTCACTCATTCTTAATATTTCTGTCATTTCAGAGGAAATCATTATTATTGATTTACCCTCGGCTGCCAGCTTGTTCATGAGCTTGTAAATCTCATTCTTGGCACCTACATCAATACCTCTGGTGGGTTCGTCAAAAATCAGGATGTCGCAATTCTTGCAGAGCCACTTGGCAATAACAACCTTCTGCTGGTTGCCTCCGGAAAGATTAACCACAAGCTGATCTACGCTTGGAGTCTTGGTGGAAAGGGAATCAACAAACTCCTTTGCCACTTTCTTCTCTTTCTTCTTGTCTATGAAAATACCCTTCATATAGTTGCCAAGGTCGGCCATGGTGGTATTCTCTGCAATGGTCTTCTGAACCACGATTCCGAATCTCTTGCGATCTTCCGAAAGATATCCGATTCCTGCTTTAACAGCATCTTCGGGACTGTTAATTACAGTCTTCTTGCCGTTAACAAAAATCTCTCCGCTCTCCTTGGGGTCGGCTCCGAAGATTGCTCTGGCAGTCTCCGTACGTCCCGCACCCATAAGTCCTGAGAATCCGAGGATTTCACCCTTTCTGAGCTCGAAACTTACGTCCTGAACCATTCTTCCGGCATTCAGGTGATCCACTCTTAATACCACCGGGGCGTCATCAGGAACTCTGCTCTTTGTCTTTGGCTCCTCGTAGATTATTCGACCTACCATCATGTTGATGATGTCGTCCTTGGTGGATTCCTCAGTTACAAGAGTTCCCACATAGCATCCGTCTCTCATTACCGTTACTCTGTCGGTAATGACCTTAATCTCATCCATTCTGTGGGAGATATAGACGATTGCCATCTGCTGCTTTCTCAAGTCTCTTATAATCTTGAACAGATCCTCGATTTCAGATTCCGTGAGGGCTGCGGTAGGCTCATCGAAAATGATGACCTTTGCATCGTGGGAAATTGCTTTTGCAATCTCACACATCTGCTGCTTACCTACCGTCAGATCGCTCATGGTGGCTGTCGGGTCTATGTTGATGTTTAATTTTTCAAAAAGCTTTGCCGCTTCTTCATTCATCTTCTTATCGTCGATGCGAATTCCCTTTTTGAACTCGCGTCCGATAAAGATGTTCTGGGCTACCGTCAGGTGGCCCACCATGTTAAGTTCCTGATGAACGATAACCACGCCCGCATCCTGTGCCTCTCTGGCACCGTGGAACTCAACCTCTTTTCCCTCAAATACTATGCTTCCGGAATCCTTGGTGTAGATTCCTGTAAGCACCTTCATAAGAGTTGACTTTCCGGCTCCGTTCTCACCCATAAGTGCATGAACTTCTCCGCGCTTGACATCGAAGCTTACCTTATTTAAGGCATGAACTCCGGGAAACCTCTTATCGATATCTATCATCTGCAGGATTACTTCGCCCATTTCATACCCCTCCTTTTAGTTCTTTCTTCGTCTCGCCATTACGTCGGCATAAACCGCAACAATAACGATCAGACCGGTAATTATGAGCTGGTAGTCCTTGGTGAATCCAAGAGCAAGTATTCCCTCCTGCAAGAGTGCAATGATGAATACGCCGATTACTGTTCCTCCTATGGAGGCCAGACCGCCTGCCATGGATGTTCCACCCATTACGCATCCGGCAATGGCTTCGTTGTTGTACTGGTCGCCGTAGCCGGGCTGAACTGTGGTATAGGCACCTACGAAGTAGATTGCTGCTATTCCTACCAATACTCCGCAGATTGCGTATGCAAGCATCTCCCACTTCTTGGTATCTACACCGGAAAGTCTTACTGCCTCTCTGTTGCTTCCGAGGCTTAAGATGTATCTTCCCGCTTTGGTGTGGTTAAGAATTATGGAGCAGATTGCCGCAACCACAAGAAATACGATTATTCCCACAGGGAACTTTCCAACTTTGACTAAGGATCTGAACCATCCACCCTTTGCCGCCTGGGGCCAGCTTACGGATTGTGTTTTGGTAAAAACAGAAGCCACCCCCTTGGCTATGTTCATGCTTGCCATGGATACAATGAACGGGGGAACCTTCCAGTAAGCAACCAGATATCCGTTCATCATTCCGAAAAGGAGTCCCACAATCAGGCTTAAAATCAGGGATGGTAACATCGGAACCCCAAGGCTTGTAAGGGAATAACCCGAAACAAGCGCACAGCAAAACATTACAGGACCTATGGAGAAATCAATTCCTCCGGTGGCGATGACAAAGGTTACACCCAGGGATAAGAATCCCAAAAAGTATACGTAGTTCAGGGCACTCATAATACGAGGCATTCCTGCAAAGTTATCCACCATAAGGCTTAAAATCAGGTACATCAAAACAAGTACGCATGCCAGAACTATACGGTTAAATCCAAGTTTTTTGATTATTGGATTCTCTTTAATCTTCTTAATTAAGTCCAAAGTGTTCTCCCCCCAACTAGCAATAAAACGCGTCACTTATCATGTAATTAAGCTTTGTGGCATAGTTGTAATCTTCAACGAGATGCACCACACAGTCCTCCACCAGTTCCTTGGGATCCGTTGTAAGGATTCCGTCACGAACCTTTATGTACTGAAGGGGCATGTACTCTCGTAACATTCCCAAAGGAATCACCACCTTCGACATGTTGTCGAAAAGCTTCCTGATTGCCTCCTGCATTTCAGGCTGTGCGAAGTAATATCTGCATCTGTCTGAAAAGCTGTATTTTCTCTTAATGGCAAGTTCTGATTCGTTGCCGTGGTAATGCTTCTTCCAGTTTCCGGGATTCTTAAGCATTGTCTCTTCCATAACCTCAATGAAGTGTGCCTGCTTTTCTTCCGGAACCAGTATTTTCTCCATCATTGAAAGAGCGAAAAGTCCTTCTCTTAATGAGAATGTAAGAGCCGGGCCAACCTTTAAGATTGCAATTCCGTCCTCCACCATTTCCTTAAGACATTCAGGTGGCTGATAGTCTGTGGAATGTCCCTCCAAAACCACGTTTTCGTATTTCTTCATGGCTTCCACAAGATTGGCTGCGTTGGTTCTGTTGTAGTGAAAAACGTCTGCATCTCCGAACTCAACTCCGGGCTGAACGACGATTCCTATGATGTTATCAAAAGCATCGTTAAGTCCTCTCTTCTCGAACTGCTCCTTATATACCGCCAGAGTCTTCTCAACTGCCTCGGGCTTTGTTACACTGATTGAATCCTCAGCTTCCTGAGCACCTCCGGGAATGGGAACCTCGCTTCCGATAATAAAAGCAGGTCTCACTTCCTCAGGATTCTTCTTTAAAAGTTCCTGATAAGCCTCCTCACAGGCCTCATAAAGAATCGCTCCTCTTCTTGCGATTGTCTCATCGCTTAACATTTCGTCTGTGGGGTCATCTGCCACTCTCATGCTGGTATCAAGGTGAATCTTCTTGAATCCTGCAAGGACAAATAACTTAACCAGTTCTATTGACTTCTCCATGGCTTCCTTCTCAGGCTCGTTCTGCCATGTAAGAGGTCCCAGATGATCACCTCCGAGAATTATTCTTTCTCTGGGAAAACCGATACCATCTGCAATTCTGTAAACAAAATCTCTGTAATCGGCAGGTTTCATTCCCGTGTAACCGCCGAACTGATTAACCTGATTGGCCGTAGCCTCAACAAGTACATAATCATCAAATCTCATTGCCTGCTTAAGGCACGCCTCGATAACCAGATCCGAAGCTGTGCAGAAGGAAGGAATACCGGCGTATTTCATTCCCCTTTTTCTCTTTGCAAGCATTTCCCTCATTGCATCCATTAACCAATAACCTCCTGTTTACCTTCTTAATTACTTGGCATCGGGACAGTCAACAATGAATCCGTCCTCATCCCAAAGATCATGCCAGTCATCAGCTCCGGGCCATAAGAATACCTGGCCCTTAACCAGTCGGTTATTCTTCTCAAGAGTTGCAATGATTGCCATTTCCTCATCTGTAAGAGGCTCTGTCTGAGTTGCCTCAAGGTTTGATGTGTATTCCATCTCATGAACCGAGAAAGGAATGGGAATCTGTCCTCTTTGCATTGCCCACTTAAGACAGATAATTGCGGGGTGAACTCCGTGCTTCTCGGCAATGGCCTTAAACTCGGGAACCTGCATATCCGCAATATCTGTAGTTTCCATGTCACGCTCAGGTCTCTGGGGAGAGCCAAGAGGCATGAAGCCTACGGGCTGAATCTTGTGAGCCACCAGCCAGTCAAAGAGTTCCTGCTGCTGGAAGCAGGGATGAAGCTCCATCTCACAAGCCACAGGCATAATCTCGAACTTGTCGATTACCTGCTCCAACTTGGGAATTGTCATATTTGAAATTCCGATATGTCTGATAAGTCCTTTTCTTACAAGGTCTTCACACTGTCTGTAGGTATCCATGAACTCTGCAACCGAGAAGGGCTTTGAGTCAGGATTTCTTGAATCAACATCACAATGAGGTGCATGATAGTTGGGGAAAGGCCAGTGAATGAAGAAAAGGTCAATGTAATCGCACTGTAAATCCGAAATGGACTTGCGACATGACTTCTCAACTTCTCTGTGCATATCATTCCAAACCTTGGTCATGATATACATGTCCTTTCTGTCTACCACTCCCTCGTCAAAAGCTGCCTTGAAAACCTGACCAATCTGATCTTCGTTTCCGTAGCACGCTGCACAGTCAAACATTCTGTAGCCTGCTCTGATTGCTCCCGCCACTGCATTTGAAACCTGTTCTGCGGTAAATCTGTCAGATCCGAATGTTCCCATTCCGATGCAGGGAACCTTATCTCCGTTATAAAGTGTTATCTGTGGAACCTTTTTAGGATCAACTGCCATTTCTTTTTCTCCTCCGTTATGCTTCGCTGTCTATCAAAATCTTTCCCTTTACGGTCCCGGGTGTCTTGAACATCTCAAAGGCCGTGTCAATTTTAGAAAGGGGGATTTTCTTGAAAATAAATGAGTCGTCAAACTTCAACTCCCCGGTCTTAAAGTAATAAGCCGCCAGCTGCCACTCATCTCCCGGGAAGGGTGCCGAGTAACTCATCCATGAACCCGTCAGAATAAATTCCTTTCGGTTCATGTTCTCCCACTCTTCAACCGTGAAGGACAAATCCTTTGTGGGAGTTCCTATAAAGCAAACCTGAGCCTTATTGGCTGCGAGCTTAAATGCCATCTTCATGGTTATTGTGTTTCCGGCGGTCTCATATACGTAATCGAAACCTCTTCCGCCTGTGATCTCCTTAACCTGATCCATGAAGTCGGGCTTTGAAGAATTAACTCCGTAGTCGCATCCAAGTCTCTTGGCAAGATCAAGTCTCTCGTCCAGGATGTCAAAAACCGTCACGCTCTTGGCTCCGAAAATCTTTGCCCACTGGGCTGTCATAAGACCTATGGTGCCGCCGCCTAAGATTGCCACATTCTTTCCGCCCTTGTAATCAACTCTTCTGAGGCCGTGAAGTGCAACTGTGGCAGGCTCGAAAAATGCGCCCTTCTCAAAACTTACTTCATCGTCAAACTTAACTGCGTTCTTCTCGGGAACACACACATACTCTGCAAAGCTTCCAAATTCTCTGGAACCTATGAAGCTGTAATGCTTGCAGAGGCTGTAATTACCCTTCTGGCAGTCCTCACACTTCATACAGGGAACCAAAGGAATTCCTGCAACCCTGTCTCCAACCTTTAAGCTGGTTACTCCTTCTCCGACCTCCGCCACGGTTCCGGAAAACTCATGTCCCAAAACGTTCGGAAAATAGTGACAGGCATCTCCGTTTACTCTTGGGATGTCCGATCCGCAAATACCTGTGTACTTAACCTTGACAACAACCTTTCCGGGTAAAACCTCAGGCTTCTCAATCTCCTCGTAACGAATGTCATTCTTTGCGTGTACTACACCGGCTTTCATAACTTCTCCTCTTTTCTTTAAGAATTTTTGAATGTGTCCTTAAGGTCCTCGTAGAGTCTTAAGTACAATTCCATGTATTTCTTATATTCCTCATGATTTGTAAGGTTTGGTTCCTGAACCCTCGTTATCTCGATGGTGGAATCAACCGCCTGCTTGTAGTCTTTGTATAGTCCCGAACCAACTCCGGCAAGCAATGCCGCTCCCAGGGTTGTGGCAGTATCTGATGCGGGAACCTGAATTCTTCGTCCCGTAACATCCGCTTTAATCTGAGTCCAAAGGATTGAGTTTGCCGAACCGCCCATGGCGTTTAAGGTTCCGATCTGGGCTCCGGTTTCCAGCGCAGTCATAAGATTATGCTGTAAGGAAAAAGCCACGCCCTCCAAAATCGCTCTTACCATGTGGGCTCTTGTCTTGTCGAAGGACAATCCGTAAAAGACTCCCTTTGCGTCCGGGTCCCAGATTGGGGATCTCTCTCCTGCCATGTAGGGAAGGAAAATCACCCCGCCGGATCCCAGTGCTATATCTTCGGCTCCCCTTGTGAGCTCATCAAAGCTCATCCCTTCACCGAATTCCTGTCTGAACCACTTAAGGGTTCCTCCTCCTCCGACGGTACCGCCCTGAAGAAGCCATCTGTCCGGTACAACGTGGGGGCTTAATATCAGTTTCTTATGTGCGAGAGCATGATCTGTGCAAATGCTCATGCCCCCTGCCTGACCGCCCTGTTCCTGAGTCTGTCCGACTTCATAAACTCCTGCTCCAAGAGTTCCGCAAGCCGCATCAAGTCCACCCGCTACCACAGGTGTGCCTCCCGCAAGGCCTGTAAGCGATGCGGCCTGGGCAGAAATCTCTCCGACGATGTCGTCACACTTAAACAAGGGAGGTATTCTATCAAGTTCAAGTCCCAGATCCTCAGCCAGCTCTTCGTTGTAGCAAAGATTCTTCATGTCAAAGAAGTGAATTCCGTATCCCTGACTCAAATCCTGGCTGAAGCAGCCGGTGAGCTTGTAGACGATATAACTGTTTGACTGTAAAAAGTAAGCCGCTTTCTTGTATATTTCCGGCTTGTGCACCTTGAACCAAAGAAGCTTCGGTGTGGAGTAGGAAGGAAGGAAATCGTTACCTGAAATTCCAAAAATTCTGTCCTCTCCGACTAAACGTTTCGCTCTGTCGCAAATTTCTCTGGCTCTGGTGTCCATCCAGATAGGTGTGCGGTCCAGAACATTTCCGTCAATATCAACGGGAATTGCCGACCAGCTTTGCCCGTCAACTCCGATGGCTGCAATTTCGTCAGCCGAGAATTTCTTCATGTCCAGAATTTCCCGTATTGCCGCGCATATTGCGTCCCACCATTCGTTCGGATCCTGCTCTGCCCATCCGGGGTTCGGGTAGTAAACTTTGTATTCTTTGTTGGTCTGGGCAACAACTTTGCCCTTTATATCAAACACAGCCACCTTACAGGCTGAGGTTCCGATGTCTATTCCCATCAGGAGATTTTTACGCATTTTTGCTCCTTTAAAGCGAAACGTTTCGCTCTGCTGTCAAAAAAAATTGGGGGCCTTGGACCCCGTCCTATTTGCACTATATCCCACAGGGGTTATAAACGTCAATACATATTTTGTAAAATTTAGTTTTTTGGCAGTAATTAACAAAATTGAGTGGCAAAATTTTGTTAGTATTTTTAGAGCTCTTTGATGGAATTTCCGGCCACAAGTGTGGTTGAAAGAGCAATCTCCATGGGCGATTCCTTCTCATTGGACTCTATTCTTCTAAGCAGAAGTTCCACAGCTTTCTCTCCCAGGTCCTGCATGGGCTGGGCAATGGTGTAAACCTGAGGCTGAAGCACATGGAAGAAGAGCTGATCATCGAATCCCAAAAGAGAAATGTCATCGGGAGATTTGAATCCCATTTCATTCATGGCAAGCATTCCGCCCAGAGTAATCTCGTAGTTACTCATGAATACGGCTGTGGGACAATCCTTAAGAGACAGGAGCTGCTTCATTCCGTTATAACCGCTCTCTATTGAATGTCTGCCTCTTACCTGATATTCCTCAGGCACTTCAAGTCCTGCGTCCTTCATGGCATCCATGAATCCGTTGTAACGCTCTCTACCTGTATATTCACGTTCCGAAGCAATAACCGCAATCTTCTTGTGGTTCCTGCTAAAGAACTCCTTCATTGCATAGTATACCGATTTTCTGTTGTCTATTCTTACGCAGTCGTACTGAGCATCTGAAAGAGAACGGTCCAAAAGAACGATGGGAATTCCTGCATTCTTTGCGGGAATGAGGAATTCTCCCGTTGTGGCAATAGGCAGAACGATAATTCCGTCCACCTTCTTGTTAATCAAGTATTTAAGGTTCTCCTTCTCCAGTTCTTCATCATCACAGGAATCCACAATAAGCATTCCATAGCCTTTTCTTCTTAAGGCTGTACTTACATGATGGAGAATCATTCCTGAGAAAGGGCTTTCTACGCTGTAAACGAGAATGCCCACAGTTCTTGTTCTGTTGGTAACCAGACCTCTTGCCAGCTCATTAACTTCATAGTGCAGCTCCTTGATGGCAGCCTCAATCTTCACCTTATTCTCGGGAAGCACATTGCCTCCGTTTAAATACTTGGAGATTGTTGCCAAAGAAAGGCCTGTACGTTCTTTTATATCTACTATCGTTGCCGGCATAGTCCAAAGTCCCTTTCGCAAAAGCCTCACCTTGGTGAAGCGTTTTGTTTATTGTAGCAGATTAGCAAGGGGTCTTCAACTACCTTACGGTCTTGTAAAGAGGACCATATGCCGCGCAAGCCCTGTAATCCTGGCCTTCTTTGTCACTTCCGAAGGCGTTCCAGGCTGCGGGACGGAAGATGTCATCCAGGGAAACATTATGCATGCAGACAGGTATTCTTAACATGGATGCCATGGTAATAAGATCTGCACCGATATGTCCGTAGCTTATTGCCCCGTGGTTGGCTCCCCAGTTGTTCATTACATCATATGCGCTCTTAAAGGGCGAACCTTCGCGGCCGTCAGTTCTTGGTGCAAACCAGGTGCAGGGCCAGGTGTAGTCTGTTCTCTTCCAAAGCACATCCGATACCTCATCAGGAAGATTAACGGTCCATCCTTCAACAATCTGAAGAACAGGGCCCAGATTCTTTATGAGGTTAAGTCTTATCATGGTTGCAGGCATTTCTGCTCTTGTGAGGAATCTTGCGGAATATCCCGCTCCTCTGAAGTAACCGTTGTCCGCAGGGCACCACTGCGTGGCATTCATCATGGTTTCCATATCTTTTTCGGTTACGTCATACCACTCTTTCATTACGGCATTGCCGTTTTCATCCTTCACTTCACCGCAGGCATCGAGACAGCAGGCACCGGAATTGATAAGATGAATAAATCCGTCGGCCTCCTTTGCATGTCCCTCAATTTCATATCCCGTAACTCTCTTTACCGCATCGCCGCTCCAGTATGTTCTTACGTCTGCAAACATCTGGGCACGATTGGTGAGAAGCTTCATAAACATCATGCCGGCACCGTTTAAGGTGTCGTTTTCTGTGGCGAGGATGAAGGGCTCTCTCACACCGTTCCAGTCGAAGGAAGTGTTAAGAATCGCCTCAGGGAAATCACAGTTGGGCCAATGGTCCGTCCACTGACGCTGACCCTGGAAGCCACCGCAGATTGCGTTGTGACCCACGGCTTCCTCCTCACAGCCTTCGGGAAGGTTAGGATTACCCTGATACAGATCCTCGATGATAACTGCCATCTTTGCAGTAAACTCCCAGTCCTTCTCCTTTTGCTCATCACTCTTTTTTACAAAGTCAGGGTTCTTGTCAAAGCCCTGCTTTGCATACTTCTTTATCCAGGCCAAAGCCTTCTGATACTCTGCCTCGTTGTAAATATGTTCATCCATTCTTCTAAGGATTTCCACCTCATCAACGGATTCAACCCTCATTCCGAGATACTCCTCAAAGAAGTCCTGATTAATGATGGAACCGCCGATTCCCATACACTGAGAACCGATCTGAAGATAGGACTTATCCCTCATGGTGGCTGCAGCCACAGCTGCTCTTGCAAATCTTAATAGCTTGGTGCGAACATCCGAAGGAATCTCCATGTCGTCCGCATCCTTAACATCCTTTCCGTAAATTCCGAAAGCGGGAAGTCCCTTCTGGGCGTAGGTGGCAAGGACACTTGCAAGATATACTGCCCCGGGACGTTCTGTGGCGTTAAGTCCCCATACGCCCTTTATGGTAAGGGGGTTCATGTCCATGGTTTCAGAGCCGTAACACCAGCAGGGCGTAACGCTTAGAGTAATTGCAACGCCCTCTTTTCTGAACTTGGCCTCACAGGCTGCAGACTCAGCAACACGGCCTATGGTTGTGTCCGCAATAATGACCTTTACAGGTTCTCCGTTTGAATATTTAAGATTCTCCTCAAACAGTTTCTTGGCGGAGCGGGCCATGTTCATGGTCTGTTCCTCCAGGGATTCACGAACCTTCAAAGGTCCTCTTCTTCCGTCTATGATTGGTCTTATACCTATAACAGGATAGTCTCCGATATATCTGTTTGCAGCCATAATAAACCTCCTTGATATTTGTGGTATTATCATGATATTATCTGACTTAGGAAGAGAATCAAAGGGAAATAGTTTGAAAAAATATAACAATATTCACCTTTTTTCATTTATGTATTGCAACGAGGGGTAACTTGAAATATATAGATTATAAAGAGAAAAGAACTCAGGGAACCTTTAATTTCCCAATTGCATATTACCATCAGACCAGTCTTTCTCCCCGCTATCACATGACCTATCACTGGCATCCTCACTGCGAGATAATGAGGATAATATCCGGTTCCTTCAATCTTACTCTGGATGATGAAACCGAGACTTATAAGGCGGGGGATGTGATTTTTATCTCATCAGGTGTGCTTCACGGCGGAGAACCAAATGACTGTGTTTATGACTGCATTGTCTTTGATCTTGAGATGCTGCTTAAGGATAATCACGCCTGTGCTTCCGTCATAAGAAGCATATCTGCAGGCAAGATAAAGGTGGATACCCTATTATCACAAAAATGTGACAAAATTCTCCCCATCGCTAAAGACCTTTCAGATGTGCTCTCAAGGAAGAAACCCGGTTTTGAGTTTATGACCCAGGGACTTTTGTATCTCCTTTTGGGAACCATAATGGAGGAGCGGCTATACGAAGAAAGTGCATACGATGTGGGCTCCGTCGACAGACTAAACTCACTGAAGAGCGTCCTTTCATATATATCAGGTTCATATCAGAATGTCATAAGCCTTGAGGAGCTGGCGGGGCTTGCCGGAATGAATCCCAAATATTTCTGCCGGTATTTTAAGAGTATGACTGGGCGAACCCCCATAGATTATCTGAATTATTTCAGAATAGAAAGTGCCTGCGAAATGCTTTCCACAAAGAACATTTCCATCAAGGAAACAGCCATATCCTGTGGCTTCTCCGATGAAAGCTATTTCGTCAAGACCTTTAAGAAATATAAAAACACCACACCAAAACAGTATACAAAAAAGGAATTTTGAGTTAAAATGTACCCTAGAGCGAAACGTTTTGCGCTAATGGCACTTTTATCGGTGCTTTTAGTCGCGCAATCAGGCTGTATAAGCGAGAATTCAAAGAGCGAAACCGTTTGTCCTTTTAGTTCTCTCACCTTCGAATCAAAAGTAGAAGACATGGTTTTTACCGAGGGAGAGTCCTACGAGACATACGATTCCATATACAAAGGAACCACCTACACCTATCCCAAGGATTATCTGGGATACCC
>Ga0129306_1002912_pt1 | contig 14017 bp, 14 predicted proteins | sample P827metagenome_FD_94438 | JGI IMG/M metagenome (GOLD analysis project Ga0129306, IMG submission 94438) | Capybara group fecal microbial communities from Wisconsin, USA - P827 metagenome | ecosystem: Host-associated > Mammals > Digestive system > Large intestine > Fecal | place: USA: Wisconsin...
ATTGTCATGAGTTTCTCAATATAGGTTAATTTTATTCAGACAATAACCAGCCTATTCTGAGCTGACAGAATATGTCGCTATCATCAGAACAAGTTATTTTTTATTTTGTACGGTCACAGAGGCGTTACACAATTATCGTTACCCTTCCTCCTTCGCTGATATTAAACAGGTGGTCTTTCGCCACTGACAAAAAAAAACACAGCACGAACCAATAAACGCTATTTCCCGGCAGCGGATAGACGGCGGAATACATGCCCCCGCAGGGGCATGTCAGCAAAAATTAACCAAAGATATAGGTATTGACGAGATTTTCGAGTAATTCCTGACACCCGCTCTGAGGCTGCGGATTCAGATTATGCTGCTCAGCGTATCGGGCAATATTATCCAGCGACATCTGCCCGCTCATAATTTTCTGCCCCAGCTCGCCCTGCCAGCCGGCATAGCGTTTTGCCAGACCCTGATCGAGCTTGCCATCTTCAATCATGCGCGCGGCCAGCTTGAGGGACAGCGCCATCACGTCCATGGCGCCAATATGGCCATAGAACATGTCGTATTTGTCGGTGCTCTGCCGACGAACTTTGGCGTCAAAGTTCAGGCCGCCGGTGGTGAATCCCCCGGCTTTAAGGATCTCGTACATCACCAGGGTATTTTCTTCCACACTGTTCGGGAACTGATCGGTATCCCAGCCGAGCTGCGCATCGCCGCGGTTGGCATCAACGGAGCCGAAAATGCCCAGCGCGATGGCGCTGGCGATTTCATGGTGGAAAGAGTGCCCCGCCAGAGTGGCGTGGTTGGCTTCAATGTTCACCTTGATCTCATTTTCCAGACCAAACTGCTTCAGGAAACCATACACCGTCGCGACATCGTAATCGTACTGATGCTTGGTGGGCTCCTGCGGTTTCGGCTCGATAAGCAGCGTGCCGCCAAAGCCAATCTTATGCTTGTGCTCCACCACCATCTGCAGGAAGCGGCCAATCTGCTCACGCTCCTGGCGCAGGTCGGTATTCAGCAGGGACTCGTAACCTTCGCGGCCGCCCCACAGCACATAGTTTTCGCCGCCGAGCTGGTGGGTAGCGTTCATGGCGGTCACCACCTGCGTGGCCGCCCAGGCAAACACCTCCGGGTCGGGGTTGGTCGCCGCCCCGGCGCCATAGCGCGGGTGGGTAAAGCAGTTGGCGGTGCCCCACAGCAGTTTCACGCCGGTTTGCTGCTGTTTCTCCGCCAGCACCTCGGTCATGATGGCGAAATTATGCAAATACTCTTTCAGCGACGCGCCTTCTGGCGAGACGTCGACATCATGGAAGCAGTAATACGGCACGTTGAGCTTGTAGAAAAATTCAAACGCCACGTCCGCTTTGCGTTTGGCCATTTCCAGCGCATCGCCCGCGGCCTGCCAGGGACGCTCAAACGAGCCGGCGCCAAACATATCCGCGCCATTCCAGCAGAAATTATGCCAATAACAGGCGGCAAAACGCAGATGATCGGCCATGCGTTTTCCCAGCACGATTTCATCCGGATTATAGTGGCGAAACGCCAGCGGATTATCGGTTTTGGGTCCGGCAAAGCGAACGCGATCAACCTGGTCGAAATAGGTTTGCATGATGAACTCCGAAATTGAGAAACAGGAAAATTAACAACTGTGACACATCGTGTATTCTCATCGTCGGTTGCTCAATTACGTTATTTCACTCGGCGATTGAGAAAATGCTCAAATGTGAGCCATCTCGCAAATAAAACTATTTTAAATATCTCGCTTCGCGCGCGTATAGCGTACACTTCCTGGGGAATTCAGGTATCCATACCAAATTAAAATGCCGGTTTTGTCACAATGCCCGCCTGCCAAAAAATTAGCGGCGGATAACGGTTCAACGCAGGCGATACAGGCCTTTGCTTCGAGGATCACAGAAGTAAAAAAACATAATTACGTAATTTAAAAACGTAATAGATTCTTCCAGGTCAACTGTGTCAGAAAGTGTTTCACCTACACAAAACAAACCGGAGTCTGCTTAGAATGAGTAAAAACATAATGCACAGTCGGCATGATGAATATCATAAATTAACCCGTGGTGAACGAATTGGTTATGGCATGGGCGACTTTGCGCAAAACCTGGTTTTCGGCACAATTGGGGGTTTTCTGGCTTTGCATATGCTGACGGTAAATACCATCAGCACGGCAACGGCAGGCTTTATTTTTCTTTTTGTCCGCATCATTAATGTGTTTTGGGATCCGATGGTCGGAACCTACGTGGATAAACGAACCTCGAAAGCAGGGAAATATCGCCCCTGGCTGTTACGAGCCGGCGTGCCGCTGGTGATCCTGTCGGCATTACTGTTCGCGCCAATCCCTGGGGTGAAAGGTTCGGTGGCTTTCGCCTTTATTATTTATCTGGCGCTGGACCTGGTTTATTCCTTAGTCAATATTCCCTATGGCTCGCTGAATGCCTCGCTGACCCGCGACCCGGAATCGATCGATAAGCTGACCAGTACCCGCATGATGCTGGCCAACAGCGCCAACCTGCTGGTCTATACCCTGTTCCCGATGTTTGTACAGATGGCGGCGCCGAAAGATCGCAGCCTGAAAGACACCGGCTTTTTTGGCCTTGAGCTGAATCTCGGCAACTATACCGATCCGTCAGCGAACTACGCCTGGTTCGGCGTGTACGCCATCTATATGATCATCGGCGCGGTGGCCCTGTTTATCTGCTACAAATGCACCAAAGAACGCGTTGTCGCGACCGCCGAGCAGACCGCCAACGTCAAAACTACCGACCTTTTCCACGAGCTCAGACATAACCGTCCGCTGGTTATTCTCGGCATGTTCTTTATGCTGGCCTTTACCTTCATGTTCTTCATGAACACCGTTAACGGCTTCTTCAACCAGTTCGTCGTCGGCCACTCCGAATGGATGGGCGCCGTGGGTCTCGTCGCGTCTATTCCCGGCATCGCCTTCCCGGTGTTCTGGCCGAAACTGAAAAAAATCTTTGGTAAAAAAGGCTTCTTCCATCTGTTCCTCGCCATGTTCATCGTCGGCGAACTGCTGACCTACGTCTGGTCCCGCGAAGGGATGCACGACGCCCTGTGGCTGGCCTACATCGCCACCTTTATTAAACAGTGGGGCTTAACCTCCGCCACCGGCTTTATGTGGGCGCTGGTACCGGAAGTTATCGCGTACGGCGAATTAAAATCGGGCAAACGCAATGCCGCCATTATCAATGCCATTATGGGACTCTTCTTCAAGATCGGCTTTACCATCGGCGGTGCTATCCCGCTGTGGCTGCTGGCGGTGTATGGATTTAATGAAAGCGGCGCCGTGCAGAGCGCCAGCGCCATCGATGGGATCATTATGACCGCGGTGTGGATCCCAATTGCGCTGGCCGCTATTTCGATGGTGATCATGCAGGTTTATCCGATCTCCGATAAACATGTTACCGACATCAACCGTCAGCTGGATGAGATCCGCGTGTAGTTAAAAAAATTATAAATCAGACCGATCCTTAACTTTCCATTTTAAAAGGTGTAATGAAATGTCACTTATTCAAAACCCGATATTACGCGGCTTTAATGCCGACCCCAGTATTATTCGCGTCGAGGATACGTACTATATTGCCAACTCGACGTTTGAGTGGTTCCCGGGCGTGCGTTTACATGAGTCCAAAGACCTGAAAAACTGGAACCTGCTGCCTTCGCCGCTCTCCACCACCACCCTGCTGGATATGAAGGGCAACCCCTCCTCCGGCGGCATTTGGGCCCCGGCGCTCTCCTGGGCCGACGGGCAATTCTGGTTGGTGTATACCGATGTGAAGGTCACCGAAGGCGCCTTTAAAGACATGACCAACTACCTGACCACGGCGAAGGATATTCGGGGCCCGTGGAGCGACCCGATCAAGCTGAACGGCGTCGGGTTTGACGCCTCGCTGTTCCATGACGACGATGGCCGGAAATATATCGTCCAGCAAACCTGGGATCACCGGGAGTACCATCACCCCTTCGATGGCATTACCTTAACGGAGCTGGATACCAAGACGCTGAAGTTAATGCCGGAAACCGCGCGCACCATTTACCGCGGTACCGCCGTGGCGCTGGTCGAAGGGCCGCACCTCTATAAACTGAACGGCTACTACTATCTGTTTGCCGCCCAGGGCGGCACCGTGTTTACCCACCAGGAGGTGGTGGCGCGGTCGAAAACCCTCGAGGCCGACAGCTTCGAAACCGAGCCGGGCGACGTGTTCTTAACCAACGTCGATACCCCGGACAGCTACATCCAGAAACAGGGCCATGGCGCGCTGGTCTCCACCCCGGAAGGCGAATGGTATTACGCCTCGCTCTGCGCCCGGCCGTGGAATCGCCCGGGGGAATCCATCTACGACCCGCGCGGCTGGTCAACCCTCGGCCGGGAAACCGCGATCCAGAAAGTGTACTGGGACGACGAGGGCTGGCCGCGTATTGAAGGCGGTCACGGCGGGAAAACCTTCGTCGAAGGGCCGAAAGACGCCATCTTCACCGAAAGCGCCAGCGATAATAGCCAACAGGACGACTTTACCTCGCCAGCGCTCGACCCGAACTGGAATACCCTGCGGGTGCCGTTTACGGCCAAAATGGGCACCACCGGCGACGGCAAATTAACCTTAATCGGCCAGGGTTCGTTAGCCAATACGCATGACCTGTCGCTGATTGCCCGCCGCTGGCAGACCTTCTATTTTGACGCCGCAGTGAAGGTGAAATTCGAGCCCTTCAGCTACCAGCAGATGGCCGGATTAACGAATTACTATAACGACCGCCACTGGAGCTTTGTCTTCCTGACCTGGAATGAAATTAACGGCAAGGTCATCGAAGTCGGCGAAAATAACCGCAGAAAATACACGTCGTACCTGAAAGATAACGCCATCAAGGTGCCGGACGGCGTCGAATACGTCTGGTTCCGGACCAAGGTCCGCAAGCAGACCTACAGCTATGAATACAGCTTCGATGGCGTGTCGTTCACCGAGATCCCGGTCCAGCTGGATGCCGCGGTGCTGTCCGATGACTATGTGTTGCAGAGCTACGGCGGGTTCTTTACCGGGGCGTTCGTCGGCCTGGCGGCGGTAGACTACGCCGGGTACGGTACCCAGGCTGAGTTTTATCAGTTCGAGTATCAGGAGCTGGGCGATGCGTTAGCGGCCGATGGCAGCTACAGCTGGGAGGCTGGCGAGACGCGGGATAAGTAAGAGAAAGCTGGCCCACGCTACCGGTGAGGTAGCGTGGGGTTTGTGCTGTGTGTGATGTAATTAAAGCGAGTGCTGTCGGATGTCAGTCTGCGGGGCGCAGCCGGGCCTTCAGCTCTTCGGGAGTAAACGGCGGATCTCGCCGGTGCAGCATTGCATGGCAATTGGGACATACCGGGATCAGATCGGTTTCAGGGTTCAGACGGTAGTCCTGCTTTATCCCGGCCAGCGGAATGAGATGGTGGATATGGATAAAACCCTGGCCGATTTCGCCATAGCGGCTGGCCATATCCAGACCGCATACCTGACACCGGCAGCCGTGCAGGCGAAGCGCCGCCTGACGAGCCTGACGGTCGCGCTCATAGCGATTGACCACCACCTGCATCGCCGCCCCTTCCACGAACTCCATAGTCGTCTGTCCCTCATCGGGGAAAAGCGCAGCCTCGTCATCGCCAGCGCCCTGCGACGCGATCGTAAATCCTTGCTCCAGTAACAGGCGCACGCATTTGGATTTAATCCCCCCGCTGAAATCCGCCGGGGTAAATTCCGTTCCCGTGGCAAGCGTGGCCGCTAACCCGACGATGGCTTTTGAAGGATACCGACGCCCCTCAAACTCGATCTCATACAGACGCGCGCTTTTAAACTGATGCGCAACGCCTGCATCGTAAGCGCGAATGGCAGCGATGATGCATTCCCTGGATAAATGGCCCGGTAGTTTTTTCATAAGACATAGCTATCTGATGGCGCGAAGCTTGAGTATAAATAGAAAGCTATGGGCTTTTCGAACAAATAACTAGCAGTGATAGTTAAATCGCGATCCACGTAGAACCGCCGCATCTGGTGGGTTGATCGGCAAGGATTTTGCGAGCATCATCGCATTTATTTAGCTGCCACTGTAACGCTATGCCCTCCAGCACGACCCTGCAACACGCGATCGAGAACATCACTATCTGGCGCAAAGGCGAACAGCGTGCGCCGCATAAGCCACTGTTGCTGCTGTACGTCCTCTCACAGTACCAGCGCGGCCATGCGCGGATGTTCGACTACGCCTCGGAGATACGCGATAAGCTGCATAGCCTGCTGGAACGCTTTGGCCCGCAGCGCCGCCAGTACCGGCCGGACATGCCCTTCTGGCGCCTGAAAGGCGACGGCTTCTGGGAGCTGCACAACAGCGAACAGTGCTCAACCCAGGGCAGCCGACAGCCGCCCGGCAAAGAGCTGGAGCTCTGCCACGTCGCTGGCGGCTTTGATGAGCCGCATTTTGCGCTACTCAACAGAAATAAGAAGCTGATCAATACCCTCGCCCATCAGATCCTCGAGGCGCACTTTCCGGAGAGTATTCAGGAAGAACTGGCAGAAGAGATGGGGTTTGATCTGCTGCAGATCCGCAAAGAGCGCGACCCACATTTTCGCCAGCAGGTGCTGCGCGCCTATAACTATGAGTGCGCGATCTGCGGCTTCAATATGCGCCATGATAATACCTCCGTCGCTCTGGAAGCGGCCCATATCAAATGGAAGCAGCACGGCGGCCCCTGCGAAATCCCTAACGGCCTGGCGCTCTGCGCGATTCACCATAAGGCTTTTGATAAAGGATCCATTGGTCTGGATGAGGATATGCGCATCCAGGTTTCGCCAGCGGTGAACGGCGGGGGCATTGTTGGCAGGCTGTTCTGGGATTTTGATGGTAAGCCGATTACCTTGCCGCAGGGGAAAGAATGCTATCCGCAGGAAGGGTTTGTGGCATGGCACCGGCGGGAGGTGTTCAGGGGATGAGGGGGGATGGTGATAAGCGGGTTTCGATGCTACCTTCTCGCTCCTGAACATCAACAGATCTTTTCGTGTCTGCGCCACCATCGTCTTTAAGACACATATACGGAGGAATTGGCATCTCATTTGCTCCTTATCGTTGAAATTAACTGCAATGTAATAATGTAGAGTACAGCTGAAAGGAATATCACTATTATCAGTGATATATAAAAGAAAGTATCATACATCGTATCGGCGTTCACACTCCCGAACAAGAAGTGGCAAATATCCCTTGCGATATCATAATCGAGATAGATTTCCGGCCTTGGAAGTGCACGTCCCAGAACCAAAAACAGCAATATAAAATAAATAATCTTACTGATTTTACGAGCAAACGTTATTAGAGCCACTGGCAACAACCTCCACCCAACCGCGAGCCATCAGGGAACGCATGCAGGGAACCTGTACTAACGATGTATTCATAAGCGCATTTCGGATCATGGCAAAATCAGAATTATGGGTGATAGTAATACAACCCTCGGAAACCGTACCCGGATGCAAACGGAAGTTACCAAGTTTCACACCCTCTACCCACGTCTCATCGTCAATTCCGCGGTCGTCACGCCATAATGCAAACCAATCGCTTTTCCCCCGCCGTAGTTCGCGGCAGGACGTAATGAAACGATTGGTGTTAGCCCTGCTTTTATTTATTTTCAAACACTTGGCTATAGCCCCCGCTCTCACGCCGGAAGCGGATATCACTCTGGTGAATCCGTCAATGTTTGCTCGTGAAGAATATCGACGGCACAACATGATGCTGTCGATGTGTTCACATAAACCGCCTGTTCATGAGTCATAACCTGTTTCTGCCATGAACAAGTCAGAGCAAATATATATAAACTGATAATTTTAACATCCAAGTTTATGCGTATCCAATCACTAATCTAATATTTATACGCGCTTTATCATTTATTGAATTAATACTTCTCACATCAAGATAATTCATTATAATAATTTACCAAAAACTGATACACAATGATGTTTTACACCTTATTGAAACCAATGGTTCAAAACCATTTTACAATACAATCTGTAACAATTAGATTATAGTAACATTTATCAATTTATTTATTCTCTTATAAATTATCATCGATTATTTCTTGAAAAAGTGATGTAAATTTTCAGTCGTTTATTCAAACATAGGATAGCTATATGGCAGACACAGAAGGGATAGCGCGGAAGTTATATAACATCATTATCTCTCCTGATACAGTTACAGGGCTTATCAATGGTGGGTTATCTGTTCCTTTAGATTATGGTTATCTGATTTACGGTATCTTTGATACGGATACAATATATGAACGTGAAACAGAAAGAATCCGTATGATGACCGCCATAAGACATGACATTCTTAACTATGAAAATATCGTTAATGCAGTTAAATTAATGTTTCAGTTATTTAATAAATATATATCCGAATCAGAACAAGATAGAATATACAGAAGTGTAGTTACCTCTATCGTGGGTAGAATCTCTACGAATATTATCGCATCGAACATCGCTAAAGCCGTTATAGAAAAAACGTCATTTACTTATGTAGTATTTAAGGGGAAAGGGAATCCAATAGCCTTTTTAAGTACTATCCTCTTGTTTGGTGGAATGGCAGAGCGTTCCATCAGGACGTCTGATAAACTCAGGAATGAAGCGCCCGAGGTATACTCGTTGTTAATACCCCGCGATTATGATCTTCTTTATTTCTTATTTGCCGATGCGGTACAACCTTTTGTGGATGCCATCCATGCAGGGTACACCGAGGGCAACCCCGTATTCGACAAGATTATGAAAAGAGTGGAAGATCATTTAAATACGAATGCTAAGGCTGGGTGATATGAAAAAAATCATCACGCCACTCGTCGATATAGTTCTCTGCACCTATATTATTACCACATGCTTTATTTGCCTGAGTGAGTTTAATAACTGGCAGAATAAAATAATCGCAATGACGATTATAATCGGCAGCGCTTATATCATCGCCATTGCATTGAATAGATTGCTGGGAACAAAGATAGGTGTATTAAGCGGTGTTTTTAATTTACTATCAGGCCCGCTACTAATTATAGGCGCTATTGTTTGCATAGCCTTACTTGACCCGTGGCCGGTTAAGATTATTGGTCTGTTTTTATGGGTCATTATAATGTTTTGTTTACCTTCATTTATAAATAGAGATAAGGAATAATCATGTCAAATCCAGCATATCTTTGGCTAACCAATACAAACGGCTCCCCTATAACTGGTAGTTCTCTCGTTACAGGGCGTATTGGCGCTATTATCCTATCCACGTAATATGGACACAGTCCTAAGCAAGGCTCTGATTTTCAAACTGTTCTAGGCTGAGTACGCGACAAGCACTTTGGAGACGCCAGCGAGTGTAATCGCATTCGATATATTTAAATACCGTCATCCGCTTTTTTCCGACTGATAAAGTGTTCACCGTGAATGCATACGACTTTCAGCAAGTGGAAGAAGTTTTCGGAACAGGCGTTATCGTAACAGCAGCCCTTTGCACTCATGCTATCGCCCAGATTATGCCGCCCCAGTAGCGCATTACACGTCTGTTGTGCTGTCATCCGTGATGACATCGACCAGCCGATAATTGCCCGTCACAACAGGTCGATGATAACGGCCAGATACATCCAGCATTCATCCATACGTAAGTAGATGCTGTCAACCGACTACTTCTGGTTCGGGCCGCCGCCGTAAAAATCCTGTTTCAGCAGTTTTTCCGACACCGGCAGGCCATGTTCGCGGTAACTGACCTGACTGAGCTTCTGTGACGCTTTCCCATTCAGCGCCTGACGAAGCAGGCTGGCTGCCACGGTTTTCACGTTAAACCGGTAACCCTGGGCATGCAGTTCATCGTTCAGGCGCGGTGCGCCGCAACGCTGTTTTGCCCAGTGAAAAGCCTCGTATACGGCGCTATCGCAGCTCATACGAAACTACTGGCGTGAGTTTATCCTCGCGCGTCGCTGATTCCAGACATACCACCACACGGAGGACACGACACATGGTTTTGATGCTAACTCAGCCTGATATTTTTCAATAAAGACAGAGTTCATTTCAGGCGTTTCGCGAAATATGTCACGGCCTTTTGGAGGATAGCCTGCTCCGCCAGCTGGTGTTTGAAACAGGCGTTTTCAGCAGCCAGTTTAAGGGCTTCCTAACGGAATTGAGATGAGTGCTGCCTGCGGATTTTTATACGGTTGATGCTGGTTTTGTCATGTGAGCTACCTCTGGTTAAGAGTTTACTCACTTAGTCGCGTGTACACTATTGCTGGGTAGGCTCAGCTCTCCTGGTTGCCCATAATGATGAGCAGAATAGGAGAGCGTGATAAAGATAACCTCTAAAACCTCATTTCAGGGTATGAAGAATTTTTAGCATAGAGTTATCTATGGTCTGTTTAACTTTCTCGTAATAGATCGGTTCAGATAATGGCGAATCCCAGGCATGAATATCGTTCTTATTAAAAGGGATGCATTGCATGGCTACTGCCTTTAACTGTTTCCCTTTTTGCTCATACTCATTGATATCATTAACGGTAAACTTCAAACTCTCTTTCCTTGTTTCAGTTATTTCAGTTGGGCATATCAACTTTATATCCCCTAAGGTAAATGTACTGACTCCGGTGATGAAAAACCTCCCGGGAATTTCTTTATAGTATCGAGTATTCCAGATTAATCCATTAAACATACTATGAGAAAGAGTTTTGCTTTCAACATAATACTGATGCGTTCTCCAATCGCTAATACCCGAGAGACTCATTGCCATATTAATGATCATATTTGGGATGGGGCGATACCACACACTGAATAAAGTAATTACAACTGGTATGCATATTAAAACAACTATGAAGCTATTGATTTTATTGCCATTTCTGCGCTCATTAAGATGTATGGCACCAGGCAAAATGCCAATAGTAACAATAGCCACTGTTAAGGCAAGGAGCATTAGTATTTCAACCCAATCACTTGTCCCCTCACTAAAATCAAGTTGGGTAAGCAGAAATAATAAAGGTAATATCTGAACGATCCCGGGAGCCATAAGCTGCAAGGGTAAAAAAAAATAACAATCCTTTTTTCCTTGGAAGTTTCTCATAGTTATCAGATTCATGCAAACGGAATCTCTGTATTCTAAATAACTTTAAAAAAGATACAGCATAACTATAAGCAAGCATCAACACCAAGCAGGTGCCACTTATTAAATAACCATTCCATCCATAAAGATAATAAATGTAGTAGCCAACAATCATACCACAGCATATAAACAAGCTATTTAGATAACAAACAATGGAAATTCGATGAGGCATGCTTGAATAATCTTTGAAATTATCTTCATGCCCTGTGTAAATGAGCATTAGAATAAAAGAGGAGATGAAAATTACTAAGCTAAATCCCGAAACCGATACTATTATAAAGACGAAAATGATACCCAAGGCTGAACTGAGGCTTACAGCATCAAAGAAAATATCTAATCTATCAATATTTGACAGATAGAACCATATAACAGCCATTGTGCATCCAGTAATAAATGTAGATGAGGTTATTACTGAAATAATGAATTTTTTATTCAACAGCTTTATGACAGATTTATTCATAATCCGAATTCCATTCCTGATAGAATTCGTATTGTAGTGAGGGACGATATTTTGAGCAACATATAACCACTGCTTAAAGCCACTTCCTACCATCTATACCGTTATCCCGGACCATAACGCGGTTGGCAGTAACAGCAGCATCACAGACAAAAACTGCGGTTGCGCCAACTAAAAGAATGGCGGATAAGGTCGGCGGGTAGCAACGTGATGTTGTGCTGCCGGATGACTTCTGCGGCCTCGTCCAGCGTCAGCCACTCCTGGCGGATTTTGTGGGGGCATGGCGTGTTCTTTTTGTGTTGCTGGTTGCATGTAGTGCTTGTTGATGATGAAAACCGGTGTGAGATGTTTTTGCCAAAACAACTAACCTGATCAGTGTAGGTAACGATCTTTTCAGACATAATCAGGTGATGATTTACGCTGGAAAAACAGGACGTAACATTCAAAATATCTGAAGACGATTTGCTTGAAGTGGCGTGGTATTTGTCGAAGAACGGTTAATCTCAACCATCCGTGGGACTGGAGGTTCAGAAATGAAAAGAGACTTTTGCCTTGTTCTGTCCTCGTTTGGAGCGGGCAAAACCGCCAGTAAGTTTCACAATAGTCTGAAAAATAGCCGTGACCGCTTTGATTCGTGGCTTACTAATGTGCGTGTTGGCTGGCGTGACGGACTGGGCACTCCTGCTACGCTTTCTCACTCAGCGCAACGTGACGGTCTTATTATTCTGCAGGATAAAAGTATTGAAGATACCGTACGCGAACAGCTAATTGCGGCCCGGCTGGGGCTGGGTACCTTTCGGAAAAATTGTTTCATGCTGTATCCGGCATACCCTGTAACGGGAACGATTGATGAGCGTCTTGATCCTTATAATGGAATTATATTAGCTGCGTATATTGATATTCTATACGATCAAGGATGGATTTCGTATGAGAACGATGGACGTTTATTAATAAATTATGAATTGGATATTACTTTTAAAGAACAGATTTTGTTACCGGAGAAAATAAAGGCATATAACGTTTCATTGTATTGTTATCTGGAATGGCATCGGGGCAATTTACAAAGATAAAGAGATAAATCTGTCTATAATAATGACTAATGGTTTTTATTCAAAAAGGATATTAATATGCCAAATTAAGAGAGTTGCTGGCAGTAGATGTCTGGTAGTATTGATCTCCAGTAATAGATTGTTAAATGTTTAGAGTTTTTATTGGTTGATTTTTAATCTGCAAGGTTGGAGAATTCTTATAAAATGAAAGGATAAGGATATCGCATGTTTCAACTTTACCGGTCACATGATTTAACACGGCAATTAGCCCCTGAAGATTTTCAATACATTTTGACGCCAGCAGGCTCGCTGAGAGAGGCGTGTATACATTACGATCTGTCTTATGAAGCGAACGGCCATAGTCTCTCTTTTGGTCTTCCCAATAAAAAGTACAGTTTATCTCCACATGAAAGACCTTATGAACGAAGACATCGCAGTTACGTAGATCCCATCTATGATAAGGTAGAGCACGATCTACAAATTGGCTGGCTTGTTGGTGTGGATACCTCCAGGCGCTGGAGCAGCGACCGGAACCCGTTTTACATCGACGATACCGGCGATCTGATTTTTACCCCTACAGCCTCATCCTGGCATGCATGGTATAAGGATGAAATCACGAGCGCCTACCGGCACGCTATTGCCGACCGACAGGGGCGTAAACCTGCTCCCACTCAAAGGATGCATTACGATTATTACGGCCCGGCAGCAATACCAGAGGGGAAAACGCTGAACAGTAAAGCCGTTGGCAGACTGCTAGCGGCTGGTGGTGTGTATAACGGCAACATTGAAGGATTTCGGCAAACCGCGGAACGGCTGGGCGGCGATGCTGTGAAGGGGTATGACAGTGTTTTAAACGAAACTACGTCCGGCATGATGGTTGCTGCGGCCTCACTATTGGTCATCAGAAATCCGATGGCGGCGCAGGAATTGACAAGCTATCTGGGGAAATACAAACAAGCCCATGTTCTGCTGGATGATATGAATGTTATCCAGCTTAATTACCTCCGCCGCAATCGTGCCGAGTACAATGCGCTGCGTGGGCAATTCAACAGCACTGTGCGGCCTAATTTTCTCAAATCTCTTTCCGATCACCCTGACGCATTATCAACATTTGATTCCAATAACCTTCTACGCTTGGCAAATGGAAATGTACCATCGGGGTGGCAGGTCCATCACAAAATTCCCCTTGATGACGGTGGTACAAATGCCTTTGATAACCTGATACTAATCCAATACTCACCATATCACTGGCTTTGTTGAATAAATCAGATTTCGGGTAAGTCTCCCCCGTAGCGGGTTGTGTTTTCAGGCAATACGCACGCTTTCAGGCATACCTGCTTTCGTCATTTTGTTCAGCGCTCGTACCAGGGCC
>Ga0129306_1002913_pt1 | contig 14015 bp, 11 predicted proteins | sample P827metagenome_FD_94438 | JGI IMG/M metagenome (GOLD analysis project Ga0129306, IMG submission 94438) | Capybara group fecal microbial communities from Wisconsin, USA - P827 metagenome | ecosystem: Host-associated > Mammals > Digestive system > Large intestine > Fecal | place: USA: Wisconsin...
TATTAGTCCAAAATTGGAACTTAAACATCCCCAAAGTCCAGACAAAATTCCTACACTTATTGAAATACACATTAATAAACTCATATTAGTTATACCTCCAAAGTACTGGCTGTATTTTTTTACGTTCCTATGTTTTTACATTTGTGTATTTTATTTATATTAAAGTATTACCTTCCTAGCTATTTCATCCTTTTTAAACTCTATTTCTCCTTTTGATATACACTGTACTGGACACACATTAGCACATAAATGACATCCTACACAGTTTTCTTTTTCTAATATAGGTTTTCTATTTTCAACATCCCACTTGATTGCTTGATGTCCACCATCATAGCAAGATATATAGCATCTTCCACATCCTACACAGTTTTCTTCATTAAATTTTGGGTACACAATATATCCTCTATCTAAATCCTCTGCTGGAATTATGTTTTTATTTGCTAATCCCACCATATCTTCTAATTTTTCAAATCCCTTTTCTTCCATATAATATGAAAGACCTTCTATCATATCTTCTACTATTCTATATCCATATTGCATTATAGCAGTAGTTACTTGTAAGTTTCTTGAACCTAATAATATAAATTCTGCAGCATCTTCCCAAGTTTCTATTCCACCGATGCCGCTTATTGGAATATCTTTAAGTCTTTCATCTGTAACAAGTTGTTGTATAAATCTTAAAGCTATTGGTTTTACTGCTTTTCCTGAATATCCTGAAATTGATGACTTTCCGTTTACAATAGGATATCCTATAAATTTATCCAAATCTACTCCTGTAATACATTTAATTGTATTTATTGTAGCTATACCTGTTGCTCCACCTTCCATAGAAGCTATTGCTGGAACACTCATATCCCCTATATTTGGAGTCATTTTAGCTAATATTGGAATATCAGTTCCTCTTCTTACTGCCTCACAATATTTTTTAACTAACTGTGGATTTTGTCCCACATCTGATCCCATAGCGCTACTGGTCATTTGTGGACATGAAAAATTACATTCTATTATATCTGCTCCCACTTCTGTAACAAGCCTTGCAAGTTCTTCCCATTCTTTTTCATTTTGTCCCATGATTGAAGCTACTAAAACTTTATTGGGATAATTTTGTTTTAGTTTTTTCATAGCTTCTAAATTTTCTTCTAGTGAGTGTTCTGCTATTTGCTCCATATTTTTAAATCCTAAAAATGGAGTTCCTTCTTTTTCTAAATTCGTAAAACGTGGAGAAACTTCCTTTGCAATAAAGAAACCTATAGTTTTAAATACTATACCTCCCCAACCAGTTTCTAAAGCTTTAGCACACATTTCATAACAGTTTCCTACTGGTGATGATGATAAGAAAAATGGATTTTCACATTTTACTCCACAAAATTCTATGGAAAGATCTCTTCTTTTCATTATCTTACACCTTCTTTCTTAGCTAATAAATATTTTACTATAGCCTTTGCCGCTTCTTTTCCTTCTTTTACAGCATTTACAACAGTTTTATCTCCTTCAATTATATCTCCTGAAGCAAAAGTTCCTTCTATATTTGTACTATAATCTATAGTTTCAATTGTTCCCTTTTCATTAAATTCTACTGTTGTTACTCCCTTTGTTGCAGCTACTTCTTTTACTGCTTCTTTTAATTCTTTTATTTCTTCTGCTTCTTGTCCAATAGCAAATATAATCCTATCTACTGGAAGATTTAATTCTGAATCATCAAACATTCCTGTAGCTTTAAATCTAGCCACTTTTCCAGCTTGTCCAATTATTTCAGCTGGTTTTAATCCTGTAAATATCGGTATATTTAAATCTTGAGTATAAGCTATTTCTTTTCTATCAGCTGGCATTTTTTCTATAGTTCTTCTATAAACTATTTTCACATCCTCTGCTCCTAACAATTTAGCAGTTACAGCACAATCCATAGCTACATCTCCACCGCCTATAACTATAACTTTACTGCCAACTTTAACTTTTCCCTTAGAAGTTTTAACTTCTGCTAAAAAATCTGTTCCAGCAATAACTCCTTCTAAATCATTGCCTTTTATTTCTATATCTTTACTCTTTTGCATCCCTACTGCTACTAAAAATGCTTCAAAACCTTCTTTTCTAAGATCATCTATATTAACATCTCTTCCAACTTTACAGTTAGTTCTAAAATGAACACCTAATTTTTTTATGAATCTGATTTCATTTTCAACAACTGATTGTGGAAGCCTATCTTCTGGTATTCCATAAGTTAACCATCCACCTAATTGATTTCTGGCTTCAAATACAGTAATCTTATACCCTTCTAAAGCTAATTCAGCAGCTGCTGCAAGTCCACTTGGACCTGAACCTATAATAGCTACTTTTTCTTTTGTTGCCTTTATAGCCTCTAAAGCTTCTATTCCTATTGATTGTTCATAATCTGTTAAATAACGTTGAAGTTTTCCTATTTGAATAGGTTTATCTATACCACACCTACTACAGGCTCCTTCACAATATTTATCTGTAGGACAGACTCTTGCACAGACCCCTCCTAGTATATTATTTTCACGAATTGTAGCTACGGCACCCTTAAAATTTCTAAAACGTAATGAACGTATGAATTTCCCAGGGTCTGTACCTGCTGGACATGCTTTTGTACAGGGTGCATCATGACACAACAAACATCTTGATGCCTCTTCAATAGCTAAAAGAGGTGTAAACACTTCTTCTCTTTCTTTCATATAAGCTAATTTATTTTCCAATCTTCTTCCTCCTTTATATTTAATATTTAAAGATTAATTGCAGTTATAACAATAGTTTAACAAAAAAAATAGACCATTTCTAACTTAGAAATGGTCTACTTCCATTATTTAAGACAAATTTAACCTCTGTGCCACAATGTGGTAAATTTAACCATAGTTTTACCCAAGATTTCGTCATTTTTTTAACAATCACTATATATTTCTAAAAACTCCAAAATGTTCATTACAAAAATAGCACAGTTTAATTTTCTTTATTCTATTATTTAACCTTTTTTATCAATTATTAACATTTCTCTTGATTTAAATATTATATTGTAATTTTTAACGAGATAAATATAATAATTGTTAATTAAACTTGAATTTTAAGTTTAAAATAACTTTATAAAAACCCTGTACAAAATTTATATATAATATAAAAATTTTCTGCAATTAACCTTTAATATTATCTATATAAAGGATGTACAAGGATTTTAACTGAATCATTACCATCTATTTCATTAAGTTCTACTAAAATAGCTTCGCTTAATGAAGTAGGTATATTTTTACCAACATAATCTGGTCTTATTGGAAGTTCCCTATGACCCCTATCTACTAAGACAGCTAATTGAATTTTACCTGGTCTTCCATTATCAAATATTGCTTGTATAGCTGCTCTTACAGTTCTTCCAGTATAAATTACATCATCTACTAATATTATTTTTTTATCTTTAATATCTATATCTAATTTATTATTTTTAACTATTGGATCCTGTGATAACTCAGATAAATCATCTCTATATAGGGATATATCTAAAATCCCTACAGAAATATCTATACCTTCAAAGTTCTTTATATTCTCTGCAATTCTTTTAGCTATTGGTACTCCTCTTCTTTTTATTCCTACCAATACTATATCTTGTCCACCTTTATTTTTCTCTATTATTTCATGAGAGATTCTAGTGATAGATCTTTTTATTTTTACCTCATCCATTATTACAGCCTTTAAATTCACCCTAATTCCACCTTTCATCTATATATAAACAAAAAATGTCTCGACCCTTAGCCAAGACATTTGTATAGACTTATTACTTATATGCCTTACAATCTCTCAGGATCATTTAAAGGGCTTTATAATATTTAATTTTTAAAATTATACTATCATAAAACCTAATATATTTCAATACTTTTTTGTAAAAACTTGGTGTTATATTTTTCTTTACAATTTATTTTTATCCCAGTAAATTTTTATTACACTATATCCTGATAAAAAAATCACACTACCAAAATAGTTAATTTGACAGTATGATTATAATATCTAAAAAATTTAATTATTATAAGAAAGGTCTAACAAAATAAAAATCTATAATAGTCATTAAGATACTAAATAAAAATGCCAAACTTATAATAAGTATATTAATTTTTTTGTAAATATACATAACTCCTATATATTCACGAATAAGTGCATTAAGTGAGAAATATAGTTTAGTTTTAGAACCTGCACCATCACATTCTAGCCCTACTATTCTAGCCCATATTAAAGAACGAAATAGATGAAAATTATTAGTTACTACAATGCATCTATATTGTTTTTCTCTTGTGCCATAATCCTCTTCTAAAAGTTTCTTTGAATTAGATAGATTCTCATAGGTATTTACTGCCTGATCCTCAATTATCATATGCTCATTTGGAATTCCCTTATCCTTTGCATATTTCCACATGGCAAGCCCTTCTGAAATTTTCTCATCAGCACCCTTAGCTCCTGTAAATATAATTTTGGATGGATGACCTTTTTCAAGCTGATTTTTGTATATTTCAATCCCCTTGTCTATTCGACTAGCTAATAGAGGGGGAACTCTATCACCAATTAAACCACTACCTAAAACAATAATGTAATCATATTTTTTTCTTTTTGGCATATAAGTATTAATTGCTGCTGATATTGCAAAAATAAACATCATCATAAAAAAATAACTAATTAAGAAAGTTATAAATCCTATAATTCCTGTAAGTATAGGATTTGTAACCCCTCGTATAATATTTGGTGTAAACCAAATCCATAATATAATAAATATTCCTAAGGATAAAGATAAAAAATTAGTTACACGAGCACCCTCTTTTTTTATAAGTTTATACCCACTTTTAATAAGTATAAATATAAAGGATAAAAGGTATAAAGGAAATCCTACCATAATAATTATTATAATAATTATTATAGAAGTTAGCAGCATTTTTATTTCATAAGTCTCACCTAAAATACCCAAAAATGCAAATATAGATCCGACCCATAAAAGAAATACTATACCAATCCATAATGTCCTTGGCTCCCTACGAAGCATAGCAAAAAATCCCACCGTAAGTGCAATAAAAATAAATAATAAAAAATACATAATTACACCTCTTCTTTAGTTTTGTATATATCTTATAAAGTTTATATTGTTTGGTTCCATATGTAATTCTAAAACTTAATTATACAATCAATTACAATTAGACTATATAATTATTTTTCTTTATTATTATACATTATTAACATTATTATATTCTATAAGCTATTTCTTAACTTGTGTATAAAATCTAAAAAAATATTGGTATTTATTTATCGAACAACATTATAAATAATTGATTTAATTAAACAACACTTGAAATAAAAACATCTAATTCTAAATATTTTTTAGAGTTTTATAATAGATCTGAAAATAAACTGAAGAAATTGAACTGTAGATAGCTTAAATAAACTATTTTGTAGTTAAGTTGTAAAAAAATAATAAGAATATATAATAACCTAATATTACACATTCTTATTATTATAGCTTATACTAAATACAGATCAATATATTGTGACCTTTTAATTATACTAAAAAATATAATATTTTCTCAACATTATAAAATATAGTTTATATAAATATATTTTTAAAGGTTTAAATGTATCTTTTTATAAATTTTGATATTATTTTTCTTTGTTGTATTCAATTTATATTTTAGTATTACTCTTCTTTATAGGAATCCGTAATTTTTTTACATAATGTAGAGAAAATTCTTAATTCATCTTGGCTAAGTGTTTTTTCTATTAAATTCATTATTTCTTCACCAAATTTTTCTGATCTTGCAAGAAACTCTTTACCTTCAGATGTAATGAAAATATTATAAGAGCGACGATCAGTTTCTTGTCGTTCTTGCTTTATATATCCTTTCTCTAAAAGTCTTTTATTTAATTTCGATATGCCCGGTTGAGTTATTCCTCTTATTTCAGCTAATTCTTTAGTTGTCTTTGAACCTTGCTTATCTAATATATCTAATATATAGTATTGAGCAGTTGACACCCCTTCTAGATTAAATCGATTAATGCTGCTAATAATCATACATTGGAAAGGCATATAATTTTCTTCTAATTCTTGTCTAAGCATTATCTTCACCCTTTCTTTTAAAGAATGTATCTTTTTAAGTATTTCCCCGTAATTGAATTCTCATTGTTAATTATATCTTTTGGTTCCCCTTCAAACATAATTCTTCCACCATTTTCTCCAGCCTCTGGGCCAAGGTCAATTATCCAATCAGCTTGAGTCATTACATCTAAATTATGCTCTATTACAATTAAGGTACTCCCCTGATTAACTAACCTATTCATAATAGCTACTAACTTTTTTATATCAGATATGTGAAGCCCTGTTGTAGGCTCATCCAATACATAAATATTACCTTTACTATCTAATTGAGCAGCTAATTTTAATCTCTGTAATTCTCCTCCTGATAAAGTATTTAATGGTTGTCCTAAAGTTATATAATCAATTCCTACATCAGCTAACTTTTTCAACACTAAATATATTTCATCTTCTTTAAAAAAGTCAATTGCCTCAGCAACAGTCATTTTTAAAACTTGGCTTATATTTTTCCCCCTAAATTTAAAATCTAATACTTTATCTGTAAATCTGTTTCCTTCACAAACTTCACATGTACTTATAACAGTATCCATAAAAGCTAAATCAGTATAAGTAACACCTAACCCTTTGCATTCTGGACATGCTCCTTCTGAGTTAAAACTAAAAAGAGAGGATTTAACATTATTTTCTTTAGCAAATAAATTTCTTATAAAATCAAATATACCTGTATAAGTGGCAATATTGGAACGTATTGAAGCATGTATTGCTCCTTGATCTATAAAAATTGTTTCTGGATAAATTTTGGGCAACAATCCATTAATAAGAGTACTCTTACCTGAACCAGCTACACCTGTTACTACAGTCATAACACCTTTAGGAATATCTACATTAATATTTTTTAGATTATGTAAATTTGCATTTTTAATTGACAACCATTCCTTTGCTTTCCTTGTATGAAGTTTTATATGTGGTTTATACTGCAAAGCCTTACCTGTTAGAGTATTAGATTTCAATAATCCTTCTGGAGTTCCTTTATAAACAATGTTACCACCTTCTATACCAGCCTTTGGTCCCATATCAATAATATAGTCTGCAATTTTTATTATATCAGGATCATGCTCAACAATAAGAACAGTGTTTCCTTTATCCCTTAACATCTTTAACAATTTATTTATTCTACCAATATCATGTGGATGTAATCCAATGCTAGGCTCATCAAAAATATAAGTAAGTCCTGTTAAACTGCTTCCCAATTGTTTAACCATTTTAATTCTCTGTGATTCACCACCGGAAAGTGATGAAGTTTCACGGTCTAAACTTAAATATCCCAATCCTATGTACTCTAAATGCTCTAGTCGACTAATTAGGGCTTTTAATACAGTTTGAACAGATTGTTCTTTAATTTCTTTCATAAATATTATTAAATCATTTATTTGCATCTTTGTACAATCCGCAATATTTTTCCCATTAATTTTGCAAGATAATATTTTTTCATTTAATCTTGCACCTTTACACACAGGACATATTTCTTTAGTAACAATTTTATTAATTTCTTTTTTATATTTATCCCTTTCTCCACCTTCTTTTTTTAGAAAGCTTCTCTCAATTCTTGGTATAAGACCCTCGTATAAAGATGTCTTGGGCCACTCTGGATCATCTGTTTCAATTTTTATATCAGTTTTATTTAAAAGTAAATCTAATTCTTTTTCATTATAATCTTTTATTTTTTTATCATTATCAAATAATCCTGAATGTATATATCTCTTTAATCTCCATCCACCAGGCTTAAAGCTAGGAAACAAAATAGCGCCTTCGTTAAGAGATTTATTTTTGTCTAATAATTTATCAATATTAATGCTATCAACTTTTCCTAACCCATCACAATGCATACACATTCCGGTAGGATTATTAAAAGATAAAGAATCAGAATATCCAACAAAGGGTTTTCCTATACGTGAAAAAAGAAGCCTTAATAATGAAGCTATATCTGTAATAGTCCCCACGGTTGACCTTGAATTTCCACCAATTCTTTTTTGATTTATTATAATAGCAACAGATAAATTTTTAATTGAATCTACATCTGGTTGTCCATAATGTGGTAGCCGATGCCTAATAAAGCTAGAATAAGTTTCATTTAGCTGCCTTTGTGATTCTGCAGCAATAGTATCAAAAACTAAAGATGATTTACCTGAACCAGAAACCCCAGTAAATACAGTGATTTTCTTCTTGGGTATTTCAATATCAATATTTTTTAGATTTTTTTCTCTAGCTCCTAATACATGAATGCTTTCTTTTCTATCCATAAAGTATTCACCTCCAAATAATTCATACTTTTAATTAATATATAACTAAGTTAATATATAACTAAGTTAAGTATATTCTACTACTTACCTATTTTACTATCAAGCACTTCACTTAAATCTTATGAAATTTTTTTGTATTATTTTTTAAATATATAGTTTGGTTATTGTAAATTTAATTAAATAAGCTAGAAAAATCCTTATAAACTATTCGAAAAACAGCTCATAAGGATTTTTATTTATATCATTAATTAATTATATTTTAAATATAATAATAAAATTATATTTATTATAAATTTGTTTTCTGACTTTATATTATTATTTCTTCTAATGGCTCATAAACTAATTGTTCATTGAATCTCTTACTTTCCATAAGAGCTATTGAAGCTATTGGAATCTTTATAGGAGAAAAAATATTTTTCTCTATAGGACATTTTGTTACTATTTCTCTACCAATTGTAATATGAGGCTTATATTTTCTATTCTCAATTTTAAATCCATTATTAATTAATAAATTTCTTAAATTCCTTTGTAATGTTATAAGTTCTTTATTTTCTTCAATTCCAAGCCAAATTATATCTTTATCTCTCCTTTTAAATGAACCAATATGTGAAGTAATAAGTTCCTTAGGTGGATTCTGCAACTTATATAATATATTAGTTAGTAAAGACAGCTCTTTTTCATCAACTTCACCTATAAACTCTAGGGTTAAGTGGAAATTATTTTTATTTGTGAATCTACCTTTAACTGAATTATTAGAAACTAAATTTTTATATTCTATCAATTTTTCTTTTGTTTCTTCCTGAAATGTAACCGCATAAAATACTCTCATTTTTTCACCTACATTTAAAATAATTTTTTTGTTAATATAAGCTTAGTTTATACAAACTAAGCTTATATTATCTATATTTAATTTTAATAAATACTTCTTCATTTATATCTTCATTAAATTATTCAATTGGTAAAGCCAATTATAATAAGATTAATATATGATAATAAATAAAACAGTCTATTTACATTAAATTATTTAACGTTACTTTCTATTACAGCTATATGATAGTCTTTGTTATTATTATTATCCCATGTTGTTCCCTCATTATAAAACTCTTGTTTAAAGCAATAATCTACTTTTGAACCTTTTTCTACATAAATAGTTGTATAAAAGCTTTCAAATGTTTTTCCCATATAATAATCTACTACGCTTCTGTTTAATTGAACATCTTTAACATCTTTCCATCCATTTACACCATAGTGTAATGTTGCTTTTTTTATTTGAGATGTATCTACTTTACTATAATTAACAGGCATATAAATTCTATATGCTACCATTTCGTGATTTTCTGCAGCCAAAACTTGCTTGGGCGCTATGAACATACCAAATGCTAATGCTGTTGCCATAATAAAAGTTATTATTTTTTTCATTTTATTTCCCCCTAATTCTAAGTATGTTTTATATATTTTAATACTCATTGATTATATTTACAACTTATCAATTAGGGCCCCTTTTGATTACATGTTTTATTATAACACTCTTGCCTAAATGTTAAAAATTGTATTTCAATTCAATTTAAGGCATGTAATCATTTAAATCAATGTATTATTATACTTTATTGGAATATAGTTGAAGATGTTAATATGTTTTTCTTAACACTATTAGCTTACACTAGCTAAATTAATACTATATGTGTTTTATTTTAAATAAATACTCCTTAGTCTAAATATTATAAATCCCTAATTTTACGCATAAAGACTATGAGGTTATTAATTAAAATTCCTCATAGTCTTTTTATTATGGTTGGAAGATTTTTAAATTTATATTTTAAACTTATGCACCATTTCATTTAGATTTTGGGCAAGTTCTGCTTGACTTTGAGCGGTTTCTGCTACTTGTTCTATAGCTTTAGTTGTTTCATTCATACTATCTTTTATTATGTCTGCTTCCTCATTAGACCTTTGAGCAGATATTGCCATATTCTGCACTGCTCCACTTACTTGTCCTAATGTTGCTGTAACTTCTTCAGACATAGCTGCAATTTCCTCGGACATTTTACTTACAAAATCAGAATCCTCATAATATTGACTGCCTGTCTCTCCATAAGCATCAAATTGTTCCATTACTTGTATGTTTATGAATTCCAATATGTCACTACCTGTATCAATACTACTCTTAAATGCCCCTTGTACTTTAGCTATAGTTTCTTGAATGCTTAGTACAGCATCTTTTGACTGTTCAGCAAGCTTTCTTACTTCTTCAGCTACTACTGCAAAACCTTTTCCCTGTTCTCCTGCTCGCGCTGCTTCTATTGCTGCATTTAGCGCAAGTAAATTAGTTTGCTCTGAAATACTTGCTATAGTATCTGCCATAACCTTGATGCTATCAACAACTCTACCTTCCTCAATAGCCTTTTCCATATTACTTTTCTTTTCTAAGTGTATTTTTCGTGATTCTTCTATAGCTTTTTGGCTATTCTTTTTAACTTCTGTGGCTCTTTCTTTAAATTTATTTGAATTATCACTTCCTTCCATAGCCTTTTGTGATAGTTCATTAGCACTTGAATCTACTTCTTCAACGGATGCACTAATTTCTTCTGATGCAGCACTAGATTCCTGCATACTTCCTGCAATATTATTTATTGCAGTATCTATAGTCTCCACTTTTGATGATAATTCCTCTACTGTAGCTGAAAGTTCTTCAGAAGAAGCACTTATTTCCTGTGAATTCTCCATAATTACCTTAACTAATCCATTTACATTTTCTTGTGCAGTATTTAAAGCTATAGCTGTTTGTCCAAATTCATCTCCTCTTGTAATTGCAATGGAATTTGAAAAATCATAATTGGCTAATCTCTCTGCTAAATCTTTTATATTATTAAGAGGTTTTGCTATATTTCTTGCAATAAATAGTCCTATTAAAATTGCCATTGCAAGACCAACTATACTTAAAATAACAATAATCATATTAGATTTAGTATATATAGAATTAATATCATTATTTGCTGATTCAGCTGAGTTTAAATTTATTTCAGTTATTTTACTTATACTCTCAAACATAGCATCTCTAACTTTTGGTATTTCTTTATATTGCTTTTCTGCTTGAGCATAATTATTATCTTCTACTAATTTTATAACATCTTCTCTTAGTGTTCTATATTGACTTAATTGCTCTTTAAAAACTTCAAATATTTTCTTTTCCTCTTCTGTCTTTGGTAATTTTTCATACTCAGAAAGATATTTGCTATTTTCATCTTTATTTTTCTGAATATTCTTTACCAATTCAGCCTTCTTAGATTTATCTTTTTCATATATTAACTGTAACATATCGCTTTTAATTTCTGTCAAATTTTGATTCATATCTGTAATCATATAAACAGATTGAAGATTAATGCTATACATTTTTTCACCATATCTAGCTACATTTTTAAGAGCTACTCCACCTACTGCTCCTACTATAACAATAAGTACAGCTACTATTAAAAAAGCAGAAATTAGTTGTGTTTTTACTTTCTTTTTTATATTCTTAAGCATGGTTCATCATCTCCTTAAAAAATTGTTAAAATTTAAGTTCATAGAAACATCAATACTATCTTCATTTTTTAACTTTTGTATCATTTCTTTAGTTTTTATCATTATTTAATTAATTTTATTATAAATACATATATCAAGTTTTCATGCAAATTATCTCCTTTATTTTTAATAGTTTATGTTGAATTCTTACTCTTCTTTTAATTGGCTCTAAATCTGAATATTAGTTATCTTTTCTTTAAGATAGAAAAAGTAAAAACACTATATTTATTGCTTAAAATAAATTGTACTATGTATCTTGTATTTATTTATCGAACAATATTATAAATATTTAATTTAATTAAGTAGAAATTTAAATAAAAAGATAGGATATTTTAATATAAACTGAAAAAATTCAACAAATCTAAAAATCTAGTGAAGATATTACTCTAAATAGTAAATCTTCACTAGATTCTTTCTTTTTCCAGTTATGAAAAAGTATAAAATTTATAAAAAATAAATTTATTCAACTTGCTTTCATATATTTTTTTAAAATTGACAAGCTAACCTAAGAAATACTTTTGTACATTTTATCGAATATAAGGGCCCCCTTTAGACAATGCATCCTTTAACCAATCAGGATGCATCTTTACTATATCTATAGGTAATTCATCTATAGGGAAAAATTTCAAGTCTAAAGTTTCCGAAGACTCACAGGAAATCTCTCCGCCTATTATTTTTGCTTCAAAACAACAAGTTACAAAATGAGTTATTCTCCCATCTGGGTACTCAAAAATTTGAGACTTGGGGTCGGAATATACTCCAATAAAACGCGCTACTTTTACATGTAATCCTGTCTCTTCAAACACCTCCCTTATTGCAGCATTAGTTACTGTTTCTCCTGTTTCTACATGACCTGAAGGTATACCCCAAAGGCCAACATCTGATCTTTTCTGTAACAAAACTTGCTTTTTATCGTTAAAAATTACAATAGCTACTCCCGGACAAATTTCTTTAGCTTGTCCCATAACATCTCCTCCTTTATTTTAAAATATAAAAAACCGAGAAGATAAGAATTCAGCGCATAAAAAAATCCGCTGAACCTTCCCCCTCGGGCATTTTATTCCAATAGGTGCCTCTTGCAAAACAAGAGCTATAGCGCTCGGTCACAAACCCTTAAAATCTTAAGGCGGAACCCTAGCTATCTAGTCCCAGTTCAATAAAAAACTATATAATATTAATATTCATGCTATACCCAAATATTAATCTTGTCAATAAATAACTTCCAATAATTCATATAAAAGCTTATAAATTTTAAAATTTTCTTTATCACTATTAAGAATCTCCATCATAAGAAATTATACAATTTTCTATCTATTGTCTATCTTAATTTCTTCTATATAAAATGAACATCTTTAGTAAAATCATAAGCAATTGTAACCAATATATATTTTAAATAATATACTATAGTACAAACTAGACAAGCTTTAAAATAATTTAATTAATTGTACAACTAATTATTTAATAAAAGGGGTTCTAACTTATGATTACAGAAGATAGAATATTATCAAGAGAACTAAATTTAATAAATGAAAAACTGGATTATTTACTTGATAAAGCTGAGCATACAGATGAAACATTAAATGCTTTAATTAATATTACACTTTCCCCTCCATCAGATTCTATTCCAGAAGATCTTATTAATAAAGATAAATCTGATGTATGCACCTATGCTGTTGATCCAGGAGCATTAAGACCATGTGTATTTAAATATGTATATATATGGCTCGATAATGGAAATAGTTTTTGGGCATGGCTAACTTACGTTGGTCGAAAATCCGCTTCAGGATGGAGATGGAATAGCCAGCGTTGGGTTTATTTTGGAGTTGACCTAAATTGTATCGATTATTTTGAATGTTACTAATAAACTCTTTAAATATAATATATAAACTTACAGTGAGTTAAACTGTAAGTTTTTTTAGTTTCTTTGTGTTTTTTAATAATAATCTATAATTTATAAATAAATTCATAATTAAAAACTTGTTTCTTAATATGCCTTTATCTATTTATCTCCTCACTTAAAATAAATAATCTTAATCATTTTTACAATTTTTTTTATAAGATAAATGATCCTTTTTTTGTTATTTTAA
>Ga0129306_1002914_pt1 | contig 14015 bp, 14 predicted proteins | sample P827metagenome_FD_94438 | JGI IMG/M metagenome (GOLD analysis project Ga0129306, IMG submission 94438) | Capybara group fecal microbial communities from Wisconsin, USA - P827 metagenome | ecosystem: Host-associated > Mammals > Digestive system > Large intestine > Fecal | place: USA: Wisconsin...
GCCTCCGCGGCGCATTCCTCACAGTTGACATCCTTCGGGTTTGGCTCCACACGGCTGTACACAGTGCATTCATAGCCGGCAGCCTCCACCAGCTCCCTGACCTTATCCGCAATGCCTGCCTTCAGGATTCCGGGATCGGTGATAATGACGGGGCGGCTGCAGCCGATGCGTTTCATTTCCTCCGGAAGGCGGGACAGCACACCCGGTCCGTAGACAATTTCCGTCGGCAGCGTAAAGCTGAACACATCCATGGGATTCTTATTCGCATAAAAAAATGGCTTCATATACTTATCCTCTTTTTGGCCAGGCGGTTCCGGCCGGTGAATTATACTGTTATCTTTATTTCTGGTATTATCCGGTATTATTGCGCTTGTGTCCGTTTTTAAGCCCAAGGGTCCGCTGCTGCCGGCACGCGGATATCCGATAAGCACTGGATGTCGTTCAGGAACCACTGGCCAGTAGAGGGCTTCTTCCGGAACTTGACCGGCCGGACAGAGTCCGCGCCGCTGCTCTTTACATAAAGCGTGGCCCAGTTTTCTTCCGGATAGGAATACGGGTTGTCGGAAACCTCAAGCTCATAGGGGAAGTCCGGTGTGTAGCCGTTGGCCGGCGATGCTCCCTTAAAGAATGAATACGGCTTATATTCCTTCCCGCTCAGCCTATCCTGCAGGAACTGCTTCTCATAGGCGGAAAGCGGCTCCGGGCCCTTCAGGAAATTCAGCATTTCCAGGGCTGACTCCCTGTTTTCTTTGTATGCGCAAAGGGCAATCATCGTGAGCGCCGCTGTCCTGAACGGGGACTGGAGGTCTGCTTCCGCAAAAGAACGGAGCTCCTCTGCTGTCGCCGGGATTTTGCTGAATACGAAAGTTTCGGTTTTAGACATATGTATACCTCCCGCGGAATGTGATACTGTTGATATCAGGTTTGCTGCATAAAGAGCGGTTATACTCCCTGCTCTTATTATTTCTGCAACTTAAAATTAGCATATCTGCGGGCGGATTATCAATACTGTCTTTTCCCAATCTGCCTGCTGCTTAATAAGTTCTTTCCCGGCTGCCGGTGTCAGGCCATGAAAAGCCTTTTTGCATTCTTAAGTCTATGTTACAATGATATAAATTCACCTATATTTCCATAAACAGTTTCATCTCTCCCATTGCTCACGTTTCCGGTCTTTCCGGTTTGAGCATCGGATTTTTATTTAAGAGGAAAATGAGGAAAATGCAAACGGCTGCAAAAAACACCGTACGGATCCTGCAGGTACAGACGCACGTGCCGGATATCCGGCCGTCCGGCTCCGGGATCTATTCCCCGGACCAGGTCGCTCAATTCAGGGAATCCGCCCTTAAACAAGCGGAGAATGCCTGCCGCAAAGCTTTTGAAGAAGGCGCTGATATGGCCGCTCTTCCCGAGATGTTCTGCTGCCCCTATCAGGCCGGTTTCTTCCCGTATTTCGCGGAGCCGGAAGGCGGCCCGGTATGGTCTGCCTGCGCCGGTATGGCGGCCCGGTACAGGATTTATCTTTCCGCCGGATCCATGCCGGAAATAGATGAGGAAGGCCGCATTTACAACACCGCTTACGTTTTCGACCGCAGCGGCAGGCAGATTGCCAGACACCGCAAGATGCATCTTTTTAATATCAACGTGCCCGGCGGCATCATTTTCCGTGAATCTGACACTCTGTCAGCAGGAGATCAGGTCACGGTTTTTGAGACGGAATTCGGTCCTGTCGGCCTCTGCATCTGTTTTGATTTCCGCTTTCCTGAGCTGGCAAGGCTGATGGCGCTCCGGTCCGCCCGCCTGATCCTGGTGCCGGCCTCCTTCAATATGACCACCGGCCCCGCGCACTGGGAACTCATGTTCCGCTCCCAGGCCATGTACCAGCAGTGCTTTGCCGTCGGTACCGCCCCGGCGCTGAATGAAAGCGCATCTTACCATTCCTGGGGCCACAGCATCGCGGCGGACCCCTGGGGCAATGTAATCTGCCAGATGGGTTTTGAAGAAGGCACTCAGCTTATTGAACTGGATCTTTCCGAAGCGGATCGTATCCGCGCGGAGCTTCCGCTTCTGAGCGGTCGGCGGGAAGACGTGTATACACTGAAGGAAAATGCTGCCCTGAAAGCAGCCGCAAAAAATAATTGAACGGAGAAGTCATTATGCGCAAGACCAAGATTATCTGCACCATCGGACCCGCCAGCGAAAGCGAGGACGTGCTGACCAGGATGTGTATGGCAGGCATGGATGTTGCCAGGCTTAATTTTTCCCATGGGACGCACGCCGAACATGACCAGAAAATCACGGCAATAAAAAATGTCAGGGAAAAGCTTTCCATTCCCCTGGCCATCATGCTGGATACCAAGGGCCCGGAATACCGCATCGGCACCTTCCAGAACCACAGTGAAACACTTAATGACGGGGATCATTTTGTCTTTACGACAGAGGATGTGGAGGGCAGCCGGGAACGGGTTTCCGTCAGCTGCAAGACGCTTCCGCAGATTCTGAAAGCCGGTGACAGGATCCTGGTCAATGACGGCCTCCTGATTTTTGAGGCGGAGGAGATCCTGGGTCCGGAGATCCGCTGCCGGGTGATTACCGGCGGGCAGATTTCCGACCGGAAAAGTATGCATTTCCCGAATCATGTGATTGAAGGGGATTATTTAAGCGACCGGGATAAAGAAGACCTGCTGTTCGGCATTTCCCGGGACGTGGACTATGTGGCGGCGTCCTTTGTCTCCTGCAAGAAGGATATGGAGGAACTGCGGACATTTCTGGATGAGAATGGCGGCAGCGATATTGACATCATTGCCAAGATTGAAAACCGTTCCGGCGTAGACAATATTGATGAGATCTGTGAGATTGCGGACGGCATCATGGTCGCCCGCGGCGACCTGGGCGTGGAGATTCCCTTTATGGAAGTGCCCGCCATCCAGAAGCAGCTCATCAGTAAATGCCGCATGCTGGGCAAATGGGTCATTACGGCGACGGAGATGCTGGAATCCATGATCCGCAAACCCCGTCCCACCAGGGCGGAAATCTCCGATGTGGCCAATGCCGTCTACGACGGTTCCTCCGCCATTATGCTGTCCGGTGAAACCGCCTCCGGCAAATACCCTGTAGAGGCCGTGCAGAGCATGGCGGAAATCGCGCTGTATACTGAGCAGCAGATTGACTACAAGGCTTATTTCCGTTCCGCAAGTTTTGCTATCCGCAGCAACCTGGACGCTGTTTCCTACGCGGCCTGCTCCATGGCCGTGGAAACCGACGCCATGGCGATTATCGTCAGTTCCCTCACAGGCATGACCGCCCGGATGGTAAGCCGCTTCCGCTGCCCGGTGGACATTATCGGCAGGACTTCTTCCGAGCGGGCCTACCGCAAGCTGAATTTAAGCTGGGGCGTCACCCCGGTGCTGAGCGAAGAAATTCTCTCCATGGACGTCATGTTCTATCACGCCGTCCAGGAAACCAAAGAGCTCCTGCATCTCCGCAAGGGTGACCGGGTGGTGCTGACCGGCGGACCTGTCGGCGGCCGCTCCGGCAATACCAATACGATCCGGTTGGAGACGGTGTAAGGATCCTGCCAACAAACCGAAGAGCCGGATTATAAAACAAGTAAGGCAAGCAAAATCCCTTTCTACGGACGTCGCCGGCCCGCAGCGACGATTTTCATTTTCTCGGCTTAACCCATATTAAAATGAAAATCGGAGCGTGGCGCCAGGCGCCGGTGACGCCTGCTTGGCGCCGACCGGAGCGGAGCGAAGACGGGAACCGTAGAAAGGGATTTTGTTGCCTTTGATTTTATTTCCTCTCGCAGTAGAATCCTGCATAAGGGAACCGGTACAGTCGGGCCGGCGTTCCGTGCACTTCCACATCCTCTCCCTGCGCTTTCCCGTCCAGAATCTCCTGGGCGCCTTCGATCAGCTTCAGGATCAGATCAGGATAAACAGGGAATGTCCCGTGGGAAGGATAGACCACGTCGAACTGGTCCCAGTACGTCAGGAGATGCTGCAGGCTCTTGATGTAATTCTGCATGTTCCTGTGCGCCCGGAACATGTAAATGGTACCGTCCTGGATCGCGTCTCCGCCAATCAGGACCCGGTTTTTCTCATCCAGCACCGCAATGCTGCCCCTGGTGTGGCCCGGGTTATCAATAATCCTGAGGGGCCTTCCTCCCAGGTCGATGACATCTCCCTCCCGCACCGGCAGGATTTCCCCTGTTCCGCCCTGGGCCCGGTAGAGGTCTTCTTCCGCAGGGCTCATATAGAATGAGGAAAATGCCTTGTTGCCGGAAATATGGTCCGGATCCGCATGCGTATTGAGCAGGCTGAGGGGAAGAGATGTAAGGCTTTCCGCAATGGCGCGGGCATCCGGCGTATTCATTCCGCTGTCGATCAGCATTGCCCCGGAAGTCCCGCAGAGCAAAAAGAAACGCACATGCCCGTCTTCGATACGCCAGGTATTGTCATTGATCCGAATGATTTCTGCCATGATAAATCTCCTTATTCTTTGGGTACCCGCCGGCCGTAAGCCAACCGCTGGTCTTTTGCCGGTCCCCGGTCTTAAGCAGGCCGCCGGTCTTAAGCCGGTCACTATTCAGAAGCCGGCCTCTTTTTCTCCCGCAGCAGTTCCTGCGGCATGTACCGGTAGCAGTTGAATGACTTTCCGGCATTGTCTACATAGAAACTGACTGTTACTTCATAATACTGTCTGCCTGCCAGGTCCACATAGTAATCCTTGCCTTCCTCCCAATAGTCGGAGCCAACATCCTGCAGGAGGTACTCCACTGCCCTGTTCTGGAGTTTGCCCGGTTCCGGCTCTTTATAATAGTTTACCTTCACGGAAACAAAGACATTGTCCGTCTCCTCTATGTCGGGAATGCGGAAATGCAGCTGTGTGCCTTCCACGGAAAGGCTGCTTTCAAACTCCTCAAATTCTTTTGAATACTGTTCTTTTACTTCCCTTATTCTCTCGATATCGTGATCCGTCTCATTATTTTTGTATATTTTAATGAAATCCTTATAATTATGGATCTGCCCCAGGAAGGTATATGCCTTGAAGGATTCCCACTTCTTCGCCCGCTTGATGGTAAACCATTTATCATCCAGCATCTGGAAGGTCTCCAGTTCCTCCCCGTCTGCCCCATACAGAACCAGGGTGGCGCTGTGGTCCTCCGAATCCTCTTCCGTCACGGTTTTGAAGGACCGGTGCATTCCCAGGCCCTTCAGCTCATTGATATACTGTTCCACATACTCGGGATAATCAATAATATGCTCGCCGCTGCGGTCTGTGACGGTGATGCGGGAAACATCCTCTGCCTTTGTCTGTATCGGGTGCACCGGCATATAGAAAAAGAGCAGGGCAAAGAGTGCCCCCATCAGGAAAATGCTGCCCACGGTCTGACCCAGCGGCGCCGGCCTGACCCTGCCTGCCGTAACCACAAACAGAATAAGCCTGAAAAAGCTCGTAAAAAGTCCGCCTGCAATGGCTGCCGTGGCAATCAGCGCCTCCAGCGCCACGCCGCCTATCGCTACCGCTATGGACCCTATGAAAAATGTCAAGGTTACGCCCGCAAGGATATACGCCCCCAGAAGCACAGGGATGAGGAGCGGCCAGCAGTAAATGCCCAGAAACAGCGCCAGACACCATTTTCCAAATGAATTATCGTCTCCCATCAATAATCTCCTGTCTCATGCCTTCTTTTTCTGTTTGATGTGGTTTATCCTGACAGCGCCGTTATCCCAGCCTGCAGGTATGATTTATTCCAGTTCATCATAATATGAATACCCTGCATTTTCAATCGGAATCACCTCAAAGAAAAACTCCGGACAAAAGATGGACTGTCCGGAGTTCAATTCATATTTACGTTAAGAACCGATGGCTTCCTCAATCACCGCTGTTCAGGAAGGCAAGGATCTCATCCATTGACTTGCCGCTGGCTTCGATCGCATCCAGCAGCCGGCGCTGGCGGATTTCCTTTGACTGCTGTCCGGAAACCACATTCAGCTGTGCGGCGATGACATCATAACGGGCTGCATTGCTGCGCTCGTTCATTTTCGCGCGTTCCTTGTCTTTTTTCTCCTTGGCTTCGATGACTCTGCGGATGCCTGTTCTGAAATCCACTTCCGGGACAAAACCCAGTTCCTGCAGGCGTGCCGTGTCGGGACTCAGGTCAGATTCGCCCTCCACATTGTCGCAGCTTGCGTTATAACTGACAGAACCCTGGCAGTTCATTGCCTCATAGACATCCTGGACATAATCCTTCAGCGGTTTGGTTTCCGTGCTTGCAATATTGTAAATGCCCTCGGCGTCACTTTCGCAGAGAAGTGCCACTGCCCTGGCTGCATCATCCACATAAATATAGTTCCAAAGCTGTGTGCACGGACCCATATACGCAGCCTGTCCCGCGGAGAAGGTATTGACCAGCTTGCTGATCAGGGAGTTGGAATGGTCGCCGGGGCCATATACGGAGAATGTGCGCATGTGCACATACTTGATAGGCGTTCTGCAGGCGGGATCCTGGTTATGCAGGTTCACTACAGAGCTGGCCAGCTCATTGAACATATATTTGGCTCTGCCGTATTCGCTGACAGGCTCGCAGGGGCCGTATTCCTGCTTGCTCTTTCCGTTCTGGGCAAGTCCGTATTCGGCATAGGAGCCCGCAAAAACAAATTTGCCGCAGCCCAGTTCAATCGCCTTTTTCAATACATCCACCGACATATCCAGGTCATATTCCTGAACATCAATATCCGTCTTGGAGGCAGAATCACCGCCTGCCCAGGCAAAATGGATCCAGGCGTCGGCGCGCTCCGGAAGCTGTTCCTGCTCTTCCGTATAGCTGTGGCGCAGGGCAACAATCTGGTGTCCGTGCTGTTTCAGAACCTGGATGGTTGATTTACCGATAAAGCTCTCTGATCCTGTAATGATGATCTTCATTTTAATCTCCCTTCCCAATTGCAAATGAACATATCTGTTTCTGTGATCCTTAAGATGAATATATCACTTTACAAATAATTTGTATACAAAATATTTGTTGTTAAATTTTTAATTATGCATACAAAAAGAAAGCGGCCATTTCTGGCTGCTTTTATATTTATTGCCATAATTTCATATAATACATGTCTATATTGGCATACCCCGGTCAGATTGACATGCCTCATAAACGGAATGTATAATCAACCCAGAGGTGATTCCTATGCAATATACGGCTGACATGGTACAGAATAACCTGATCTGGTTCCCCGGAGCGGCTTCCCGCTTTATTCAGGGGCTATGTTCGGTTTATGACCTGTCCGGGTCAGCAGACTGTTATCTTATATTGCTGTAGGTTGTCTGAAGCAGATCCTGTACACAGGAATCTGCTTTTTTTGTACAGATCGAAAGGAGATGGAAGCGGAAAATGAAAACGATAGCGATTGTAGGAACTTTCGACACGAAGGGCCGGGAGTTCCGGTACGTCAAAAAGCTTGTGGAAGATCTGGGCTGCAAGGCATTTACCATCCATACGGGCGTATTTGAGCCGCTGTTCGAACCGGATGTGTCAAACCGCGAAGTCGCTGCCGCTGCCGGCTATAACATCGACGAAATCGCAGCCCGCAAGGACAGGGCGCTGGCGACGGAGGCATTGTCCAAAGGAACGGAAATCCTGATTCCGAAGCTTTATGCCGAGGGAAAATTCGACGGCATTATTTCCTGCGGAGGTTCCGGCGGAACTTCCCTCGCAACGCCTGCCATGCGCGCGCTTCCCATCGGCGTGCCCAAGGTCATGGTCTCCACGATGGCTTCGGGCAATGTCGCCCAGTACGTGGGCACCAGCGATATCCTGATGATGCCCTCCATTGTAGATGTAGCCGGCTTGAATAAAATATCCAAAACCATTTTCCAAAACGCTGTCAAGGCAGTCTGCGGCATGGTCAGCCCGTGCAGGGATCTGCAGGATGACGACAGTGAATCCAAGCCCATGGTCGCGGCGACCATGTTCGGCGTCACCACTCCCTGTATAGACCAGGCAAAAGCCTATCTTGAGTCAAAGGGGTACGAGGTACTGGTATTCCATGCGACGGGCACCGGCGGAAGGACCATGGAAGCCCTGGTCAAAGCGGGATTCTTTAAAGGAGTGCTTGACCTTACGACCACAGAGTGGTGCGATGAGATCGTAGGCGGCGTTCTTGCCGCCGGCCCGGAACGCTGTGAGGCGGCCATTAAGGCAGGCATTCCCCAGGTTGTGTCCGTGGGCGCGTGCGACATGGTCAATTTCGGACCGATGGATACCGTTCCCGCAGAGTTCAAAAACAGGAATCTGTATAAGCACAACCCCACCGTTACCCTGATGCGGACTACCGCAGAGGAAAATGCCAAAATCGGCGAGGCCCTTGCTTCCAAATGGAACCAGGCCTCTGTGGATATGGAAGTGCTGCTTCCCCTGAAGGGTGTCTCCATGATTGACGCTGAAGGGCAGGCATTTGACGGCCCCGAAGAAAGAAAGCAGCTGTTTGCTTCCATCAAGGCCGGCATCAATAACCCGCATGTCACCATCAAGGAAATGGATAATAACATCAATGATGAGGCATTTGCTCTTGCTGCAGCCAAAAAACTGATTGAGCTGATGGAGAAATAAGATTGTAACCGAATAATTATTTTGTTATTCGTTCGCCTTTCCTATTGGTTCGCGATTGTCATTCACATTTCATTTTTTTGAATAAGTTTTAAATAATAAAAACGGAGGAAATAACCATGTTAAGAAAAAGCAGAAGCGAGATCCTGGAAGACTTTAAGGCACAGGTAGCACAGGGCAAGATCCTGGTCGGCGTCGGCGCCGGCACCGGCATCACCGCAAAGTGCAGTGAGAAAGCGGATGTGGACATGCTGATCATTTACAATTCCGGACGGTACCGCATGGCCGGCCGCGGCTCCCTGGCCGGTCTGCTTTCCTACGGCGATGCCAATGCCATCGTTCAGGAAATGGGCCGCGAGGTTCTGCCCATCGTCAAGAAGACCCCTGTACTGGCAGGCGTCTGCGGAACCGACCCCTTCCGTGTGATGGACCTGTTCCTGCAGGACCTCAAGAACCAGGGTTTCAACGGCGTACAGAATTTCCCGACCGTAGGCCTTATCGACGGTAAATTCCGTGCCAACCTGGAAGAAACCGGCATGGGCTATGGACTGGAAGTAGAAATGATCCGCATGGCTCACGAGCTGGATATGGTAACCTGCCCCTACGTCTTTGATCCGGAGCAGGCGGAAGCCATGGCCAAGGCCGGCGCAGACATTCTGGTTGCGCACATGGGCCTGACCACCAAGGGTTCCATCGGCGCGGAGACCGCCGTTACTCTGGATGACTGCTGCGTGAAGATCCGTGAGATCATTGCCGCAGGCCGCAAGGTACGCCCGGACATCATGGTCATCTGCCATGGCGGTCCCATTGCGGATCCCGAAGATGCAGCCTATGTGATTAAGAATGTTCCCGAGATTGACGGCTTCTTCGGCGCATCCTCCATCGAGCGTCTCGCATCCGAGCGCGGCATGACCGCACAGGCAGCCGCCTTCAAGGCAATTACGAAATAAACCGCTTTTACATTTCTGCAATTTTGCGTTTCTGCCTTTTGTGGTTTTGCAGTTTTGCAGTGTTGTGGTTTTGCAGTTTTGCAGTGTTGTGATTTTGCAGTTTTGCGGTCTCACGCTTTGGCAGATGAAAAACAATAATATCAATTATTCGTCTGCCGAGAACGTTCATTTTGGTTAACATAATATTTATTAAAGCAGATGAAACACTGATTTTTGAAGCGTTTCATCTGCTTTTTGTTGTCGATCCGGCTGCATTATTTTTCTGTCAATAACATCGGTTTTATGGTACGATAAACCTTGTTAAAAATATCTGAGTGTCTGTTATGAATCCGGCGTCGGAAATCTTATACAAAGCTAATTCTGATGCAGCCTTACCCTTTTCACTATAGGAGACTCTTCGCAATGATTACCATTCTCCTGAATCTGCTGATCAAAATTGCCCTGCTCATTCTGCTGGGCTATGTCCTTTGCCGCATGGGCTATATGTCGGAGGACTTCCAGAAGAGCCTTACTTTTTTCATGATGAATGTGGCCTGCCCGGCCAGCCTCCTCACGACTGCCGGCAACACCTTTGATCCCAGCGAATCCTCCAGTCTGGTAATTATTTTCGTGGCCGGGATCCTTTTCCATCTGGCGGCGCTGGCCATTGCCCGCCCCATCAGCAGGAGACTGCCTCTTACGCCCAGGGAACAGGACGCCTATGTGGTCATGTCGGTATTCTCCAACACCGCCTATGTAGGTTTCCCGCTGGCACTGGAGCTGATGGGCTCCCTTGGCCTTCTCTATGCGGTGATTTTTAACCTGGCCTGGGTACTTATGTTTTTCTCCATCGGCATCAGCATTTTCAGCGGAAAGGGCACCTTCGACCTGAAGGGAGTCCTGAAAATGCCTGTGACGCTCATGTCTGTCGTTTCTATCCTTATCTACGTATCCCCGCTCAGGATTACCGGTGTCCTGTTGGATACACTGAATTCCGTGGGCGCAATGGTGGTGCCCATCTGCATGATGCTGATCGGCTGTTCCCTGGTGAATGTCAGCCCCCTGGATATCCTGCGAAGCGGGAAAAGCTGGATGGTGGCCGCGCTCAAGCTGTTCATCTTCCCGCTCCTGATGCTTCTCGCCATGTGGCTGATCCCCGGTATTCCAAACAATGTCAAACTGGCGTGCTGCCTGATGAGCTGCCTGCCTTCCGGCTCTCTCAGCGTTGTTTTGGCCCGGCAGTATGGATGCAATCCTGTATATTGTTCCCAGACAGTGGTCCAGAGCACCCTCCTGATGATTGTCACGATTCCTGTCTATCTGGGATTTGCCTCCAGCCTGTTTCCTGTAATATAAAAGGACTGTCCCATTAAGACATCACGTACAAATAACCCCTTCTACGGTTCCCCTCCCGCTCCGATTTTCGCTGATCTATCGATTAAATACAAAGAGGCGAAAATCGTCGCTGCGGGCCGGCGACGTCCGTAGAAGGGGTTTTTGTGCGTTTAGCTCACATAATGGGACAGCCCTGTCATCATTTAATTATATATGCGTCCAGTATCTGCCCCACATACATGGTATGGAAGTCGTAGCTGCCGTCAGGTTTCATGGGATAATGCCCCCGGACTATATCGTCCGGAATATCCTTTATCACCTGGTCCTGGGTATAGATGACCTTGCATTCTATCGTCAGCGGATACTCCCGGATGCCGGGCGTATGGTTTACTTCCGGATCCTCAAGGGTGATTCCGGTTTCTTTTACTTTATCTATATCCCGTCCGGACAATGTACCGCAGATCCTGTTGATCCCGGGGTCCACTTTTTCCAGCGGCACGCTGACAGTAAACTCTCCGCTCTTATCCAGCATTTCTTTTGTAAATCTGCTCTGCCTTACATAGACAACGAATGTGGGAATGCTCCACAGTGTGCCCAGATGGCCCCAGCCGATTACCATGCTGTTGAACCGGTCTGTCATCGTGTTAAGCAGAATTCCCTTCGGCAGCATTTTTGTTATAAGTTCCGCGTAGTCTGTCACATCAACCTTCTGTTTCATCCTTATCCGTCCTTCCCTTTATCGAAAATATTTCTGTATATATACGCTTTCCTTCTTTGACTTCGGATTTCATGAGGGAAATTTCCCTTACCGTCATTGATGTTTTCGTTACATCGGCTCCATCCCGGCTGCCCTGCATTCTCCGTATCAATGTGATATGCGGCGTGAACTTCTTGCGGTCATATGCAATGCCGGCCTCTTCTAATGCCCCGCGTACGCTCTGTACTGCCGCATCTAACTCCCTGCTACCCTTCAGGCCTGCCCAAAGCAGGTTTCCGAAATTCCCCAGGCCTTCCATGGACAGCCTGAAAGGCCTGAACTTCACTGTCCGCAGCGCCTCCCTGACCGCCGCTGTATCCGGGACCTCTCCCAAAAACGCCAGTGTCAGGTGCAGATTCTGTTCCGGAACATAACTGCCCCGCACGCCTGCCTTTCTTAGTGCATGAACCGTGCCGTTCAGGGAAGATTTCATTTCATCCGAAAGCTGTATGGCAATAAATAGTCTCATTGTTTTTTATGATTTAAAAGCCCTGAAATTCATTTTTCAGGGCTTTTTCGTGTTTTTTCAGTTTAATTGCACTTCAGTTAATTCGTTTCATCTCAGCTGCATTTTATATAAATAAACGATGGAGATACCCGGGTTTAATCATCCAGATCAAATTCCCAAAGCATGCGGTACTCGAAGTTTTCAGGTTTTTCAGTATATGCCTGGATGTTCAGGAACGGACGGCCGTACTTTTCTTCATGCTCTCTGGACAGTGCTTCAATAAACTTGACACAGCTCTCCGGTGTAGCAGCATTGTGGAACGTATATCCGCGTTTGGTGACGGTTCCCTGGAAAACGGTCTCTGCAGTTCCGTAGAGATCCTTATAATACTCGTGAGTCACCTGGCGTTCTGCCATGTCCGCAGGCTCCTGGTCGGAAATCCAGAAATGAATCTGGTCTTCGGGATATTCGAATTTCTTGGCAGTAAGGAACTTATCAAGAAGTTCACCGCACTTTGCCATGGACTCCTGGTCATGAAGCACGCGGCAAATCTTCTCCGGCCCGGTATCTGTAGTAAGATAAATATTTTTCTTCATAGCAATCCTCCTTGGCTCGGCAAACGCCCGTATGGCAAGCCGAATTAACAATTTGTTCTCCTGCTAATAATGATACAACCAACTTTGTTTCCGGTCAATCTGTTTGTATTTACAGTAATACAATTTCTTTTAATGAAACCCTGTTTACATCTTACGTAAGATGTAATATACTAAGCGCAATGGTAAAAAAAACTGCTAAAAAAGGGGAAAACAGAGCTTCTGCCTTTGATTCCGTCAAATACAGGAACGACTTTATCCGGATCAATTATGACCGGATCACGCTTGCGGTGAAGAAAGGCAAAAAAGAAAAGTGGATTGCCGCCGCCAAATCGCAGGCGCTGAGCCTGAGCGAGTATATTACCCGCCGAGTGGACGGTAATTTATAACAAAAGACAAATCAGAGACTTTTTCAGCAGATATTCAGAGACTATTTCCAGGTTTCAGGTTTTAGAGGCTGCCCTTTGCAGCCGGGAGACAGTCATGGCATACACAATCGCTTATTTGGACAAAAACGGAATCGGCTACGCGGATAATTATCCCTGGATCGTCATGCCCCCTTACGACACGCTGGCCAGATGCCAGCAAAGCGCCGACAAGATGATCAGGGCCGGTTATAAGGACGTTACCATTTTCCATGCCACATCTTCTCTGAGCACTCTGCTGGAGCAGACTGACCTTGCCTGGGACTATGTCAAGCGCCATCAGGTACGCTGTGCCGGCGCGAGAGCCGAACTTGCACGGGCCTTTGACGAGCGTACCCGCGAAGCAGGTTAAAGTGCAGTTGCCTTTGCGCAATTGTTTTATATAGCAAAAGTCCGGCTTTTGAGCCGGACTTTTTACTTGCTGAACAGATTATCTGGCTTTCTGTTCAATATATTAGGGGGAATTACTGGCTTTTATTTTTTATACAACAATTCTCCGTCTCTGTAAGTTTCAAGCACATTGTTCAGATCATCAATATTAGTGGAAGGATCCCCTTTCACGACTACCAGGTCTGCCCTTAAGCCTTCTTTCACCATCCCAATTTCATCATCCAAATCCAGCATTTTGGCTCCGTTGGCAGTTGCGCACTGTATTGCCTGCAAATTCGTAAGGCCGTGGTTTGCAAGTGCTTTGATTTCTTTTTGTATTGGTGTTCGGAAATCGTCCCAGAAAGTATTGTCTGTTCCCGTAGATACCAGGATTCCCATCTTGTAGTTTCTCAGGAAATGCTCATTATATGCGTCTACAGTGTCAGCAAGGAACTGAAGGCTGACCTTGTCTCTCTTTGTAGGATTCTTGATCTTGTTGTTCATGTAAACAAAAGCATGTTCATATGCAGAAATCGTCGGCACCCAGGCAAGGC